>Ga0207803_1000134_pt1 | contig 13522 bp, 8 predicted proteins | sample LuqExpMetageno41_FD_187799 | JGI IMG/M metagenome (GOLD analysis project Ga0207803, IMG submission 187799) | Tropical forest soil microbial communities from Luquillo Experimental Forest, Puerto Rico - Sample 41 (SPAdes) | ecosystem: Environmental > Terrestrial > Soil > Tropical forest ...
AACGGTTTCATAAAGTACCGTTGAACATTCTATCGGGCTCTTCCGACCAGCCCGATATATCTCCCATTTCCACGGTTTCGGAGGCGGCGCACGGTTCTTAACAACGACCGAGAAATCGGTTTGATCGAAGAAAATGTTCATCTTTGCAGTATGCGCCCGGCAGCCGCGGAGTGCCAGCGGTAATCGAGCGCCAGAGCAGGCAAGTGGGATTGATTTATTCGACCGGCGACGCCCTCGCTAAGCGGATTGATCGTGGTCCTTGCCGCGCTCGGGCGCGACCCGTATTGTGCGAGTTCAACTTTGGAGACGGAAATGGCTAAAGGCACGGTGAAGTGGTTCAATCCGACAAAGGGTTATGGGTTTATTCAACCTTCAGGCGGTGGCGGCAGGGACGTGTTCGTCCACATTTCGGCCGTTGAGCGGGCCGGCCTCAGCTCGCTTAACGAGGGACAAACTGTCGAGTACGAGATCGAGAGCAATCGGGGGAAGGAGTCGGCGGTCAACCTCAAGATCAAATGACCATTTTGCCGACGCAACCCGCCGAGCTTACCGCCTCAGTTATATCGAGCCCTGTGGTGCATGCTGCTCATTCTCGCCAGAGTGGCCGCGGTTCTCATTGGAAAGCGACGCCGATCTCCGATCGAATCCCGCACGGATATGTCGATAACGAACGACGACGTGCGCGGTCTACACCGTGAGGCCTGACGTTTGCAGAGCTTGTTTGCCCGGAGATAACTCCTGCCAAATGGCACGGCGGCACTTCGATCTCGAGGGGCGTTAGCATCGTGCCTGGAGCATCGCCGACAGCGCAGTCGTCAATCCTTTTTGCTGATGCGAAAAAGCTGAAAGCCACGGGCATTAATCGCCGCCTCGATCACGTTGCGCGAAAGTTTGTACGGAGGATCCCGGTGGGGTGCGATGGCGCCTACCACACGCCAGGGCTTGAACTGACTCGGTAATTGGAGGCCGGCCAGATCACCGCTAAACGCACGCAGATCAGGGTTTGCCTCGGATTTGAAGATGAAAATCCGCATCGCCCCGCCTCCCTTTGCCGCAAGGTCTTCGTCATTATGAGGCGCATCACCAGCCATTGGCCGTCACCGCCGCCGGAACTGGTGACGTCGTGGCGGACGGCTCAGCGACCCGGCGCGTTCGTCCTTGTGGCGGAAGATCAATCGCCCTTTTTCCAAATCGTAGGTTGATACTTCTACCGTCACGCGATCCCCGGCCAGGGTTTTGATCCGATTCTTCTTCATTCTTCCGGCGGTGTAGGCGTTCGCGGCCGAAGCTGTATTTGCGGCGCTGGTTGGACCCGTGGCTGGCGAGGTGTTCCTCGATGTGCCGCAACCGAACAGCGCCGCAGTGGCGCTCGCCAGGGTGCAAGGGCTTGCGCCCGTATTTGAAACTGCGCGGATGTACTCCGGTCCGATCCGGCCCGTCGCACTCGAGCGAGTGTACGGTGTGACCACGTTCGAACTGGGATAGCCAACGCCCGACATTGGGATGGGGACGGTGCTTGAGGGTCGCCCGAATGTCTGCCTCTGACCCCAAAACCCAAGCCCCGCCGAAGTGACCTGAACGGCGACGTCTGCTTTTTTCGCAGGGCGCGCCGGTCTGAGTTTAGCGCGGCGCGTTAGTCCAACGTCCACGCGAAGAACAGAAGCACAATTGCCGCCGCGATTAGGAGCGTTAGCTGATCGCGCGTCCCGTGGCGGCTGTGATCGGCCTGTATTGTCATGGGGGTCCCCATCCAATCCCATAAATGCGGTAGGCGACGGGCCGGTTCCGTGGATGGGCCAAAAAAATTCCCTGCTTGTGGTTGGGCCAAGCGGGGCACCGGCGCAGTTTGTAGAATATGACACGACTTCTATGGTCATTTTTAAGCTGAAGATTTGCTGGCGATTTAGCGACGATCACCCGCTTACGCTCTGTTTCGACCGACGCGATTCACGGTTCCGTGTTAATCGTCCCACACAGGTGCGAGACATCCCATGACTTCCGTAGACGTGCGACATCCACCGATCCCGCGACTATCACCTGCGGACGAGACCCAGGTGCGACGTGCGTTACGGCGCAATCGTATGCTTGCAACGGGACTCTTGATCCTCATGGTCGCGATCGCAGTTGCAACGCGCTTCGAACCTTCGCAAGGGTGGCTAGTCCAGCTAGTGCGCGCGGGGGCGGAAGCTGGAATCGTTGGAGGGTTAGCCGACTGGTTTGCGATCACTGTGCTGTTCCGCCACCCGTTCGGCATTCCAATTCCGCACACCGCCATTTTGCCAAGCAACAAGGATCGGATTGGACGCTCGCTTGGTTCCTTCGTCGAGCGCAATTTTCTTATCCCAGAAGTCATACTCCCAAAAGTGAGGCAGGCGGATTTCACGGCAAAAATAGCCGCGTGGTTAACATCGCCCGAAAACGCATCGATAGTTGCCGACCGGATTGTCACAGTCTTGAAGCGTTTGCTCGCCGCTGGCGACAGCGCGCAGAGCGAATTCATCCAGCAGACTGTCGGCGAACAGTTGCGAAGGCTGGATCTGGCGCCGCTGCTGGCTCGCCTGATCGACGTTCTTACAACTAGCAAAGAGAGTGACGTTTTGTTTGAAAAGGTAGCGCAAACGATTGAGAACTGGATCGCGACACATAGAACTCAAATCGATGAAATGGTGGCGCAACATAGTCGCTGGTGGATTCCCAAAACCATCGATCGACGTATCGCAGCTGAGGCCGTAGACGGCACAATCGATCTATTGCACCGCTTACGACAACGCGACAACGACGCTCGCAATCAGTTTCGAGCAGCAGTTGCGAAACTAACCGACGATTTGATGAGGTCACCCGAACAGAGTGAAAAAATCCAACGTCTCAAAAACCTGCTATTTGATGATCCGGAGGTGAGGGCCTGGATCGCATCCGTCTGGGGTGGGCTTTCGGAGCGGATGATGCAAGAATTGTCTGACCCGCGGTCGAGCGTCCGCTCGGCGCTCCATTCCAAAATAATCGCTCTAGGTCATTCGATGCGGGAAGATGCATCTATCCGCACCCTGATCGAAAACCTTATCGAGGGCTTCGCATCACAATTGATCCAATACCGTGGCGAGATCGGATCGCTAATCGCCGAGGTCGTAAAAAACTGGGACGCGCGGACTGTATCGGACCGCCTCGAATTGGTCCTCGGCAGCGACCTTCAGTACATCCGCATAAACGGCACGATCGTCGGGGCACTCGTCGGTTGTGCGATTTATTTGCTGTCGACGAATGCAGGGATGTATGCGCTACGGGTGCAGGATTGGTTCCGATAACCTGGTTTATCGGCAGTAATGCTTTGAAGCATCTCGCAGCGATGCGACGGGCGTATGGACCAAAATTTTCCTGCAAAGCCCGGCGCAGAATTCGTGACAGAAATTGCCGATAACTGCGTCGGCTACTCCAATCATGCTGCGTGAGGCAGTCTGCTTACCGCGCCGGCACATGAGGGGCAGCCGACACGACAGGCATTACCAGATAATCAGCAAAACGGCGCCGCAAACCTAATACAACCTGATCCATGCGGGGACGGACAAGCTCTGCCATTTTTTGCAGGAGCACCGGACGTAGGATCACGTGGGCCGGTCCTTTGTTGGACCAAACCATTGGCTGTCGGATTTCGATTCTTTGATCTCTCGCCCGTTAAGGTTGCTCCTAGGAACTCCGCTGAGAGAGCTTTCGCAGCAGTTCTCTACTATGCACCGATCGCCTGTTCGCTAGTTCCCTACGTCACGCTGACGGAGGTGGTGTAGTTTCGAGGTGCGAAAGATCAATTTACGGAAGGGCCAACAGAGCTCGCCGGATACCTCAAGCTCAATCCCAGGGGTGCAACGCACACATGCCGGATCGAATTGCTTGATGTGTTTGCGGCATACCTATATGGGAACACATAGACTGCAAAGCCAGCCTTAATAGTCCCCGCTTCTCAAGTTTCCTCGCAATATCATCGATTTCCGAGGTCGCGAGGTTCATTTGAACAGGCCATTCGCAAGCTTCCTACCAAAGATATCCACGGCTCCACCATGGGCCAACGAAGAAGCAATCCGTGAAGAGCTTTTCAGCGTCGAGCGCCTTGAACAACACGCCGAGAGCTTGGCTGCTGCTCAGTCCGTCAGTTCGCAACCGGAGAGAGGGCGGCCTCTAGCAAAGCGGGTTCGCGACAACGATGAAGCCCTTCTCGGCGCCTATCATGTTATCGCAGCCGCCATCAAGGATAAGCGGCCCATTACCCCAGCGGCCGAATGGCTGGTCGATAATTTTCATCTTGCGGAAGATCAGATTCGCGAGATCCAAACCGATCTTCCACCGAGCTATTACCGTCAACTGCCCAAGCTGGCGGAAGGTCCGTTTAAAGGATACCCGCGCATCTTCGAAGTGGCTTGGGCCTTTGTTGCGCATACGGACAGCCGTTTTGAAGCGGAGATGCTTCGACGCTTCGTGTTGGCCTATCAGCGAGTTCAGCCGCTGACAATCGGCGAGCTATGGGCTCTCGCAATCACGATTCGTGTTGTGCTGGTTGAGAATCTGCGGCGGTTGGCCGATCTCATCGTGGGCAGCCAAGTATCGCGTGACGCTGCCGACGCTTTGGCCGAGCGTCTACTTGGTACAGGGATAAGGTCTCCCGAGGTGGCCGCCGCGGCTCTGCGAGAGTTTGCACATTCATCGCTCACGAGATCTTTTGCGGTTCAGCTCGTCCACCGATTGCGCGATGAAGATCCGGCGACGACACCGGCGCTTCTGTGGCTGGACGAGCGGCTGAGTTCGCAGGGCACCAACGCCAATGAGATCGTGCGCGAAGAGCACCGGCGGCAAGGCGCGGCCAACGTCACTGTGCGCAACATCGTCACTAGCATGCGGCTCATATCCGAACTCGATTGGGCGGATTTCTTCGAATGCGTCAGTCTGGTCGACGAGGAGTTACGGGCCGGCAGCGACGTCGCCGACATGGATTTCCCAACGCGCGATCGGTATCGCCGCGCTATTGAGGACCTTGCGCGCGGGTCGGCTCGGTCGGAAATTGATATCGCCCGTGAAGCAATCCTAATTGCAAAACGTGCCGACGCTGATCAGCAAACCGGAACGGCTGAGCCAGATCCGCGCCGGCGCGATCCCGGTTATTACTTGATCGGGCAAGGACGGCGGGCGTTCGAACAGAAACTTGGCTTTCGGGCTCCGATGCGGGATTGGCTGGTGCGCGCGAATGCGGCGGTGGGAATATCAGGCTATCTCGTAACTATTGTGGTCGTTGCCGGGCTGCTTCTGGTGCTGGCACTACTAGCAGTCAGTTTGGCCGGCGCCGATGGATCGTTTTTCCTGCCGCTTGCGTTCCTGGGCCTCTTTATTTCGGTAGACGCGGCGATTACCCTGGTGAACCGCGCGGTCACAGATCGGTTTGGCCCTGCGGTGCTCCCCGGGCTGGAGCTGCGCGATGGTGTTTCGAGTGAGTTACGCACCATCGTCGTCGTGCCGACGCTACTCACGAGCAGCGCGGCAATCAACGAACTCATCGAGCGGTTGGAAATCCATTATCTCGCCAGCCCGGATGGCGATATACAGTTTGCGTTGCTATCGGATTGGACCGACTCAGCCACCGAGAACGCAGCAGACGACGATGAGCTTTTGGGCGCGGCGATAGAGGGAATTGTTCGTCTCAACAAACAATACGGACCAGCACCTCACGGGCCCCGCTTTTTCTTGTTCCATCGCCGGCGGCTCTGGAATGAGGGTCAGGGCAAGTGGATCGGATGGGAACGCAAGCGCGGAAAGCTGCATGAGCTAAATCGGCTGCTGCGCGGCGCCACGGACACCACGTTCTTGGCGGTGGGCGGTGGCCTACCGCTGGTGCCGCCGGGTGTTCGTTACGTCATTACCCTGGACACGGACACACGGCTGCCGATTGGAGCCGCCAAACGCCTGATCGGGAAAATGGCGCATCCACTCAATCGACCCAAGCTTGATCCCGTGTGTCGCCGTGTGGTCGAGGGCTATGGCGTGTTGCAGCCGCGCGTGACGCCATCACTTCCCACAGCGCGCGATGGCTCGTTGTATCAACGCGTGTTCTCGAGCCAAACCGGCATCGACCCATACGCGGCAGCTGTGTCCGACGTTTATCAGGACCTGTTCGAGGAGGGCTCTTATAGCGGCAAGGGCATTTACGAGGTGGATAGCTTCGAGGCTGCGCTCGCTGGCCGGATTGCGGAAAGCTCGGTCCTCAGCCACGATCTGCTGGAGGGTATTTTTGCCCGCGCCGGGCTGGTCTCCGACGTCGAAGTCTTTGAGGATTTTCCGTCGCGTTACGACGTTGCCGCATCCCGCCAGCACCGATGGGCGCGCGGCGACTGGCAGTTGCTGTCTTGGATCATCGGAAACAAGTCGGCGAGCGGCGGTGGCGTCGGCCAAGACGACATTCCACCACTTGGGCGCTGGAAACTCGTAGACAACCTTCGCCGTACTTTGTCGGCGCTGGCAAGTCTCCTTGCGCTCGTGATCGGATGGTTCCTGCTGCCGCCAGTCGCCGCATTGCTCTGGAGTGGCTTCGCTCTGCTTCCATTTCTGCTGAGTGCGTTCCTGCCTCTCGTTGCACGCGTGATTCCGCGCCGTTCCAGGATAACGACCGGCAGCCACTTCCGCGCACTTCGCCTGGATTTCAGAATCGCCTTGTTGCAGTTCGGCCTGCAAGTGGCACTGCTCGCACACCAGGCCTGGCTGATGGCCGACGCAATTGTCCGGACGTTGTCGAGGCTTTATCTGCGGCGGGCATTGCTGGAGTGGGTGACCGCCGCGGCGGCGAGTTCCGATCGGGAACTCGGACTGGTCGGCTTCTATCGGCGAATGGCCGGCGTCGTCGCATTGTCTGTTTGCGCGGCCGTTGCCATTGCTTACGCCGGTATTCAGTCTTGGTTGATCGCGGCTCCGTTGGTCGGCGCCTGGATGCTGTCGCCGGCCATCGCATGGTGGGTGAGCCGGTCGCCACGCCCCGACCGGAGCTCGCCGTCGGACGTGGAGACGGAAAGCTTGCGCCTTACGGCGCGGCGCACCTGGCACTTCTTTGAAACATTCGTGACGGCGGAAGATCACATGCTTCCGCCCGACAACTTTCAGGAGGATCCCCGGCCTGTTCTGGCCCACCGCACCTCGCCGACAAATCTAGGCCTCCACCTTCTTTCGATTCTTGCCGCGCGAGATTTCGGTTGGCTCGGGCTCACCTCCGCCGTCGATCGATTAGAAGCGACGCTTGGTACAATGACCAAGCTTGAGCGATTCCGCGGCCATTTCTTTAATTGGTATGACACGCATGACCTTTATCCGCTCGATCCAAAATACATATCGTCGGTCGATAGCGGGAATCTTGCTGGGCATCTGATTGTCCTGCGGGGCGCCTTCCGGGAAATGCTGGCGGCGCCTTTGATCGGTCCGGAGTCGTTTGCCGGGATCGCGGACGCGGTGAAACTCGCGCGAGACTCTCTGAACGCTCTGAACAGCGATCGCAGAATTTTGGAGAAAACCCGGAAGCCGCTTCAAATCGCGCTCGATTCACTCGCGGAATCGTTGAAATTGCCTGCGCAATCGCCGGCGGATTTTTCCGTCCGACTGTCGAACCTGAAACGACTGTTCGAGACGCTTCCAGACCTCGCCCGAGCGCTTTTCGAGAATAGATATAGTGACATAGGTGGCTTCGCCGATGTGGTGATTTGGGCAGAAGCCATTGTTTCATCTGTCCAGGACCATCAGCGCGACGTCGATGGTTTGCTGGCGTGGATTCATCTCACCGCTGGCGAGGCTTCATCCGGCGCGCTGACTTTGGCTGATCTGCCGGGTCACTGTGAGGCATTGATTGAAGATCTGATTCAGCACAAAGCGGATCAACCATCATGCGGCACTAACAAAGATGTCGCGCAAAATGACCGCTGCATTGCGGCATTGAAGCAAGCGGCGGTTACGGCCCAAGCTCTCATGCGACGAATTGAAAGGCTCGATAAGGTTGCCGGGCAACTCTTTGACGAGATGCAATTCGGTTTTCTTTTGGATCCAGCCAGGCAGTTGCTCTCGATCGGTTATCAGTCTGCCGAAGGCGCACTCGATCCGAGCTGTTACGATCTGCTGGCGTCCGAGGCGCGTCTGGCGAGCTTCATCGCGATCGCGAAAGGCGACATCGCGCCGACACATTGGTTCAAACTCGGGCGTGCGGTGACCCCGATCGACCGCGGTTCGGCTCTGATCTCATGGTCGGGGTCGATGTTCGAATACCTGATGCCGGAACTAGTAATGCGCGAGCCCGAAGGGAGCCTTTTGCATCAAACCGCCCGGTTGATCGTGAGCCGACAGATCGAGTATGGCGCTCAGCTAGGGGTTCCATGGGGGATTTCGGAGTCCGCGTACAATTTCCGCGATGTCGAGCTCACCTATCAATATTCCAATTTTGGTGTCCCCGGACTTGGATTGAAACGCGGGCTCAGCGAGAACATTGTCGTCGCACCCTATGCGACGGCGCTCGCTTCCATGATCGAACCGGCAGCCGCGGTGCGAAATTTCTCCCGTCTGGCCGACATGGGTGGGTGTGGCCGTTACGGCTGGTATGAGGCCCTGGACTATACGCCGGGCCGTATCCCAGAGGGCAAAAGTGTTGCCATCGTGCGTGCCTATATGGCGCACCATCAAGGGATGAGCTTGGTCGCCATCGCAAACACGCTCTGCGGAGGGAAGATGCGAACGCGCTTTCATGCCAATCCGATCGTCCAGGCGACCGAGCTTTTGCTGCAGGAACGGCCGCCGCGCGATGTTGCCGTCAAATGGGTGCGCGCCGAAGAAGTAAGTCAGACAGCGCAGATCCGCGAGCTGGTGCCCCCTAGGTTGCGCCGCTTCCGCTCGCCGCACGATCGGGTCCCGCGCAGCCATCTTCTGTCGAACGGCCACTACGCCGTCATGATCACCGCCGCCGGATCGGGGTACAGCCGCTGGCGCAATCTCGCCGTATCGCGTTGGCGCGAAGACGTCACCTGCGATCCTTGGGGGTCGTATGTTTATCTGCGAGATGTCGAAAGCAGCTCTGTTTGGTCCGCGGGCTTTCAGCCCAGCGGCGCCAGGCCGGACAATTATGAAGTGGCGTTTTCGGAGGACCGCGCCGAAATTACAAGGCGTGATGGGACCCTTACGACGACTCTCGATGTCGTCGTATCGCCGGAGGATGACGGGGAGGTCAGACGCGTATCGATTTCAAATCTTGGGGCGCGCTCGCGCGAGATCGAGGTAACGTCTTATTCGGAGGTTGTCTTAACGCCATCGAACGACGATGCGGCGCATCCCGTATTTTCAAAGCTATTTGTACAGACCGAGTTGGTGCCTGAACTAGGTGCGCTTCTGGCTACCCGTCGAAGACGATCACCGGACGAACCGGAAGTATGGGCCGCCCACCTGGCTGTCTTGGAAGGCGAGGCCGCCGGAGAGCCGCAATTCGAGACCGACCGCGCGCGCTTCCTCGGACGAGGCAACGGCGTGTCTTCGCCGATTTCCATCAGCTACGGCCGGCCTCTTTCAAACACGGTCGGGACGGTCCTCGATCCGGTCTTTAGCATCCGCCGGCGCGTTCGCATCCCGCCGGGCGCGACCGTGTGTGTGTCATTTTGGACGCTGCTCGCTCGTTCGCGCGATGAGGTAATCGGCCTCGCCGACAAGCACCACGACGTTTCGGCATTTGAACGTGCCGCCACCTTGGCCTGGACCCAGGCTCAGGTGCAACTCCATCATCTCGGAATCACATCGGACGAGGCGCATCTCTTCCAGCGCCTGGCCAATCGCGTCATCTACTCCGATCCGACGCTGCGGCCATCGCCTGAAATCCTCAAGCGCAACGATCTTGGACCATCGGCGCTTTGGGCGCACGGGATCTCCGGCGACTTGCCGATCGTGCTATGCAGGATCGACGAGGCCGAACACCTAGAGACCGTACGCCAACTGATCCGCGCCCATTCCTACTGGCGGATGAAGCAGCTCGCAGTGGATCTGGTGATCGTCAACGAGAGAAGCACGTCTTATATTCAGGATCTGCAATCCGCTCTGGAGTCGGTTGTCCGTGTAAGCCTGTCGCGATCGCCATCTGAGAAAGACGGAGCCCCAGGGGCCGTGTTTCTGCTGCGCGCCGACCTATTGTCCGTCGAGGTGCGAACCCTCCTTCAGACAGCAGCGCGCGTTGTGATCGTGAGCCGGCGCGGCGGTCTCGCGGAGCAAGTTAAACGTCTACCAGAAATCGCACCTGCGGTTGAACCGCCGCGTCCAAAACCTCGGAGCGCGAGCCCGGCTGATTTCGTCGCACCGCCACAGCTCGAATTCTTCAACGGCATTGGCGGATTCGATCAGGATGGACGGGAATACGTCACCATCCTCGACGGGGAGCAATTGACGCCCGCACCGTGGATAAACGTCATCGCCAATCCCTCGTTCGGCTTCCAAGTGTCAGCTGATGGCAGCGGTTGCACATGGTCAGTCAATAGCCGCGAGAACCAGCTTACGCCTCGGTCGAACGACCCCGTCAGCGACAGCCCTGGTGAAGTGATTTATGTACGCGACCAGGATAATGGAGATGTCTGGACGGCGACCGCTCTTCCCATTCGCAAAGATGCGTCCCGATACATTGCCAGACACGGCCAGGGCTATAGTCGGTTCGAGCACGTATCGCATGGGATTGCCCTCGATCTCCTGCAATACGTGGCCCTCGACGATCCCATCAAGATTTCCAGACTGAAAATCAAGAACATGTCAGGCCGCCCTCGGCGGCTATCGATAACGGCCTATGTGGAGTGGGTGCTGGGACCTTCGCGCACCACCTGTGCACCCTATGTGGTCACGGAGATCGATCCCAAAACCGGTGTGTTGGTCGCGCGAAATCCGTGGCGCATGGAGTTCGGCTCCCGTGTCGCTTTTGCCGATTTGGCTGGCCGGCAAAGTTCGTGTTCCGGCGATCGCACGGAGTTCATAGGCCGGAACGGCACTTTCGTTTTGCCAGCCGCACTCGCAAATCGGAATCCGCTGTCCAACCGGGTCGGCGCGGGCCTCGATCCGTGTGGCGTTTTGCAAACCACCGTAGAGATTCCGGCAAACGATGAAGCCGAAATTACATTTTTGTTGGGCGAGGCGGCGAGCGCTTCGAAAGCCCTGTCGCTAGTCGAACGATATCGCGCAGTTGATCTTGACGAGGTCTTAGGCGACGTCGTGAAGTTCTGGAACCAGACGCTGACTGCGGTCCAGGTGCGGACGCCCGATCGCGCGATGGATATTTTGCTGAACCGGTGGTTACTGTATCAAACGATCGTTTGTCGATTATGGGCTCGATCGGGCTTTTACCAGGCCAGCGGCGCTTATGGCTTCCGCGATCAACTGCAAGATGGAATGGCACTCTGTTTGTCGCTGCCGGGACTAACGCGTGAGCATCTCGTCAGATCGGCCGCGCGACAGTTTACCGAGGGCGATGTCCAACATTGGTGGTTACCCTCCTCAGGCAAGGGCATTCGCACGCGCGTTTCCGATGACATGCTCTGGTTACCCTACGCTACGGCACAATATGTAACGGCGACTGGTGATCTGACTGTCCTCGACGAGCAGATAGCATTTCTCGATGGGATGACTCTTGCGCCGAACGAGCAGGATGCCTTTTTTCAGCCCATGCCCTCGGATGAGAGAGCTACTCTTTTCGAACACTGCGCTCGATCTCTCGACAGCAGCCTTGCGCTTGGACGGCACGGGCTACCGCTGATCGGCGGGGGCGACTGGAACGACGGATTGAACCGGGTCGGCGCCGGAGGACAGGGCGAAAGCATATGGCTTGGTTGGTTTCTTCACGCCACCATCGCAAGTTTCGTCGCGCTTGCGGACCAACGGGGGCAACATGATCGTGCAGCATCCTGGCGGCAGCATGCAACTTCGCTGCGCGATGCCCTTGAGCGAGAAGGTTGGGACGGCGAATGGTATCGCCGTGGCTATTTTGACGATGGAACGCCGCTTGGGTCTGCACCGAGCAGCGAGTGCCGCATCGACTCGATTGCTCAGTCCTGGGGCGTGATCTCCGGCGCGGCAGATCTGGCACACGCCGCTCGCGCCATGGTGGCGGTCGACGAAAATCTCATCTTGCGTGGTGACAAACTTGCTCTGCTTTTTACGCCGCCCTTCGATCAACTCACACCAGACCCCGGTTACATCAAGGGCTATCCCCCGGGAATCCGCGAGAATGGCGGACAATATACTCACGCTGCTATCTGGTTGGTGCAAGCATTTGCCAAACTTGGCGATGGAGACAAGGCAGCGGATTTGCTTTCGTTCCTCAATCCTATCAACCTCGCGCGCACCTGGGCCGCCGCTCAACGCTATAAGGTCGAACCGTATGTGGTGTGTGCGGATGTCTACTCCGTTCCGCCGCACGTGGGACGGGGCGGCTGGACATGGTACACGGGCTCGTCCGGATGGATGTATCGGGCAGGTATCGAGTCGATTTTGGGCCTCACTGTGGAGGGCAGCACTTTGCGGGTTGATCCTTGCGTGCCCAAAACATGGCGCGATTTTGAAATTGTATTTCACTACCGCACGACGCGGTACGAGGTGTTAGTCGACAATCACGCCGGAGTTTGCCGCGGTATTGCGCGCATAGGACTGGATGAGCAAACACTGCCTCACGGTTCTACCCACATCCCGCTGATGGATGATGGCGAAACCCACCATATCCGAGTGATACTCGGATAGCCTACCTGCATCGCGGTCGACCGTGATCAGCGCCTATCGGCGATTGGAGCGCGGAGAACATATTCGTTCGCTAGGCGGCCTTGGGGTCTGGGATACTACGGTCATGGCTCACCGCATACGACTGCTCACGGCCGCACTTCGCGCAGACGAATGTCTCGCAATCCAATTCAAGTGCACGGTTGGCGCAATCAATCTGCTTGAGTCGCAGCTCTCCAGCACACAGATCGCAACGCGACGAGGGCGGCGGCTGGACGAGGGGACGCATATGATTTCCTTTCGCCCGACATGCTTCGGAGCGAGGAGACCGGGCGCTCAAAAGGGTCCGGATTGAAAGGTCGGATTGAAGGGCCGGCCGCTTTGCGCTGGCGTTTCGGTCGCGACAACAGTGCGCCTTAATCGGGCAAGAGTCGATCCGCAGCGGACATGGCCCGGAAACGTTTCGACAGGCGCGCGCTGGTCATCTCGGGCGCGTCGAGCGCCGAATCATAGGCGCTCTCACGGCGTGCCGGACGGCGGTGCTTGGCGGCCATGTCGAGCAATGCGACGACTGCGGCGCAATGCGTATCGCCTACAACGGCTGCCGGTCAACGCTAGCGGTTTTCCCTGCCGTTTGGAGCCGGTCCTGTTCGACAAGGCGCGCCTAGCCCAGTCGTGCCGCTAAGGAAACCTGAAGAATACGCGAATGCAATCGCGGTTGGAGAAGGCTGCACGGGAAAATCCCAATCTCAGCGTGAACTACGAAGTCCAAGCAAAGATTATTCGAGAGAAG
>Ga0207803_1000146_pt1 | contig 13212 bp, 11 predicted proteins | sample LuqExpMetageno41_FD_187799 | JGI IMG/M metagenome (GOLD analysis project Ga0207803, IMG submission 187799) | Tropical forest soil microbial communities from Luquillo Experimental Forest, Puerto Rico - Sample 41 (SPAdes) | ecosystem: Environmental > Terrestrial > Soil > Tropical forest ...
AAGCGCGCCGGCGACAAGAATTTCGTCCAGGTGCTGCTGCTCAGCCGCAATGTCGAGCCGCTCGGAAATGCCGTCGAGCCAGGCCGCGCTATCGTCGGCGAAGCCCTTCGGGGCCGGTGGACGCCACAGCGGCTCGCCGAGGAGGTTTTGCATCTGCACGAGTCGGCGCACGTCCGGCACGCGTGCGCCGGTCGCGCGCAGCGAGGCGACGATCCACTCCGACGGCTTCTTCAATTTGGTTTGCGGCGCCAACCAGGTTTCCGGCGCTTTGATCATTTCTTCGGTGACCGCTTTGAGGTTGCCGCCGGTAGCGATGAAGCGCCCGGTCAAGCGATTGACCAAGGAAGCGGGTGGCTCGTCTGCAACGAAATGCCGCGCGAGTTTCGTCGCGATATGGTTCGCGGTCGCGGGATGGAGCGCGATGTCCCGCAACACCGCCCTGCCTTGCTCGAAGCCGCTGTTCGGATAGGCCTTGCCGGCAACATGCTGCAGCCCAGGCTCGTGCATGTTAGGATTGAATACGAACTCGCCGCCCCGCTCAGGATCCTGGCGAAAAGGCCGAATGGTCCAGCCGGTGATCACATTGGCGAAGCTGGTAACGTCTGATTGATTGTAGACGGTGCGCACGCCCAGGGTGTGCAATTCCAGAATCTCACGGGCGAGATTTTCATTGAGGCCCTTGCCTCGCCGCATACCGGCGATCGACTGCGGTCCGATCGAGCGAACGTTGTCAAGATAGAACAGCATCGCCGGATGCGTCTCGACCGCGACCAGCATGTCAGAGAACTTGCCCAACACGTAGGGGCGGATCGCCTCGCGTTCGAAGGCGCCGCACATTGAGCGGACCGGGCCACCTTTGTCCGCCGACACGCAGAAATGGTTCGACCAGAACCAGACCAGCCGCTCGGTGAGGCCTATGCGAGCATTCAGGGCAACGCGATACCGCGCCCCGGCTTCGCTGAGATAAATCTGTTGCGGAATGCCGGGTCCCGGTTTCGCCGCGCCGTCCTGAGCAGGCTCGCCATTTTCGGGATTTGCCATCGTTGCGTGCGCTTCACGCTGTGCCATTCGCTCGGCTTTGCGCTCTTGTAGGAACGCGAACGTGTTGCGTGCTGCTTCACCGCTCGGCAGCAAATCGTTGCCGGTAAGTTCTGGCAGCGCGGCGTTCAATTCGGCGAGCAGCGCACCCTGCGGATTAGATGCAATGTCCGACATCAGGCCGGGGCGCGGGCCTAAACCGAAGCGGTGCAGCGCCAGGGCGGCTTGAAGCTTAGGGTCGATCGCCATCGCCAATTTGCCTTTACACCGTCGCCCGCTGCGCAAGCTGCGCACGAGTCGTGACGAGTTTAAGGCGCACCCGAACGACAGAACAACGAAAGATCCGCTTAGATCAGATGCTCAGACGCAAACCGCGCCCGAACCTGGGGCGCGGGCGTCGCGATGATGGTTAGCCCGGGCAAACGGACAAACCGGTGCACGATCCGAGCGTAAAAGCACACATCTCGTCGCTCTGAGCGGATGACTCTAGGAACTCATCTGGGATTTCGACATCGAGAATGGCTACTTCATCGTCGGGGGCAATCGTCTTGGTCGCCATTGTTCTCTCCTCGTCCATGCTACATTTTTCAGCATACCACGATGTTGCGCACTTTCGAATATTTCGATGTGACACGCGTCACATTTTGGAACTCTCACTCGCTCGGAATTAAGTCAGCAGCGGCGCTGCACGGTTGCGACCATCGGGCCTGCAGCCCGTTCAAATCAGATGGTCAGCTGTAGCCGGTACCGAGCAATGATGTCTCGAGAGCCAAGAACTCAGAAGCAGCCTCGGCGCTATTAGCTGCAGGCCATGTCATAGGTCAGGTGACTTCCAGTTCTCGCAGTATCCAAGGTGTGTGAGGCCGCTCACACACACGTCCGATCTGACGATCTACGCTGGGCTTAGAGAACTGGAGGTGTGCGATGCGCATATATCTCACAGGCGCCGTTTTGCTCCTTATCGCAGCCACCGCGGCGTCAGCACTGAGCCTCGTGTCAATGTCTCAGGCAACTAAAAGCGGTCCAACTGCAAGCTATGGACACACCATGCTTCAACGATGACTGGCGCCACTGGGGCTGCCGCGGTAACGTGCGCATCAACAACGCTGATACCAAAAACGGGAGTTTGCAACCTACTTCGGTAAAGGATTCCATTCGCGCGCTAGTCGCTGCGCTTCCTCAATTTGCGCGCCGCTCATGAGCCGCGCGGCGAGGTCACGAATACTCGCCGCGTTTTCTCTGCCTTGCGAGGCCGCCAAGCTAAGCCACATGTAGGCCTCGACGCGGTCTTGCGGAACGCCTAGGCCATTATCGTAAAATACGCCGAGTATATATTGCGCATTCGCGTCACCTTGCTGCGCCAGCGGACGAACCAGACGAGCAGCTGCCGCATAGTCGCGTTTCTTCATCGCAGCATCAGCCTCCTCCAGCGGTCCTGCTGTTGCTCCTCCAAAACATATATGGACCAGAAGAAGTGCAATCCAGATCGAGTTGTGTACACGCATTTTCTGTTTCACGGCGCTCACCAGAAGATCCACCGTAGTTGTTCGAACGGTTCTGTGGCGGCAAGTTCGTTCAGCTTGGCATCAATGTCCGTTTGCACGCGCAACGATGTCTTTAGAACAGGGACCAGCCTCGCACGGAACCGTCAGAAGAAGAAATGCTGACGCGCCAATAACATATGGCTGCTTGAGGATCATGTGATCAACTCTCCTTGGATTTACAAATCGAATACTAAACGCGCGCCCCAAAGCATCGATGCAAATCAAACGATGGACCGCAGTATCCCCCAATCCCAGCCCTCACCCAAGAGTCGAGATTGTCATTCGACGTATTATTTCTTCTTGAGCGCCCGGCGCTGTGCTTCAAGCCAACAGAACATCCGCAAAGAATTGGACAGCAGCGCCAGCATTGCACGGCGAGCGGGGAGATCGTCGATTTGCATTGCAGCGTCTTGCTGAGCCCGCAGATCTTCAAGTGCCTGATTGAGACGATTCTCAAGCACTGAAAGTTCACTGTTCATCCTGGCGTCCCCATACCTCGTTAGGGATGCCACACGGGAACCTGCCTGTCCTCAACCGGACGAAATAACCTTAATTGGCGTAAGGACTGCCTCGTTGGCGACCTCCTTCGATTGAGGTCCGTCTCTACCTGCTGATCCCAGTAGCCCATTAGGCACTTTTGAGGGTTGGGAGCTTTCCCATCGTGCATCATGTTATGACCGCGTGCAGCTGCGAGCTAGCGCCGGGCGCAGAGTGACAATTGAAAACAGGAATTAGCGGCCTTTTTTAAAACGCTTGAGCCCGTTTTTGGCCCCTAAAGGGTCAGTACCCAGCGGCCGGCTATCGAATGAACTTTGTGCCGGAATATACACTGCATAAAATCCGACATAGGCGAGCCAACGGCTTGATCATGGTCAAATCTTACACGCTTTTGCCGTGGTTCAAACGCCACTCGCCTTCAAGGCGAGGGGGTTTGCACAGGGGCAGCCATGCTGGATGTCACGCAGAGCCAGTTCGCTGATTTATCGGTCGCGGAACTAATCCGCTTGAGAGACGAAGCTGAGCGCTTGATTCTCAAGAAAATCGATGATGAGGAAAAGCGTCTGCTGGATAACCTCAGAGTTATCCAGTCCTATCGAACTGAAGAAAAATTGAGTCCGGAACATCTGCGCCGGGACAAAAAAGCCACTCGCGCAAAGGCCGTTCCAAAGTATCGCGACCCGCAAACGGGAGCGACTTGGGCGGGACGCGGTGTGCAGCCGCGCTGGATGCGCAAAGCCATTGAGGCGGGGCAGAGGCGCGACGATTTTCTGATCACGTCCTGACTAGCTCTGTTCAGCCGACCAAAAGGCCACCTAGTTGGCGGCCTCTTTGTTTTGATAGGATGGTGACCTAATCCGCCTTGAGCTTGGCACCGGCAATCCCCCGTTTTGCTGTGCCAAAACGTACTTTGGGCCTACCCTTGCCCGCGATGATGGGGCCGGACCCAAACTGGTCAAAGGCGTCCCTGTCACATCCTCATAAGTGGGTGCCGACGGTGATAACATTACCACCCGCGAGGGCGAACGAACCGGTTGAGCCTGCGTTGCTGAGCAGGCTCTTAGAGGAGATCAATCCATGCGCGTCTTTCGGATTGTCCTTCCCAGTCTCGCGGCGGTCGCCATCCTGCCTCCGGCAACCGGCCATGCCGATCCCTACCGCTGGTGCGCCCAATACAGCGGCGGAATGGGCGGCGGCGGCAGCAACTGCGGCTTCGTCACGTTCGAGCAATGTCGCGCTACCGTGAGCGGCATCGGCGGCTTCTGCGTGCCGAACCAGTTCTATACCGGTCCGGAACGAAGCACGACTGGCTCGGGCCGCTATGAACGGCGGTATAGTTACGAGCGCTGATTGACCTTGCGGCGGCGCCGTGCGATGGCGCACCCGTGCAGACCCGTCCTTTCGATCCCGGCCACGCCCTGCAGCAGGCGCTTGCGCTGCACCGGCAAGGGCAATTGCGGGACGCGGACAAAATATACACGCGCATTCTGAAGGTTTCGCCGGACAACTTCGACGCCCTGCATCTGCTCGCCCTCGTTAAGGCAGATGCCAAGCAGATGGGCGAAGCTTATCGGCTGATGTCGGCGGCGCTGAAGGTCAATCCGAAGGTCGCCGACGCGTGGGCGAATTTCGCCAACGTGCTGCATGTGCTCAAGCGCGACGACGAAGCACTGGGCGCGATCGACAAGGCGCTCGCGCTGAGGCCAGACGATCGGGTGTTGATACAGCAGCGAGGGAATGCATTGCTTTCGTTGGGTCGGCCTGCCGACGCCCTCGCCTGCTTCGATGCGGCGCTGAAAGCCGGCCACGCCAATCCCGATTCTTTGAACGGGCGCGGACTTGCGCTCGCCGCGCTTGGCCGCACAGGCGACGCCTTGGCCGCGTTCGATACTGCGCTTGTGAGCACCCCCTTACGGGCTGACGTTCTGTACAATCGCGCCAACGCGCTGCTTGCATTGGACCGCCTCGGCGAGTCGGTGGCTGGCTTTGATCGCGTGCTCGCGCGCGCGCCAAACCATGCAAAGGCGTGGCTCAACCGAGGACGCGCTTTGCAGAGCCTGAATCGGCCGGCGGAAGCGGTGGCCTGTTTCGAAAAGGCGATCGTGCTCGACCGCGACGATGCCGACGCGCATTTCAATCTCGCTTTGGCGTTGCTCAGCGCCGGAGATTACGCGCGAGGTTTCCGGGAATACGAATGGCGGTGGAAACGGACCGGCATGCGGCCGCGCAAGAGCAGCAAGCCGGTGTGGCTCGGCGAATTTCCGCCGAGCGGCCGGACGATCCTGCTGCAGGCGGAGCAAGGCCTTGGCGATACGATCCAATTCGTACGCTACATCCCGCTGCTTGCACGCATGGGCGCCAAGATCGCGCTTGAAGTTCAACCAGAACTGAACGCGCTGCTCTCAGGCGCGTCGGGTGTCGCGTGTTATGCACGCGGCGAGCCCCTGCCCACCTTCGATCTTGTTTGCCCTTTGGGCAGCCTGCCGCTGGCGCTGAAGACCACGCCGGCAACGATCCCCGCGGACAATCCCTACCTTGCACCGGACCAGGAACGTCTCGCGCAATGGCGCGGGCGCTTATCGCCTTTGCCCGGCAAACGCATTGCCATCGCCTGGGCGGGTCACGCGCGACACGTCAACGATCGAAATCGTTCGCTCGACTTGGATCTGCTCGCGCCACTGTTCGACCTGGTCGGTCTCAGCTTCGTCAGCATCCAGCGCGACCTGCGCGACGGGGATACCGATAAGCTGGCGCGGTATCCCAACGTGACACATGTCGGCGGCGAACTGAGCGACATGGCAGACACCGCGGCGGTGCTCGCGCTCAGCGATCTCACGCTCGCGGTCGACACCTCGGTGGTGCATCTTGCCGGCGCGCTCGCGCGTACGTGCTGGGTGCTGCTACCGTTCGCAGCCGACTGGCGCTGGGGCGTGTCCGGCGAGACGAACGCTTGGTATCCGCAGGCGCGACTTTTCCGGCAGTCCGCGCTCGGCGACTGGCCCGCCGTCATCGCGCGCGTGCGCGATGCGCTGGCGCAGTTAGCAGCGGCATGACGCCTCAGGCGGCGAAGCGCACCAGCGCCGGACGCGCCGCGGCAAGGTTCGGATGCGCCTGCAGCCACGCGCGCGCGGACCGCTGCGCCTGACCGATCTCGCTGTCGCTCATCTGCTCGGCGATTTCGCGGCGGAGCCGCGCGGCTTCGTGATGTCCGCGCGCGGCGGCGATGTTGAACCACTTGTGCGCCTGGATGAGGTCCACCGCGACGCCTGCGCCAGACGAATGCATCATGCCAAGCGCGAAGCAGTCGTCGGCCCCCGCCGGCTCCATCGTGTCGAATTCAGCCATATCGGCCTCCCGTATTCCTTTTTCGAGCGGTCCGGCCGAATTCCCCGAATGCCGGTGCTCGTCCCTGTTGTTCGGTCTCATTGCCGAACAGGGGCGATTGTCGGGGGAAAATTTGAACGGCAGTTTAAACGTCGCGATGAATCGAAGGTGAACGCGATCGGCGGAGCGATGCGAGATGTGGCGTTAAACCGCGCCTTTTCGAATATCGGCGCGATTTAGCGGCACGCGGTGAGAAACGGCTAACCGAGCCCGTTCAGGCGCGGCTAACCAAGCCTATTCTTTGCGCGCGCGCTGACCGAAGAGCACCGACTGTACATTCGGGTCCTTCATGTCGACGCCCTGCCGCAGCTCGACGCCGACAGCCATGCCCTTCTGCACCGCCGGACGCCCCTTCACCGTCTCCAGCCAGCGCTTGAGATACGGAAAGTCGTCGATGTTCTGGTTCTGCCGCTTCCATAAATTCGCCCAGCCCACGCAGGCCATGTCTGCGATCGAATACTTGCCGGCGAGGAAATCGCGATCTTTCAATCGCGTGTTCATGACGCCGTAGAGCCGATTGACCTCGTCCTCATAGCGCTTGATCGCGTAAGATAGGGTTTCGCGGGCGTAGTGCTTGAAATGGTTGAGTTGCCCGGCCATCGGACCCAGTCCACCCATCTGCCAGAACAGCCATTGGTCGACCTCGACGCGGCCGCGCTCGTCCTTCGGATAGAATTTGCCGGTCTTGCGGCCGAGATATTGCAAGATCGCACCGGACTCAAAGATCGAGATACGCCGATTGCCCGGACCGTTCGGGTCGACGATCGCCGGCATGCGGTTGTTCGGCGCGATCTTGAGGAATTCCGGCTTGAACTGCTCCCCCTTTGCGATGTTCACCGGGATCATTGTGTAGGGGAGCCTGCATTCCTCCAGCATGATCGAGATCTTGAAGCCGTTCGGCGTCGGCCAGTACCAGAGCTCGATCGGCTTTTGCGATTTCGCCGCCGCGCGCTTTGGCGCCGCCTTGCTTTTCTTGACTGACCGTTTCACCGCCCGCTTCATGGCGCGCTCCCTGCTGATCGCGATGCGAGCCACACCTAGGGCGGCCTCTTCTGCAAGGCAATTCGCGACAGGTACTACTTTACGCCGAACCAGGTTGCGTTTTGCTCGTTTTTGGAGCGGTCCTGACGGCCGGCTCAATTGGAGGGGCACATCCATGTTTCGAGTTTCGATTGCCGGCACAGTTGCTGCCGGACTTCTCGTTGCGCCTTGGTGCACAGGCGCCGTCGCGCAAAACGCTCCGGTTGCAACGACACCCACGCCGAAATGTGGCCGATACAAAGAAGCCCGCTTCGAGCGGACTGGCCGCCGCGCGTGAGCGGCAAAAGAAATGCGGAGCCAAATGGAAAGAAGCCAAGGCCGCAGGCAAGGTCGAGAAAGGAATGACCTGGCCCGAAATGCTGGAGTGCCTGCGACAAGCGGCTGATTTGCACTCGACTGCTTCGGCGTCGAAGCTCACTTTAAAAGCCGAGGGCGTCGGCGAGAGCCTCTGTCTCGCCGACGCCCTCAGGTGTCATCCGGAACCGGGGCGCCGCGCTAGCACCGCGTCACGCTGGCACCAAACGTGGCCGCCACCGGCCCGTATGACGCAATCTTCAGCACTAAGGCGTGCGAAGATCGAGACGTGGCGTCAGAACTAGAGCCTCTTCTTCCGGCCCTTTTTCTTCGCCGTCTTCTTCGCTGCCTTTCTCTTCTTCGCCATTTGCTGCCCTCCTAGCCATGATCATGGCGGTGTCGCATCAGTGCACATCGCGAATCGAAGCGCACTGCATCTTCATCTACTACAGCACAACGAAAAAAGCAGCGTTCCACTTAAGGAAGTGTGTACGCGCAGCAGCATCGGTGCGCTTTTTACTGGCAATTTGGAGGTCAAGACCTGTGTGAAGATGCGCAGCGCAGAATTCCGAACGCAAAAGACTACCGAATCCCGACGAATTGCAAAAAGTAGCGGCAGAATCAGCATTTTCTTGCAAACGCAAGCGATGGTACTTCTATCAATTGTCATCGTCTGGAAAGCGTTCGCCGTTAACCGTAATGGCTGTCGGCGCAGTCCGAGATCAGAACTGTGCACAGGTGCAGAATTTTTTGCACAGGAGGCGTCGAAACGGACCACGTCAGACCTGAATCGCGCAAAAAACGAGCGAATCACCCGAATCGATTCGTTCTCCCGGCGCGCCGACGAGTGCCATTGAAGGCGGTGTACGACCTCGGATCGCATCCGCGCGAACGGTCGCAACGCGCATTGTGTCGGAAATCAGAGCCCGAGTTTGCGCTTGAGCAGATCGTTGACGGCTTGAGGGCTCGCTTTGCCGCCCGAGGACTTCATCACCTGACCGACGAACCAGCCGATCGCTTTCGGATTACTCTTTGCCTGCGCGACCTTGTCCTGGTTCTTCGCAATCACCTCGTCGACCAGCGCTTCGATCGCGCCGAGGTCGGTCACCTGCACCATGCCGCGCGCCTTCACGATTTCGCGCGGATCGCCGCCTTCGCTCCAGACGATCTCGAATAAATCCTTGGCGATCTTGCCGGAAATCGTGCCGTTCGCGATCAAGTCGAGCACTGCGCCAAGTTGCTGCGCGCCCACGGGCGACTGTCGGATGTCCTTGCCTTCCTTGTTGAGGCGACCGAACAGCTCGTTGATGACCCAGTTCGCGGCGCTCTTCGCATCGCGTCCTTTCGCGACCACTTCGAAGTATTCCGCCGTCTCGCGTTCGGCGACCAGAACGGCGGCGTCATAGGCCGACAGGCCGAACGCGGCGATGAAGCGCGCGCGTTTTTCGTCAGGCAATTCAGGTAGCTGCGCCTTGAGCGCATCGACCTCGTCTTGCGCCAGTTCGAGCGGCAGGAGATCCGGATCGGGGAAATAACGATAGTCGTGCGCCTCTTCCTTCGAGCGCATCGAGCGCGTCTCGCCGCGGCCCGGATCAAACAGCCGCGTCTCCTGCTCGATCGCACCGCCCTCCTCGATGATCTCGATCTGCCGGCGCGCTTCGTGCTCGATCGCCTGCCCGATGAAACGGATCGAGTTGACATTCTTGATCTCGCAGCGCGTGCCGAGCGGCTCACCCGGACGGCGAACCGATACGTTGATGTCGGCGCGCAGCGATCCTTTCTCCATGTCGCCGTCGCAGGTGCCGAGATAACGCAGGATCGAGCGCAGCTTGCTCAGGAATGCCTTCGCCTGCTCGGATGAGCGGATATCGGGCTTCGACACGATCTCCATCAGCGCGACGCCGGAGCGATTGAGGTCGACGTAAGAGGACGTCGGATTGCGATCGTGTAGGCTCTTGCCCGCATCCTGCTCGAGATGCAGCCGCTCGATGCCGACGGTGAAACACTCCCCGTCTTCGAGGTCGACCGTCACAGTCCCTTCGCCGACGATCGGCTGCTTGTACTGGCTGATCTGATAGCCCTGCGGCAGGTCGGGATAGAAATAGTTCTTCCGGTCGAACACCGATTTCAGATTGATCGCCGCCTTGAGCCCCAGCCCGGTGCGTACCGCCTGCCGCACGCATTCGGCGTTGATAACCGGCAGCATACCTGGCATCGCGGCATCGACCAGCGACACGTGACTGTTGGGCGCGCCACCGAATTCCGTCGAGGCGCCCGAGAACAGCTTCGCGTTCGAGGCGACCTGCGCATGCACCTCCATGCCGATGACTACTTCCCAGTCGCCGGTCGCGCCGCGGAAGAGGTTCTTGCCATTCGCGCTCATCTCACCACCACCGCTCAGGCCTGAAGCGGCCGGCGGCCTGCTCGATCACCCCACCCAGCGCGAACAACGTTTCCTCGTCAAAGGGGCGCCCGATGAGTTGAAGGCCGAGCGGCAGGCCCTGCGCATCAAGGCCAGCCGGAACGGAAATGCCCGGCAATCCGGCCATGTTCACCGTCACCGTGAACACGTCGTTCAAATACATCTCCACCGGATCGGCCGCACCCTTCTCGCCCAACCCGAAAGCCGCGGACGGTGTCGCTGGCGTGAGCATCGCGTCGATGCCGTTCGCAAAAGCCAACTCGAAGTCGCGCTTGATCAAGGTGCGCAGTCTCTGCGCGCGCAAATAGTACGCGTCGTAGTAGCCGGCCGAGAGAACGTAGGTCCCGATCATCACGCGGCGGCGCACTTCCGCGCCGAAACCTTCCGCGCGCGTCGCCTCGTACATGCCGGTGATATCCTTGCCAGACACGCGCAGGCCGTAGCGTACCCCGTCATAGCGGGCGAGATTGGAGGAAGCCTCGGCCGGCGCGACGATATAATACGCCGGCAGCGCGTATTTTGTGTGCGGCAGCGACACGTTGACCAATTCGGCGCCAGCCGCCTTCAGCCATTCGCGTCCGCGCCCCCAGATGGTCTCAATTTCGGCCGGCATGCCGTCGAGCCGGTACTCTTTTGGAATGCCGATGCGCAGACCCTTCACAGACCGGCCGACGGCCGCTTCATAGTCCGGCACCGGAAGATCTGCACAGGTCGTGTCCTTCGCATCAGGACCGGCCATCGAGCGCAACAGGATAGCGACGTCGCGCACCGTCCGCGCGAACGGTCCCGCCTGGTCGAGCGACGAGGCAAACGCAACGATGCCCCATCGCGAGCAGCGCCCGTAAGTTGGCTTCATGCCGACCGTGCCGGTGAATGCGGCTGGCTGCCGGATCGAACCGCCCGTGTCGGTGCCTGTCGCACCAAGACATAATTGCGCCGCCACCGCCGCGGCCGACCCGCCGGACGATCCGCCCGGCGTCAGCGGTGTGTTTGAGCCTTTGCGCCGCCACGGCGAATGCACGGGACCGAAATAGGAGGTCTCATTCGACGAGCCCATCGCGAACTCGTCGTTGTTGGTCTTGCCGAGAAGCACCGCGCCATCGCGCCAGAGCTGCGCCGTGACGGTCGACTCATAGGTCGGCACGAAATTTTCGAGAACGTGCGAGCAGGCGGTGGTGCGCACATCCTTGGTGCAGAACATGTCCTTGACCGCGAGCGGAATGCCTTCGAGCGGCCGAGCATCGCCTTTGGCGATGCGGCCATCGGAGGCTTTCGCCATCTCGACCGCGCGCTCCGGCGTCTCCAGCACGAACGCATTAAGCGCACGCGCGGCTTCGATCGCGCGCAGGTGCGTTTCGGCAAGTTCAATCGCCGAGAACTGCTTCGTCGCGAGGCCGTCGCGCGCCTCGGCTAATGTGAGGGATGTCAGGTCGGTCATCGATCGAGCGTGTCGCAGGCAAATACGTTCGCGGCGACTTCCGAAGGCGCCAATTGCTTGATCAGGATCGTGCCGTCCGGCTGGCGCTCGCGAACAAGCTCACCCGGCACAGGCAATCCCATCGCGCGCAGATCCTCGACGCGGTGGCCGTCAGGCAGACGGCCGGTCGAGATGATCTCGATCATCTCGTAGCGCCGCTCCAGATCCGCTTGCTCGCAGGCGAGGCACATTGGCTATTCCACCACCTTCGGCACCACGAAGAAATTGTCGTCCGTCGCTGGCGCGTTACGCACGACATCGTCGGCGATGCCGCCGTCGGTGACCACATCGTCGCGCTTCTTCATCGCCATCGGCGTCACCGAGGTCATCGGTTCGACGGCGCTGACATCCACTTCCGACAGTTGCTCGACGAAGGAGAGCATCGCGTTGAGCTCACCACGCAAATGCTCGATCTCCTCCTCCGCCACTGCAATCCGGGCGAGATGAGCGATGCGGCGGGTGGTGGCTGCGTCGACGGACATGGAACCCTATGAAAATGGCGCGGCTCGCCTATAGCAGAGCCGTGTTCCGCACTGCAACGCGGCGGCGTTACGCCGCTTTGCGGGTGTGATCCGGGCAGCGATGCACTTCGATGGTGACGTGCGACAGCGCGGAAATCCCGCCGAGGCGCGCCTTATAGGCTGTGGGCTCGACCGGACGATCCGTCACCACCGCCGCGATGAGCCCGAAGTGCCCCGGCCCCAGCCGCCAGAGATGCAGATCGCTGACGCGGTCACCGCCGACCTCCAGCGCTTGGCGGATGCGCCCCGGCAACTCGCGGTCCGGCTGCATGTCCAAAGCACCGCATCGGCGCTCCGCAACAGACCGAACGACCAGCTCAGGATCACCGCGACGCCCACTAGCGCCATGACCGGATCGAGCCACACCCATCCATAGAACCGGCCGGCGAGCAGTGCGACGATCGCCAGCACGGACGTCATGGCATCCGCGACCACGTGAACATACGCGGCGCGGAGGTTGGCGTCGTGATGGTGATGGCGGTGGTGATCGTGGTGGCCGTGATTATGCGCGTGAGCATGGTCATTGTCATGATGATGATTGTGACCGTCGGCGAGCAGCCAGGCGCTTACGAGATTGACCGCGAGACCGCCCCCCGCTAGCCAGGTCGCCTCACTAAAATCGATCGATACCGGTGCGTAGAGGCGATGCAGCGCCTCGTATCCGATCAGCACCGCGACCAACGCTAGCAGCAGCGCGCTCGAGAACGCGGCGAGCTCACCCATCTTGCCCGTGCCGAACGAAAACCTCGGATCGCGCACGTGCCGCCGGGCAAAGCGATAGGCCAAAGCCGCGATCGCCAGCGCGCCGGCATGGGTCGACATATGCCAGCCGTCGGCGACCACCGCCATCGAACCGAACAACGTGCCGCCGATGATCTCGGCCAGCATCATTGCCGCGGTGATCGCGACGACCGCCCATGTCCGGCGCTCGTGCCGGTCGTGGCGGGCGCCGAGAAAAGCGTGGCTGTGCTGCCACGGCTCGACGGAATGGCA
>Ga0207803_1000148_pt1 | contig 13195 bp, 14 predicted proteins | sample LuqExpMetageno41_FD_187799 | JGI IMG/M metagenome (GOLD analysis project Ga0207803, IMG submission 187799) | Tropical forest soil microbial communities from Luquillo Experimental Forest, Puerto Rico - Sample 41 (SPAdes) | ecosystem: Environmental > Terrestrial > Soil > Tropical forest ...
TGGGCAGGCCGCGAGGTCCGCAGCCGATGCCGGGGCCGTGCCCGGTAGCGAAGCCCGCTCCCCTCGGGACGCAGCTCAGCGGGCAGGAACCGATCGTCGGCCACCTCGTAGAGAGCAGCCAGCACCGAGCCGTCCACTGCCCCGTCCGCCACCGCGTGCTTGAAGAACTCACGCACGACCGCCAGCACGTGGTTGATCCGGCCCGGGCCCGGCGGACGACCCTGACCGGCGCCGGGGCGCTCGGTCGCCGTCGTCCGCAACAACAACACGAAACGGCTCAGATGCCTGGCGCCGTCCTCCAGGCTCCGCCCCGTGCCCGCGCACCAGGTCAGGAACCTCGCCAGCTCCCCGGCATAGACCCTGGTGGTCGACTCCGCCCGGTCACGACCGAAGCGGAGATCGAACAAGAACCGGTCGGCGACAGCGACCTTGACGTACTCGTCGTCGACCACGGTCCAATATCCCCGGCCGTCGCGAAGCTCCACCCGGAACGCCCGACAGCTCGAACTCGCCACAACCGAACGGTTCTGCACGTGGGTGACGGTATGACGCCGAGCTGTATCTGACGAGGACTGTCTGGCTTCTCAGGGGACAGAAAGCCACGCGGTCGGCACTGCTGAAAACGAAACGATCTTCGATGACAAATCTGCAGGAGCCCTCGATCATGCCCGTCGCGATGGGCCATCCGCTGGCCAGTGCCTTGTCATAGCGCATGTGCTTGTGGTTGTTCTCCAGGTAGGTGACGGCCCGGTCCATGTCGGTGAGGTCGAGGTGGCGGGTGCGGGGGTTCGCGCGGGTCTTCGCGGCGACGGAGGCGAGGGTGGCGGCGACGGCCTTCGCGCGCCCGTGCAGGACGCGGAGCAGCTGCCCGTCGGCCCACTGGCCGGCGGCGACGGGGTCGCCGGGATGCAGCGCGGCGGAGGCCTTGCCGATGTAGCCGGACACGTGGATGTAGTCGATCAGGACGGGGACCTTCAGCTTCCGGGCCTTCGCGTGCTCCTCGATGGCGGTGATCTGCTGCTTGTTCCCGTCGACGAGGAAGACCCGCTGCCGGACCCGCTGCGGGTCGCGGCGGTCGGCCTCGTCGAACGCGGAGGCGATCATGTCCTCGATGCTCTCGGTGACCGACGCCGACACCCACTTATCGCGGGCCTTCGGCCCGGGGTGCGCCCGGCGGCGGGCGGGCGGGGCGGCGATGTCCTCCGGCTCGCGGGCGGCCGGCGTGAAGTCGGCGACGGCGACGATCTCGGCCATCTTCTTGATCCCCGGGCGGGTGCCGTCGTCCTTGCCGGCATTCCTGCGGTGCTCCGGGCGCATGGCGATGCCCTTGCCGTCGCCCTGCATCATGATCACGTCGGTGTCCGGCTGGTCGTCTTCTTCGGCGTCGCGGGACCGCTGCTCGTAGAAGTCGTCCGTCCAGGCGGCGAGGTCTTCCGCGAGGCCGGCAAGCTGGGCGCGGCCGACGGTAACGCCGGTACGGGCCTCGATGACCTCCTGGGCCTGCCCGAACCCGCCGGCCGCCAGGTGGAAGGCCGCCAGGGACCGCATCCCCAGCGAATAAGGGTCGCCGGGCAGGACCTGCCGGGCATCAGCCGGGTACAGGTTCGGCTCCCGCCGGTTCCGGTAGGCCTTCCGGGTGACCCGGACCGGCCCGAACACGCTGGTCACGCCCCGTCCGTGCCCGTCCTCGACGATGCCGTGCCGGATCCCGGCAGCGCTCGTGACTCCCTCCGCCCGCTCCTCGCCGGCGCTGTCGATGTCGAACGTGGCCTGCAGCAGCCGCCGCTGCAGCTCGCGGCCCTCCTGGCCGATCACCTTCTCCCGCTCCCCGTGATCGAGGTACCCGGCCTCGCCCGCGGCCCACGCCGCCAGCCCGGCGAACTGCTCCGCCGGGGCGGCCAGCGCCGCCGCCAACTCCTGCTGCAGCGGGGCCTCGCTCCCGTCGTCGCGGACCTGCCTGATCGTCACCGAGAACCTCACCGTCACCGCCGTGCCTCCAGATTCTGCCGGGAACGTTTCCCGCCTAGCATCCCGGAAACAGCCCCGGACCTGCGGGACCAGCGACCAGGCGCGATCCCGGCCGCGTCCCGGGCACACCGCCGTCACGCCGCTGACCAGCACGAATCGCTGCAGGCACTGCCGGAAACACCCTAAAAAACCCGGACTCTCCTAATACATGACGATTCATACCGTAAATAGCAGATATTCATACCTATCTAAAAGATGCACCCCTCGCCCCCGGCGCGATCGGCCGGTTCCTCGTCCCCGATCCGCTGCCCGAACGACTGCTGTACGCCGAGCCGCTGCGCCGCCGCATGCATTCCCGCGGCATCGAGCGGGCGCGGCACGCGCCAGGCACGGCCGCGTTCGAGTGCGAGGTCGGCGCGGCGGTTCACAATCTCGTAGCGATAGTGTCGTTTGCGCGCGGAGGTGCGCGCATTGAAGTTGTCCGCTACGCGCTCCGCCGCAAGCACGGCCACCGGGTGCGGTCGCAGATGCGCGTTGAGTGCGTCGCGCACAGTGTCCGGTTGCCAATCGCGAGTAAGATCAAGATGCGCGACCTGCGCCAGCGCGTGCACGCCGGCATCGGTGCGGCCGGCACCCTGGATGCGCACGCGCTCGTCGGAGAGTGCGGCGACCGCGTCGGTCAGCACGCCCTGCACAGTGAGACGGTCGGCCTGGATTTGCCAGCCGGCAAAGGGCGCGCCGTCATATTCGATGGTCAGCCGGTAGCGCGGCACGATTGATCCACCTCAAACCCCCCTCGGGTCGCGGCTTCTATAACAAATGTCAAGAAAGGACAGCGCCATGAAGAAGGCCTTCAAGCAGCAGATCGTCGAGTTGCTCGACCGGCATCGCATCATGACGATCGCGACCAACCGCGAGGATGGCTGGCCGCAGGCGACCGTCGTGGGCTACTGCAACGACGGACTCATCATCTACTGTCTGATCGGCCGCGACAGCCAGAAGTACGCCAATATCGCGCGCGACCCGCGCGTGTCGCTCGCCATCGCCAACGATTATCCGCAGCCCCTGCAGATCAAGGGCCTGTCGATCGCCGCGCAGGCTGTCGAGACGACCGATCCGAACGAGCGCGCGCATGCGCGGGAGATCCTGCTCAAGCGCTATCCTGAATACAAGATCATGCCGCCGCCCGATCCGGCGACCGTGCCGCTGATACGGATTACACCGGAAGTGGTCTCCGTGCTCGACTATTCGAAAGGCTTCGGCCACGCCGATCTCTTACGGGTGAGCGACGATGATCTCGAGGACTTTATCGAGGCGCGGCGGCATCATTGGGCGAGCTTCCACGCCGCCTGATTTTAAGTGAGCCGCGTGCCGCGGCCCATCCGGGCGCCGCGCAAGAACTCGTCCGCGCTCATCGGCTGCTTGCCCGCCCGCTGAACCAAGACCAGCCGCACCGTCCCATCGCCGCACGCGATCGTCAGCCGATCGTCCAACACAGTGCCGGGCTCGCTGCCCCCTTGCGCCAGCGTCGAGCGCAGCACCTTCACGCGCACTCCCTCGTGCTCGAACCACGCGCCGGGCCACGGTGACAGGCCGCGGATGTGATCATGCACAGCCGCCGCCGGCCGCGACCAGTCGATGCGCGTCTCGGATTTCAAAATCTTCTCGGCGTAGGTGACGCCTTGCTCCGGCTGCGGCGTCAACTGCAACGAGCCGCGCTCGGCCGCCACCAGCGCGCGCGTCATCAGTCCGGCACCGACGCGTGCGAGCACGTCGTGCAGACCGCCGGCCGTATCGTCAGCTTCGATCGGCGTTCGCTCGGCGAGCGCCATCGCGCCAGTGTCGAGCCCTTCGTCCATCTGCATGATGGTGATGCCGGTTTGCTTGTCGCCCGCCATCACCGCGCGATTGATCGGCGCCGCGCCCCGCCAGCGCGGCAGAAGCGAGGCATGCACGTTGAAGCAGCCGAGCCGCGGCGCTTCGAGGATCGGTTTCGGCAGGATGAGCCCGTAGGCGATGACCACGGCGGCGTCCGCTTCATGCCCCCGAAACTGTGCCTGCTCAGGCTCGTTCTTGAGCGTGCGCGGTGTGAAGACGGGAATGGAAAGACGGCAGGCCTCGCGCTCAATCGGCGTGATCTGCAGGCCCATGCCACGCCCAGCGGGTTTTGCCGCCCGCGTATACACCGCCGCAATGTCGTGTCCCGCCGCGGCCAGCTCGATCAAGGTCGGAACCGCGAAATCTGGCGTGCCCATAAAGATGAGGCGGAGCGGCATCGGGCTTCACCCGATATGATGCTCGGGCGTGCTGTCCTCGTAAGCCGCGCGCGTGGTGTCGCCGCGCTTGGCGGCTTTCTTAAATTTCTTCAGCACCATGTTGCGCTTCAATTTGGAAATGTAATCGATGAACAGGATGCCGTTGGTGTGGTCGATCTCGTGCTGCAGGCAGGTTGCCAGCAGTCCGTCGGCCTCGATTTCGTGCGGTTTGCCGTCGATGTCCTGGTATTTCACCTTCACGTGCGAGGGACGCTCGACCTCTTCGTAATATTCGGGAATCGACAGACAGCCTTCCTCGTAGACCGAGCGCTCGTCGGACTTCCACGTCACCTCGGCGTTGATGAACACCTCCGGCGCCTTCGGGTCGTCCTTCTTGGCCAGATCCATGGTGATCACGCGCTGCGTGACGCCGATCTGGATCGCGGCAAGCCCGATGCCGGGCGCGGCGTACATCGTCTCGAACATGTCGTCGACGAGCGCGCGCAGTTCCTTGTCGAAGAGCGTGACCGGCTCCGAGCTGAGCCGCAATTTCTTGTCGGGGATGATGAGGATGTCGCGAAGGGCCATTGCGGCGATTTAGGGGCTTCCGTAGAGCGGGTCAATGGAACACGAGCCACCCTTCCTCGGGTGCTTGAGCCGCCGCGCGCTTGGCTTTACCGTTCGCCCTTCGTTCGCATGGGGCGGGCGAATCAGGGTAAAACCCCAAGCATGACCGATCCCTTCCTTCTGGCCATTGGGCTCATCATCGTCGTCGTTATTGTGGCCGTCTTGGTGCTTCTATTGCGCGCGCCAGCACCGGTCACCGATCCGGCGGCGGAACAGCGCATGGTCGCGCTCAACTCCCGCCTCGACGGCATGGCGACGTGGCTGCAGAACGCGCACGGTCAGCTTCAGCAGACCGTTCAGGCATCGCAGAGCCAGTTTCAGCAGACGGTGAGCCAGCGCCTCGACGCGGTGACCGCGCGGCTCGGCGAGAGCCTCACGGCCTCCACCAACACCACCGCTGAGCACCTGCAGAATCTGCACGCGCGACTCGCGGTCATCGACAGCGCGCAGAAGAACATCACTGACCTCGCGACGCAGGTGACGAGTCTGCAGCAGGTGCTCGGCAACAAGCAGTCCCGCGGCGCTTTCGGGCAGGCGCAGATGGAGGCGATCATCAGCGATCGCCTCCCGAAGGACTGCTTCGATTTCCAGGCCACGCTCTCGAATCGTGCGCGTCCCGATTGCTGCATCTATCTGCCGGGCAGCCCGACTTTGGTGATCGATGCGAAATTTCCGCTCGAGGCGGTCACCGCGTTTCGCGAGGCGACAAACGAAGAAGAGAAAAAAGCCGCGATGGCACGCGTGCGTCAGGATGTGTCGAAGCACATTGCCGACATCGCCGAGAAATATCTTATCCCGGGCGAGACGCAGGACATGGCTTTGATGTTCGTTCCGTCGGAATCAATCTACTGCGATCTATACGACAGCTTCGACGATCTCTTTCAAAAGGCCTATCGCGCGAAGGTGACGATCGTTTCTCCGTCGCTCTTGATGCTCGCGGTGCAGGTCATCCAGCAGATTCGCAAGGACGCCAAGATGCGCGAGGCGGCCGACCGAATATTGAAAGAGGTCTGTTTGTTGGTGACTGACGTGCAGCGGCTGAAGGACCGAGTGGAGAATCTCGACAAGCATTTTGGTCAGGCCGAGAAGGACATCGAACAAATCGTCATCTCTGCCGACAAGATTTTGAGCCGCGGCCAGAAGATCACCGAGGTCGAGTTCGACGAGACGGAGCTGCCGGCACCTGTGCGGCAGGCATTGGGCGCAGCGGAGTGATCGGTTCGCGCCATAACCGGGCCTGTCACGGTTATCCAGGTCTTCACGGTATTGCCTTGGATAAGTCGTGGATGCCCGGCACAAGGCCGGGCATGACGGTCGAGAGACACCCGCGATGACGGCCGCACCGGAATCGGCAGCAAGCGGAGGCGCGCAGCCCCGCGCAAGTTTCCTCGACGCGCTTGCGGTCTACCTGCAGCCGCGGGTGCTGATTGTCATGTTCCTCGGCTTCTCCTCCGGGCTGCCGCTCGCGCTCTCCGGCGGCACCCTGCTGGTGTGGATGCGCGAAGCGGGCGTCAACCTCGGCACGATCGGTCTGTTCGCGCTGGTCGGCACGCCCTACACGGTGAAGTTCCTGTGGGCGCCGTTGACCGACGCGCTCGACGTGCCGCTGCTATCGCGCTGGTTCGGCCGCCGCCGCGGCTGGCTGGTGTTCAGCCAGATTTTACTGATCGCGGCGATCATCTTCCTCGGCTCGTGCAATCCAGCCATGGCGCCGGCGCTCGTCGCTTTCGCGGCGCTGCTCGTCGCGACCGCCTCGGCGACGCAGGACATTGTGGTCGACGCATTCCGCGTCGAGAGCCTGCCGGAGAACGAGCAGGCCGCCGGCATGGCCGGCTACGTCGCCGCCTATCGTATCGGCATGCTGGCCTCGACCGCCGGGGCGTTGTTCCTCGTCAGCGCATTGCAGGCCTACGGCTTCGGCGCGCTCGGTGCATGGCAAGCCGGCTATTACGTGATGGCCGCGCTGGTACTGATCGGTACCGTGACCGCGTTGCTCGCGACCGAGCCGGAACGTTCACGCGAAGCGGAAGCCGCGCATGCGCGGCAGAACCGGTTCGCGCGCGTGCTCGAAGCTGCGGTCGGCGCGTTCAGGGATTTCATGAGCTACGAGCTCGCCCTGGTGATGCTCGCCTTCGTCGTGCTGTTCAAATTCACCGACGCGCTTGCCGGATCGATGACGGCGCCGTTCGTGATCGATCTCGGCTTCTCGCGCAACGAATATGCCGCGATCGTGAAAGGCGTTGGCCTCGCCGCGACGTTGCTGGGCGGATTTGCCGGCGGCTTCGTCGCGCGCGCCTATCCGCTCGCGGCAAGCCTCTGGATCGGCGGCATCCTGCAGTCGGTCGCCAACGTCGTGTTCTCATGGCTTGCGCTGCGCGGCCATGACATCACGGCGCTGACGATCGCCATTACGGTCGAGAATTTCACCAGCGCGATCGGCACGGTGATCTTTGTCGCCTACCTGTCCGCGCTCTGCCGCAACCCGCTGCATACGGCCACGCAATACGCGCTGCTGACCGCGCTCGCCGCGGTCGGCCGCACCTATCTGTCGTCGGGCGCCGGTTTTGTGGCCGAAAGCACAGGCTGGGCGTGGTTTTACATCCTTTGCGTGGTCGCAGGATTGCCGAGCCTTCTGCTGCTCGCCTGGCTGCAAAGCCGCGGCCATTTCAAGGCTTTGGCACCAAAGCGATCCTAAGGCCGCCGCAGTTCCCGCCGGAACGATAAAATCCCGCGTCGCGTTGGTCGGACAGCGAACAATGGAGGTGCTCATGCGAACGCACTTGATTGCTGCAGCCGGAATCTCCGCGCTCATCGGCTGGTCGGCGGCCGCGAACGCAGAATACTTTAATCGCTACACCTTCGGCACCTGGACGAACGCCGCATACAATGACGGCGTTTGCCAGTATTATTATTCGTTCAATACGCAAACAGGCGAGACCCACCTCAACCGCTACGGCAACTGCTCGCAGGTGATGATCGCGCCGGATGGGCGGCCAATGCCGGTCCCGACAGCTCAGGTGATCGTGCCGCGTGAAACAGTTGGCCAGCGCGTGCGCTGATCAACGCTCCGGCAGGTGCCACTTAAAGACGACGGCGTCGCCGACGTGCCACGCCATCTCCGAGCAGAAGAAGTCGTCGAGCACGACGCTGATGCGTCTGCCCAGTAGCTCGTCTAGGGCGCGCTTCTTCGCTTTGTCGTTCATCACGACGAGATGGAAAGTGACCGGCGGCTCGTCGCCGCAAGACTCGTCCGCGGCGGCAAACTTCCGCGGGTGGTCCGCAGTGATTTGATAAACTTGGATCCAGGTCCCATTCGGATGCTGGTGCTGGAAGAATCGCAGCTTGCCGGAAATCGCAGCTTGCCGGAAATTGTGTCGCCGGCCGCAGGAGGTCGTCGGCAAACGCGGAGTGGACGGTGCAGGCCAGCAGCAGTGCAAGCGCCGCTTCGCGGAACATCTGTCAGCTACAGTAGCGTTCGCTGCTTGATCGCTGCGGCGAGCGTGCCCTCGTCGAGATAATCGAGTTCGCCGCCGACCGGCACGCCATGCGCAAGCCGCGTGACCTTCACGTCTGCGTCTTGCATCAATTCCGTAATGTAATGTGCGGTCGTCTGGCCGTCCACTGTCGCATTCAGCGCGAGGATGACTTCCTTCACCGCCGGCTCGTGCGCGCGCGAGACCAGTGCGTCGATCGAGAGGTCCTGCGGGCCGACGCCATCGAGCGGCGACAGCGTGCCGCCGAGCACGTGGTAACGGCCGTTCACCGCATGCGCGCGCTCGAGCGCCCACAGGTCGGCGACGTCGGCGACGACGACCAGAATGGCCGGATCGCGGCGCGGATCGGTGCAGACGGTGCAGGGGTTCTGCGTGTCGATATTGCCGCAGGTGTTGCAGACGGAGATCTTCTGCATCGCTGTTTCGAGAGCGGCGGTGAGCGGCGACATCAATAGGTCGCGCTTCTTGATCAGGTGCAGCGCGGCGCGACGCGCGGAGCGGGGCCCAAGCCCCGGCAGGCGGGCGAGCAGTTGAATGAGGCGCTCGATCTCGGGTCCGGCGACGGCGGAGGGCATCGGCTCGGTTCTTTAGCCCAGCCCCAGTCCCGGCGGCAGCGGCAGGCCGCCGGTCAACGATTTCATCTTCTCCTGCATGACCGTCTCGGCGCGCTTGCGCGCATCCGCATGCGCCGCGATCAGCAGGTCCTCCAGAATTTCCTTCTCACCCACCTTGAGCAGCGAGTCGTCGATCGTGACTCCCCTGAGATCGCCTTTGGCGGTGAGCGTGACCGTGACCATACCGCCGCCGGCGGTGCCTTCGACGGTGACGGTGTCGAGCTCGACCTGCAGCGCCTGCATCTTCGACTGCAGTTGCGCGGCCTGTTTCATCATCTCGGCGAAATTCGGCATTCACAAATCCTCGTCCTCGTTGGGAAGCTCGGCATGCGCCGGCAATTCGGGTTCGGCGGCGGCCTGCGTTACGCCCACGATCTTCGCGCCGGGAAAGCGCTCAAGCACCGCTTTCACCAGCGGATCGGCGGCGACGCCGCGCTCGACCTCCTCACGCTCGCGCTCGGCCTGCTCGCGCAGGGTCGGCGCGCCGCGCTCCTGCGAGACGGCAACGATCCAGCGCTTGCCGGTCCATGCGGAGAGCTTGCGCGGCAGTTCGTGCACGAAGGTCTTCGCCGCCGACGGTTCAAGCGCGATCTCAAGTTGTCCGTCTTCGCAGCGCACGAGACGCACGTCGCGCTCGAGTGCGAGCTTGGTGCCGATGTCGCGCTTCTCGGCCGCGAGCGCCACGATCTCGGCGAACGTATTCAGCGCGAGCGTCGGTGGCGCAGCGCTCTGTGCAATCGGCTCGCTGGACGGCCGCGGCGAGGCCTGAGCGGAGGCGCGCGGATTCAATTGTGAAAAGCTCTGCGGCGCCGGGGCACCGCCATTGCCGGAGGCGCGCGCGGGCGCGGCCGCCGTGCCGCTGCCATTGCCGAGCAAACGGATTGCTTCGTCCGGCGTCGGCAGGTCGGCGGCATAGGCAATGCGCACGAGCACCATCTCCGCCGCGGCAATCGGCCGACCGGAGGCCTGCACCTCGGCGATGCCTTTGGCCAGCATCTGCCACGTGCGCGAGAGAACGCGATGCGACAGCTTCACCGCGAAATCGCGGCCGCGCGTGCGCTCGGCCTCCGACAGCGAGACGTCGTCGGCGACCGACGGAATCACCTTCACGCGCGTGACCAAGTGCGTGAACTCGGCAAGATCGGAGAGCACCACCGCCGGATCGGCGCCGATGTCGTATTGCGCGCGCAGTTCGGTGAGCGCGGCGGCGATGTCGCCCCTCATCAGCGCTTCGAACAGATCGACCACGCGGACGCGGTCGGCGAGCCCGAGCATCTGTCGTACGTCTTCCGCCGTCACCTTGCCCGCCGCATGCGCAATCGCCTGATCAAGTAGCGAGAGAGAATCACGCACCGAGCCTTCCGCCGCGCGCGCGATCAGCGCGAGTGCCGTCTCCTCGATGTCAACGTGCTCTTTCGATGCGATGCCGGAGAGATGATTGACCAACACGCTTGCATCCACGCGCCTGAGATCGAATCGTTGGCAACGCGACAGCACGGTGACCGGCACCTTGCCGATCTCGGTCGTGGCGAACACGAACTTCGCATGCGGCGGCGGCTCTTCCAGCGTCTTCAACAGCGCGTTGAAGGCCTGCGTCGACAGCATGTGCACTTCGTCGAGGATGTAGACCTTGTAGCGCGCGGTGACCGGCGCATAGCGGATAGCGTCGTTGATCTGACGGACGTCGTCGACGCCGTTGTGCGAAGCCGCGTCCATTTCCAGCACGTCGATGTGCCGGCTCTCGATGATCGCCTGACAATGCACGCCCATCTGCGGCATGTGGATGGACGGGCCAGTGACGGAACCATCGGGCAGTTCGTAATTGAGCGCGCGCGCGAGGATGCGGGCGGTGGTCGTCTTGCCGACGCCGCGCACGCCGGTGAGAATCCAAGCCTGCGGAATACGCCCGGTCTCGAACGCATTCGAGATGGTGCGGACCATCGGCTCCTGGCCGATCAGGTCGTCGAACGAGGCGGGGCGGTATTTGCGCGCGAGCACGCGGTAGCCACCGCCCTCGGCCGGGGTGGCGGAACCGGGTCCGGCCGAGTTTGCGGGCTCGCTCATGCTGCCGTTCCGCGCGTCCGAGCGCGTAAAAGCGAGACGCGGCTTCGTGGAAAAGGGTGGGAGGCTGACGAGCGACCCGATCCGTGCTCGTTAGGGCTGCTTCCTTCCGGACCTGACCCGGTTGGCGAGTGGCTCGTCCACCGCCAACCTCCCGCGCCCTATATCGGGCCTTGGGGAGGAGAAAGCAAGCGAACCTCTCCAGGCGGTCATTTCCGGGCTTGACCCGGCAATCCGCGGGGCCGCACCACATATCATGCAGTCCTTCACCCTCCACCCGCAGCTCGCACGCGACACCACCTTCGTCGGCGACCTCGCGCTGTCGCGCGTGCTGCTGATGAACGACGCGAACTATCCATGGCTGATCCTGGTGCCGCGCCGGGACGGCGCGGTGGAGATCGTCGATCTCACAGATGAAGATCAGCAGCGGCTCATGCGCGAGATCGCGCTGGCAAGTACGGCGCTGAAGGCGGCCACGCCATGCGAGAAGCTTAACGTCGCGGCGATCGGCAATGTCGTGCCGCAGTTGCACGTGCATGTCGTTGCGCGTCGGAAGTCCGATCCGGCGTGGCCGAAGCCGGTCTGGGGCGCGGCGCCGGCGCTCTCCTACGAACCGCGCGCGCGCCATGAGTTCGTCACGGCGCTCCGCAAGAGGCTCGATCTCGCGACAGAGTAGTGGGGGCAGGGGCGCATTGCGCCGACTCTGGGAGCGTGCAAGGTTCGCCCCACATGTCCCGCCTCGATCTCGGCCCGAAACCGCACCTGGGTTACACCGAAAGCCGCCTCGCGCGCGTGGCCGAGCGACGCCGGGATGCCGTCGCTGCCGCTGCAATGAGCGCCGACGCGAATGCCGGCGTCTACCTGATGGGCGGTGAAATGATCGTGCTGAAGCAAGACACGCCGTGCGAAGCGCTGTTCACCTTCGAGGAGGCGCGCGCCCTCGCGCCCATCGTGGAAACCGTCTTTCTCGGACTTGACGACGGCGCGCCGCGGTTCGGGGTAGGTCTCGCGCCGGATGACGCTGCCGCGCTGAAGACACGCTCCGATCTCGTCGTGACCGATCTGCGCTCCATCGCGGTGCAAGGCCTCGTCGCGGGAGAGCATCTCCCGCCTATCGCGGAAGCCAAAGCCGTGTTGCACTGGCACGCGCGTCATCGCTTCTGCTCGAACTGCGGCGCGCCGACGGTCGTCGTCGACGCCGGCTGGCGACGCGATTGCGCGCAGTGCCAGGCGCAGCATTTCCCGCGCACGGATCCGGTCGTCATCATGCTCGCGATCGATGGCGACGACTGCCTGCTCGGACGCAGTCCGCGCTTCATTCCGAACATGTGGTCGTGCCTCGCCGGCTTCCTGGAGCCCGGCGAGACGATCGAGGACGCGGTCCGGCGCGAGACGCTGGAGGAGGCCAGCATCACCACCGGCCGTGTGCGCTATCTCGCCTCGCAGCCCTGGCCGTTCCCGTCGTCGCTGATGATCGGCTGCTACGCCGAGGCGACGAGCCGGGAGATTGTGGTCGATACCGAGGAACTGGAAGGCGCCCGCTGGTTTAGCAAGGAAGAACTGGCGCGCATGTTGATGCGGCGCCACGAAGAGGGCCTCACGACACCACCGCCGGTCGCTATCGCGCATCACATCATCCGCAGTTTCGTCGAGGGCGAGATCGGTTTTGACTGAGCATCCGAGCATCCTGTGCGCGGGCGGCGCGGTGCAGGACATCGTCATGCGCGTCGAGGCGTTTCCCGCGGCCGGCACCAAGGTGCAGGCGTCTGATTTCGTTACCACGATGGGGGGACAGGCGGGCAACGCCGCCGTCGCGGTGGCGCGTCTCGGCGCGCGCACATTCTATGCCGGGGCGCTCGGCGATGTTTCGGATGCGGCGGCGAGCCAGGTGATCGATGCCCTGATGCGCGAAGGTATCGATTGCAGCGGCGCGGTGCGCGTCGCTGGCGCGATCACGTCAGTCTCGCTGATCATGATCGATCGCACCGGCGAGAAGATTATCGCGACGAGGAGCGGCGGCGGTTTGAAAGAAGCCGTCCCGGTGGATGCCGCTCCACTCGTCGCGCGGTGCGATGCGGTGCTGCTCGACAATCGCTTTCCGAATTTCATGATGCCGATCCTCGCAGCGGCGACTGCGCGCGACATTCCGCGCGTACTCGATTTGGATAAAGAGACC
>Ga0207803_1000152_pt1 | contig 13151 bp, 12 predicted proteins | sample LuqExpMetageno41_FD_187799 | JGI IMG/M metagenome (GOLD analysis project Ga0207803, IMG submission 187799) | Tropical forest soil microbial communities from Luquillo Experimental Forest, Puerto Rico - Sample 41 (SPAdes) | ecosystem: Environmental > Terrestrial > Soil > Tropical forest ...
TCGGCTCGCTCAAGGGCTATGCTTATGTGACGCCGTTCGACCCGGTGCACCACATGGCCTTCGTCTATGGCGACATCGGCGACGGCAGGGGCGTACTTGCGCGGCTACACCGCGCCGACGTGATCGGCGACGTGTTCGGCGGAGCCAAGCCGATCAATTCGGCGCTGAAGCGTTTCAAGGCGGCCGGGCGCGGCGTCATAATCTACCTGCGCGACGGCACCGCTGGCGTGCCGGTAGCGGAAATCCCGCGAAACGGCAACACCGAGACCGAGGCGGTGCGCTCCAAGCAGTGGCGCGAGATCGGCCTCGGCGCGCAGATCCTCAAGGACCTCGGCATTTCCTCGATCCGGCTGCTCACCTCCAGCAAGCGAATTTATATCGGCCTCAGCGGCTTCGGCATCGAGATCGTCGACACCGAGCCGCTGGAAGGCTGAAAGTCTTTTTCGCTGGCCGGGCGTGTCAGCATTTGCGCGTGTGTCCTTTCCCGTCGCTACTGCGGCGTGGCGACGCGCAGCCACCAGCAGAGTCGCTGCAATTTTGAAACGCTCTCAGCGCTCGAACTTGGCAACGATTTCGACGTGAAACGAGTAGCGGAATTGGTCGACCGGCGTGACAGCGACGAGCTGATACCCGCCGCTCACCAAGATACGGGCGTCCCTTGCAAAAGTCGTGGCGTCACAAGACACGGCGACGACAATCGGCGTGACGCTCTTGGCGAGCTCGCGCGCCTGCGCTTCGGCACCCTGGCGCGGTGGATCGAACAGCACGGCATCGAAGCCCTTGAGTTCGGTCGCCATGAACGGACGGCGGACGAGATCGCGGACCTGCGCATCGACGGGCTTCAGCCCGCTGGTCTTGTCCGCGGCTTGCTGCAGCGCCTTCACCGCGTCGCGGTCATTGTCGGCGGCGGTGACGCGCGAGCTTTCAGCGAGCCGCAGCGCGAACGGGCCGACCCCGCAAAATAGATCAGCGACACGCTTGGCGTTTCCGATATACACAAGCGCGAGCCGCGCAAGCATCGCTTCGCCCGCGGCGGTCGCCTGCAGAAAGGCGCCGGGTGGCAGCGGCACCTGCGCGCGCCCGATCTGTATCAACGGCTGCCTACTTTGCGCGATGAGTTCGCCATGGCGGGTGACGCGTGCGAGCTCGTGCTTCTCCGCAGCGCGGGCAAGCGCGGTTGCATGCTCCGCTCGCAGTGACCCAGAGCCGCGCACGTCAACATCCATACCGGAATCCGTCGCCGTCACCTGGATGTCGAGCGGTTTGTTCGCCGGCTTGAGGATTTCCGCGATCGACCAGGCCGTCCGAATGGCGCCGGCAAGACCAGGCGCCAGGATAGGGCAGTCGTCAATGGCGACGATATGATGCGCGCGCGGCGCGGTGAAGCCGACTTCCAGCAGGTCCCGCGTGCCACGCCGCGCATGCAAGACCGCGCGCCGACGTCCCTCGCCATGCGCGTCGATGATGGGCTCAAGCGGTGCCACCACGTCGGCGCGCGCCATCGCCTCGCCAACCAGCTCGCGTTTCCACAGATGATATTGGGCAAGCGACCAGTGCTGCATAGCGCAGCCGCCGCAGTGGGTGAAGTGCTTGCAGATCGGCACCGCGCGCTCGTGGCTCGGCTTGTCCACGTGGTCGAGATGACGGCGGTCTGGATGGCCGACGACTGGCTCGACCGTCACTACTTCGCCTGGCAGCGCATAGGGCACATAGACCAACCCGGCGGGCGTCTGCGCGACGCCGTCGCCGCGGTGGCCGAGGCCGGTGACGGTGATGCGCTCAGTCACGTGTCGCCCCGAGCAGAAATTCGGCGTTGCCGTCGCCGCCGGCGATCAACGAGGGGATGATGCCCTTCACATACCAGCCGAGTGCCGCGACGCACACTGCGATATCGTCGCAGACGGCGGCGTGCACGGCGGCATCGCGCACAATACCTTTCTTCAGGTGTTCGCGACCGGCTTCGAACTGCGGCTTGATTAGTGCGATCAGTTGCGCCCGCGGGTTCGCGAGCGCCAGCGCTGCAGGCAGCACCAGCTTGAGTGAAATGAAGCTGACGTCGATGGAAACCAAATCCGGTGGTTCGCTCAGCTGCGACGCTGAGAGCGCGCGGATATCCGTTTCCTCGAGCGACAAGATCTCGGGTCGCCCGCGCAGGCTCTTGTGCAACTGCGCGCGCCCGACATCGATCGCGTAAACACGCCGCGCGCCGCGTTCGATCAATACTTGCGTGAAGCCTCCGGTGGAGGCACCGACGTCAAGGCAGACACGGCGGTTTGGATCGAAGCCGAAATGATCGAGCGCGACGGCAAGCTTCAGCCCTGCGCGAGAGACATAAGGATGCGCCGGCTCGGCGCGCAATATCGCGTCAACCGCAATCTCTTCCGAAGCCCTCCGGACGACGACCTCATCGGCGGTCACCAGCCCGGCCTCGATCGCGGCCTGCGCTTTGGCGCGGCTCTCGAACAGGCCGCGCTCTACCAGCAGACGGTCGGCGCGAAGGCGGGGCGGCGTACCCATTGCATTCCTATCGTGTTGGGTCCTGAACGAGGTTCCACGACGTTACGCCCGTGCCAAGCAAATTTCCTTTGGCGGTTGAGGGTGGCGCGCAAATATTCCAGGGGCGCTTCGAAATATGTGAAGCAGAAGCGCGCCATGCAAACGCAAGAAAGGCACGCTGCGCAGCGGCCGCAGCGGCAAGAGGGTCAGGTCTTTCCGGGGCACGCAAGAAGGGAGCGAGAGTTCCGAAGAAACGGCTAGGCGAGCTTCACGGTCTCCGCGGCAGCGTCCTTGCCGAGCGCCTCGAACACCTTGGTGACCATAGCGCGGGCGTCGAGGCCGGCCTTGGCGTACATGGCGGCCGGCGTATCCTGATCAATGAAGACGTCGGGCAACACCATGCAGCGCACCTTACAGCCGGCGTCGAGCACGCCGTGCTCGGAGAGCTGTCGCAGCACGTAGCTGCCGAAGCCGCCGACCGAGCCCTCCTCAATCGTCATCAGCACCTCGTGCTCGCGCGCTAACCGAAGCAGCAGGTCGACATCGAGTGGCTTGGCAAAGCGCGCGTCGGCGACGGTCGAGGAAAGGCCGAGTGTGGCGAGCTCGCTGGCAGCCTTCAGGCACTCTCCCAGCCGTCCGCCATAGGACAACAGCGCCACCTTGTGGCCTTCGCGCAGGATGCGGCCCTTGCCGATCTCGAGCGGCTGGCCTTCTTGCGGCAGCGGCACGCCGCGGCCTTCGCCGCGCGGATAGCGCAGCGCCGACGGGCGGTCATCGATCGCCACCTGTGTTGCCACCATGTTGACGAGCTCGGCCTCGTCCGCCGCCGCCATCAGCACAAAGCCCGGCAGGCAGCCGAGGTAGGCCACGTCGAAGGCACCGGCGTGTGTCGGGCCGTCGGCGCCGACCAAACCGGCACGGTCGATGGCGAAGCGTACCGGCAGTTTCTGAATCGCAATGTCGTGCACTACCTGGTCGTAGGCGCGTTGCAGGAAGGTTGAATAGATCGCCACGAATGGCCTGAAGCCCTCCGTCGCTAGCCCGCCGGCGAAAGTCACCGCATGCTGTTCGGCGATGCCGACGTCGAAGCAGCGGTTGGGAAATCGCTCGGCAAACAGATCGAGCCCCGTACCGGACGGCATCGCCGCGGTGACGGCGACGATCCTGTCGTCCTTGCGCGCCTCCTTGATCAGCGCGTCGGCGAAGACCTTGGTGTATTGCGGCGCGGTCGACTTCGATTTCGCCTGGGCGCCCGTTGCGACGTCGAATTTAACGACGCCGTGATACTTGTCGGCGGAAGTCTCGGCCGGGGCGTAGCCTTTGCCCTTCTTGGTAACGATGTGCACCAGGACCGGACCGATCTCGGCGTCGCGCACGTTGCGCAGGACCGGCAAGAGGTGGTCGAGGTTATGTCCGTCGATCGGCCCGACGTAAAAGAAACCGAGCTCCTCGAACAACGTGCCGCCGGTGACGTAGCCGCGCGCGTGCTCGACCGCGCGCGTGATCGCCTCGTCCCAGCGCTTGGGTAGATGCTTGGTGAGCTGCTTGCCGACGTCGCGCAGTTTCAGATAGGTACGGCCCGAGGCAAGCCGCGCAAGATAGGCCGACATCGCGCCCACCGGCGGTGCGATCGACATATCGTTATCGTTGAGAATGACGATCAGGCGCTCGTTGCGCGCGCCGGCATTGTTCATCGCCTCATAGGCCATACCGGCCGACAAGGCGCCGTCGCCGATCACCGCGATCACGTTGTTGTTCTTGCCCAGCAGATCACGCGCCACCGCCATGCCAAGGCCGGCGGAGATCGAGGTGGAGGAATGCGCGGCGCCGAACGGATCGTATTCACTCTCCGTGCGCTTGGTGAAGCCAGACAGTCCGCCGCCCTGCCGCAGCGTGCGGATGCGGTCGCGCCGGCCGGTCAAGATCTTGTGCGGATAGCTCTGGTGGCCGACGTCCCAGATCAGCCGGTCGGTCGGAGTGTCGAACACGTAATGCAACGCTACGGTCAACTCGACCACGCCAAGACCAGCGCCCAGGTGGCCCCCAGTATTGGCGACCGCATTGATGGTCTCATAGCGCAGTTCGTCCGCCAGCTGCTTGAGCTGCTCCGTCGACAGTTTCTTCATGTCGCGCGGTAACCGGATCCGGTCGAGCAGGGGGGTCTTCAAGGTCTCAGACAAATGTCACTCCACAGGTCAAGCAGGCCGCTTGGCCACGCCAAAGCGCCCGCCCCCACGAGGCTTACACCAATATACCGCTGCGGGGCAATTCAATGTGTAGCTGCAACGCCTTAACTGCTCCGACTTTTTGCCGCGGGTGCGGCGTCAATCGACGTCGAGCGGCTCGCTGCCGGTCGGCGCGCCGGATGAATCGAGTGTGATTTTTTCAACGCGGGCCTCCGCCTGCCGCAGGAGGTCCTCGCAGCGCCTTTTCAGCGCCTCGCCGCGCTCGTAGATCGCCACCGATTCCTCGAGCGGCACTTTGCCCTCTTCGAGCCGCTTGACGATCGATTCCAATTCCTCGATCGCCCGTTCGAAGGGCATTTTTTTGACGTCTAGGTTGTTGGTTTCGGCCATTTGCTGGCATCTTACGAAGCGGAGGGCACAAGAGCAAATCGCAGGCAGATGGCTGATCTCAAGGACAAGATAGTGTTGGTCACCGGCGCCGCGGGCGCCATCGGCGGCGCCGTGGTGGCGGCGGTCAAGCACGCGGGCGGCGTGGTGATCACCGCCGACCTCGCCGAGCGCGCCGGTATCGATACCGCGCTCGACGTAACTTCCGAGGCCGACTGGAAGCGGGTCGCTGAAGAAATTGGAGGGCAGCATGGCCAGCTCGACGGGCTGGTTAATGCCGCTGGAATCGTCGCGCTCGGTACGGTCGAACAACTCGACTTCGCCACCTGGAAACGCGTGCTCGCTATCAATCTCGACGGCACCTTCCTCGGCTGCAAGCATGCCTTTCCGCTGCTGCGCAAGCAGGGTGGCTCCATCGTCAATCTTTCATCGGTATCCGGCCTGATCGGTGGGCACAATCTCGCCGCTTACAACGCTTCGAAGGGCGGCGTCTCGCTGCTGACGAAATCGGTGGCACTCTATGGCGCGTCCTGCAAACCGCCGGTGCGCTGCAACGCCGTGTGCCCGGCCTTCGTAGAAGGCCCGATGGTAGACAGACTCATGCAATCGGCGCGCGACCCGGAAGCGGCGCGGGAGAAATCGGGCCGTGCCATTCCGCTCGGGCGCCTTGGCAAACCGCAAGAGATCGCCGCGCTTTGCATTTATCTTCTTTCGGACGAGTCCGCCTTCATCACCGGTGCCGACTTGCCAATCGACGGCGGGCTGACGGCACAATAGAAACTCAGGCACCCATCAGCGCGGCGACGTGCGCCGCGACCGAACGCGACAGTCCCTGCAGGTCATAGCCGCCTTCTAGCACCGAAACGACGCGGCCTTGCGCGCTCTTATCGGCGATCTCCATCAGCTTCTTGGTGACCCAGGCATAATCTGCTTCGACCAGATTGAGGTTAGCGAGCGGATCGCGGGTATGCGCGTCGAAGCCGGCCGAGATGATCAAGAGGTCCGGCTTGAAGTCGTGCAGGCGCGGCAGGATTAGCGTTTCGAAAGCCTCGCGGAAGACGTCGCCGCCGTCGCCAGCCGACAACGGCGCATTGACAATGGTGTCGTGCTCGCCACGCTCGCTGATCGCTCCGGTGCCGGGATAAAGCGGCATTTCGTGGGTCGAGCAATACATCACGGTCTTGTCGGCCCAGAAGATGTCCTGAGAACCGTTGCCGTGATGCACGTCGAAATCGACGATAGCCGCACGCTCGATCTCGTAGCGCTTCTGCGCATAGCGTACGGCGATCGCCGCGTTGTTGAACAGGCAGAAACCCATCGGCCGCGCCGTCTCGGTATGATGGCCGGGCGGCCGCATGGCGACGAAGGCGTTCGCCGCTTTCCGATTCATCACCTCGTCGACGGCGAGCGTGACGCCGCCAACAGCGCGCAGGGCCGCCTCTAGGCTGCCGGGCGACATCGAGGTGTCGGCATCGAGCCGCACTAGGCCGTTCGCCGGCGAGGCGCGGCGGATCGCCTCGACATATTCCATCGGGTGGGCCAGCGCGACGATCTCGTCCGCCGCGCGCGGCGCCTGTTCGCGCGCCAGCGACTGGAACCGCTCGGCCTCCAATGCCTGCTCGATAGCGCGCAACCTTTCCGGCCGCTCCGGATGTCCCATCGGATTTTGATGGTCAAAACAGGCGGGATGGCTGATGAGCAGGGTAGACATTCGCTACACTTAAACTCTCAACCCCGCCGGCGGAAGTGCCTCATTATACGGAGCTGTCGCGAATTGCTGGCAACTCAGGACGCTGCGACCGCCTTCAGACTCACGCCCGGTGGTGGCGGGATATCCTCGGGAACAAAGAAGTCTATCTGCAGCGGCTGGCTCGGATCGATGCGATATTGATCGAAATTGGTAACGCCCTCGCTGGCAAGGAACGTGTCGTCGATGAGGAAGTTGCCGGTGAACGTCTTTGGCTTGTGGAAGATCCGGTAGGCCGCTTCCGCAAGGATTTCCGGCGTGCGCGACATCTTCATCATGGCGTCGCCGCCAAGCAGGTTCTTGATCGCTGCGGTCGCGATGATGGTGCGCGGCCACAGCGCATTGACCGCGATCTTGCCGCGCTGCTCGCCGGCCAGGCCTAGCACGACCAGGCTCATGCCGAATTTTGCTATCGAATACGCGGTGTGCGGTGCGAACCATTTCTCCTTCATGTCGAGCGGCGGCGACAGCATCAGGATGTGCGGGTTCTCGGCTTTGGCGAGGTGAGGCAGCGCGAATTTCGACACCATGAAGGTGCCGCGCGCGTTGATGCCCATCATCAGGTCGTAGCGGCGCATATCGGTCGCCGCGAGGCCGGTGAGCTGGATCGCGCTGGCATTGTTTACCACGATGTCGATGCGGCCGAATTTCGCCGTAGTCTCATCGATCGCGGCCTTCACGGCCGCCTCCTCGCGCACGTCGACCGCGAGCGGCAGAGCCTTGCCGCCAGCCTTCTCGATCTCCGTCGCAGCGGTATGGATGGTGCCCTCGAGCTTCGGGTGCGGCTCGATTGTCTTGGCGGCGATGGCGACATTGGCGCCATCGCGCGCGGCCTTGAGCGCAATAGCAAGGCCAATGCCGCGCGAACCGCCGGTGATGAAAAGCGTTTTGCCCTTGAGCGACATCGCTACTTTTTCCTGGTCATGAAGGCCTGAAAGGCTGCCCGTGCCTCCGGTGATTGCAGCCGGGTTTTGAACGCCGCGGCCTCTTCATCGATGCGGGCGACAATCTCGTCGAGTGTGCCGCGCATTAGCCGGCGCGACACCACCACGCCCTGCGGCGGCAGCGCAGCGATATCGCGCGCAGCCTGCATCGCCTCCGCTTCGACCGCATCCGGCGCGACGACAGTGTTGACAAGGCCCGCGGTTTTGGCTTCCTCGGCGCCGATCGGCCGGCCCATCACCAAGAGCGAGAACGCGCGCGCATGGCCCATCAGCCGTGGCGCCAGCAGGCTGGAAGCGGCCTCCGGCACCAGACCGAGCCCGACGAAAGGCGTGGCGAAGCGCGCGTCGCTGCCCGCGACTACATGATCGCAATGCAAAAGCATGGTCGTGCCAACACCGACCGCGTTACCGCACACCCCGGCAACAACCGGCCTCTCGCAGAGCGCCAGCGCATAGAGAAAACGCAAGATCGGCGCACCAAGCCCTTCGCCGCCGCCCGCCATCTTTACGAAATCGCCAATGTCGTTGCCGGCGCAAAACCCAGCGCGGCTGCCAGCGAGCAGCAGGCAGCGCAGGCCAGTAATCTTGCCGGCGTCTTCGATCGCCTCAGCCATTATGTCGTACATTTGAAGCGTCAGCGCGTTCTTCTTGTCCGGACGGTTCATCCTTACCGTGCGCACTGGCCCGTCGTCTGTGACGGTTACGAGATCAGTCACGGCTATTCCGCCAGGACAGGTTGCGCGCTGGCGATGCTGTCGGCGCCCTCAGTAACGACGCGTTCGAGGCCAGACGCCTGCACCACGATGTTCTCGGCAAAGAAACGCGCTAGGGCCGCGCGCGCGGTGCCATCGCCTTCGCGCAAGGCAACAAGCGCCTGCTCGGCCAGCATGCAGCCGCCGGCAACGCTGCCAAACATGCGCAAATAGGGCGTCGCGCCGGCAAGCGCCGTGGCGCAGGACTTCTGCGCAAGCAGCCATTGCGTCGCGCGCTCGAGGCCATCGACCGCTTCGGCCAGGCGCGTGGCGGTCTCGCCAAAAGCAGGCACGTTGCTTGCCTTCACGGATTTCACCGTACCGCGCAGCTCGTTGATAAAGGCGCGTATCGCGCCGCCGCCGTCGAGCGGCAATTTGCGCGTCACGAGATCGATCGCTTGGATGCCGTTGGTGCCCTCGTAAATCGCCGCGATGCGGGCGTCGCGATAATGTTGAGCGGCGCCGGTTTCCTCGATGTAGCCCATGCCGCCGTGCACCTGGATACCGAGGGAAGCGACCTCGATGCCGATATCAGTGGAGTAAGCCTTCGCCACCGGCGTGAGCAGGGAGGCGCGCTCGTGTCCAGCCTTGCGCGCGGCGTCCGTCTTTCCGCGATGTGTGCGGTCGATCGCGACGGCCGTGGCGTAGCAGATTGCGCGCGCCGTTCCCGTGAGTCCCCGCATGGTTAAAAGCATCCGCTGCACGTCCGGATAATGGATGATGGTGCCACCGGCACCCTGCTTGCGCTCGCGCGCATAGGCGACGGCCTGCTGTGTCGCCAGTTCGGCGATTGCCACGCCCTGCAGGCCAACGGCGAGGCGCGTGCGGTTCATCATCGTGAACATGCATGCCATGCCCTTGTGCTCATCGCCGACGAGGAAACCGACCGCGCCGCCCTTGTCGCCATAGACCATGGTGCAAGTGGGCGAGGCGTTGATGCCGAGCTTGTGCTCGACAGAATGGGCGCGCACATCGTTGCGCTTGCCGTCGGGCAGCACCTTCGGCACCAGAAACAGCGAGACGCCCTTCGTGCCTGGCGGCGCATCGGGCAGCCGTGCCAGCACGAAATGGATGATGTTGTCGGTGAGGTCGTGTTCGCCGTAGGTGATGAAAATCTTCGAGCCGGTGAGACGATAGCTGCCGTCGGGAGCACGCTCGGCCTTGGTGCGCAGCGCGCCAACGTCGGAGCCGGCCTGCGGCTCAGTGAGCTGCATGGTGCCCATCCATTCGCCGCGGATCAGCTTGCCAAGATATTTCTTCTTCAGCTCTTCGCTGCCGCTCAGGGCGAGAGCGTCGATTGATGCCATGGTCAGCACCGGCCCGATGCCGAAGGCCATGGAGCCGGAGTTCCACATCTCGATGCAAGCGGCGTTGAGCGCGTGTGGCAGTTCCTGTCCGCCATACTCGGCAGGTGCCGCGACGCCGTTCCAGCCGGCGGCGGCCCAGGCCTTGTAGGCCTCCTTCCAGCCTGGCGGTGTGGTGACAGTGCCGTCCTTGAATGGAGTGCCGAATTTGTCGCCGGTGCGGTTGAGCGGTGCGATCACGTCGCCGGCGAAGCGGCCGGCTTCCTCCAAGACGAAATCGACCGTTTGCTCATCAAGATCGCCGTAAAGCCCCTCCGCCATTGCGGCTTCCATGCCGGCGGCGTGTTTGAGCGTGAAAGCAATGTCCGCAACAGGGGCGCGGTAGGTCATGGTTTATCCTAGCCGGGGCTCCCTGCGGCCTGCAAATGGCGGCTTCGAAAGGAGCGGAAGTTGCGAGACGGGGCAGCCGCCGCTATGGTCCGCACCGCGCTGGCCGTTGCGCCTCGCGAACTTTTCCCAAGCGTTTTGGGGCGTAGCCAAGTGGTAAGGCAGCGGATTTTGATTCCGCCATACGGAGGTTCGAATCCTCCCGCCCCAGCCAGCCAGTCCTGTCTCTTGCGCTGATTGCCGGTGAGTGCCGAAGATGCCCGGCATTCCGCGCCATTTGCCACGGACTGCGCTGTCTCTGTGTCTCGAAACCGGTCACGAATTGGTCGTTCCCGCCGCCTGTCTCAGCGGGCAATTTTTGGCGTCTCGTTTTTGACAGAGCGGCCTTTAGGTTTCAGCGCAGGCCGAACGCGGCGCGCTGATCGGACCAGTCGAGCGGTATGCCTTGCAGCAACAGTTTGACGGTCAGGGTGCGAGGCTGACGCCCCTCGACGATCGCCTCCACGATGTCGGGGGCGAGATATGTGAAACGCAGGAGCCGGCGCACATGAGGCTCACTGAGGCCATGGCGTCGCGCAATCTCGGCGGTATCGATGATTTCGCCCTGCCGCAGCATGCACATCCACGAGCGGGCGCGCGCGAGCGCCAGGAGGAGTTCATGATCGATCCGACGCGGCCTCGCCCCGGAATCAGGAGCGAAGATCTCCTTGCGCGCACGGGGACGAGGAGGGGCAAGCGCAAGCTTAACGGACTTTAGCGCCTCGCTCTGCGTATCGCCGTCGACCAATTCCCCGGTGTGATTGAGGTCCTTGCCTTTGAGCGTGAGGTCAATCCAGTCGTGGTGGACGACGACCCGATCAACTAGGGTCCGGACCAGTTCGCGGATGTCGATGCTCCACGCACCGCTAGCCATGTCGGTGATCTGATCGACTCGGTTTTGTTGTCGGCACAGCTTGTCAACAACAAGCCGCTCGACATCATCGGCACTAATGCGGGGTCGCGAACCTACCTCGCCGCCGCGCAAACACGCCTGGCTGATGTAATAGCGGTAGCGGTTTTTCCGCCGCATCGTGTAGGTCGGAGACATCCGGTTACTGCGGTCGTCGAAGATCAGGCCTTGCAGAAGCGCGCCGCTTTCGACCCTGGCCTGCCGACGCCTCGTGAGGTTGTCCGAGAGCCTGACCCGAACGGCATTCCAGAGCTCCTCGCTCACGATCGGCTCGTGTTCGCCTGGGTAGGCAATGCTCTTGTGGACTACCTCGCCACGGTAAATCCGGTTCCGCAGCAGATGATAAAGCGCACCCCGCTCTAAGGAGCAGCCGCCGAGCACGCGGCCGGATGTCAGGATGCGTTGTTTGCTGCAAATTTCTTTTTGCTCAAGGTCAACCCTGAGTCTGGAAACACAGCCGAGCACGAGATAGCGCTCGAAGATGAATTTGACCGTCTCCGCCTCTCCCTTGTTCACGATAAGCTTGCGGTCGTGGACGTCATAGCCGAGCGGGATGGTTCCGCCCATCCACATGCCCTTGCGGCGGGAGGCTGCGAACTTGTCGCGGATGCGCTCGCCGGCGATCTCACGCTCGAATTGGGCAAACGAGAGCAGCACGTTGAGAGTAAGCCGACCCATCGACGTCGTCGTATTGAATTGCTGGGTAACCGATACGAAAGACACGCCGTGGGCTTCAAACAGCTCGACCAGTTTGGCGAAGTCGGCGAGTGAGCGGGTCAGGCGATCGACCTTGTAGACGACCACCACGTCGATCTTGCGCCCGCGGATGTCCGTCAGCAGCGCCTGCAGAGCAGGGCGCTCCAATGTCCCGCCGGAGAGACCTCCGTCGTCATAATGCGTCTTGATGAGCCTCCAACCCTCGTGCGCCTGACTCTTGACGTAGGCCTCAGCCGCCTCCCGTTGCGCATCCAGTGAGTTGAAGTCCTGTTCGAGCCCGTGCTCGGAGGATTTGCGGGTATAGACGGCGCAACGAAGGAGCTTTCGCTCGTTAGCTGTCACGGCCGAGTCTCCCGCATCTTTCCATTCATCTCGCGCATGCCAAAAAAGCGCGGTCCATTCCAATTCGTACCGGTGATCGCACGCGCGATGCTGGAGAGGCTGCGATACGTGCGGCCGTTCCATAAAAAGCCATCATCCCCGACAGCGACGTGGTGAGTGGTGCCCTGCCATTCGCGCACCAGAATAGTCCCGCGGCGCGGAAGCGCAGTCGTCAGAGCCGTAGGCATCCCGGTTCGATCGCCTCGGAGCACCTGGTCAAGCAGACGGTCTAGCTCCCTCGCGAACGGTTTGGAGAAGCCACCCTGATGGCGCTCTTGCCTTGTGTAGGAAATGCCGAGCGCGAGAACATCACGACCAAGCGTAGCTGGCGGTTGCTCGCCAAGCTCTTTTGCCCACAGAACCCGCAGCTCGTCACGGGACAGTCGATCGAGGTCATGGGTATCGCCCTCCAAGTCACAGCCGCGATCGTCCATGCCTTCTTGGTCACATGGCCGCCGCTGAGATAGCGCAAGCCCTGCACCAGTAGGTCGAGGCCGAACACCCGCATAGCGTCGGTTTCGGCCTCGGTCGCCTGCATCCCCATTTACGCCCCGCGTCATGGCCTAGGCGGCTCGGGGCGCCACTTCCTCAGGTTTGGACTTTGGCTTGTCCGCAATGATGCGGTAAATGCGCTCGCCGTCGATCTTCGCGGATTGGAGTGCGAGACCGAGCTTTCTGCGCACGACGCCTGCGAAGAAGCCGCGCACCGAGTGCTGCTGCCAACCGGTCACCTTCATAACAGCGGCGACTGTGGCCCCTTTCGGTTGGCTCAGTAGCGCGAGAACGGTTGCCTGTTTGGAATTCGAACGCGATGTTGCGGCATTTCTCGCTTGCTGACTGCCGCTAGCTTTGTGCTTGCCGGCCGAGCGAGCTTTAGGTTTCTTGACGTTCTTAGTCTTGT
>Ga0207803_1000154_pt1 | contig 13023 bp, 17 predicted proteins | sample LuqExpMetageno41_FD_187799 | JGI IMG/M metagenome (GOLD analysis project Ga0207803, IMG submission 187799) | Tropical forest soil microbial communities from Luquillo Experimental Forest, Puerto Rico - Sample 41 (SPAdes) | ecosystem: Environmental > Terrestrial > Soil > Tropical forest ...
GTCGGCTGGGCCGCGCCGCCGTTCGGCCTGAAAGAGATCGATGAAGGTAAGATCCTGCTCGTCGCGCGCGGCAGCGACACCGAAACGATCCGCGGACAGACCATCCGCACCATCATCTCAAACACGGATACGCTGAAGAATCGGCATGACGTGCTACGCCGCTTCATGCAGGCCTATCGCGAAACGATCGAGTACATGTATTCCGACAATCCGCAGGTGATCAAAGACTATGCTGAATTTGCCGGCATCACGCCCGAATTGGCAAAGCGGGTGCGCGATGAATTCTTCCCCAGGGCGATTTTGCAGATGACCGAGATCAAAGGACTCGATCAACTGCTGCAGGACGCGGTCGAATTGAAATACACCGACAGGCTGCTGACCAGGGAGCAGGTCGCCGAGCTGATCCAGACGGAAATCGCGAAGTAGAAGGCCCTCAGGCCGCCGGCGGATCGAAGCCGCCATGCGTCCAGACGCTGCGGTTCGCAGGATCGCGCATGAAGACGATGAAAGCCTTGGCCGCATCAGGCGCGGCACTTGCTGTCGTCGCTGCGGCTCCGTAAATCGTCGTGAGCTGGATCGCGTCGGGAAGCGGACCGACGAGCGCGAGGCCTTCGGTGTTGATCACCTCGCTCTTCGGGTAGAAGCCAAGCTCGGCCTCGCCGCTCCTGACAAGTTCGACGCCCCCCTCGAGCGCCGGGCGTTGGATGATCCGGCCCTTCATCGCATCGGCGATGCCGAACTGCTCGATCAGCTTGCCCATATGCGTACCGCTCGGCGTCGCACCGGGCGTCGCGAAAACGATGGCACGGCTTGCAAGCATGGCGCGCTTCACGGCTTCGGCGCTCGACAGGTCCGGCTTCGCCGCGCCTGAGCGCACCACCGCATTGACGCTGACCAGACCGAGAATGCCGCGGCCGTCGCTCCGCACCACCCCACTCTGCTGGTAACCGTCGAGAACGTTGGCCGGCATCACCAGCACGTCGGCCTTCTCGCCGCCGGTGATCCGGTCGCGCAACGCGCTCATTACCGCGAAAACGTACTCGACCTTGTGGCCGGTCTTCGCCTCGAACTGCGGCGTGAGCTCGCCGAACACCTCCTTCGGCGCGCCGCCGCTCATGACTTTGATCGTCGCCATCGCCGACCTCACCGCGATCAGATTTTAAAGCTCTCCAGCGTGCCCGGATGGAATAGCTCTTCCGGCTTCACCAGCCGCGCCGAGAGCCCCTGCGAATGATGATGGCGCAGAAAGGCTTCCAGCGTCTTCCGGTTCGCTTCGAGCCCGTAGGGCCAGAAATCATCGCCCATCAGCGCGCGTGCTTGCGCGACGCGCTCCTCGAGGAACGGCAACGTGGCCTTCGATGCAGACGGATCGGCAAGCATGTCGACGGCCTTGTCCTTCGCCTGGCTGAACGCCTTGAACACGGCGCCCGGCAGCCATGGATGCTGCTCGACCAGCGTGCGGCGCACGCCGACGAGATGCATGATCGGGAATATGCCGGTGCGTTTGAAGTAATCGCTGGCGGTGGCGGCCGGATCGGGAAAGAGCCAGCCCACGTTCGGTGTGTTTCTGGGCAGCGACGGCGGGCGGGGCGCGATGAATCCGTCGATCTCGCCGTCGGCGAGCAGTCGCGAGATCGATTTGCCGGCCGGCGCGTTATCGAGCCGCACGTCCTTCGGCACGCTGATCGTGATCTTTTCCGGCCGATCCGAGTCCTCAATGCCGCCGCGGATCCAGTGGATGTCGGAGGGCTTCACGCCATAGTCCTCTTCGAGGACCGCGCGTGCCCAGACATTCGCCGTGAGCTGATATTCCGGCAGGCCGACACGTTTGCCTTTCAGGTCCTCCGGCCTCTTGATGCGGTCGGTCCGCACCCAGATCGAGGTGTGGCGAAACATGCGCGACACGAAGGCCGGCACGCCGACATAAGGGCCGCCGCCCTGCGCCGTTTTGACAGTGAAGCTCGACAGCGACAATTCGCAGATGTCGAACTCGGCATGGCGCAGCGCGCGAAAGAAGATTTCCTCCGGCGGCAGCGTCATGCAGGTCGGCTCGACTCCGTCGATCTGCACGGAGCCGTCGATCAGCGCGCGCGTGCGGTCGTAGGGCCCGACGGCGACGGACAGCGAAAGCTTGGACATGAAGGCACTCTGGCGTGGAATGAGGAGGTGCCTGTCTTAAGCGAAAGCGCGCGCCTTCGCAAAGCGCTCAGCCGGCGCGGGCCCTGAGGTAGTCGCGCAGGCTCTGGCGCGTATAGGCCTTCTCGCGCACGAACTGGAACATGCTAAGGAAGTCGTCGGGCTGCAGATAGCCGGCCGCCCGCGCCACCTCCCGCTCCTTCGGCGGCAGCGATTTCAGCTTGGCGGCATCCTCGCCGAAGAACTGGAAGGTCGGCGTGTAGCGCACGTCGTATTTGCGCGCGAGGTCCTTCTCGGCCAGCACCTCGCCGTCGAAGTCGGTGACCTGGCGCGCGCCGAGGATGTTGAGCTGCACGATCTCGAAATTGGACTTGATGTAATCAAGAATGCGGGGTTGCGCGAAATTGACGAGATGCGTCTCCTTGCAATACGGGCAGCCGCGCAATTCCCACATGATCGCGTAGCGCTTGCCGTCGGCATCGGCGGAGGCCAGATCCTCGCCGAGCGTCAGAAAGCTCTGCAGGAACCAGGGCTCGGAATACAGCCCGTCCTCGCCGAGCACGGGCTCGGCCTGTACGCATGCGAGCGGCGCCACAGATAGCGCCAGAGTGCTCAGCAGGAAGGTGCGGCGTGCAATCATGCGTCTCGCCAGGGTGGATGCGGCCCGTTTATATTCGGCCCGCGATATAGTCTCTACTCACTCTGGGGTGAAGATGCGGTTTACCGTGGTAGGGAGCGCCCTCCTTGCTGTTGCGCTTGTCGCCGGTCCGGTTTTCGCGAACGACCTTGCCGATTTCGACGCCGCGGTCGAAGCCGCCTCCTCGCATAACCGGGTCGCGATCGGCTATCTGCGTAATGGCAATACGGACCTTGCCTCAGTCGAGCTCGATCGCTTGCGCGCCGCCTGGGCGCAGGTGGGCCGCCTGCCGCGCCCGACCGTGTTCGAAGACGTTCCTCTCTACACCGCGATGATGACCGATATAGCGACGCGTCTGATTACTGCGGACATGATGCTCAATTCAGACCGGGCGGAGAACGCGGAGCAAGCGTTGACCGCCATTCGTGACGATCTCTACACGCTACGCAAATCAGCGCACGTTCCTGTGCTAGCGGACTGCATCCGCGATTCGAACGAGGCGATGGACAAATTGACGGCCTTCGACGCGCGTGTGGGCGAAGCGGGATTGGCGGAAGCCGCCAGCCGCTACGACGGAATCCTCAAACAATGCGATCAGATGGCCGACCGAAAGACGCGGAGCGAACCGGAGTTTCGCCGGCTGATCGACGGCGCGTATGCAAGCTTGGCCCGAATTCCCGAGGCGATTGCGACAAAAGACGACGACCTGCTGCACCGCGTGCTCGTCGAACTGCGGTCCTTCGACAACCTGCTTGCCTTCCGGTTCGGCTAGCCCTGCCCTTGACGAAGGCAGCGCGCTAGGCCATTTGACATATTCAAGTTTCTCGATCCTTTCGGACCCCAAATGCCCCGTTTCGTCATATGTCTGGGCGCGTTGTTCGCCCTGATCCTCTCCCTCGGCGTCTCGGTACAGACCACGCGCGCGGCGGAACTGGCCATGGTCGAAGGCGACGGCTGCCCATGGTGCGACGCCTTCGACCGCGAGATCGCGCCGATTTTGGCCAGGACGCCGGAAGGACGCCGGGCGCCGCTGCGCCGGATCGATCTGTACAAGCCGGTTCCGGCCGATATCGCATTTCTCCAGATCGAGCGGCTGACGCCCTTGTTCATCCTCGTCGACCAAGGCCGTGAGATCGGACGCATTCGTGGCTATCCGGGCCCAGAAGGCTTCTGGACCCAGCTTTCGATGTTGATGGATCGCTTGCCAAAAGATGGAACAGCCCAAGAGCAAGCGTCGCTCACGACGCCATTGCGCGCTGACCACTGATCGGCTGTAGTCGTTGCCGCGAAAGGGGGCTGGCGTGGATTTGCAAGTCATGGATCGCAAGCGCCCGCACGATCCCGAGCGAATGGCCGGGAATGCGGGGCGCGCGAGCGATTTTCTGAAAGCCTTGGCGCACGAAAGCCGGCTGATGATCCTCTGCTTCCTGTCGGAAGGCGAGAAATCTGTCGGCGAGCTCGAAGAACTGCTCTCGCTTAGGCAGCCGACTGTCTCGCAACAGCTCGCGCGATTGCGCACGGACGGCCTCGTCGAGCCGCGCCGCGAAGGCAAGGCCATCTACTACCGGCTCGCGAGCGAAGAAGCACGCATCATTGTGGGCGCCGTGTACGACGTCTTCTGCCGCAATCAGCGCAAGCGCTGAGCCGGATCAGCGACTCTTCTTCCAGGCTTCGTAGCGGGCCTTGTTCTCCTCGTTGGGCGGGTAAAGGCCGGGGAGCTTGGCGCCCTTCTCCACTTCCTGCACGAGCCACGCGCCTGCGGCGGCTGCGCGATCTTCCCGGACGACATCATCGTCGCAGACGACGACGGCGCGGTGGTGATACCGGCCGCGCTGGCGGATTTCGTCGCGCAGGAAGGCGCCGAGCACGAGTTGCTCGAAACGCGATCGGCTCGTTCCAGCCGACAAAGGTAAGCTGATTGACCGAGGCCGGCGCGGCAACGCCCGCGCACCACACCGGCAGTCCCGTCGCCAAGACGCCGTGCTTGTCACGCATGACGCCGTCGGTGATCAGCGCCGTCACGCCGCGCTTGACCATGCGCATGCACAGGATGTCGCCGAAGATACCGGCGCTGTCGACGCCCATCGCATCGGCGACGACCACGCAGTTCTCCGGCATCGCTTCGATCGCGCCGCGCGTCGAGATCGGCTTCGACCAGCTCTCCGGCGTCGCGAGGTCCTCCCGCACGGGCACGAATCGCAGCGTGAACGCTTTTCCGACCACCCGCTTTCCCGAAAAGCCGAACGGCATAGCGCCAGCCATCCAGCAGCGGCGGATGCCCTTTTTCAACAGCATCGTCGTGATCGTGCCGGTGGTGATGTGCTGCAGCGCTTCGATCGTCGAGGTCATAACGGGTTCCAATCAGGCGGGAGTGAGGCCGAGCCGCTCGTCGCGGCGGCGCAGGTAAGCGATCAAGGGCAGCGCGAGCAAGACCATCCAGAGCTTGCCCACGATCTGCCCGGCCAGGAAGTCGAGCGAGCCGAAGGCGAGATAAAGGAAGACGATCGAGTCGACGATCAATCCGGCGAGGCTCGACGCCGCCACGGCGGCAACCAGCCGGCGCTGCGCAAGCGGCGTGTAGATCGCGAAATCGGCGAACTCCGACAGCAGGAACGCAGCGGCCGACGCGCCGACCAGCGCTGCCGACGCGAGTGCGGCGGAGATCGCCGCGCCAACCAAAATGGCGGCGATCCCGTAGCGCAGACCGAGCCGGCGCTGCACGAGATCGCGCAGCACCAACGCCAGGCCGACCATCAGCACGCCGGAGGGCGCCATCAGCCCCGGTGCGACCGGCAGGACGCACGGCCCGTCCTGCAGGCAGAGCGTGCCGAGATGGCCGATCATCCAGTTCGCGGCCGGGATCGTTAGGCAGAACAGAATCAGAAATATCCAGCCTTCGACCTGTCTCTGCCGGTCAGCGTTCATCGTTGTTCTTGCTTGCCATGAATTTTTCAAATCCCTGCGCCCGCAACCGGCATGCGGGGCATTCGCCGCAGCCGTAGCCCCAGGGGTGCCGGTGGGTCCGGTCGCCGAGATAGCAGCTATGGCTGTGCTCAATGATGAGATCAAGCAGCGCCTGCCCACCGATCTCCTCGGCCAACGCAAAGGTACCCGCCTTGTCGATCCACATCAGCGGCGTCTCCAGGATCATCGGCCGGTCGAGGCCGAGCGAGAGCGCACCCTGCATTGCCTTGATGGTGTCGTCGCGGCAATCCGGATAGCCCGAATAATCGGTTTCGCACATGCCGCCGACGATGTGCCGCGCGCCGCGCCGCCACGCGAGGGCTCCGGCGAAGCAGAAGAAAATGAGATTGCGGCCCGGCACAAACGTATTCGGAAGGCCGCTGTCCGACATCGAAATTTCGACGTCGCGCGTGAGAGCCGTGTCGGAGATCGCGGATAGCGCGTCGAGGCTGATGATGTGGTCCTCGCCGAGCCGCTGCTGCCATTCCGGCTTCAGCGCGGACAGACGCTCGCGCAGCAGCGGCCGCACGTCGAGTTCGATCGCATGCCGTTGGCCGTAGTCGAAGCCCACCGTCTCGACGCGGGCAAAGCGTTCGAGCGCCGAGGCGAGACACACGGTCGAGTCCTGGCCGCCGGAGAAAAGGACCAAGGCTGTATCGGATGAAGGCTGCATCAAGCCCTCTTCAATCCCAGTTCGGCGACCAGGTCCAGTCGACGATCCGGCCGCCGCGGCGCGCGAGCCCGCGGATATCCGCCATTTCGTTCTCACTGAGCGCGAAATCGAAAATGGAGATGTTCTCCCCCAGACGTTCGATGCGGCTGGTGCGCGGAATCACCGCAATCCCCTGCTGCACGAGAAAGCGCAGGCTCACCTGCGCGGCGGTCTTTTTATGCGTCCTACTAATACGCTCCAGCACGTCGTCGCCCTTCGCGCCGCCACGCGCGATCGGACTGTACGCGACCACTGCCATGCCGTGCCGTCTACAGGCCTCGATCACCTTGTGCTGTTCGAGATAGGGATGGCATTCGATCTGATTGCAAACCAGCGGCTCGGACGACATGCGGTTTGCTTCATCGAGCAACGCAACCGTGAAATTCGAGACGCCAAGCGCGCGCGCATAGCCCTCGCGCTTCATTTTCGCCATGGCGCCGAGCGTTTCGGACAAAGGCACGCGCGGATTAGGCCAATGAATAAGCAAGAGATCGATATGATCTAGCCGCAGCCTGGCGAGGCTCTCTTTTACCGAGCGCTCGAGGTCATGCGGCGCGAGCAGCGTCGGCTGCACCTTGGTCGTGACGATCACCTCGGGGCGTTTGCCGGACGCGCGGACGCCCTCCCCCACCTCGCGCTCGTTGTCGTACATCTGCGCGGTATCGATGTGGCGATACCCGAGCTGGATCGCTTGCTGAACAAGCCGCGCGCATTCCCGCCCGCGCAGCATCCATGTGCCGAGGCCGACGAGCGGGATCGTGAAGCCCTTCGCCTCGACATTCGAAGCCTGCGTCATTTGCCTTCCGCATCATTGAGGAAGCCCAGCAGGAACAAGGCCCGCCGGGCGGTCTCCCGGTTAATGCACGAGGCGCTCATCGGGCTCGCCATCGTGCCTTGGAAGTAGTCCCAGTAGAACGTGCAGCTCTTGTCGCGCGCGTCGATCCAGGCACGCTGCATGTCGCGCAGCTTTTCCTGCTGCTGCTCATCGAGCTTCTCGCGCAGACGCCGATAGGTCTCGTTCAGAATATCATCCCAGACCAGACGTTCGCGATCGACGCAGGCATTCATGTCGGCGGTCGAGCGCGTCTTGTCGTCGTCGAGGCACGGATTGGAGACGATACCGATGCAGCGCTCGGCGCCCGCCTGCAGGTCCTTGGCGGACTTCACACAGCCCTGGATCTTCGCCGATGCGCGCGCGTCCGGCTTGTCCTCGGCCAATACAGCGGGGGCGGCCAGGACGAGCAGCGCAACGGCGAGCGTGATCCTCAAGGCGTGTCCCACTGCGGCGCGTGCGGCGGATTGACCACGCGCATGTTGTTCGCATTCAGGGCCTTCAATTCCGCGATCTCGGCCGCGCTCAGCTCAAAATCGTAGACGTCCAGATTGGCTTTCATGTGCCCCGGATTGGACGTACGCGGAATGGCGGCAACGCCGCGCTGCACGAGATAGCGCAGTGACACCTGCGCCGCGGTCTTGTGATGCGCCTTGCCGATCCGTTCCAGCACGTCGGCGCCCGGCACTTTGCCGCGCGCGATCGGGCAGTAGGCGACGAGCGCCATGCCGTGCTTCTTGCAGGCGGCGACCACTTTGTCCTGATTGATGAAGGGATGCATCTCGACTTGATTACAGACCAAGGGTTCGGACGTCACCGCCCAGGCCTCATCGAGCATCGTCGTTGTAAAATTGGCTACACCGACGTGTTTGGCAAAGCCGTCTTTTTTGGCTTTGCATAAGGCGCCGATGGATGTCTTGAACGGAACATCCTTGTTGTTCCAATGAACCAGCAGAAGGTCGACCGTCGGAAGCTGCAGGTTTTTGACGCTTTCCTCGAGCGACTGGCGGAATTTGTCGGGTTCGAGATGCGTTTCGCGCACCTTGGTGCAAAGAAACACGTCGTCGCGCTTCATGCCCGATTGCCGCAAGCCCTCGCCGACTTCCTTTTCGTTTCCATAGAACCAAGCTGTATCGAGATGGCGATAGCCGACCTGCAAGGCCGACTTCACCGCCTGCACGCAGACGTCCCCCTTCAGCGTCATGGTGCCGAGGCCGATTTGTGGAATGCGCGCGCCATGCGCTTCGACGAATTGCATGAGGGAGTCTCCCGGGCGTTTCTGGTTGTTGCGGGCGCGCAGAATGCCTGCGCCGCCACGCCCTGCCAACCCCGGGTGCTGGCTCTAGCGGCGGGCCCCGAGCGCGCTGAAAGCCGCTTCCGGTGCGCGGTCGATCAACTTCAGAAGCGCACGGGCGGGACCGCGTGGGCTACGTTTGCCCTGCTCCCAATTGCGTACGGTCTCGAGTGGGACCTCGATCTTTTCGGCGAAAGCGGCCTGCGTCAGCCCGAAGCGCGCCCGTACCTGCCGCACGAAGGCGGCCGGATCGGCGGTCTCCATTGCCCGCTCACCGCCGTCTGGAAGGATCTCGACGATGCGTCCGTCCGCTTTCAATCGCACGCGCAGCATGAGTCCGGACTCTCCGCTCAGGTCGGTCATAGACCTACATGCGTCGTGGTTAGCCGGCAGTTAATGCGGCTCACGCCGTCTTCTCGAAAATCTCCCGCCCGATCAGCATGCGGCGGATTTCGCTGGTGCCGGCGCCGATCTCATAGAGCTTGGCGTCGCGCAGCAGGCGTCCGGTCGGGAAATCGTTGATGTAACCGTTTCCGCCGAGGCACTGGATAGCCTCCAGCGCCATCCAGGTCGCCCGCTCGGCGGCATAGAGGATTGCGCCGGCTGCATCCTCCCGTGTGGTGCGGCCGTCGTCGCAGGCGCGCGCCACCGCGTAGACGTAGGCTTTCGCCGCGTTCATGCTCACATACATGTCGGCGATCTTCGCCTGCATCATCTGGAAGCGCCCGATCGACTGACCGAACTGCTTGCGGTCGTGCAGATAGGGCACGACGACATCCATGCAGCCCTGCATGATCCCGAGCGGGCCCGCCGCAAGCACAACACGCTCGTAATCGAGGCCGGACATCAGCACGTTGACTCCGTTGCCGATGGCGCCGAGCACATTCTCCTGCGGCACCTCGCAATCGGTGAAGACGAGTTCGCTCGTGTCCGACCCGCGCATGCCGAGCTTGTCGAGCTTCTGGGCCGGAGCAAAGCCTTTCATGCCTTTCTCGACAATGAAGGTGGTGATGCCACGCGAGCCGGCGGTCGGATCGGTCTTGGCGTAGACGACTAAAGTATCCGCGACCGGTCCGTTGGTGATCCACATTTTCGAGCCATTGAGCACGTAGCGATCGCCGCGCTTGTCCGCGCGCGTACGCATCGAAACCACGTCCGAACCCGCGTTGGGTTCGGACATGGCGAGCGCGCCCACGTTCTCGCCGGAAATTAATTTAGGCAGATATTTGCGCTTCTGCGCCTCGGTGCCGTTGCGCCTGATCTGGTTCACGCACAAATTCGAATGCGCGCCATAGGAAAGGCCGACCGCAGCGGACGCGCGCGATATCTCCTCCATCGCGACGCAATGAGCGAGATAGCCGAGCCCCGTCCCGCCGTATTCCTCTTCGACCGTAATGCCGTGCAGCCCGAGCGCGCCCATCTCGGGCCAGAGATCGCGCGGAAATTTGTTGTCGCGGTCGATCTCGTCGGCGCGCGGCGCAATCCGATCCTGCGCGAAATTGGCGACGGTGTTGCGCAGCATGTCGGTCTCGGCACCGAGGCCGAAATCGAAACCGGTCCAGGCATTCGGAATCATCGATAACTCCACCGCTGCGTCGGGCCGGACCCCGCGCTTTCGGAAAGTGTAACGGCCGCGGGTCAGGCTGTCAGCGCAGCAGAGGTTCCCTGTGCCGCTCGCTTGAGGTGCCGGTCGAAATCGCGCGCCGGCATCGGCTTGCCGAACAGATAGCCCTGCAGTTCGTCGCAGCCGGCCAACCGCAGCAGCATGCGCTGCTGCTCGGTCTCGACTCCCTCCGCCGTGACCGAAAGACCCAGCGCGTAGCCTAGCCCCGCGATCGCCTGCACGATTACGCTGCCGTTCTCGGCATTCCCGATCGCGTCGACGAAGCTCTTGTCTATCTTGAGCTTATCGAGCGGGAAACGCTGCAGGTAACCGAGGTTGGAATAACCCGCGCCAAAATCATCAAGCGCCAGACGCACGCCGGTCCGACGGAGATCGGCGATCCGGCGGACCATTTCATCCGGATTGTCTATCAGCACGCCTTCCGTGATCTCGAGCACCAGGCTTTCCGGCGGCACACCCGCTTCGCCGAGGGCATCGCGCACCATATCGACGACGCCGGGATGGCGCACCTGCATTTGCGAGAGGTTGACGCTCACATAGATATCCGGCCAGCGCTTCGCCTCCTGCAGCGCGCGATGGAGCACGTAAGAGCCAAGCTGATCCATCAAGCCCATCTGTTCCGCGACCGGGATGAAGGTCGCGGGTGGAATCCAACCGCGCACCGCGTGCGGCCATCGCAGCAACGCTTCGCAACCGAGGACGTCGCCGCTGCCGGCGGAGACGATGGGCTGGAAGTGCAATTCCAGTTCCTGCGCGGCGAGCGCGCGCGGCAGCTCGCGCTGGATCAATTTGCGCTCGCTGGAGGCTTCATCGATGGAATGATCGAACATCGCGAGCGTACCGGGACCCCTCTTCGCGGCGGAGCGCAATGCAAGTTCTGCGCGGCGGCTGAGCTCGTTGCGTGTTGTTGCATGCTGCGGGCTCTGTGCGAAGCCGGCCTGCGCGGTCAGCCGCACGACCTTGTCGACCCAATAGGGCTGTGCGAGCGCATCCAAAGTGGCGCGCAGAAGCGGCTGCGCGTCCGCACTCGCGCCGATCTCGAAAAAACTCGCAAACTCCCCCGCTGCCATGCGGCCGCACACCGCGTCGCCCGGCAGCGCTGCGCGCAGACGCTGTGCGACGGTGAGGATTAGCTCGTCTGCGCCGAGCGTGCCCACCTGCGTGTCTTCCAAACCGTCGATCGCGACGAGCGCAAAGACGATCACTTCTCCATGCGCCCGCTCCTCGAGCGCGCGTTCGAGCAGGTCAAGCATCTTGTCGTGGTTCGGCAGGCCGGTGAGCTTGTCGGTTTCGGCTGCGTGCGTCGCGCGCGCTTCGGTTTCGTGGAGTTTGCTCCGCGCGCGGCGCAGTTGCCAGATTGCAAGCGCGGCGAACAGCGGCACGGCGGCGAAGCTTGCGATGACGACAAATGTCAGAGGCTTTAAGAAGCGATACGTGTTTGGAGCATCCCAGGTGAAGAAGCCGGCAATTCGGCCCTGCTTATCCAAAAGCGCGTGCTGTTCGCGCCCCTCTGGCGCCGGCCCCGTATCGAAGCCAAGCCCCGGCAGACGCGCAGTTTCCGCAATCATCGAAGCCGTCGTACCGTCAAGCGGATTCTCTTGGCCCACCTGCAAGATTGCGCTCTGCAGAAGCCGCCGTTCCAGCGCAGCGCCTGCTCGTCGCTCCGGCGGACAGTGTCATATTCGATCGCTGCGACGCCCATCAGGGCCGCCAACGCGAGCGCGGTCACGATCAGGAACGAGCGCGGCCCAAGAAAGCCCCCCGAGGCGCGCTTCCGCCGCTTCGCTCCTGAGGCGTCCCCGCGCACGCCGCCACTCCCTGGCATACGGGGTCAAGCATAAAACGGTAGGCTTAAGGAGCGGTCAGCAAACAAAGTGAACGGAACGCTAAGGCCGTCACCGCAGACCGAACCAGAGAGTGGCGGTGCTCAAGAATGCGAAAAATCCGCCGACGTCGGTGGCAGTCGTCACGAACATCCGTGCTTCGTCCGAGGTCCGGAATTGTGGCCCAAAAATCACGCTGAGGCCCGACCCGCCGATATCCACCCTGGTTCGGGCACCAATCATGGCCGCCGGCGTTATTGGTTAATGCTGGGTTAATGTCGGGTTTGCTACGAATCCGATGCTGGCAAGGGTGTTGTTGCCGGCTGCCCCGCCGGGCGGAGACAGGACAGTGCATAGACGGCGCCTCGGACTAGCCTTCGGCCTGCTGATTGCGGTGGCGTTGCCCGCTCACGCGGAAACCAGCGCTACTTGTGCGGGTCATCCCGACGCGATCGGCACCACCCGGACCATCATGGTCGACCCGCACAAACTTCCGCGCATCGGCACAATGCAGTACCGGACGAGCCTGCCGCTGGAAGACCATGAGGTGGTGCTGACCTTTGACGACGGCCCGCTGCCGCCCTACACAAACCGCATTCTCGACATCCTGGCCGAGAACTGCGTGAAGGTGGACTACTTCCTCGTCGGGACGATGGCGAAGGCTTATCCCGACGCCGTGCGCCGCATCTACAATTCCGGACACATCATCGGGACGCACAGCCTGCATCATCCGCTCACGTTCAATCGGCTGGGCGAAGCTGCGCTCGCGATCGAGGTCGATGGCGGCATTGCGGCGGTGGATACGGCGGTCGGAGATCCGAAGGCGGTCGCGCCATTCTTCCGCATCCCCGGCCTCTACCGCAGCCAGACCGCCGACGACTATCTCGCAGGCAAGTCGCTCGCCGTGTTCAGCGCGGACGAAGTCGCCGATGATTGGCATCGCGGCATCAGGCCGAAGCAGATCGTGGCGCTCGCGATGCGGCGCATCGAGGCGAAGGGGC
>Ga0207803_1000187_pt1 | contig 11720 bp, 10 predicted proteins | sample LuqExpMetageno41_FD_187799 | JGI IMG/M metagenome (GOLD analysis project Ga0207803, IMG submission 187799) | Tropical forest soil microbial communities from Luquillo Experimental Forest, Puerto Rico - Sample 41 (SPAdes) | ecosystem: Environmental > Terrestrial > Soil > Tropical forest ...
TCTGGATATCTCCTCACGATCTGCCAGCGTCAATGCCAACCTCGAGCGACGGCGTGGCGCAGGCCGAATTCCCCCGTGCGGTGCCAGTTGAAAATAAATAGACGATGACGGCTTACCAAACGCCCGCCCAATCGCCTTGAGTGACTCGCCTCGTTGCCAGCGATCCCAAAGCTCTGTCTTCTCTGCCGCCGTAAAGCCTCGAAAATATCCTCGCCCCATCGCCGTACACTCCTTTCCCTTTCAGGATAGAGTGTTGCGGCGACCGGTTGAGACCACCAGCAAAAACGGACGTTGACCCGCGGTTAAGTCCGAACCCCTTCCACAATCCCTCGACCTGTTGTTACGATCCCCTTGTCCGGGACGGCAACGAGGCGGCGCGAATTCATCAAAGCCTCAAGCCATTGGATAGTTGGATAGGACGCAAGCTGACCAGTTGGGGCGTCCGGGGAGGTATATCTATGATACCTGCATCCTTCGCATATCATCGTCCGTCATCGATCAAGGAAGCGGTCACTCTGCTCGGCAGCCTAGGCGATGACGTACGCACCATTGCTGGCGGGCATAGTCTAATTCCGATGATGAAGCTGCGGCTCGCAAGCCCGGCGCATCTCATCGATCTTGCTGGCATTGCCGATCTCAAAGGCATTCGTGAGGACGGCGAAGATGTCATTATTGGAGCGATGACAACACAGCACGAGGTCATTGCCTCTGACTTTCTGGCCAAGAAAATTCCGATCCTTAGCGAAACATCAATTGTAATTGCTGATCCACAGGTGCGTTATGTCGGCACAATTGGAGGTAACGTCGCGAATGGAGATCCGGGCAACGACATGCCGGCTGTCATGATGTGCCTCAATGCGACCTATCACGCCGTTGGCGAATCCGGCGAACGCCGCATTTCCGCGCGTGAATTCTATCAGGGTGCGTATGTCACAGCTCTCAAACCGGGCGAGATCGTGACTGCCATTCGTGTTCCAGTACCGGCGGCCGGGCATGGCCATGCTTACGAAAAGCTCAAGCGCAAAGTCGGCGATTACGCGACCGCTGCAGCAGCAGTTGTGTTGACTGCAAGTGGAGGCAAGGTTGCGAGTTGCTCAATCGGCTTGACCAACGTGGCGGAGACGCCGCTATGGGCAGAAGAGGCGAGTAAAATCGTGATCGGCTCGGCGCTCGACGCTGCGACGGTGAAAAAAGCGATCACTGCCGCGGAAGCGATAACGTCGCCGGCGAGCGACGGCCGTGGGCCAGCTGCCTATCGCACTAAGATGGCAGGCGTAATGCTGACCCGCGCCCTCGGCCGCGCCAAAGCTCGCGCTGGTTTTTGAGTACGGGAGAGAGCCATGGCGAAATCGCAGATTTCCATGACCGTGAACGGCAAGAAGGTGGAGGAGCTCGTGGAGCCCCGCACCTTGCTCGTCCATTTCCTGCGCGAACAACTACATCTCACTGGTCCGCACATCGGTTGCGAGACGAGCCACTGTGGCGCCTGCACGGTCGATCTCGACGGCAAGTCGGTGAAATCATGCACAATGTTCGCTGTGCAGGCGAACGGCACGGATATCCGCACGATTGAAGGCATGGCCGCCGCGGACGGAACGCTCCACGCGCTGCAGGACGCTTTTCGCGAAATGCACGGCCTGCAGTGCGGGTTCTGCACGCCCGGCATGATTGTGCGTGCCTATCGTCTGCTGCAGGAAAACAAAAATCCGACCGAAGAAGAAATTCGGTTCGGGATCTCAGGCAATCTGTGCCGCTGCACGGGTTACCAAAACATTGTCAAAGCAATTCAATACGCTGCCGCCAAGTTAAGCGGCGCGCCGTTCCAGGAGGCTGCAGAATGAACGACATGACCCCCACCTCCGCTGAACGTGCCGAAAAGCTGCAGGGCATGGGCTGCAAGCGCAAGCGCGTCGAAGATATCCGCTTCGTTCAGGGTAAGGGCAATTACGTCGACGACATCAAACTCCCCGGCATGCTGTATGGGGATTTCACCCGCTCACCGCATGCGCACGCGCGCGTCAAAAAGATCGACACGACTAAGGCGGCCGCGGTGCCAGGCGTTGTGGCGGTGCTCACTGCGGAAACCCTAAAGACCGTCAATCTAGACTGGATGCCAACACTTGCGGGCGATGTGCAAATGGTACTCGCCGACGGCAAAGTGCTGTTCCAAAACCAAGAAGTGGCTTTCGTCATCGCCGAGGACCGGTACATCGCGGCCGATGCCGCCGAACTGGTCGAAGTCGAATACGAAGCGTTGCCATGCAACGTCGATCCGCTCAAAGCAATGGCTGCCACTGCACCGGTAATCCGAGAGGATATTAAAGACAAAAAAGAAGGCGCTCACGGCCCACGTAAGCATTACAACCACGTCTTCAATTGGCAGGCCGGCGACAAGGCCAAGGCCGACGCAGCTTTTGCCAAGGCAGACGTCACGATCAAAGAGATGATTGTTTATCCGCGCGTGCACCCGTGCCCACTCGAGACCTGTCAGTGCGTAGCGTCGTTCGACAAGATCAAGAGCGAACTTACATTGTGGGGCACGTTTCAGGCGCCGCATGTCATCCGAACCGTTGGCTCGCTGATTTCAAAGATCCCCGAAAACAAGATCCACGTGATCGCGCCGGATATTGGCGGCGGCTTTGGCAATAAAGTTGGCGCCTATCCAGGCTACATCTGCGCGATCGTTGCATCGATCGTGACCGGTCGTCCGGTGAAATGGGTTGAGGATCGCATTGAAAATCTTTCTACCACCGCGTTCGCGCGCGACTTCTACATGGAAACGGAAATTGCGGCCACCAAGGACGGCAAGGTAACGGGATTGCGTTGCTACACGGTCGCAGATCATGGCGCATTTGATGCGTGCGCCAATGCAACCAAGTGGCCCGCTGGCCTTTTCAGTATTATCAGCGGCTCATACGACTTTCCAGCCGCGCATGTTTCTGTTGATGGCGTTTACACTAACAAGGCGCCGGGCGGTGTTGCATATCGCTGTTCATTCCGCGTCACCGAGGCAGCTTATGCGATCGAACGCGGCATGGACATCATGGCGCAGAAACTCAAAATGGATCCGGCTGAATTCCGAATGAAAAATCTCATTCGGCGCGAGCAGTTCCCGTATACCTCGGCGTTTGGCTGGGTTTATGATTCCGGGGACTATCAGACCGCTCTTCAAAAGGCGATGGAGACAGTCGGATACAAGAAGCTCCGCGAAGAGCAGAAGAAACGTCAGGAGGCATTCAAGCGCGGAGAAACGCGGGAACTGATGGGTATCGGCGTTGCGTTCTTCACAGAGATTGTAGGCGCTGGTCCTTCACGCAATTGCGACATCCTCGGCATCGCAATGTTCGATTCCGCGGAAATCCGTATCCATCCGACCGGCACGGGGATTTGCCGCCTCGGCACCAAGTCGCAGGGGCAGGGGCATGAAACGACCTATGCCCAGATTATCGCGACCGAGTTGGGGTTACCCGCCGATAACATCACTGTTGAGGAGGGCAACACCGACACTGCACCATATGGCCTCGGCACATACGGTTCTCGCTCGACGCCTGTGTCCGGCGCCGCAACAGCGATGGCCTGCCGCAAGATCAAAGCAAAAGCCCAGATGATTGCTGCCTACATGCTGGAGGTGCACGATGACGATCTTGAATGGGACGTCGACCGCTTCCGCGTAAAAGGCAACCCAGAACGCTTCAAGACCATGACTGAGCTTGCCTGGGCCGCTTATCAGGAAGTGCCGCCAGGCATGGAGCCCGGGCTGGAAGCAATTAATTACTACGATCCGCCGAATTTCACCTATCCGTTCGGCGCGTACATTTGCGTACTGGATGTGGACGTGGACACCGGGTCGAGCAAAGTACGGCGGTTCTATGCACTTGACGATTGTGGCACGCGCATTAATCCGATGATCATCGAAGGCCAGGTCCACGGCGGTTTGACGGAAGCCTTCGGCATCGCCATGGGCCAGGAGATCCACTACGACGATGAGGGCAACGTGACCACTGCGTCGCTGATGGACTATTTCCTGCCGACTGCGGTTGAGACCCCGAAATGGGAAACCGACTGGACCACGACGCCGTCACCGCATCATCCGATCGGCGCCAAAGGTGTTGGCGAGAGCCCGAATGTCGGCGGCGTGCCTTGCTTCTCCAATGCAGTGAATGACGCCTTCGCGTTCCTTGGCTCGACCAATATCCCGATGCCGCACGACAATTGGCGAACGTGGACGGCGGCGGACAAGCTCGGCTTGCATCGGTGAGAATAGAGGCTGCACGGAATTTGCAGCGTCGGAGCGATTCCGGCACCGCATGCCTCTATAATGAGTGCACATGACCTTAAACCGCGATGAAATTTCGCGTCGGTTGGCCGCTGTCGGCTACATCGCTGACCACGATGTGGCAACCGCGCTGTGGCTGATGGATTTCCTCAAGCGGCCGTTGCTCCTCGAGGGTGAAGCCGGTGTTGGCAAGACCGAAGTTGCAAAGGCCCTCGCCGCGGTTCACAGCGCTGAATTGATCAGGCTGCAGTGCTACGAGGGCCTCGATCAGAATGCCGCGCTCTACGAGTGGAACTACCAGCGCCAACTCCTTGCCATCAAAACGCGCGAGGGCGCGGGTGCGAATGCCGACGCCATCGAAGAGCACATCTTTTCGGAGCGCTATCTGCTCGAGCGGCCATTGCTTGCAGCGATCCGCCGCGAGAACCCCCCAGTGCTTCTCGTCGACGAAGTAGACCGCGCCGATGAAGAATTCGAAGCCTTCCTGCTTGAGCTTTTGTCAGATTTCCAGGTCAGTATTCCCGAGCTCGGCACAATCAAAGCCACGTCGATTCCGCGCGTGGTACTGACGTCAAATGGGACACGGGAATTGTCGGACGCGCTGCGCCGACGCTGTCTTTACCATTACGTCGATTTCCCAGAAGTCGACCGCGAGGCGAGGATCATCATCACCCGCACGCCGAGCATCGATGCGGCGCTTGCTGTACAAATTGCGCGCATGGTTGCAAGCGTGCGCAAGGAGGATCTGCGCAAGGTTCCCGGAGTCGCGGAGACTCTCGATTGGGCGGCAACGCTAGCCGGTCTCGATTTTCACGATCTGCGACAGGAACCGGAAGTTGTTCACGAGACGATGATGTGTTTGGTCAAGACGCGTGAAGATCGCAGCCGCCTCACGCGCGAGGTGACCGAACGGCTGCTCGGTAAGGTGGCGTGAGCGGTAGGTGCTAGCCGATGGCAGTTGCGCCCATCAACACATCGGGTGACGGGCTCGGTGAGCCGACGCGTCGACGCCTGGCGGGCTTCGTGCGCACGCTACGTGACAACGGCTTCAAAGTAGGTTTGGCCGAAACCGGGGATGCACTCGCAATACTCGCGGGGCCACTAGCGGCAAAATCATCGACGTTGAAGCCTGCGCTTCGTGCTCTGTTCTGCGCAACGCATTCGGACTGGGAGCGTTTCGAAGAGATTTTCAAAGCCTATTGGCACGGCTTTGGTGTCAGTCAGGCACGCATCCTTGCCGGCACTGCATTGGAATCGCGCACACCCGCCAGGCATCTCAAGGATGTTGGGTCGCCAACAGGAATGCCGGGCCTTCCAGATCACCTCGAGCGCCGGCATGACGATGGAAACGGTGCCGGCGATGGGCGCGGTAAGCGCGAGGGCGCTTCTCGGTTCGAGAGCCTCGCAAGCACCGATCTGCGCCATATCGTAGATGCCGCCGATATTGCGCAAACCCATGCGCTTGCAGCGCGGTTATCGCGGGTGATGCGAGCGCGGCTGGTGCGCCGCGAACAGGTGCAGTGGCGTGGCCGCAGACTCGATTTACGTCGGACAATTCATCGAAATGTCTCGCATGGCGGCACGCTAGTCGATCTTGCTTGGCGCCGTCGCAAGATCAAGCCGCTACGACTTGTACTCTTGCTCGACGCTTCCGGTTCCATGAATCTTTACACCGCTTTCTTCGTTCGCTTTCTGCATGGCGTGGTCGACGCGTTCCGCGAGTCGGAGGCTTTCGTCTTCCACACCCGGCTGGCTCATGTATCTGCGTCACTGCGGGATCGCGATGTCACGCGCGCTGTGGACAAACTATCGCTGATGGCCCAAGGCATCGGAGGTGGCACCAAGATTGGTGAGAGCCTTGCTACATTCAATCGCTGGCACGCGCGGCGTGTCATCAATTCACGCACCGCGGTGATGATTGTTTCTGACGGTTACGATACTGGCACAACCGAGCAGTTGGTCGAGGAAATGCGCCGGTTGCGCCGCCGCTGCCGGCGCATTATCTGGCTCAATCCACTGATTGGCTGGCGCGACTACAGCCCGCAGGCACGCGGCATGCAAGCGGCGCTACCCTACGTCGATCTATTTGCACCGGCTCATAATCTTGAAAGCCTTGCGGCGCTCGAACCGTATCTTGCAAGGATTTGACTCAATGGATCGCGCCTCCGACATCCCTCCGCAGCATCTCAGCGCGCAAGGCGGCGGGTGAGCCTTTCGCGCTCGCTACTGTCGTGCGCAAAGTGGCCGCGACCGCAGCCGATGCAGGTGCAAAGGCAGTGATCTTACCGAATGGCACAATTTCGGAGGGATGGATTGGCGGTGGCTGCGCCCGCGCGGCGGTCCTCAAGGCAGCCAAAGATGCCCTAGCGGATGGGAAATCGCGACTTGTGTGCGTGCAGTCCCCTGATTTGCTCGACCAGCAAGGTCACAGACCCGGCGCGCTGGAGCCTTGGCGCGGGCGCCGGCCTCACCCTGGGCAACGAGATCGACAAACTCGCCGGCAACATCGCACTCGGCCGTGACGCGGCCGGTGTCCATTATCGTTCCGACAGTGTCCGCGGCCTCTTCGTCGGGCGAGCAACAGGCCCTTGGACTTTTGCGGGACTATAGTCGGACCTACAGCGAGCGCTTCGACGGATTCATCGTGAGAAGGTTCAACGGGGACCAAGTGACGACCGCGGGCGGTGAGGTGCGTCCCCTCTAACGGGCCGCTCCGTCGCGTTTGCTCACGCGCGGCCCAGTGCTCGTGCCGCATGCTCTCCGGGGCTCAGTACTGACGAGCCAACGGCAGCGGCGCCGGCAAGCCCGTCAGCCGAATAAACCATGTCGAAGCAAGTCGGCGCCCGCTGCAATGACCGCGATCAACACCAGCTTCTTGAATGTCTCAGCGGCAATTTTATCGCGCATATGTTGTCCGAGGTACATGCCGAGCACGACTGGCAACATCGCAGCCGTCGAGACTGAAACGTCAAGCCAACTGAACTGGCGGCTGGCCGTCAGAAGAACTGCCAGCAAGCCGGCGGAAACGACGAGATACAGCGACGCCTCCTTTGTGAACGCCTTTCCGCGCAGCCCCTTTGCAAGCAGAAATATGAAAACAAGCGGTCCTGGCATCGCTGCGATGCCCCCCAGAATCCCGCCGAAAAATCCCAATGTGATGCCAGTTGGTAAAACCAAGCGAGACTGAAGCTGCAGCTTCGGCGCGAGCAGCGTGACTCCGCCGACACCCATAAGCACTACACCTGCGATAATCTTTGCAACGTTCGCATCGAGCGCCAATAAGACTCGAACTCCGAGGAAGAGGCCTGGAATCATGCCGAGAATCACCGGCATCAATTGCATGAGGCACCGTCCAGTCTTTCCGCCCTCCAGCGCCTGCGACAAGTTGCTAAACATCAAAGGCATGCTCAGTAGCATGGCCGCTGATTTGATGTCGATGAACAGGGACAACAGAGGCAGCGCAACGACTGGCATGCCGACCCCGATTATTCCTTTCAGGACGCCGGCGACGATCAGGCTGCAAACCACGGCAGCAACGATACTTGCTTGCTCGAAATAAAGGGTGTGGATCAACATGACGTGCATTCTTGCTGCGAGGTTCACAATTGTCTCGCGCGAACGGTTCGGGCCATGCCGAACTGTTTTCGATTGATATGCTTCGGGTGTCAGCGATAGAATTAAGAATGGTCGCGGCGGCAAATCTGGTGGAAGTGGCCGCTCTCGTGGGTGACACTGCGCGAGCGACGATGCTTAACGCCCTTATGGGCGGCCAGTCGCTGACGGCCACTGAGCTTGCTTACTGCGCCAATGTCTCTCGCTCGACGGCGAGCGGCCACCTGAGCAAGCTGGTTGCCGCGCGGCTTTTGACTGTCACTCACAAGCGCCGCTTCAGCTATTATCGGATCGCGTCCCCGCTGGTCGCGACAATGCTGGAGAGCATCAAGGTCGTCGCCGCCATAGAGGTGCCACCCCGCCGTCAGCCGCGGTCAGCAAACGACGATGCACTCCGTTTTGCCCGAAGTTGCTACGATCATCTGGCTGGCCAGGTAGGAGTCGCTGTTACCGATGCACTTGTGGCCATGGGGCACATCGTACTCACCGATGAAGGCGGTGAGGTCACGTCTTCGGGCGGGCGTTTCCTTTCCGCGTTCGGCGCTGATCTGAGGCCGCGGACTCGGCGGATTTTCTGCCAGCCTTGTCTCGACTGGAGCGAGCGTCGTTATCACCTCAAGGGACTCGTCGGAGCTCGGATTCTCGATCGTCTATTGGAGCTCGAATGGCTCAAATGTGTGTCGGGCAGCCGTGCACTCCAACTAACGACAGCGGGCAGGGCGGGCTTGTCCGAAATCTTCCATATCGAGATCAACAACGAGGATGTGCCAGCCGGTCGATTATGCGACCCACGACGGCTGACAGCTTAGGCTGGGCGAAGCGCCATCTCGCGCAAATGCTGCAGGTCACCGTTTCCATTTTTCGGCGATTCTGGGTCGGCCTCGTGTCTGCGACTCGCCCAAAGCGGCGCGGTGGGCATCACGTTTTAGTGTGATAATGGGTGGCTTTTCTGATTGAGTAACTCATCGATCGACACGGCATTTGGGCAATATTGTTCAAAATGTTCCGCTGCTGTGCCCTTAGCAAGCTCATGCTCACATTGCCTTTTATTGCTACAGGTGATGCACAGCCATTTCATCTCACGCATAACGAGCGGGTCCATATCGGCGATGACTTTCGGATCAACCTGCAGCGCAACTAACATACGCTTCAATAGATTTGCGCTGTTGCCCCCCTTGCGGACAAGTTCTTGGAGTTGACTTGGGGTCACTCCAATATCTTCCGCCATACGCATGACTTCGTCCGGCCCGCACATGTCAAATTCATTATTGAAGCCAACGGCATTACGATAATTGGTGACCCAATCAGCGATGGCTCCAAGAGCCGCTTCCACAAACGGATTGCTCGGAAGTTTGTTTTCGCGGTTGATCATGGCGCTCTCTCCGTCGCGCGGTTTGGAAGAAAGCCTGCCAGACTGGATAATTAGGTCATTGCGTTGGATCAAGTTTATTCTGGGTCACCGGCAACAAATGGGCAGTGCACCTCAGCCACAGGCCGGGATGTGGTGTAGATAGTCCGCTTTTGCCCCATCTAGGCCCATTGCAAACGATGTCTGCTCTGAGGTGTAGAGAGGACCTAGACGCCGCGCGGGCGTACGACGGGCAGAGGGCGAGTGGAGTCTTGAGTTCGCAATGCCCTAGCTAGGGAAGAACCCCGGCGCGTGATTTGCGCGTTGGCATCACAGCGGCGCGCAAATCGAGTCAACGTGGGGTGGAGCTCGCGCTCGAAACAGCCAGCCTATTGGCCCATCTCGGCCCCCCGAATTTGCACACGGCGTCTGCTCTGAGACCTGGACGCGGGGCGGGCGAGCTTAGGGACTTTCTGCGCACGCACTGGCCCGGTGCAGACGCTATATTGCGCGAGATGTGGTCGGCGATGCTCTTGGCAGTATTCGGGTCCGGCCAGAGGATATGGCAGAGATAGCCGACGAAGATGCCGAGCACCATTTCCGATCAGAATGACGGTGGTAAGCACCGCATTGGCGGCAAGGCCGCGGTCTGGTTTATCGGTGCTTCGCTAGTGTCGCTGCTCACCGCAAGTACGGATCTGTGTGGGGGCGGGCGATGAAATCCGCGTCCCTATCGCTCCACCGGTGAAACGTCGTTTGCCGCGGCGCATGAGTCCCGTTCTGGCCATCTCGGCCTAAGCCGAACTTGCATACGGCGTCTGCTCTGAGGAGCAGAGCGGACCTAGACGCGGCACGGGCTAATGGCGGCTAGTGACCGAAAGCTGACCTAAGTCAGTCATTCGGCAGCGCCGCCACCATAGGAAAAACAGTGGTGCTGATCTGCAATACGCTCGGACCTTAGGAGACGCAGACATACTGCGTCCCGCCCATACCCAGGCGGTGGGCTGCTCCCCGCGCAAGATCAAGCCTGGCACCCGCGCGGTAAGCGGCACCCCACGGTCCTCGGTCATTGATACGCACGGTAATCGAGCGTCCGCTTTTTGGATTGGTCAAGGTAAGTTTAGTGCCCAGAGGCCAAGTACGGGCAGCCGCGGTGTTGCCATTGGCATCGAATATTTCGCCGCTCGCGGTGCGTTTACCGGAGCTATATGTGCTTGTTAGCACTTCCTGTCCCGCGCATTTGCCGGATGGTTTGACGTATCTGTGAACCGAATTCCAGCCGCCAGCGTGTGCCATCGTGAACGTAAGGAGGCTCGTACCAAAAACGATACCAATCAGTCGCATCTGATCCGTTCCTATCTGCGTTGGCCGGCCAAGACTCCAGTGTTCATGAGAAACGGCGCGTATTATGCGGTAGCGTTTGTCGCGCCTTGAACTTCCACAACCGGCTCAAATGAGCACGGTTATGTATTGCAATTGCGATTAAATGCCGAGCGCCCCGCAACGCTTTTGACCGGGGAACAGGGTTCGTAGGAACCGCACTATTCTATACTGCGCCTTTAGTGGAACAACTGTTCGCATTTAGTGGAACCGTTTATGACGATAATGTGACGAAAACCGTCCATTTCGATAGCCAATTCTCTTTTGATGCGTGTTAATTGTGCCGAACGACGTAATGTGATGTTCGCGTATTGTTAGTGGCACGTCGGTATTTCGGCGAGGGGGAAAGTCGTAGTGGCTTTATTGAAAAGGGCCGTATTCACATTTGTCGTAATCTGTGGCGCGTTCCTCGCCGAACATGCGACGGCGCAAGAAAGATCGATCGTCGTCGCTTCAACGACTTCAACGGTAGAATCCGGTCTGTTCGATTATTTGCTGCCACTCTTTACGCAGAAGACCGACATCCGAGTCCACGTGCTGGCTGCGGGCAACGGTCAATCGCTCGATCTTGGCCGACGCGGTGACGCCGATGTCGTGCTCACACATAACAAATCAGCGGAAGAGAAATTCGTCGCCGAAGGTGAAGGTGTGAAGCGCTTTGGCGTGATGTACAACGACTTTGTGCTAATTGGCCCGAAGAACGATCCTGCCGGTGTCCGACAGTGGAAGGACATTGCGAAGGCTTTCGTCGCGATCAAAGATAAATCAGCAACCTTCATATCGCGCGGCGACCGCTCCGGCACCCATATGGCTGAACTCATGATCTGGAACAAGGATGCGGGGATCGATATTGAGAATGAACACGGCCCTTGGTACAGCGCGATCTCGAAGGGCATGGACGCCGCCCTCCACACGGCAGCCGGGAGCAACGGCTATGTGCTGTCCGACCGCGCCACGTGGACCCATTTTAAGAACAAAGGCGACCTGCAGGTGCTGGTCGAGGGGGACAAGCGCATGTTCAATCAATATGGCGTCACACTCGTAAACCCCGCCAAGCATCCTCTGGTGAGGAAGGAGTACGGCCAACAGTTCATCGATTGGCTG
>Ga0207803_1000188_pt1 | contig 11720 bp, 12 predicted proteins | sample LuqExpMetageno41_FD_187799 | JGI IMG/M metagenome (GOLD analysis project Ga0207803, IMG submission 187799) | Tropical forest soil microbial communities from Luquillo Experimental Forest, Puerto Rico - Sample 41 (SPAdes) | ecosystem: Environmental > Terrestrial > Soil > Tropical forest ...
GGATCTGCTACCTCCGAGTAAATTTCAGCGCTACGGTTGCCTATGAGCAGCATCCGCCAGTGCCTCGCTTTGGCGCTTCTCGCCCTCGGCGCGGTGTTGCGGCTTGCAGAAGCTGCGCAGGCCGAGGACAGCCGACAGTCACTCTGTCTGATGCTGGAGTCGGCGGCGAAGGCAAATGATCTGCCGCTGCCGTTTCTCGCACGCGTGATCTGGCGCGAGAGCCGCTTCGATCCGAACGCGGTCGGACCGGTGACGCGCAGCGGGACGCGTGCGCAAGGCATCGCGCAGTTCATGCCCTATACCGCTACCGAACGCGGTCTCATCGATCCGTTTAATCCGGTTGAGGCGCTGCCGCAGGCGGCAACGTTTCTTCGCCAGTTGCGCGACGAGTTCGGCAATTTGGGACTCGCTGCCGCTGCGTACAACGCGGGGCCCGCGCGGGTACAAGGCTGGCTTAACGGTGCGCGCACGATGCCATCCGAGACTCGCGCCTATGTGCAGGCGATCACCGGCCGCAGCATTGACGAATGGGCGAAGGTGGGATCGGTCGAGATGGTCGCGCCGCAAGAGAACTGCGTCGAGCTCGTCGCTTCACTGCAAGGCGGCGAGCGCGGCTTCTTCTACGAATTGCAGAAACGCGTGGAGACGGCGCTGGCAAAGCCGTGGGGCGTCGCATTGGCGGCCGGATTTTCCCGCGAGCATGTGCTCAATCTGTATGCCCATCTGATGCAGAAGCTCGCCAACCTGATCGGGCCGCATGATCCCGTCGTGGCGAGTTCGGTGCTGCGCAGCCGCGGCACGCAGCCGTTCTATCAGGCGCGCATCGGTACGGAGACGCGGCAAGCGGCCGACCAGCTCTGCGGGCAGATACGCACGGCCGGGGCCGCCTGCATTGTCGTGCGCACGGCGAGCCGCTGAGTACGCGCGGACGCCGTTTTGACACCTCGCGGAAAATCCTCTACCCGCAGCCCGCCATGACGACTTCCAATCAGCATCTGTTCGCCGACATGCTCGCGCGCGTGCGCGAGGCGGCGCGTCCGCTTGCGCCGGGCGCGGATCTCTCGCGCATTGTGGTCGAGCCACCGAAGGATCCGACGCACGGCGACATGGCGACCAATGCGGCCATGGTGCTGGCGAAGGACGCAGGCAAGAAGCCTCGCGAACTCGCCGAGCAGATCGCGAACGCGCTGCGCGGCGACGACACGATCGAAACGATTGCGATCGCCGGTCCCGGCTTCATCAATCTCAGCCTGAAGCCGCAGGTCTGGGGCGAGGAGCTCAAGACCGTACTCGCCGCCGGAACGGATTACGGCCGCAGCGACATCGGGCAGCGGGAGAAGGTCAACGTCGAATACGTTTCCGCCAATCCGACCGGGCCGATGCACGTCGGACATGGGCGAGGCGCGGTGTTCGGCGATGCGCTCGCCAATCTGCTCGCCTTTGCCGGCTACGACGTGACGCGCGAATACTACATCAACGACGCCGGCGCGCAGGTCGACGTGCTCGCGCGATCAGCCTACTTGCGCTACCGCCAGGCGCTGGGTGAAAACATCGGCGAGATTCCGGAAGGGCTTTACCCAGGCGACTATCTCAAGCCGGTTGGCGACAAGCTTGCGGCCGAGTTCGATGCCAAGCTGAAAGACAAACCGGAAAGCGAATGGCTGCCGCTCGCGCGTTCGCGCACAATTGCGATGATGATCGACGTCATCCGCGACGATCTCGCCGCTCTTAACGTCAGGCATGACGTATTCTTCTCCGAGCGCTCACTGATCGAAGGCAACGACCAGGTCGGCGCGACAATCGAGTCCCTGCGCCAAGCCGGCGAGGTCTATGAGGGCCGCTTGCCGCCGCCGAAGAGCGGCGCGACCGAGGACTGGGAGGACCGCGAGCAGACGCTATTCCGCTCGACCGCCTTCGGCGACGACGTCGACCGCCCGTTGAAGAAATCCGACGGCAGCTACACCTATTTCGCCAGCGACATCGCCTACCACAAATCAAAAGTGGAGCGCGGCTTCCGCAATTTGATCGACGTCTGGGGTGCCGATCACGGCGGTTACATCAAGCGCATGCAGGCGGCGGTGAAGGCCATCAGCAACGCTCAGGCGCAGCTTGACGTGAAGCTCGTGCAACTCGTGCGGCTGTTGCGCGCGGGCGAACCGGTGAAGATGTCCAAGCGCGCGGGAGAGTTTGTCACGCTGCGGGAGGTGGTCGACGAGGTCGGGCGCGATGCGGTGCGCTTCGACATGCTGTTCCGCAAGAACGACGCCGTGCTCGACTTCGACCTCGCGAAAGTGATCGAGCAGTCGCGCGATAATCCCGTGTTCTACGTGCAGTATGGGCACGCGCGCGGGGCCAGCATTTTCCGCAACGCGCGCGCGGACGTTCCGAAGCTGCCCGAGGACGCGGCCGCGCGCCGGTCCTGGCTTTCGCAGGCGCAGGTCGACAAGCTGACGGACGCGGGTGAGCTGTCAATTCTGCGCCGGATCGCGCTCTATCCGCGCACGGTGGAGGCGGCGGCGCAGGCGCATGAGCCGCACCGAATCGCGTTTTATTTGTATGATTTAGCCAGCGAGTTCCATGCGCAATGGACCCGCGGTAAGGACCTGCCTCATTTACGCTTCATTATCCAGGATGATCCACAAATAACTACGGCGCGGCTTGCCCTTGTGCAAGGGATCGTGACCGTCCTCGCATCCGGGCTCGCGCTGCTGGGGGTGGGGGCTCCGGACGAAATGCGATAGCCCCGCCTGAGTTGCGCCAGAAACTGGCGGGTTTGCTGCCGCACGGCCGGGGGCGCGGCGCGAGGGGGATCCGCATGGCCGAAGATCACAACCAACTGTATCGCTCGAGCGAATCCGTCGCACGGACAGGGCAGACGAGGGCTTCTTCAGCGGGAAGCGATCCGCTGGCTGAACTCGCCCGTCTGATCGGTCAGCACGATCCGTTCGGCGATGTCGTGAATAGCTCCGCTCGGCTGGCGGAATCCGCAGGCACGCCGCCTGATGCCGATTGGACGGAGGCGAGCACACAGCCGCATCAGGAGCAGTCCTTCGCGCCAAGCCATTATTCATATGGGCCAGCCGAGCAGCGTCATGCGCCGGCGCAGAATTACGCGCAGCCCGCTCAAGGATATGCGCAGGAAGGCTATCTGGGCGAAACCTACGCCAAGCCTCAGGACGCCGATTTCTATCAGCCCACCGAAGGTGAGTTCGCGGGCGAGAAGCACGAGTTCTATGACGACGTTCCGCCGTCCCGGCGCCGCATCGGTGTGCTGGCCGTTGCGGCTATTTTCGGCCTCGCCGTTATCGGCTCGGCAGGCGCGTTCGGCTATCGCTCGTTGTTCGGCGGTGGTGCCGGTCCACGCGTAACGCCCATCATCGCCGCTGACAAATCGCCACTGAAGGTGGTGCCCAACAACGCCGGTGGCGAGGGCAAGAAGGCGATCGCCGATCGCGTGACGAACGATCCGATGGAAAAGGTCCTGCCGCGCGAGGAAAAGCCGATCGACATCGCGCAGAAGGTTGCCGAGACCACTCCACCCACGGAACAGAGTTCGACAGGGAATGGGGTGATTGCTGGGGAGCCTAAGAAAGTCCACACGATCGTGATCCGCCCGGACGGCACGGAAGCGCAGCAGGTGGCAATGGCGTCGCCCATGCCTCCGATGTCGAACGCGCCGGCCGCCCCGCAACCTCAGGCTCAGCAGGCGCCCGCTCCGACCAGTGCGCCATCGCCGCGTCAGGCCCCAGCAACATCAGCTGCGCCGCCCAAGCCCGCCGCCGAGGTGCGTGCGCAACCCGCGGTCAACTCCCCGTTGTTGCTCAATCCGAACGCCGCGGAACCGGCTTCGCGTCCAGTGCGGACCGCCAACGCGGCGCCCACCGCAGTTCCGCCGGCGGCGTCGTCTCCCGCCGCTGCGCCGACGGGACATACAGTTGCCTATGCCGTTCAGGTGTCCTCGCAGAAGACCGAGGCAGAGGCGAAGGCCGCCTACAAGGGACTGGAAAACAAATATGCGAGCCAGCTCAGCGGCAAACAGATGTTCGTCTATAGGGTCGATCTCGGCGCGAAGGGCATCTACTATCGAACGATGGTCGGCCCGTACGCGAACGCGTCGGAAGCGACGGAACTCTGTTCCAGTCTGAAGGCCGCCGGGGCGACCTGCATCATCCAGAGGAATTAGAGGCCGTTGCCTTGACCCCTGTCTCCGACGCGGTCTAATCCGCGCGGATGGCGGTGCGCGCATTCATTACCGGGCTGTCCGGACTGACACTTTCGGCTGATGAGCGCGCCTTCCTGCGCTCTGCCGAGCCTTGGGGCCTGATCCTCTTCAAGCGAAACATCAGTGCCCCTCAGCAAGTCGCTGGGCTTGTTCAGTCATTCCGCGACGTCCTCGGGTGGCACGCCCCCGTCCTTATTGACCAGGAAGGCGGCCGTGTGCAGCGGCTCGGACCGCCGCATTGGCCGGCCTATCCGCCGGGCGCGCGATACGGAGTACTGTACGACCGCGAACCGGCCGTCGGCCTTTCGGCTGCGCGCCTGAGCGCGCAACTGATCGCGTCCGATCTCTACGCACTCGGCATCGACGTCGACTGCCTGCCACTGGCCGACGTGCCCGCTCCGGGCGGCGACGCAATCATCGGCGATAGGGCCTATGGCACGACGCCTGAGAAGGTGGCGGCGATCGCCGGCGCCGTCGCCGAAGGCCTATTGAAAGGCGGCGTGCTGCCCGTGCTCAAGCACATTCCTGGCCACGGCCGGGCGGCCGCGGACAGTCACCTCAAGCTGCCGGTCGTCGACACGGAGCGTGCGACGTTGGAGCTGACCGATTTTGCCGCGTTCCGTCCGGTCGCCAACCTGCCGCTCGGCATGACCGCACATGTTGTGTTTAGCGCCATCGACCCCTCCGCACCGGCGACCACATCGGCCACAATGGTAGGCAAAGTGATTCGCGACTCGATCGGCTTTGAAGGGCTGCTGATGAGCGACGATATTTCCATGGGCGCGTTATCCGGCTCGCTCGCCGAGCGCAGCCGTGCGGCGATTTCCGCGGGCTGCGATGTCGTCCTGCACTGCAACGGCAAGCTCGCGGAAATGGAAGAGGTCGCGTTGGCGGTGCCCGTGCTCGCGGGTGAAGCCGCGCGGCGGGCGGATGCGGCGCTCGCGATGCGCTCCGCGCCGGAGGAGTTCGAGGTGGCCGCGGCGCGGCGCCTGTTCGGAAAGCTGGTCGGCGAAGGACAGACCGTATGAGCGTGGAATTCGACAACGGCATCGAATCCGATCGCGCCTCGACCGAGCCGGCGATGATCGTCGACGTCGAAGGCTTCGAAGGGCCGCTCGATCTCCTGCTCGCGCTCGCGCGCCAACAGAAGGTGGACCTCGCCAAGATTTCAATTCTCGCGCTTGCCGACCAGTATCTGCAGTTCATCGAGGAAGCGCGCAAACTCCGGCTCGAGCTCGCGGCCGATTACCTCGTAATGGCGGCGTGGCTCGCCTATCTCAAATCGCGTCTGCTGCTGCCCGAACCGCCGGCCGGCGAAGGCCCGAGCGCGGAAGACATGGCGCTGGCGCTCGCCAATCGCCTGCGCCGGCTGGAAGCGATCCGCGAGGCCGCGACCAAGCTCATGGACCGTCCGCAGCTCGGCCGCGACGTGTTCGCGCGCGGCGCGCCGGAAGAGATTGCCGAGATCAAGCGGCCCGAATTTACGGCGACGCTCTACGACCTGCTCACCGCCTATGCGCAGCAGCGGCAGCGGACGGCGCTCGCGCGCGTGCGTTTCCAGAAACGGAACGTGTGGTCGCTGGCTGAAGCGCGCGCCACCCTTGAGCGGTTGATCGGCCAATCGAGCGACTGGTCACGCGTAGACCAGTTCCTAATCAGCTATGTTGTCGAACCATCGCTCGCGCCGACCGTCTTCGCGTCATCCTTCGCCTCCGCGTTGGAACTGGTGCGCGAGGGTGTCGCGGAAATCCATCAGAAGAGTTCGTTCTCGCCCATCTACATGCGCAAGCGGATATCCGCCGGCGATGTCGGGCGAGGGGCTTAACGTACGACGTGTAAGAAAACGGATAAGGAGATCCCGTCGATGCCGAGCCTGGCCAAGCTGGAGATCGTCTCGAGCGAGACGTCGATCTTGGATTCCGTGGGAGAGCCCGTGACGCGCCCGGAATCCTTGCGTTTGCTCGAGGCTCTGCTATTCGCCGCGAGCGAGCCGCTCGACGAGGCGACGCTTGCGAACCAATTGCCCGAAGGCGTGGACATCAAGGAGATGCTGCATCTCCTGCAATCCGAGTACGCGCCGCGCGGCGTCAATCTCGTGCGCATCGGTCGCAAGTGGACGTTCCGCACCGCCGCGGACCTGTCCTGGCTGCTCACCAAGGAAACAACCGAGACGCGCAAGCTCTCGCGCGCCGCTGTCGAAACCTTGGCGATAGTCGCCTATCACCAGCCGGTCACTCGCGCCGAGATCGAGGAAATCCGCGGCGTTCAGGCGGCTGCAGGCACGCTCGACGTATTGCTCAAGACCGGCTGGATCAGACCGCGCGGGCGGCGCAAGACGCCCGGCCGGCCGATCACCTACGGGACAACGGAAGGGTTCCTGTCGAACTTCGGGCTGGAGGAGATCGGCGATTTGCCGGGGCTAGAGGAACTCAAAGGATCGGGCCTGATCGAAGGCAGCCTGCCGAGCGGGTTCGCCGTTCCGATCCCGTCGGACGACACGACGCTGCGCGACGACGAGGATCCACTCGATCCGGGCGACCTCGATCTGGCGCTCGCGCCGGACCAGGGCAGCGGAGCACCGGTCGAGCCGGAGATGAGCGGTGCCGACAAGCCGTCTGAGGACGAAAGTTAAGTCTCACGCCCGACTTGTGTTTTGGCCGCCGTTGCCGGCCTCGGCGTGCTTGCGTCGCGGGCCAAACTCCTTGTTTTTGCCGTTTCCGCAGCCTAGCTTGCGGGTAACATAGGCGGGACGAGACCCGTCGCTGCGGAGGATTTGCCGATGGGGTCGTTGAGCATTTGGCACTGGCTGATCGTCATCGTGGTCGTGATGTTGCTGTTCGGACGCGGCAAAATCTCTGACCTGATGAGCGACGTCGCCGGCGGGATCAAAGCCTTCAAGAAGGGCATGGCCGAGGACGACACGCCGAAGAACGAACCGGTCAAGAGCATCGACCAGAAGACCGCCACCGCCGCGCCGAAGGCGGAGGAGCATCACGCCGAGGGCGTCCGCTCCTAATCGAAGTGGCGGCAGGAGCGCGGTGAACGGCCGCGGAGTGATATGGCCCCCGCGGGTATTGGGCTTTTCATCTTCGACATCGGATGGGGCGAGCTCGTCGTCATCGGCGTCGTCGCGCTGATCGCGATTGGCCCGAAGGAGCTCCCCACCGTGCTGCGCACGCTTGGCCAATACATGGGCAAGATCAAGCGCATGTCGGCGGAATTTCAGAGTCAGTTTCAAGAGGCCTTGCGCGAGGCCGAGCTGTCCGACCTGAAGCAGCACGCCCAAGACATCCAAAGCGCGGTCACCGATTTTAGCAAATACGATCCGATGGCGAATGCGGAAAAGGACGTCGGCCACGCCTTCGGCGCGCCGGCTACTACGGACTCCGTCGTGCCCCAACCAGTGCCGACCGAAACTGCCGCGGCCGAGCCCTCCGTCCCGCTGCCGCCGATCGACGTACCGGTCGCTGAGCCCGCCGCCGATCCTATGCCGGAGGCGCCGGCCCATCCGGCGCAGAAGCAGGCATGACGCAGGAAGACATCGACGCCACGAAGGCGCCCCTGATCGAGCACCTGATCGAGCTGCGCGGGCGGCTGATCAAGGCGCTGATTGCGTTCGCGATCGCATTTGCGCTCTGCTTCGTGTTCGCGAAGCAGATCTACAACATCCTCGTAATGCCCTATGTCTGGGTCGCGGGCGCCGAGAATTCGACCTTCATCTACACCGCGCTGCTCGAATACTTCATTACCCAGCTCAAGCTCGCTATGTTCGGCGCAGCTTTCTTGGCCTTCCCGGTCATCGCGTCGCAGCTCTACATGTTCGTCGCGCCGGGCCTCTACCGCCACGAGCGCAAGGCGTTCCTGCCCTATCTCATCGCGACGCCGATCTTCTTCACGCTCGGCGCGCTGGTCGTCTATTTCATCGTGCTGCCGATGCTGGTGCGCTTCTCAATCCACATGCAGCAGCCTGGCACGGCGGAGGAAGCGCGCATCGCGCTGATGCCGAAGGTCGGCGAGTATCTCTCGCTGACGATGACGCTCGTGCTTGCCTTCGGCGCGGCGTTCCAGCTTCCAGTGATACTGACGTTGCTCGGCCGCGTCGGCATCATCACCTCGGAGCAACTCAAGGCGAAGCGGCGCTACTTCATAGTCGGTGCTTTCGTGTTAGCGGCTGTGCTCACGCCGCCAGACGTGATCAGCCAGATGTCACTCGCGGTGCCGCTGCTGTTGCTGTTCGAGGGCTCGATCTGGTCGGTGCGCATGGTCGAGAAACGCGCCGCGCGCGAGGCGGCGGAGAAGGCGGCGGCTTCGAGCGCCGGGACCGCGCCGAGGGCTGCGGAGTAGACGCGCGGAGCAGCTATTGACTCCGTCATGCCCGGCTTTATGCCGGGCATCCACGTCTTTGAGCCCCTCCTCAAGTAAGACGTGGATGGCTGGGACTTGTACGCTAAGACGGCGTTACACGCCTTTTGCCCGGCCATGACGGGATAGGACCCGCCCCGCCATGTACGACATCAAATGGATTCGCGAGAACCCGGAGGCCTTCGACCGGGGCCTGAGGCGGCGCGGGCTCGAGCCGCTGTCGGGCAAGCTCCTGGCGCTCGACGAGAAACGGCGCGCGGCGATCACCGCCTTCGAGCAGGGTCAAGCGAGGCGCAACGCAGCCTCGAAGGAGATCGGCGAGGCGAAGAAGGCGAAGGACGATACACACGCGAACGCGCTGATGGCGGAAGTCGCGGAGCTGAAGACGACACTGCCGCAGCGCGAGGCGGAAGCGAAGCAGATCGATGACGAACTCAGCCGCGAGCTCGCGCAGATCCCCAACACGCCGCTCGACGACGTGCCCGACGGCAAGGACGAGCACGGCAATGTCGAGCGTTCGAAGAGCGGCGCAAAGCGGACTTACAATTTCACGCCCAGGCAGCATTTTGAGCTGGGCGAAGCCCTGGGGATGATGGATTTCGAGCTTGCGGCCAAGCTGTCCGGCGCGCGGTTTGTCGTTCTGCAAAAGGGATTGGCGCGGCTCGAACGCGCAATCGGGCAGTTCTTTCTCGACCTTCACACCAGCGAGCATGGGTACACGGAGGTGAATCCGCCCTTGCTCGTTCGGGACAGCACGATGTTCGGCACAGCCCAGTTGCCGAAATTTGAAGACGATCAGTTTTTCGCGGGAGGCAAGAAACAGATCGCGACCGGAGAGGATGAAGGCTATTGGCTCATCCCTACCGCCGAAGTCCCGCTCACCAATCTCGTGCGCGAATCCATCGTCGCCGAAGACGAACTGCCGATGCGGCTGACCGCCTGCACGCCATGCTTCCGTGCGGAAGCCGGCGCGGCGGGTAAGGACACCCGCGGGATGATCCGCCAGCACCAGTTCACCAAGGTCGAGCTCGTCTCCATCACCACGCCGGAGAAATCGCGCGACGAGCACGAGCGCATGCTGTCATGCGCCGAGGCTGTGCTGAAGAAGCTCGAGCTTCCGTATCGCGTCGTCACGCTCTGCACCGGCGACATGGGTTTCGCCTCGCAGAAGACATACGACATCGAGGTCTGGCTGCCGGGGCAGAACATGTACCGCGAGATTTCCTCGTGCTCCGTCTGCGGCGACTTCCAGGCGCGGCGGATGAACGCGCGCTTCCGCGGCAAGGACGGCAAGCCGCAGTTCGTGCACACGCTCAATGGCTCCGGCGTCGCCGTCGGCCGCGCGCTGATCGCGGTGATGGAGAATTACCAGCAGGAGAACGGGGCGATCGCGGTGCCGGACGTGCTGCAGCCGTATATGGGTCGCGCGAAGTTGGTCGAGAAAGTCTGATGCGTATTTTGATTACCAACGACGACGGCATTCATTCGCCCGGACTTGAGGCGTGCAAGGAGATCGCGCGCTCGCTCGGCAGCGAGATCTGGGTGGTCGCGCCGGAGATCGACCAGTCGGGCGTCTCGCATTCGCTGTCGCTCAACGATCCGTTGCGCCTGCGCGAAATTGGAGAGCGCACCTACGCGGTAAAGGGCACGCCCACCGACTGCGTGATCATGGCCGCCCGACACATTATGCCAAAGAAACCCGACCTTGTGTTGTCGGGCGTGAATCGCGGGCGCAACGCGGCCGAGGACGTGACCTATTCGGGCACGGTCGCCGGCGCGATGGAAGGCACGGTGCTCGGCATCCCGTCTTTCGCGCTGTCGCAGGGCTATTCCTTCGCGACCAAGAAGCTGCCGCCGTGGGAGACCTCCGTCCGCTTTGCGCCGGACATCATCCGCCGCGTGCTGGACGAGGGCATGCCGCGCGACGTGCTGGTGAATATCAATTTTCCCGATTGCCCACCGGACGAGGTCGCCGGCATCGCGGTGTCATGCCAAGGCAAGCGCGATCAGGAATTGCTGCGCATCGAGGCACGGCACGATGGCCGCGGCAATCCGTATTTTTGGATCGCGTTCGCGCGCGCAATGGCCGAAGCCCCGCCGGGATCGGACCTGCACGCGCTCGGGCAAAAGCGCATCGCGGTGACGCCGCTCAGACTCGATTTGACCGACGAGCCGTTCATGACGCGACTCGTGCAGATGTTTCATTGAGGGCCGTCGCGCGCGAGTATTGTACTCGGGCATTACCGGTGGAGAGGTGGACAACTTACGCGCCGAGCAAACCTTCCAGCGTGGCTTTGAGCCGATCCGCCTGGAACGGCTTCTGCAGCGCGGGGCGGCCGCGGAAGCGCTCCGGCAGGCTGTTCTCGTCATAACCGGTGACGAAGACGAACGGCAGCCCGCGTTCGGCGAGCACGTCGGCGACCGGGAAAATTTCTTCGCCATCGACGTTGACGTCGAGGATCGCGGCCTTGAACGCGCCGCCCTGCGCCTGCTGCGTCGCCTCGGCGATCGAGCCGACCGCCGCGGCGACGCTGAAACCGAGTTCGTCGAGCATGTCTTCGAGCAGCATGCGGATCAAGTATTCATCCTCGACGACGAGGATGCCGGGCGTCGCAGAAATCATCGTCCGCTCCATCTTTTCTTGTTCCGCCGGCTGTGGAAGGGCCGATAGGTGGCTGCGCGCCGACCATGCTAAAAATGCGGCGAGGGAGCAACAGTGAATGCGGGCCGGGAATCAGGACGTTGGACGTATGGAATTCCTCCTGACGCTGCGCAAGCGCGGAATAACCGACCAAGCGGTACTGCGCGCGATGGAGGAAGTTCCGCGCAGTGAGTTCGTGCAGCCGGATTACACCAATCTCGCCTATTCGGACCACGCGCTGCCGATCGCGTGCGGGCAGACGATCAGCCAGCCTTATGTCGTCGCCTACATGACCGAGCAACTCGGGTTGAAGCGGGAACACCGGATACTCGAGGTCGGCACCGGCTCGGGGTATCAGGCGGCCGTCCTGTCGAGGCTTGCGCGCGAGGTGGTGAGCATTGAGCGATTTCGCACATTGGCAGACACCGCGCGCGAGCGGCTGCGCCGGCTCGGCTACAACAATGTCGAGGTGGTCGTCGGCGACGGATTCGCGGG
>Ga0207803_1000191_pt1 | contig 11527 bp, 6 predicted proteins | sample LuqExpMetageno41_FD_187799 | JGI IMG/M metagenome (GOLD analysis project Ga0207803, IMG submission 187799) | Tropical forest soil microbial communities from Luquillo Experimental Forest, Puerto Rico - Sample 41 (SPAdes) | ecosystem: Environmental > Terrestrial > Soil > Tropical forest ...
GCGGCTTCACCGAACCCGGCTTGCACAGCACCTGGCCGCGCTCGACGTCTTCGCGCTTGGTGCCGCGCAGCAGTGCGCCGATGTTGTCGCCCGCCTCGCCCTGGTCGAGCAGCTTACGGAACATCTCGACGCCGGTGACGGTCGTCTTCTGCGTATCGCGGATGCCGACGATCTCGACTTCCTCGCCCACCTTGATCACGCCGCGCTCGACGCGGCCGGTGCAGACGGTGCCGCGGCCCGAGATCGAGAACACGTCTTCGACCGGCATCAGGAAGGGCTGATCCTTCGGACGCTCCGGCTGCGGGATGTACTCGTCGACGGCGCGCATCAACTCGAGGATCGCGTCGTGGCCGGTCTTCGGATCGCTGCCCTCGAGCGCCTTGAGCGCCGAGCCCTTCACGATCGGGATCTTGTCGCCCGGGAAATTGTACTTCGAGAGGAGCTCACGGACTTCCAGCTCGACGAGCTCGAGCAGCTCCGGATCGTCGACCATGTCGACCTTGTTCATAAACACGACCAGCGCCGGAACGCCGACCTGACGGGCGAGCAGGATGTGCTCGCGGGTCTGCGGCATCGGACCGTCGGCGGCGGAGACGACGAGGATCGCGCCGTCCATCTGCGCCGCACCGGTGATCATGTTCTTCACGTAGTCGGCGTGACCGGGGCAGTCGACGTGCGCGTAGTGGCGCTTCGACGTCTCGTACTCGACGTGCGCCGTCGAAATGGTGATGCCGCGAGCCTTCTCTTCCGGCGCCTTGTCGATCTGGTCATAGGCGGTGAACGTCGCGCCGCCCGTTTCCGCGAGCACCTTGGTGATCGCCGCCGTCAGCGTCGTCTTGCCGTGGTCGACGTGGCCGATCGTGCCGATGTTGCAGTGCGGCTTTGTCCGGTTGAATTTCTCTTTGGCCATGGAACTCTCCGTTCAAGTCCTTCAGTTGGCAACGCTTACGCGAATTTCTTCTGCACTTCGGCCGAGACGTTCGCGGGCAGTTCTGCGTAGTGATCGAATTGCATCGTGAATGTGGCGCGGCCCTGTGACATGGACCGCAGATTGTTGACGTAGCCGAACATGTTCATCAGCGGCACCATCGCGTTGATCACGTTGGCGTTGCCGCGCATGTCCTGGCCCTGGATCTGGCCGCGCCGCGAATTGAGATCGCCGATGACGGAGCCGGTGTAGTCCTCCGGCGTCACCACCTCGACCTTCATGATCGGCTCGAGCAGCACCGGCTTGCCCTTCTGCATCGCCTCGCGCAACGCCGCGCGCGAAGCGATTTCGAAGGCGAGCGCCGACGAGTCGACGTCGTGATAGGCGCCGTCGATCAACCGCACTTTCAGATCCACCACGGGGAAGCCGGCGAGCACGCCTGAGCCGAGCACAGACTCGAGGCCCTTCTCGACGCCCGGGATGTACTCCTTTGGTACCGCACCGCCGACGATCTCGTTCTCGAACTCGAACGGAGCGCCTGGCTCGGTCGGCTCAGCGACGATCTTCACGCGCGCGAACTGGCCTGAACCGCCCGTCTGCTTCTTGTGCGTGTAGTCGACTTCCGCCGCCTTCGTGAGCTTCTCGCGGAAGGCCACTTGCGGCGCGCCGATGTTGGCGTCGACCTTGTAGGTGCGCTTGAGGATGTCGACCTTGATGTCGAGATGCAGCTCGCCCATCCCTTTGAGGATGGTCTGGCCGCTCTCCTGGTCGGTCGACACGCGGAAGGACGGATCCTCCGCCGCGAGCTTCGCCAAGGCGACGCCGAGCTTCTCTTGGTCGGCCTTCGACTTCGGCTCGATCGCGATTTCGATCACCGGATCGGGGAATTCCATCTTTTCCAGAATCACCTGCGTTTTCGGATCGCACAAAGTGTCGCCGGTGCGGACTTCCTTCAGGCCCGCCAGCGCGACGATGTCGCCGGCATAGGCTTCCTTGATGTCTTCGCGGTTGTTCGCATGCATCAACAGCATGCGGCCGATGCGCTCTTTGCGCTCTTTCGTCGAGTTCACCACGCCGGTGCCGCTCTGCAGGATGCCCGAGTAGATACGGCAGAAGGTGATCGTGCCGACGAAGGGGTCGTCCATGATCTTGAACGCGAGCAGCGCCATCGGCTCGCTGTCGTCCGACTTGCGCGTGACTTCCTCGCCGTTGTCCGGGTTGGTGCCCTTGATCGCAGGCACGTCGACCGGGCTCGGCAGATAATCGACCACCGCGTCGAGTAGCGGCTGCACGCCCTTGTTCTTGAACGCCGAGCCACACAACACTGGGAAGAACGCGCCGGTCACCACCGCCTTGCGGATAAGTTTCTTCAGCGTCGCCTCGTCGGGCTCCTTGCCCTCGAGGTAAGCGGTCATCGCGTCGTCATCGAGATCGACGGCCGCCTCAATCATCTTCTCGCGATATTCCTTCGCCTGATCGACGAGGTCCGCCGGAATGTCGACGTCCTGATACTTGGCGCCGAGGGATTCATCGTCCCACACCACGCCCTTCATGCGCACGAGGTCGACGAGGCCCTTGAAGTTGCTTTCCGCGCCGATCGGCAGCTGGATCGCGACGGGCTTAGCGCCGAGGCGCGTCTTGATGTCGTCGAGGCACTTGAAGAAGTCCGCGCCGATCTTGTCCATCTTGTTGGCGAAGACGATGCGAGGAACTTTGTACTTATCGCCCTGGCGCCAGACCGTCTCGGTCTGCGGCTCGACGCCCTGGTTGGAGTCGAGCACGCATACGGCGCCGTCGAGCACGCGCAGCGAACGCTCCACTTCGATGGTGAAGTCGACGTGGCCGGGCGTGTCGATGATATTCAGCCGCTTGCCGTGCCAGAAAGCCGTAGTCGCGGCCGACGTGATGGTAATGCCGCGCTCCTGCTCCTGCTCCATCCAGTCCATCGTCGCGGCGCCTTCGTGCACCTCGCCGATCTTATGGCTCTTGCCGGTGTAATAGAGGATCCGCTCGGTCGTCGTCGTCTTGCCGGCATCGATGTGCGCCATAATGCCGAAGTTGCGGTAGTCCTCGATTTTATGAATTCGCGGCATTGGGGACTCTATTCCTTAAATTCTGTGCGCGATCCGCTTACCAGCGGTAATGCGAAAAGGCCCGGTTGGCTTCCGCCATCTTGTGGGTGTCTTCCCGCTTCTTGACCGCGTTCCCCCTGTTGTTCGACGCATCAAGCAGTTCAGCCGACAAACGCTCCGTCATGGTCCGCTCGTTACGGTCGCGCGCGGCAGAGATGATCCAGCGGATGCCGAGCGCCTGCCGGCGGGACGTGCGAACTTCGACCGGCACCTGATAGGTCGCGCCGCCCACGCGCCGCGACCGCACCTCGATCGACGGCATCACGTTATCCAGCGCCTGCTGGAAGACGCCGAGAGGATTCTGTTTGGTCTTCGACTCGATCACGTCGAGCGCGCCGTACACGATCGACTCCGCGACGGACTTCTTGCCGGCGTACATGATCGCATTCATGAACTTGGAAACAACAACGTTCCCGAACTTCGGGTCCGGGATGATCTCGCGCTTCTCGGCAGCGTGACGACGGGACATGAGCTAACCCTCGAAACTTATTTCGGACGCTTCGCGCCGTACTTCGACCGGCGCTGCTTGCGGTTCTTGACGCCCTGCGTGTCGAGCACGCCGCGCAGGATATGGTAGCGCACACCGGGCAGGTCCTTCACGCGGCCGCCGCGGATCATGACCACCGAGTGCTCCTGCAGGTTATGCCCCTCGCCCGGGATGTAGCCGATCACCTCGAAGCCGTTGGTCAACCGGACCTTCGCCACCTTGCGCAGGGCCGAGTTCGGCTTCTTCGGCGTCGTCGTGTAGACGCGCGTGCAGACGCCGCGCTTCTGCGGCGAGGCCTGCAGGGCCGGAACCTTGTTGCGCGCCTTCAGCGGCTGCCGCGGCTTGGCAATCAACTGGTTGATCGTCGGCATCGTTGCCCTTCGCTACCTTCATCGTGAGCCCTTGTGGGCCCGGAAATTCACCATCGCGCGGGACCTCGCGGGCCCCGCGTTCGCGCGTATCGCCGACGCATCGAACGCCGTTCTCGCGCGCAAAACGGAAATGCGCCATCCGCTTGAGGCGGCGGGCGCTCCTCCGTTCGGATCGACCCGGTGCGGCTTAGCCGCGCCGGCCATCGCTTCACCTGACAAATGCTGTCAGCGGCAGCGTCTGAGCTTCATTGGTCGAGGCGTTTGCGCCGGTCGAGGTTTGGGAATTCAGAATAAATCCCAAAGACTTGGCCGGGCGGCCGTGCCGAACAGACGAAGCTCACCGCCTGCCGAAAAGTGTGGCGTATGTATCGGCGCGAGTCGGCTAAGTCAAGGCGAAAAGCCCGGAAAATCGGGCCGTTCGCGCGGTATCCGCGCCGGCAAGGCGCATATAATCACGCGATCGCGCCGTTTAACCCTGATTACTGCTCCGAAGTGCCAGTTTCCTGGATCACCCGCAGGTATTTTTGGCTCTCATCCTGCACGAACTGCTTCACCTCCGGGACGGACATCGGCCGAACGATCGCGCCGGCGCTTTCGAGTCGCGCCTTGATGCCGGGATCGGCGAGGATTGTATTAATCTCCTTGTTCAGCCGGTCGATGATGGGCTGAGGCGTCCCCCGGGGCGCAAAAAAGCCTGCCCAGAGCGTAAAATCATAGTCCTTGAGCCCCGTCACTTCGGCCACCGTCGGCACGTTCGGCGCTGTAGGCGAGCGGGTCGCAGACGAGAGCGCCAGCATCTTCAGATTGCCCGCTTGCACATGCGGGACGGCCGCCGGAAAGCCTGGAAAGTAAAAATCGACATGACTGCCGATTACGTCGGTCAGCGCGGGGCCGGCGCCTTTGTACGGCACGTGCGTGAGATTGCTGTCGAAGCGCTGTTTGAGCAGTTCGCCGGCGAAGAATCCCGGCGTGCCGGTGCCGGCCGATGCAAAGGTCAGTTTCGGCTTCAATTTCAGTGCGGCCAGAAAGTCCTGGATCGTCGAATACGGCGCCTTCGCCGGAACGACCAGGGCCAGAGGCACGACCGCGGCGAGCGCAACCGGCTCCAACTCCTTATCGGGATCGTAGTTCAACCCTTTCAGCCAGTGCTGATTGATCGAAATCTCACCAGTCTGACCGAGCAGAAGCGTGTAGCCATCGGGCGCGGCCGCCGTGACGGAGTGCGCGCCGATGGCGCCGCTTGCGCCGGCGCGGTTTTCAACAACGACCGTTTGGCCCAGCGCGGCCGACAGCTTTTCCTGCAACGTCCGCGCGACAAAATCGCCTGTGCCGCCGGGCGAATACGCGACGATCACTTGAATGGTGCGCGTCGGATAATTTTGCGCTGCGGCAGCGCTCGCGAGCATGCAGAGCATCGCGGCAGCGAAGAATTGAACAATACCTCTGTGGCGCATCGAGCCCTCCCCTCTCCCACCCGCGTTGACCGCAGGTTGTTATGCGTCAAAGCCGTAAAGCTTGGCGGGATTTCCCGACAAGATACGCTCGCTCAGTTCGTCCGAGCCGACCGCGGCGCGAAACTCGTCGACGACCGTTTCGTAACGAAGAGCACGGTACGGCAGCATCATGTTGCCGTTACCCTGCTTCTCATGGGGCGGCGTGTGCGGCCAGTCGCTGCCCCAAACGCAGCGATCGGGCGCGGCTTTCAAGAACTCGGCGAGCCAGATCGGATCGGGATGCGTCGCGAGCGGATCGTAGCTCGAGCGATACGGCGCCGATAATTTGATCCACACATGCGGCAGGCCGACGAGTTCGACAAGGATCTTGCCCTCGCCGCAATACGGCGCATGCCCCGTATACAGGCCGTAATGATCGATCACGACCGGCACAGCCGAACGGGCCAGCAGCACGCTTTCCTGCGCAAGAATTTTCAGCGGCGCGATCACCTCGACGTGCCAGTTGAGATTGCGCGCGAGCGTCTCGACCGTCTTGAACCGCTCCTGTAGCGAGGTTTTCTCGCCGAGCGGACTGTACAGATTGATGCGCAAGCCACGAACGCCGCGCGCCGAGTGGTCCAACAACTCGCGCGTGGACAGCGCGCCCGGTTCTATGACGGCGACGCCGCGCCCACGGCCGCCGAGCGCATCGAGGCTCTCCAGCAGCAGTGAGTTGTCGGTGCCGTAGAAGCTCGGCTGCACGATGACGAAGCGGCGCACTTCACGCGGCGCCGCGACGCGTTCAATGTGGGCCAGCGTGGCGAGGCCCGCGAGATAGGTCCGGTTCGGCAGTTGCGGATAGCGCTCCGGCGGCCCGACCACATGGATATGGCTGTCGCAGCGCATCTTCGCTTACTCCTGAAGCCGGCGAGCGATTGCATCGCCGGCTGTCCGCGTGCCCAGCGCACCGCCGATGTCACGCGTCGTGTCTTTCGCCGCGATCGCCGCCTCTACCGCCTTGTCGATCGCGGCGGCCGCGGCTTCGAACGTCTGCGCCTTCACACGCCGCCCGTGCCAGGCGAGCAGCATAGCCGCAGAGAGAATGAGCGAAAACGGGTTCGCAACATCCTGCCCCGCAATATCGGGCGCCGAGCCGTGCGCCGCCTGCGCCATCGCGTGGTTCGCACCGGCGTTGAGCGACGCCGCCATGCCGAGACTGCCCGACAATTCGGCCGTCAAATCGGAAAGAATGTCGCCGTACATGTTCGTTGTGACGATCACGTCGAAGCGCTGCGGGTTACGCACTACATGCGCCATCATCGCATCCACGATCACCTCATCGAGGGCGACGTCGGGAAAATCCCTGGCGACCGTCTGGCATTCTTCCATGAACATGCCGTCGGTCACCTTCAGCACGTTCGCCTTGTGCACGATGGTCACGCGCTTCTTCCGGCGCTGCGCAAGCTCGAAGGCGGCGCGGGCGATGCGTTCGCTGCACTGGCGGGTGATGCGGCGCATCGAGATCGCGACATCCTTCGTCACCAGAACCTCGCCGCTGCCCGCCTCCATGTTGCGGTCGGCGTAGAAGCCTTCGGTGTTCTCGCGCGCGATCACGAGATCGAATTCGCCACAGCGTAGATGGAAGCCCGGATAGGTGCGCGCCGGCCGGATGTTGGCGAACAGGTCGAGACTCTTGCGCATCTTCATCGACGGATTGACCTCGCCGTGCGCCGGGTCCTTGTACTGGTACGTATCGGTCGGCCCGAGCACGACGCCGTCCGCGCGCCGCGCCTTCTCGACGATGTCGGGATGGATGGTGTGGCCGTGCGCGCGCATGCCGGCGAAGCCAACGGCCGCCTCTTCGAGTTTGAGACCTAGCCCGAAGCGCACATCCGCAGCCTTCAGGACGGACAATGTCGCGGCGGTGATTTCCGGCCCGATGCCATCGCCGGGGAGAACGAGAAGCTTCATACAAGTCCTTCCAATTGAGCAACTTACTTGTCATGCCCGGCCTTGCGCCGGGCATCCACGTCTTTGCGGGCGTCAGCAAACAAGACGTGGATGGCCGAGACAAGCCCGGCCATGACGAACTGATAGACCGAAACGGGAAAGCCGGCTCACTCAGCCCGCCTAAAAACAAAAAGGGCCGCCTTGCGGGCGGCCCTTTCGTTGTCGGGGTGAGCGTCGGGATTACTCCGCCGCAGGCAGCGCGGGAGCTTCCTCCTGCGGGGCCTTCGTCGCTTCCTTCTCCCGCTCCTCCAGGATGAGCGCGTCGCGCTTGGTAGCAACCTCGCGCAGATCGTTCATCTGGGCGCCGGTGCCCGCCGGGATGAGCCGGCCAACGATGACGTTTTCCTTCAGCCCGTCGAGCGTGTCCGCCTTGCCGTTGACGGCGGCTTCGGTGAGCACGCGCGTGGTCTCCTGGAACGAGGCGGCCGAGATGAACGACCGCGTCTGCAGGCTGGCCTTGGTGATGCCGAGCAGCACGGGATGACCCGTCGCCGCCTTCTTGCCTTCCTCGACCGCCCGCGCATTGACCTCATCAAGCTCGGTGCGATCGATCTGCTCGCCCTGCAGAAGCTCCGTCTCGCCGGCGTCGTCGATCTCGACCTTCTGCAGCATCTGGCGAACGATCACCTCGATGTGCTTGTCGTTGATGGCGACGCCCTGCAGCCGGTAGACCTCCTGGATCTCGTTGACCAGATAGGCCGCCAGCTCCTCGACACCCTTGATGGCGAGAATGTCGTGCGGGGCGGGATTGCCCTCGACGATGTAGTCGCCCTTCTCGATGATGTCGCCGTCCTGCAAGTGAATGTGCTTGCCCTTCGGGATCAGGTACTCGCGAGGCTCCTCGCTCTTGTCCGCCGGCTCGATCGTGAGCCGGCGCTTGTTCTTGTAGTCCTTGCCGAAGCGCACGGTGCCGCCGATCTCGGCGATGACCGCCGCTTCCTTCGGACGCCGCGCCTCGAACAGCTCCGCCACCCGCGGCAGACCGCCGGTGATGTCGCGGGTCTTGGCGCTTTCGGTCGGGATACGCGCGATGACGTCGCCCGCCTTCATGTGGCTGCCCGGATCGACCGAGATGATCGCGTCGACAGCGAGTTGGTAGCGCGCGTCGCCGCCGCGGGCGAGCTTCAGGATCTTGCCGCCCGACTTGATCACGATGGCCGGGCGGAGGTCCTGCTGGTTGCGCGACGAGCCTGTGCGCCAATCGATGACCACGCGCTTGGCGATGCCGGTCGATTCGTCGACCTGCTCGGACATCGACAGACCGTCGACCAGATCCTCGAACTCGATCTCACCTTCGACCTCGGTGAGGATCGGACGCGTATACGGATCCCATTCGGCGATACGGCCGCCGCGCTCGATCTTTTGATCGTCCTGGACGCGCAACCGCGCGCCGTAGGGGATGCGATGATGCGCGCGCTCGGTGCCGTCCGGATCGAGGACCGCCACGACCATGTTGCGCACCATGACCACCGTCTCGCCATCCGAGTTCTTCGCTATGCTGGGCGACCTGAACTTGATATGGCCGGCAAAGTTCGACTCGATGAACGACTGCTCGGAGATCTGCGCCGCGCCGCCGATGTGGAACGTGCGCATCGTGAGCTGGGTGCCCGGCTCGCCGATCGACTGCGCCGCGATCACACCGACCGCCTCCCCCATGTTCACGGGCGTTCCACGCGCCAGATCGCGTCCGTAGCAGGCGCCGCACACGCCGGCCTTCGTCTCGCATGTAAGCACGGAGCGGATCTTGAGCTCCTGCACACCCCCTTTGACGATGCGATCGACTTCCGGTTCCTCGAGCAACGTGTTCTTCGGCACGATAATGGCGCTCGACGACGGATCCTTCACGTCCTCTGCCGTGGTGCGGCCGAGGATGCGGGACGCGAGCGACGCCACCACGGTGCCGGCGTCGACGATCGCGCGCACGGCGATGCCGCGCTCGGTGCCGCAGTCGTGCTCGGTGATGATGCAATCCTGCGCCACGTCGACGAGACGACGGGTCAGGTAGCCCGAGTTTGCGGTCTTCAAGGCGGTGTCCGCGAGGCCCTTACGCGCGCCGTGCGTGGAGTTGAAGTACTCCATCACGGACAGGCCTTCCTTGAAGTTCGACACGATCGGCGTCTCGATGATCGAGCCGTCGGGCTTGGCCATCAGGCCGCGCATGCCGGCGAGCTGACGCATCTGCGCGGGCGAGCCGCGCGCGCCGGAGTGCGCCATCATGTAGATCGAGTTGATCTGCGCCTCGCGGCCGGACGCGTCCTTCTTCGAGGACGAGATCTCCTTCATCATCGCGTCGGCGATCGTCTCGGTGCACTTCGACCAGGCATCGACGACCTTGTTGTATTTCTCGCCCTGCGTGATCAGGCCGTCATTGTACTGCTGCTCGAACTCCTTGGCTTCCTGGCGCGTCTTGTCGACGATCGACCACTTCGTGTGCGGCACCACCATGTCGTCCTTGCCGAACGAGATGCCGGCCTTGAACGCGTGATAGAAGCCGAGACCCATGATGCGGTCGCAGAAGATCACCGTCTCCTTCTGACCGCAGTGGCGGTAGACGGTGTCGATCATCGACGAGATCTCGCGCTTGGTCATCAAGCGATTGACCACGTCGTACGGCACCTTCGTATTGCGCGGCAGCACGCTGCCGAGCACGACGCGGCCGGGCGTCGTCTCGTACCAGCGCTTGACTTCGTTGCCGTCCGCATCGAGGCCTTCCCAGCGGTAATTGATCTTTGTATGCAGCGTGATCGCCCTGGCGTTGAGCGCGTGGTCGATGTCTGACATGTTGCCGAACACCTTGCCCTCGCCCGGCTCGCCCTCGCGGATGAGCGAGAGGTAGTAGAGGCCGAGCACGATGTCCTGCGACGGCACGATAATCGGCGCGCCGTTCGCCGGGTGCAGGATGTTGTTGGTCGACATCATCAGCACGCGCGCTTCGAGCTGCGCTTCGAGCGACAGCGGAACGTGCACGGCCATCTGGTCGCCGTCGAAGTCGGCGTTGAACGCGGCGCAGACCAGCGGATGCAGCTGGATCGCCTTGCCCTCGATCAGCACCGGCTCGAAGGCCTGGATGCCGAGGCGGTGCAGGGTCGGCGCGCGGTTCAACAGCACCGGATGCTCGCGGATCACCTCGTCGAGGATGTCCCAAACCTCCGGCTTCTCCTTCTCCACCAGCTTCTTCGCCTGCTTCACCGTCGTCGACAGGCCCTTCGCGTCAAGCCGCGAATAGATGAACGGCTTGAATAGCTCGAGCGCCATCTTCTTCGGCAGGCCGCACTGATGCAGCTTGAGCTCGGGACCGACCACGATCACCGAACGGCCGGAGTAGTCGACGCGCTTGCCGAGCAGGTTCTGGCGGAAGCGGCCCTGCTTGCCCTTGAGCATATCGGCGAGCGACTTCAGCGGACGCTTGTTGGCACCGGTGATGACGCGGCCGCGGCGGCCGTTGTCGAACAGTGCGTCGACGGCCTCCTGCAGCATGCGCTTTTCGTTGCGGATGATGATGTCCGGTGCACGCAGCTCGATCAGCCGCTTCAGACGATTGTTGCGGTTGATGACGCGGCGATAGAGATCGTTCAGGTCCGAGGTGGCGAAGCGGCCGCCGTCGAGGGGCACGAGTGGACGCAGATCCGGCGGGATCACCGGGACCACCGTCAGGATCATCCACTCCGGCTTGTTGCCCGACGCGAGGAACGCCTCGATCAGCTTCAGGCGCTTGGCGATCTTCTTCTTCTTGATGTCGCTGTCGGTCTCGGCGAGCTCGGCGCGCAGTTCACCCTGCAGCTTTTCGAGATCCATGCCCTTGAGCACCTCGCGGATCGCTTCCGCACCGATCATCGCGGTGAAGGAATCCGGCCCGAACTCCTCCTGCGCCTTGAGATACTCGTCTTCGGACAGGAGCTGACGGTCCTTCAGCGGCGTGAGGCCCGGCTCGAGCACGACGTAATATTCGAAGTACAGGATGCGCTCGAGGTCCTTCAGCGTCATGTCGAGCAGCATGCCGATGCGGCTCGGGAGCGACTTCAGGAACCAGATGTGCGCAACCGGCGCAGCGAGCTCGATGTGGCCCATGCGCTCGCGCCGCACGCGCGAGAGCGTCACCTCGACCGAGCACTTCTCGCAGATGATGCCCTTGTACTTCATGCGCTTGTACTTGCCGCACAAGCACT
>Ga0207803_1000199_pt1 | contig 11287 bp, 10 predicted proteins | sample LuqExpMetageno41_FD_187799 | JGI IMG/M metagenome (GOLD analysis project Ga0207803, IMG submission 187799) | Tropical forest soil microbial communities from Luquillo Experimental Forest, Puerto Rico - Sample 41 (SPAdes) | ecosystem: Environmental > Terrestrial > Soil > Tropical forest ...
CGCGAAAATAAATACTGCAGCCGCCCGCGCCGAACATCAAACAATTCCATAGTGGTGGTGGCTAGGAAGCAGTTGTCTCGTGTCCGTTTAGACCAATTCAACGGGTTAAAGAACAAAGGGCGCTTCGTGTATGGCAGCGGCGAGCCTTCCCGTCGTTGTATGCTAGGTTCATCCGTGAAAGGTCCGCCCTGATCCGCTTGAGTGCGACAATTTGCGCGGACCAACTCTCAATACAATTGACGGAACCCGGTAACTCTCGCGAAAGCGTTACCCCGTCAGCTGGCACGCAGGCCGAGAGCGAGCGCAATCCATGCAGCGCCTAAAAAATAAGATCAATGCCGATGAAGAGCCCGATCACCCAGAGTCCCGAGGCGGGCCATTGCGCTAGAACAAACAATCCCAGCACAAACGCGATGATTCCATCCAGCGCCTGCCAACCCCAGCCCGGTAGCGCAACCCACCATGAGCCGACAAATTGGAAAAGCCCGCTGATCAGGAAAAACACGGCCATAAGCATCGTTGCGACTTCAGCGCCGAGCAGGGGTCTAGTTACAATCAGAAGGCCAGTAACCCCGAAAAGAATCGCTGCCACTAGGTGATGGAAAAAGCCCGCCCAGTGCCCTACCAAGATAGCTTGGATGACTTCAATGCCGCACGCCAATACCAGCAGCCAACCAAAGAATAGCATAGAAACAATTGTGGCCGTCACTGAACGTGCTACAGCAACGACGCCTAACAACAACAGACAGATACCGAATACCAGAAACCAACCCCAATATTGAACTATTTCGTGAGGAATCTGGATGTCCAAAGTTTGCACATTGCCCATCATTAGTTTGTCCTCAGCCAAGCGAGTGGTCTGCATGCACCACTATCAGGCGCCTGCCGGGCGCTTATAGCACGGATACAGTTCTCTCCTAACGTGGATCAATTGGGTGGCCCGCTGCCCGCTAAATTGATGTTCGGATGCTAGCGCAAAAATATTTCCAGCCCGCTCAAATCAACAGAAGGCTTAACCCCCCGCCGCCCGCGCAATTTCAAAATGACGCCGTGCCAATTCTGAAGCTGAACGATCCCTGGCCGGCCTGCGCCGTTAGCGACGACTGAATAGATGCCGTGGATGCTCCCTGCCGTCCGCATGTGATAGGCGCGACCCACTAGGTCTACGCGTGGTGCCCCAAAGGGGCCAACGCTAACACCGCTGACGCGCAGCTCATAGCGCTTGCCTTGGAAGTGCAAAGTTCCGCTACCGCCGCCAACGATAAACCCGACCCTGTTAATTATGATACGTATTGAACCAGTCGATGCATGAGATAGCGTGGGCGCCCCAGCCAATATTGCCATCGTTACAAGGGCCAAACCAAATTTAATCGTCCGAAAACAAACAGGCATAATCGCCTCCGACCCTACGCTCGCCACATAATCCGCTCCACTTCTAATGCAAATCCTAGCACTCTCGCCGGCTGTATCCACTGTTCTATCTATGCCAAACGAAACCCAGTTGGTGGATATAACTTAGATACTTTTCCCACCAGAGATTGCGAGCATGGAAGGCTGACAGACCGCTCAAGATAACAGCGACGAACAATGGCAGTGTTATAACGTGCCTGATCCATTGCCGCGAATGGCCATTGCCTCCACTCTGTCTTAAATTCGGTTCGGTCACTAGCATCCCCGCCGCTCTGCACTCGGCAACCACAACGAAGCGCGCCTCAACTAATATACCGACCACAACCCCGGTGTTGCGAGTTCTAAAAGGTGCCCGTCGGGGTCGCGAAAATAAATACTGTGGCCGCCGCGTGACCAGTCGTTGCGCCCTTCGATGGCGACCCCGCGCAAAGCGAGATGCTCCTCCCAGCGCTTGAGTTCGTCCTTGTGGATTGCGAATGCCACATGCAACGTGCCATCGCCGGCGTGGCCGGGAATGGTGCCGTTGGGCAGGGTAACCGTCTGCTCCGTGGTGCCCTTGCGAAAGACCAAAAGGACGTCGCGCCCACCCACGGCATAAGCAGACAGCCGGTTGTCACTATAGATCGGCTCCAGCCCGAGCAGGCCTTCGTAGAAGGCACGGGAGCGCGCCATGTCCTCGGTGTAGATCGCCGTTTCCAGGATGCCGTCCAGTTTTGGCATGATTAATTACTCCTGCTAGCCACCGCGCCTGCCGTTCCATCCGGAGATGTCATCCGGAAATCACTCAGCGCCATCGTCCCCGCTTTTGACGACATGCGAGCCCCTTCGAGTTTACGTCCGGTGAGTTAGACTATGTCTGACATCCCAATGATCAAGTGTGACATCATGTGAGATAATCTTTTGGAGTACGCACGACATGACCAAGACCTCCGTCACATCACAGACAATCGCGGTAGAGAACATTTGTTGTCTATCGATTTGCCAGTGAAAATTTCATCGATTTGTTCGGCGGCGAGCCACTCGATCCGAGTGCGACTAACCCCGTTCAGAAGCTTCAAGATCAGACGTGACGGAAAAATAGAAGGCGCCACCGAGCAGGGCAGGAAAACCCATAAAAAATCCCCGGCCTGTTGGACCGAGGTGCAGGTGTGTGTTTCAGACGCTAAATATCAGCACCGAAAAATTTCAACTACGGATGTTTGCGTAATATGGCCATTGTGGCTTTTTGTCGCACCAGCTAATTTTGATTTGACGATTTACGTAAGACAGCGCGATTTCGTAAACCAACAAATAACAAAACGGCACTCGGGAGGCGCCCATGCAGAGCTTCATTCAGCACGAAAATCTTGCGAATTACCGGAGTCTACTGGTAACGACGGCAGACGAAACAGTGCGTAGTCAGCTCTTCAAGCTAATTGCTGAAGAAGAACGGCAGCAGATTCTGCAGGAACGCGATTGGTCATCGCCAACAGAAATCGTTATTGATTAGTACCATCGTCGGCTCGCGCCGCACTCACGGTTAATGCCTCCTCAGGCGATGGTGAAACAGACCTAACGCTCGCCGCGAAACCAGCGCGAATGACCCGTGTCGGGCCACGTTCAAGGGTCTTAAGGTTCACGATCGATGATAACGAAACTTGGCCCGCGATGTAGTCGTGTTGGATTAAGAGGTGAGCAATATCGGTACGGTAGCGGCGGCGTATCCGTATGCCTGCTACCATCCGCTGTGCGGCTATTACCCGTATCCGCCTTGCTGCTAAATGAAGCGCGCGTTCAGGAGACCAAAAGCAAAGCGGATGCTCATAAGCAATCATTTCAAGCCCAAATCGTGCCTCCAACGGAGTTCTCTGATAAAGCAGGTCATCCCAATTCGTGTGCGTGTGCGCACTCTCATTCGCTATCGTGAGTTCCTATCGCGCAAGCTGTAAACGGCAAACTTGGATCGCCCGATGCCACAATCAGCATAGAGGGCAACCAGCTACCAGCGCCTACTCGCGCTTCTCCTACTGATGCTTGAGGCCCCTACCCACGGTGATCTCGTTTCACCATCAGCCTGAATCGCAGCACCCAAAATCTTCATTCCACAACAACGTCGGCCGATTACCCCATCTTTTACGGTCGCAATCAGGGGAAAGGCAAACATGGTGCGGACATCGCACAATGTCTCCCTCTGACTCCACAGCGGACATCAGTCATCCGAAATATCTAGTCGCTTTTGGCGATTGCCTCGGGCAATGTCCAAATCGCGATTCTGTGACGGCGAGGAATTGAGCAAGCTTAACGCCTGTCTAGAGGTGAATGGTCACCATCATGTTCGACTTATCCAACTACCCGCCTCCGGTGATCTTTTTAATTGGTCTTGGCGCGATCTTGGTGGTTAGTGAAATTGGATGGCAGCTTGGGATCCGCACCAAGGGCGGGGGTGGCAGCAATATTACCACTTTGGAGAGCGCCATGCTTGGACTGTTGGCGCTGATGCTCGCCTTTACATTCTCCATGGCGCTCTCGCGTTTCGAGGCTCGCCGCGATGCATTGTTGAATGAAGCCAACGCGATCGGCACGACCGCATTGCGGGCTCGCTTGTTACCCGAACCACACAGGTCCGAGACGCTCAAATTGTTACGAGAATACGTCAAGATCCGTCTCGACATTGTCCAGACCGGTACGTCATTGGCCGAGAGGATGACCATTGTTGATCGCTCAAACGCACTTCAGGAAGCTCTTTGGCAGCAGACAAAGGCTATAGCATCAAAAGACAAAGGGTTTATCCCCACCGGACTTTTTATAGCTTCGCTCAATGAGATGATTGACGATCAAGGAAAAAGACTATCAGCGCTCCGAAATCGCGTGCCGAATAGCGTACTCATCACACTTATCGCTATCGCAGCTGTTGCAGGCGCGTTTGCGGGGTATGCGAGCGCACTGGACGCGCGACGCACTCGTCTACCGGTCTACGTAATGGGATTGCTCGTATCCGTTGTTATTTTTCTTATTATCGATCTTGATCGACCGAGCGCCGGGTTCATAACAAATAATCAGCAGCCGATGATTGATGTAGCGGCCAGTATCGCGTCTTTTTCTGATTGATGAGGTTGCCTCTGCTCGACATGGGCTCGGTCCAATAACAAGTTATGTCCGCTTCTCTAATCGGCCGGTTTGGGTCAAGCGCTTTCAGACGGTCCACCAATGCTGTGTTGATGTCGCTCACGGGCTCGCGCTTCTATTCCGGAATAGGCACCAAGGCCCCCCATCATGGGGTTCGAGGACGAAGTGGAACGATCTTTTGCGCGGCCTTGCCGTTAAGCTGAACGGCAGATCCAAGCGGACATGGCATGATCTACTTCGTAATCATGCGTCGAGATGATGCGGGTGGCGCTTCGCTGGGCGCAGCCGGTGAAATTGCGAAAGTGAGCCACGCGTTCCACCCATCGGCGCGGTTTGCCGCGTCGAATTCCTTGTAGCCTTTGACGTTGATGTAGCCCTGCCATTCTTTGCTGATGGGTACGATGTAGCCGATCTGCGGTCCAATACCGGCAATCCGCGACTCAAAGCATCCAAGACGGTCACCGCTGCCGCTGTCGCAGGAAAGCTGGTCGTAGAAATATCCAACCAGCCCAACCTGAAGTTGCTTGGTAAGAAACTGAGACGCGCCCCAATCCAGATGCATGTTGATCCCGTTCTGGTATTGGGTATGCGTATTCTCGAAGTTGTAGGTGAAGCCAAGCGTCGCCGAAAATTCGTGGCCGGTCTTTGGATCAAAGTAAGTGTACGCGCCACCGGCGTCGATCGCGTTGTGCCCAAGGCCGAGATTGACAAGCCGCGTGGGGTCGTAGCTACCCGTCGCCACATTCCCCGTGAGGTACACCATCTCGTTATTGACGCCCTGATTCCAGCGCAATGACACTTGCGGGACCAGATCGCCGATGCCTGTCACCGAGTCACTGAGGCCGCCCGACTTTGTAAACCCAATCGGTCCCACCGCGCCAGTCAGCGTTGTATCGACTGAAGCTTGGCCGCCTCCAAACGGCACGCCCAAGATAACCGAGGCTTGCCCTCCCAATATCGGCGTGGCGAAGGTGTAGCCCGATGGCCATGCTGAGGTCTGCGCTGCCATTTATATTTGCATTAAGATTTCCAGTGAAATTCGCGGTGATGTTGCCATGGCTAACCTGGCGCGCAAAAGCCACGTTGCCACCCGCGGACACCGACGAGTGGTAATAAAGCGTCGCAAACGAAAAACCGGGTACTTGCGGTGTCGCTGCCAGGCTACCAACGAAGCCGGGCAACCAGAAACTAACGCCGCCTTCGTCCCCGAATGCAGGCCGCGCAGTCATTGTGCCCGCAGCCAGTAGCAGCGACGCATAGAAACTGTAGCGCGCGCGCAACGTGAATTTCGACCTCGCGACTATTTTCATCCTGGCCTCCCGCAGTCGCAGCATAGGCGGCCCCGTTACGAAAGGAATGGACGGGTTGGCTAACAAATAGAAATCGGTTTCTGCGTGACTATCGAGCCACAATCTTGCGGGGAACTAGCACCAGTGGTCGTGTTAAACCTACGTATAGGTCCCCATACCAACGTATGCTGGTGTGATTGCCGACGCGCGTTCTAGCCTATCCGAAAGCCGGCCGCCTCGGCAGGACCCCTCTAGTCCGATTGCGAACCCATCCCCCAGTCCCGCGCAACCGGCACCAGCAAGGCGGTCGGTTTCCCAAAAAAACCCCAAAAAAAGAGAGCGAGTAACTCCCGGGATAACGTTTAAACGCCGGTGATAATGTCAGCGGAGAGATATCTATGCGCACAATCAAACATAGACTCAGCCTGTACGGCTGTGCCGCATTGCTTGCCGCAGGATCACTGTGGGTCGGTTTGCAGTCGGCACACGCCCAAGCCCAAGCCCAAGCTCAGAAACCCAACATCATCCTAATTGTCTCGGATGACTTTGGTTATGGAGACGCAGGTGCCTACGGCGGCGGTGAAAACCGCGGCATGCCAACGTCCAACCTCGATCGGATGGCTGCCGAAGGAATGCAGTTCCTGTCGTTTTATGCGCAACCAAGCTGCACGCCCGGTCGCGCCGCCATGCAAACCGGACGTATTCCGAACCGCAGTGGCATGACCACCGTCGCTTTCCAAGGGCAAGGCGGCGGGCTTCCGGCGGCGGAGTGGACGCTCGCTTCGGTCCTCAAGACCGGCGGCTACAAAACTTTCTTCACCGGCAAGTGGCACCTCGGCGAAGCCGACTATGCGCTCCCCAATGCGCAAGGCTACGACGAGATGAAGTACGCGGGCCTCTATCACCTCAATGCATACACCTATGGCGACCCGACCTGGTTCCCTGACATGGATCCAGAGCTGCGTGCCATGTTCCAGCGTGTCACCAAGGGCGCGCTATCAGGCAATGCCGGACAACCAGCCAAGGAGGACTTCAAGATTAATGGTCAGTACGTCAACACACCGGTAGTCAATGGCCAAGAAGGTGTGGTCGGCATTCCGTTCTTCGATGAGTATGTTGAGAGGGCGGCACTCGACTATCTCGACCGAAACGTACGTTCAACGCAACCCTTCTTCATGAGCGTCAACTTCATGAAGGTGCATCAGCCGAACATGCCGGCTCCCGAGTTCGAGCATAAGTCGCTCTCGAAGACTAAGTATGCAGATTCAGTTGTAGAGAACGACACACGGATCGGTCACATCATGGACAAGGTCCGTGCACTCGGTCTCGACAAGAACACCTACGTGTTCTGGACCACCGACAATGGTGCCTGGCAGGACGTCTATCCTGATGCGGGCTACACGCCGTTCCGTGGAACCAAAGGCACGGTGCGCGAGGGTGGTAACCGCGTTCCAGCCCTTGCTTGGGGTCCGAATATCAAGGCCGGGTCGAAGAACTCCGACATCGTCGGTGGACTCGATTTTATGGCCACCTTTGCGTCCCTTGCTGGCGTGAAACTACCGCAAAATGATCGCGAGGGAAAGCCGATCATCTTCGATAGCTACGATATGTCACCCGTACTCTTCGGCACTGGCAAGTCGGCACGCAAGTCCTGGTTCTACTTCACCGAGAACGAGCTTACGCCCGGTGCTGCGCGCGTCGGTAACTACAAGGCCGTGTTCAATCTGCGCGGCGACGACGGCGAAAAGACTGGTGGTCTCGCTGTTGACTCGAACCTCGGATGGAAGGGTGCGGAGGCTTACGTCGCCACTGTTCCCCAGGTATTCGACCTGTGGCAGGACCCGCAGGAACGCTACGACATCTTCATGAACAACTACACGGAGCGCACTTGGACAATGATCACGATTAGTGCGGCGATCAAAGACCTGATGAAAACCTATATTCAGTATCCGCCCCGCAAGCAGCAGAGCGCGTCGTACAGCGGCCCTATCACGCTGTCGCAATACGAGCGCTTCCAGTACATACGGGACATGCTCGCCAAAGAGGGCATCAATATCCCGTTGCCCACGGGCAACTGACGCTGAAATGGCGACCCCAGAACATACTCGGGGGTCGTCTACTACTCTGCGTGAACAAACCTCCGGGAGGCAGAGGGAGGCAATGAAGCATTTTTTGATGGGGCTTCGCACTTTCCTTTTTCTGGGAGCAGCGGTCTTTGGCGCGCTCGCACAGTCGCCGAGCAGCAATGCCGTCCAAGTCACCGTCGATAATTTTAACCGCGCTGAAACCGATATGTATTTTACCCTCTTCGTTAAACGGGGCGCGTTCGGCAAATTCTATCACTACCGGGAGTTACCGCTCGAAAACACGGGCGTACGTCCGAACCGCGATACGCTCTATTCGGAAGCGGTATTTGATCTTGACGCCGGGCAGGTAAAAATTGTCCTGCCCGATGCCGGTAAGCGCTTCATGTCGATGATGGTTGTCAATGAAGACCACTACGTTTACGAAGTCGATTACGGGGCCGGTAACTACAGATTCACGAAGCCGGAGATCGGCACGCGCTATGTTTTTATCGCGCTGCGCACGCTGGTCGACCCAACCAATCCAACAGATGTCCAGCAAGCTCACGCCCTGCAGGATGCGGTCAAGGTAACACAGGCAAGCCCGGGCCGTTTTGAAGTTCCCAACTGGGATTCAGTCAGCCAGAAGAAGGTGCGCGATGCGCTTCTGGTCCTGAACACGACACTGCCTGACTTGAGGGGAGCGTTCGGCACCAGAACTCATGTTGATCGGGTCCGCCACCTGATTGCGACCTCGTCCGCCTGGGGCGGTGATCCGGACAATGACGTCATCTATCTCAACGTCACTCCAAGCAAGAACGATGGCGCCGCTGTCTATAAGCTCAACGTTCCCGGAAAAGTCCCTGTCAACGCCTTCTGGTCGGTCATCGTTTACGACGCGGAGGGCCATTTGCAGAAGAACCACTACGACGCCTATTCGCTCAACACCATCACAGCCGAGAAGAATCCGGATGGCTCAGTCGCCATTCAGTTTGGAGGCTGCGATGGGAAAACTCCGAACTGCCTACCAACCATGAAGGGTTGGAATTACATGGTGCGGCTCTACCGCCCACGTGACGAAATTCTGAGTGGCAAATGGAAATTCCCGGAGGCGCAGCCGGTAAACTAAGTATTGCTCGAATGTCCGAACTAGTGACCGAAGGACCCCAACTTATGCCGTGTCCGTGATCAATACTCGGCGTCGGAGCGCCCCCGGGTGTTCGTTCGCACAGCAGACCTCGACCGGCTCTATGCCGCAGCCGAAAAGATCCTCGCCGGTGCCAACGTCACCCGCATGCAGCTAGAGGCCTTCAAATACTATTACACCCCAGGCAAGGATGTTGGCGTAGCGGGAATTGTCATACGACGGACGCCTGCATTACTCACGTTGCAACAGGAATTGATTGCCGCCGTGACTCCGTTCACGGTGGAGACCGGGCCCATCAGCGCGTTCACCGCGTTGCACGACGATCCAGCCAACGACGCGCTCCTCATCAGCTACGTGTCCACCTTCGTTCCGCAGCAAACCGGCGAGCGGTTCGATCCGCACGTCAGCACCGGCGTCGCCCCCCTGGATTACCTCGACAAAATGCTTGCCGAACCGTTTGCGCCGTTCACCTTCTCACCTGCGGGTGCGGCTGTGTACCAGCTCGGCCCGTTCGGCACGGCTGCGAAGAAATTAAAGGAATGGAATTCGACGCCCTGAGGCGGCAGTGAGGGGTATTGGCCAGCGCAAGAACAGAAAGCAAAAACGGACGTCTTGTTTTTATGTATTTTTTATTTCGTTCGCTCACGGGATTGTTACCGCCTGCAGCGCACGCCTGCAATATTCGAGCCCCTTTCGGCGTGATCAAACTATTTCAGGGCACCACGGCGAGATCGCCCGTGCAGTGACCATATCTCAAGGAGGTATCGCATGTCTCGACAGGTCAAGTTTCCTCTGGGCGCATTAGAAAAGAACTCGACTTCCCACGATGCGATATCGGCCGATCGACAGGGCGGGTTGAATAGAAGGGTGCTCCTTTCAGGCGCAGCGATGCTCCCAGTGTTGCCGTCGTTTCTGCTCGGAAATACGCAGAGCGCCGCCGCACAACAAGCCAGCTCGGGACTTTCGTTCGCGGTCTATGGCGACTCACGACCGATGATGTACCTACCGTACAAAGATGGCCGTCCAGACTTGGTCAAGCTATTCGTCGAAATGTTTGGCTTGGTGATGCCACAGCGGGTCGCCGAGGCAGTGGTGAAACGCGATGTGAAGATGATCTTCGATCCCGTCACCAAAGAACTAATTCGCGTCGTAATGCCGTTCATGTCGCGCACCGAGGTCATGACGTTGACCGTGGACCAGGGTTGGGTCACTCGCGCTACTGTTGAAGATGTGAAACTGCTCCCCGGGGTGCACCGGGACATGTTTCAACTTGCTGGCGGCGATTGGGTCGCACGCGAGATCGTGCAGCAGGTGCGGACCGGGCGGGCCAAATTCGTCATCAATAGTGGCGACGTCGTGTGGTGGGGTAATCAGGGCCTAACGATTAACGACAGTCCGTACTGGAAGCGTCTAAACGACACCATGCTCAAGCTGCTACCGGCGCCAGACGCCGAAATGCGCGCCGCCGGGCTCGAAGGACGCTGGCTCATGTCGGTCGGCAATCACGAAGTGTGGGGCGATCCAAAGATCGAAGGTACACTTAATGCGGTGCCGTATCTGAAAAACTTCGGCGTAACGCCAGAACGATTGATCTACAAGTTCGACTTCAAAGACATACGATTCATTTTCCTTTGGAGCGGAAAGTACGACTATCGCTCACCGTCGCTCTGGGATGCGGATCGACCAAAATACGCGGAGCAGATGGTACAGTTGCGGGAATGGCTGGACGACGCCAAAGCCAAGGGAATGAAGAAGGCATTTATTACCTTTCATTATCCGGTCTTCTGTCGCGCCGGCCTTGGCCCCATCCCAGAGCCTAATAATCCTCACAAAGCAATTGCGGCCTACGCCAAGGACCTAGAGCTAGTTGTCTTCAATGGGCACGTTCACACGACTGAACTCTATGATGTCGATGGCGTGAAATATCTTGTTCTTGGCGGCGGCGGGGCGGAGCAGGACCCGATCCTTCCGGGCCGCACGAGCATCAAGGTGCCTAACGGCTATCCGCCGGACCTCTATTGGAAGGGCAAGCCGCCGCAACTGGAATACAACTATGTTTTGGTCGACGTTGATCCGGGTAACAAGACGAAATTCACCCTGACACGTTACCGGCCAGGATCGGCTGAGCCGTTCGCAACCGAAGTACTGTTCTCATAGAAACGCCGGTCGGTTACAAGCTCGTCTTGTATGGCGACAACGCTTCTAGTTCTGCACGGTTTGGTCGCGGTAGCCTTGATTGGTGCGATTACGCATCAGACATTGGCAACGTGCGC
>Ga0207803_1000202_pt1 | contig 11244 bp, 7 predicted proteins | sample LuqExpMetageno41_FD_187799 | JGI IMG/M metagenome (GOLD analysis project Ga0207803, IMG submission 187799) | Tropical forest soil microbial communities from Luquillo Experimental Forest, Puerto Rico - Sample 41 (SPAdes) | ecosystem: Environmental > Terrestrial > Soil > Tropical forest ...
AGGCCATGCAACTGCATCTGAACGAGATCGCCACCCGGGTCAGTCCCGGCGCTCACGCCATTCTCATTCTCGATCAGGCTGCTTGGCACGGCTCTGCCGCGACGATGTCGAAGAGGCGCGCAAAGAGTTCAAACTCAGGAAAGAGTAGCGTGGCAAGCGCTGTTATGTTTCGCGTTTCTCCAATTCGGTCATGAGGGACGAGAGATTTGCCGGCAGTGCCGTGGGCGGCGCTTCCTTGTAAGCGCTCTCGACCTCCTCGGTGAGAAGGCGCCGCAGGAGTCGGTAGTAGGCCCGCTTTTCAGCCAGTAACTGCGCGTCTTTGCTTTGCATTTTCGGCTCGGGTGGAAACGGGTCGCTCCGACGCTTCCTGCGACTCTTGTTTAGCGATCCGGGTTCAACCACGCAGTCCGCAGCCGCACTTTCGTCAATGCATAATCGCGCAGCCGGGTCGGATCGCGCTCGCCCTCGCTTGCCCGCATCACGATGTGACGAGCCAGGCGGGTTTTGTTCGCCTCAGCGCAACGCGTGGAACGGATCGATACCAAGGCCGAATCGAGCGCCTCTTTCAACGAGTCGACGTCTTCCGGGCCAAAGTAGCTCAGCTCATTGAGCGCACACATGGCTGCTCCTCCCCGATTTGTGCTGCCACCCCATTCTTGCGTAATCGCGACCCTGAAGGCGCGAAGGGCAAAGCGGTCCCTTAATACGCAGTCGCGGGACACGATCAGGCGGCTTGTCTTGGTCCCTCCGCGATCTTGCTCGTCGCTTCCTGTGCCGCGCGAGCCGAAAGTTCGGAAAGACGCTTCGTGCCAAGCAAAAAGGTCTTTACGTTCTCGCGTGCCAACTCGGTCTGGATTGCGAACATGTCATGCGGCGTGCGGCACTGAGCCAGGGATTCAGACCGATCCATGGTTCCTTGAATGATCTGGCGCGTTATTTCGAACCATTCGCGCGCAATCTCCTGGTAGGCGGAAGCGATCACGCTTGTCGACTGTGCAATTGCGCCGAGGTGAGACGACGCGCTTTCAACGGCTTCGCGGGGTTCGTCACCGGAAAGGCCGAATACGCGGCCGAATTGATTGGCCGAACGCTCCGCCAACCGCGTCGCGATATCGGTCGAGGCTTCCCATACCTGCTGGGCGGTTTCGTTATTTTGCTTCACCATTTCAAGGCCGATCTGCGAAGCACGCTCGCTGACTTCGGCGGCGTTGCGAGCGAAGCGGCTGGTCGCGTCTGAAATCACGCGGCCGCTTTCTTGGGTCGATGGACTGGCTGACTTCTGTTGACGGGTTTCACTGGGCTTTTCTTCAGGGCGCGGAGCTGCCATGAGTTTCCTCCTCGGATTGTTGTGTGAGCCTTGGGAACGAGTGGCTTTGGTGCAAGCCCGACATTTTGCCGAATAACATCGAAATGTCGTGACGCGTTCCACAGTTCTGAAAATATAACGTGCAAATTTGTCGGTTCACGACGCAAACAAAGAACCGCCCGCCCTATGGGGCGGTCGTCTGCGCCGTCGATGCCGGTTCGGTGACAGAGTCGATTTCTACCGCCGAGATGCGCCGGAATGATGGCTAATCCGTCGTCATCGCGCCGCAAGCAAGCCCTTTGTATGTCGCTGCATTTGGCTGCAGCAGCTTCGCTGCTGCGGGGTCGTGCATCAGAAATCAAGGAAGCGTCGTCAATATCCTACCGCCATCGCCCCGTGCGTGCGGCTGTCGGCGGCGCCGACATAGCCCTGCGGCGTAATCGCGATCGAATTCGCCGAGCTGTACGGCGGCGTCGGCTCGAGCGTGTGTCCGCGGGCGCGGAGGTCATCCAGCGACACCGGCGCGAAGCCGGGCTCGACGTCGGTCTCGTCCGGCATCCATTGATGATGCAGGCGCGATGCCTGCACCGCTTGCGCGACCGACATTTTGAAGTCGAGCGCATTGACGATCACTTGCAGCACCGTGCTGATGATCCGGCTGCCGCCGGGCGAGCCGGTGATCAGCGCGGGCTTGCCGTCCTTCAGCACGATTGTCGGCGTCATCGAGGATAGCGGCCGTTTGTTCGGACCGGGAAGGTTCGCCTCGAAGCCGACGAGGCCGTACGCGTTTGGCGCGCCGGGCTTGGCGGTGAAATCGTCAAGCTCGTTGTTCAACAGCACGCCGGTGCCCTCGGCGACGAGGCCGAGACCGTAGCTGAAATTGAGCGTTGTCGTGGTCGCGACCGCGTTGCCGTCGCGATCGATGACCGAGTAGTGCGTCGTATTCTGTCCTTCGCGCGCCGGCGCTCCCGCCCGGATGTCGGCGGACGGCGTCGCGCGCGGTCCGATGCTACTCCGCTGGCGCGCGGCGTAAGCCTTGGACGTCAGTTCATCGAGCGGCATGCGCACGCTCGCCGGGTCGCCCATGTAGAGCGCGCGATCGGCATAGGCGCGCTTCATCGCCTCGATCTCGAGGTGGAACGCTTCAGTACCGCGGCCGAGCCTGCCGAGATCGTAACCCTCCAGAATGTTCAGCATATCGATGAGGCAGACGCCGCCCGACGATGGCGGCGGCATTGCGATCACGTCATAGCCGCGATAGGTTCCGCGCATGACCGGCCGTTCGATCGGACGATAGTTCTTCAGATCGTCCGCCGTCATGACGCCGTTGGCCGCGCGCACGGCGGCCGCGATCTGTTCCGCGACACGCCCCGCGTAGAATCCGAACGCGCCTCGCTGCGCGATGGCGCGCAACGTCGCGGCCAGCTCGGGCTGCACCAGCCTGTCGCCCTGCTGCAGCATCGCGCCGTTGTTTGCGAAGATGCGCGCGCTCGAGGGCCAACGCGTCAGCCGCTCATGCGTGCGCGGCAGCGTGTCGGCAAGATCGTCGTCGATGGTGAAGCCGCCCGCGGCCAATTCAATCGCCGGCTGGATCAGGTCAGCGAGCTTCAGCTTGCCCGAGCCATATTTCTGCTCAGCCATGAGCAGGCCGGCCACGCTGCCCGGCACGCCGACGGCAAGCCCCGTATCGCGCGATTTGACCAGATCGGGCTCTCCTCGCGCGTCAAGAAACATGTCCGGCGTCGCGGCGGCGGGCGCGGTTTCGCGGTAATCGATGCTGGTGTTGGTGCCGTTGGCGAGATGAATGACCATGAACCCGCCGCCGCCGAGATTGCCGGCGCGCGGATAGGTGGCCGCGAGCGCGAAACCGACCGCGACCGCCGCATCCACCGCATTGCCGCCGCGTTCGAGGATCTGCACCCCGATGCGCGCGGCTTGGGCCTCCTGCGCGACTACCATGCCGTGCTGCGCCGTGACTGCTGCAACAGGCGGAATGTCAGGCAGCGTCGAATCAAGCTGCGGTGCCGACTGCGCGAGAACGGCAGTCGCGATGAAAAGCGCAACGAGGAGTGAAGAACCCCGCAGCAGGCGCATTTACCGCGCCATGCCGTGGTAGATTTCGTTCGGCCGCATGTCGGTCGCCGACGCGACACGATTGGACATATTGAAGAAGCCGACCACGGCCGCAATGTCCCAGATGTCGCGGTCGGAGAAGCCGGCGTTGCGCAAGGCTTTGCGGTCGGCTTCCTCAACGGCCCACGGCTCCGCCGTCAATTTCACCGAAAAATCAAGCATCGCGCGCTGGCGCTTGTCGAGTCGCGCGGCGCGATAGTTCATCACCATCTGCTCGCCGAGGATCGGCTGGCCCGAATACTGCCGCACGGCGGCGCCATGCGCGGTGAGGCAGTAATAGCAGCGGTTCTGCGACGAGACAGCGACCGCGATCATTTCGCGCTCGAGCTTCGACAATCCCGACGGCGCGAGCATCAGATCGTTATACATCGCGGCGAACGCTTCGAGCTTCGCGCTGTCGAACGCATAGGCGACGAGCACGTTCGGAATGAAACCGAGCTTATCCTGGCACTTTTGGAAGTAGGCGCGCATCGAGTCCGACAAATTCGCCGTGCCGAGGTGGAGCGCGATTACCGGTCTGTCGTCTGGCGGCGGCGTCGCGGGTGCAGGCGGCTTTGCCTTTGTCGCCGTCTTGGATTTCACCGTCGCCGAGCTCCGCCCCATGCTTGCCTCCTCGTTTTCGCTCCAGTCTAGCGGCTTGGACTGGCGGGCGAAACGACCGGCGCGGAGCCGATTTCCAGGGGTATCGTGTGCGCTTACAATCGTGCTCGCTGTGCCACAGAGTCGTTATCCGGCCGTGTTATCCACGGGACGAGGACCTGCGAATGACCGCACCGCTGCCGCGCATGGAAGATCAGGGGACTGCCGACGTGCTGCTGGCCGAGGCGCAGGCGCTGCTTCCGCAGGTCGATCCCAAGACGCCAACAGAGTTCGTGCTGCAACTGTTCGGACAGACGGTGCCGGAGGACCTGGCTCACTATGCGCCCGAGGACCTCGCTCTGTTTGCGTCGCGCGCCTACGCCTTCCTGCACGACCGCGAGCCCGGCCACGCCAAGGTGCGCTGCGCGCCGGTCTCGCTGCCAAACTCACCGGAGCGCGGCCGCACGACGGTGCTGGAAGCCGTCAACGACGACATGCCGTTCCTGCTCGATTCGATGCTGGGCGAACTCGCCGAGCGTCGGCTCACGGTCACGCTCGTCGCGCATCCCGTGCTGCGTGTCGCCCGCGAAGGCGGGCGGCTGATCGGGCTCAACGGTCAAGGCGCGCGTGAGAGCTTCATCCATCTGCATATCGAGCGTGCGCGCGAAGAGGCCGAACGCGCCGCGCTCGCCGCGGGGATTGAAAAAGTGCTGACCGAAGTGCGGCGCACGGTCGCCGACTGGCGGCCGATGCTCGCGCGTGTCAATGCGATCATGAGCGAATTGAAGTCCAGCCCGCCGCCGCTTGCGGTCGAGGAGATCGCGGAGGCGATCGAATTCCTGCAATGGCTGCTCGCGGATAACTTCACCTTTTTAGGCATGCGCGATTACGCTTTTGAAAATGAGGTGCTGGTGCCGGATTTCGACACGGCGTTCGGCGTGATGCGCGCGCGCGAGCTGAAAGTGCTGCGCCGTGGCGAGCATTTGATGGACTACACGCCGGAGATCATGGCCTTCCTGAAGGAGCCGCGGCCGCTGATCGTCGCCAAGGCGAACATCCGCTCACGGGTGCATCGGCGCGTCTATCTCGACTACGTCGGCATCAAACGCTTCGACGCGGCCGGCCATCTGGTCGGAGAACAGCGCATCGTCGGCCTCTTTACCTCGACCGCGTACACGCGCACGGCACACACGATCCCATATCTGCGCCGCAAGATCGCCGCGGTTGCGCAGCGCGCGGGCTTCGATGCGGCAAGCCATTCGGGCAAGGCGCTTGCCAACGTGCTGGAGCATTATCCGCGCGACGAGCTGTTCCAGCTTGACGAGGACACGCTCTATCGTAACGCGATCGCGATCCTGCAGCTCGGCGAACGCCCGCGCGTGCGCGTGCTGGCGCGGCGCGACCGCTTCGACCGCTTCGTCTCTGTGCTCGTGTACGTTCCGCGCGATCGTTTCGAAAGCGCGGTGCGCGCGCGCATTGGCAATTATCTCGCCAGCGCCTTCATCGGGCACGTCTCGGCTTTCTATCCTTACTTTCCCGACGAAGGCCCGCTCATCCGGGTGCACTACATCATTGGCCGCGCGGGCGGGCCGACGCCACATGTGCAGCAGGCGACGCTTGAGCGCGAAGTCTCCGCCATCGTCCGCACCTGGACCGACGGACTCGCTGAGGCGCTGGCGCTCAATCACTCCGCCGAGGACGCGCAGACCCTGCTCGCGCGTTACCGTGACGCGTTCTCGGCCGGTTATCAGGAGAGCTTTGCGCCCTCCATCGGCGCGGACGACATTCGCACTGTCGAAGCATTGTCCGACGAGCATCCCCTTGCCGTCGATTTCCATCACCGCCTGGAGGAAGAGCAACGCGCGATCGGGTTGAAAGTGTGGAGCTATGCGCGTCCGCTGCCTTTGTCCGAGCGTGTGCCCGTCTTGGAGAACATGGGCTTCCGCGTCGTCGACGAGCGCACATTCCAAGTCGCGCCCGAAGGTCGTGCAGGGGCGTGGCTGCACGACATGCTGTTCGAGCGCACGGGCGGCGGCACGATCGAGCTCGACGCGCGCAAACCGCTGCTCGAGGACGCCTTCCTGCAGGTGATGCGCGGCGCGGCCGAGAGCGACGGCTACAATGCGTTGACGCTCACGGCCGCCCTTCCGTGGCGCGATATCGCGCTGATCCGAACGATCTCGCGATACTTGCGGCAACTGCGCATTCCGTATTCGCAGGATTACCTCTGGGCCACACTCGTAAAGCACGCGGACATCGCGGCCGATGTCGTTGCGCTGTTTCATGCGCGCTTTGATCTGGCGGCGGATTCCGGTCGAGACCAGAAACAAAAAGAAATCGCCGACCGCATCGAGAGCGCGCTCGACAGGGTCGACAGCCTCGATGATGACCGCATCCTGCGCCTGTTCCTCAATGCCGTGCGGGCGGCGATCCGGACCAATTTCTATCAGAGCAACGAGAGTGGCGCGCCGAAACCGCAGATCGCGATCAAATTCGAGAGCGGCAAGCTGACCGAAATGCCGCTGCCGCGGCCATTGTACGAAATCTTCGTCTATTCGCCGCGGGTGGAAGGCGTGCACCTGCGCTTCGGCAAGGTCGCACGCGGCGGCATCCGCTGGTCCGACCGGCCCCAGGATTTCCGCACGGAAATTCTGGGCCTCGTCAAGGCGCAGCAGGTGAAGAATGCGGTGATCGTGCCGGTCGGTGCGAAAGGCGGATTCGTGCCGAAACAGATGCCGGCCAATGCCACGCGCGAGCAAGTGCAGGCGGAAGGCGTCGCGACCTACAAATTGTTCATTTCGACGCTGCTCGACATCACCGACAACATCGCGCCCGACGGTGCGGTCGTGCCGCCAAAGGACGTCGTGCGGTATGAGGGCGACGATCCCTATCTCGTCGTCGCCGCTGACAAGGGCACCGCGACCTTTTCGGATATCGCGAACGGGCTCGCGCTCGAGCACGGCTATTGGCTGGGCGACGCCTTCGCCTCCGGCGGCTCGGCCGGCTACGACCACAAGGCGATGGGCATTACCGCGCGCGGCGCCTGGGAATCGGTGAAGCGGCATTTCCGCCAGATGGACATTAATATCCACGAGACGCCGTTCACGGTCGCGGGTGTCGGCGACATGTCGGGCGACGTGTTCGGCAATGGCATGCTGCGCGAGGACATGATCCGGCTCGTCACCGCCTTCGACCACCGAGATATCTTCATCGATCCCGATCCCGATCCGAAGAAGAGCTTTGCCGAACGCAAACGACTGTTCGATCTACCGCGCTCGAGCTGGCAGGACTATGACAAAAGCCTGCTGTCAGCCGGCGGCGGCATCTACTCGCGCAGCGCGAAGGAGATTCATCTTTCGCAGCAGGCGCAGAAGCTGCTGCATCTGCCTGCCGCTGCGACGCCGCAACAGGTCATGCGCGCGATCCTGAACGCGCGCGTCGATCTGTTGTGGTTCGGCGGGATAGGCACCTATGTGCGCGCGTCGAGCGAAACGGACGCCGATGTCGGCGACCGCGCCAACGATGCAATCCGCGTCGGCGGCGCCGATTTAAACTGTAAGGTCGTGGGCGAGGGCGCCAATCTCGGCATGACCCAGCGCGGCCGCGTCGAGGCGGCGCTGCGCGGGATAAGGCTCAACACCGACGCGATCGACAATTCCGCCGGCGTGAACACGTCGGACGTCGAGGTGAACATTAAGATTGCGCTCAGCGGGCCGGTGCGCTCGGATGCTCTCTCGCTCGATGCGCGCAACAAGTTGCTTGCCGAAATGACGGACGAGGTCGCGCGTCTCGTGCTGCGCAACAACTACCAGCAGACGCTGGCACTCTCGCTGGCGCAGCGGCGCGGCCTCGAGGACTTCGGATTCCAACAGCGGCTGATGCATGTTCTCGAGCAACGCGGCGAACTCGACCGTACGGTCGAATTCCTGCCCGACGAGATGGCGCTTTCCGAACGGCGCAAGCGCAATCAGCCGTTAACGCGGCCGGAGCTCGCCGTGCTGCTCGCTTACGCCAAGCTCTCACTCTATAGCGAATTGCTTGCGAGCGATGTGCCAGACGATCCTTATCTCGGCCGCGAGCTCGATCGTTATTTTCCAGAGCAGATCAGGAAACGTTTTGCCGACGCGCTGCAGCAGCATCGCCTGCGGCGCGAGATCATCGCCACCCAGCTTACCAATTCAATGATCAATCGTGGAGGCGCGACTTTAATCGTCCGCATCGCCGACCAGACCGGCGCGACGGCCGCTTCCATCGCCGCGGCATTCGCGGCCGTGCGGCATAGCTACAATATGATTGTGCTCAACGGCGAGATCGACGCGCTGGACAACAAGGTCTCTGGCGACACGCAACTCGCGCTGTACGCCGCCGTGCAAGACCTCTTGCTCGACCGCATCGTCTGGTTTCTTCGCAACGTCGATCTGCGCAAGGGCCTAGAGACGAACGTCGCGTATTACCGCGATGGCATCGCGCAGGTCGCGACCGCGCTCGACACGGCGCTCTCGGATGCGGCGCAAAAAACGCGACATGCGCGTATGTCCGTCCTCGGCAAAGCCGGCGTGCCGGAGGTGCTCGCCGCGCGGATCGCAAGCCTGCCGGAACTGAGAGCCGCGCCCGACATCGCGCTGGTGGCCGCCCGCGCGCAGAAGCCGGTCGACCAGGTCACGGCGACCTATTTCGCGGCGGAAGCCTTCTTCCACCTCGACCGGCTGGCGGAGGCGCTGCCGAACATTGCCGTGACGGACTACTTCGACCGGCTCGCGCTCGACCGCGCTCTCGATTCGATCGGCGACGCCGAGCGGCGCATCGGCGCTGCGATGGTGGCGAACGGCGCCATTGGCACGGAGGCGGTCGAAGCCTGGGTGCGCCCGCGGAAGGCCGAGGTCGAGCGCATCCGCGCCGCCATCCATGAAATCGGCGCCTCGAGGCTGACGGTCTCGAAGCTCACGGTCGTCGCAAATTTGTTGGGGGATTTGGCGAGAGAGTAGTCGTCGTCATGCCGCGCGAAGGCGCGGCATGGAGCCCTTCATCACATTCTCGAAGCGCTAGATCGTCCGCCCTCGCGGACGATGACGCCCGGAGCTAATGCCTGAAATGCCGCGTCCCGGTGAACACCATCGCGACGTTGTGTTCGTCGGCGGCCTTGATCACCTCGCCGTCGCGCATCGAGCCGCCGGGTTGGATCACCGCTGTCGCGCCGGCCTCGATCGCCACCAGCAAACCATCCGCGAACGGGAAGAACGCATCCGACGCGACGACCGAGCCCTTGGTCAGGGGCGCCGATAATTTCAGTTCCTGTGCGGCGTCCTGCGCCTTGCGCGCAGCGATGCGCGCGGAATCGATGCGGCTCATCTGCCCGGCGCCGATGCCGACAGTGGCGAGGTCCTTGGCGTAGATGATGGTGTTTGACTTTACGTGCTTGGCGACGCGGAAAGCGAAACGCAGATCGCGCAATTCCGCGTCACTCGGCGCGCGCTTGGTTACCGTCTTCAACACCATGCCGTCGACCACGGCATTGTCGCGTGACTGCACCAGCAATCCGCCGGCGACGGTCTTTGCCGTCAGGCCGGCCGCGCGCGGATCGGGCAGGCCACCTGTGAGCAGCAGCCGCAGATTCTTTTTTGCGCCGACGATCGCGATCGCCTCTTCGCTTGCATCCGGCGCGATGATCACCTCGGTGAAGATTTCGGTGATTGCCTTCGCCGCTTCGGCGTCGAGCTTGCGATTGAGCGCAACGATGCCGCCGAAGGCGGACGTGGAATCACAAGCAAGCGCTTTGCGGTACGCCTCGAGGAGCGATGCACCTTCGGCGACGCCGCACGGATTGGCGTGCTTGACGATAACGCAGGCCGCCGTGCGCTTCGGATCAAACTCGGCGACGCACTCGTAGGCGGCGTCGGTGTCGTTGATGTTGTTGTAGGAGAGCTGCTTGCCCTGCACCTGCCGCGCTGTGGCGACACCGAAGCGTTGGTCCGGGGTGCGGTAGAACGCTGCAGACTGGTGCGGATTCTCGCCATAGCGCAGCGCTTCCGCGAGCCTGCCGCCGAAGGCGCGATAATCCGGCGCGTCGTCATTCAGCGTCGCGGCGAACCAATTTGAAATCGCCGCGTCGTAGGCCGCCGTACGCGCATAGGCTTTCGCCGCGAGCTTCTGGCGCAGCGCAAACGTCGTGCCCCCGTGCTGCGCGATCTCGCCCAGCACGCGCTCGTAATCGGCCGACTCGACCACGACCGCCACGTCGGCGTGGTTCTTAGCGGCAGCGCGAATCATCGCGGGGCCGCCGATGTCGATGTTCTCGACGCAGTCGTCATAAGCCGCGCCCTTCGCGACGGTCGCCTCGAACGGATAGAGATTGACGACGAGCAGATCGATCGGCGCGATCCCGTGCGTCTGCATCGACGCGGCGTGCTCCTTGTTGTCGCGGATCGCAAGCAGGCCGCCGTGCACCTTCGGGTGCAGCGTCTTCACGCGGCCGTCCATCATTTCCGGAAAGCCGGTCAGTTCGGCCACATCGGTGACCGCGAGGCCGGCTTCCTTGAGCGCCTTTGCGGTGCCGCCGGTCGAGACCAACTCGATGCCGTGCTTGGACAGCGTTTTCGCGAAATCGATTAGGCCCGATTTGTCGGAGACCGACAGCAGGGCGCGCGTGGTGCGGCGGATGTCTGTGCTCATACGCGTCGGGCTAGCACAGGCGGCCCGGAACCGGAATCCGGGAAATCAGTACGGCCTTATCTTTCGGCAAAAAGCGCCATTAAAAACCGGGCATAACTCACAACGGCAACTCCGGCTCGTCGGCGCGCTCGGCGCGGGCGTCCGGCGTTGCCGGCGGGGTATGGCGCAGGCTCCAGCGCACCGTCGGGGCCGCGCTGGCACGCCCGTAGATCACGATCTGCACGGTCCTCCGCGGGCCTTCGGTCGCCGACAGGAACACGCTTTCCTCAATCTGCACCGCGTCGGCGAAGGTCGCGAAGGTCCACACTTCTTTGTCGGGCAGCAGCAGGATCACGCCGCGGCCGTCCTGCAGGCGGCTCGCCTTGATCGAAGGATGCAGATGCAGGCGCAGCGCGTATTCGTCGCCTGCTTTCGCCGGAATGCTGCGGCCCTCCGGTGCCTGGAACGAGTCTTCGCCATCCAGTGCCCGCCCGTCCTCGGATAGACGCAGCATGCGCGAATGGATGAGCCCACAATCGGCGAGATAGCCGTCGTGCGAGGCGCGGAGGACGCCCGCG
>Ga0207803_1000205_pt1 | contig 11192 bp, 10 predicted proteins | sample LuqExpMetageno41_FD_187799 | JGI IMG/M metagenome (GOLD analysis project Ga0207803, IMG submission 187799) | Tropical forest soil microbial communities from Luquillo Experimental Forest, Puerto Rico - Sample 41 (SPAdes) | ecosystem: Environmental > Terrestrial > Soil > Tropical forest ...
GCTCCTCCCGTCGCCTCCGGCCAGGCGAGCGACGACCCGCAGCGCAATTTCCGCTTCTTCGACAACCGGCAAAAATACCTGCTGTTCGTGAACACCTGTTCGGAGAAATGGGAAGTCGCGAACCGCGTCAGTCTCGAACTCGGCAATATCCATCCGCGTCCGCCGGCGGTGCGGCTGTTCGATGCCGGCGTTGGCGACGGCACCGTGCTCGCGCGCGTGATGCGCGCCATGCACGACCGCTTTCCGACAATGCCGTTCTATGCCGTTGGCAAGGAGATCAGCCTCGAGGACATCCGCCTCACGCTGCAGAAGCTGCCCGACCGTTTCGTCGAGCATCCGGCAAGCGTGGTCGTGCTCACGAATCTCGCTTACGCCGAAGCCCCATGGCTGAATGTCAAATCGCTCAGCGCCGCCGCGAGTCTCGTCTGGAAAGAAGTGGCGATGGAGGGCGCGTCCGCGCATTCCTTCGAGCGGCAGATCACCGATCTCGAACCGTTCCTCGCGGAGACCTGGAAAGCGCGCGTGTCCGCGAAGAGCGGCAATCCCGTCTACGAGCGGCCGGTGATCCTGGTGCTCTACCGCGCCGATCACAAATTTCTGCTCGACCAGATCATTCCGCGCCCGGGCGGCACGGTCTCCGACTACGATCTCGTCATTGCGTCGCAGCCTTATCGCGCGCGCGCCTCGCTCGAGTTCAAGTCCAAGCGCGTGCTCGCGCCGCTCGCGCGTGCGCTCGGCCCAGGCGGGCGCATGATCGCGATTCACTCGCACGGGCACGATCCGGGTATGGAGATCATCCATAAGATTTGGCCCGAGGATAATCCGTTTCTACACAATCGGCATGACCTGTTGAAAGCCGTGAAGCAGGAACTCGGCCCGGCGGGACGCGATCTCAATTTCAACGCCTATTCAGACCAGCGCTCGCTGTTCCGCTACGACATGCACACGCTGCCGTCGGAGATTTCCTCCTCGATCGGCACGTCGACATTGCTCGCCGCCTGGAACGCTGCGATCTACGTGGCGCAAGTCGAGGACGACCGGCTTGCCGACGTCAATGCGGACCGGCGTTATGTCGAGGCGACGCGCGATGTGCTGCAACAGCACGGCGGCCTGTGGTTCTACGACGAGTCCTTTGTCATTTCGCGGCGGCGCGCGTGATGAAGCGCAATTCGAGACAGGCCTTTGCGGCACGTTTTTCGGTCGAGGCGACGCGTCCGACTCTCCTTGAGATCGAGAAGCTCGCCGGTATCCTGCCAGGAGGCACCGAGGTCTACATCACAGCCGTTCCGAAGCAGACGGAGGACGAACTCGTCAACGCCGCAGCGGCGCTCCGTCGCATGGGTCTCGAGCCGGTCGCGCATCTCGCCGCGCGCAGGCTGCCGGACGCGCGGACGTTGTCGAACTTGTTGCAGCGTCTGTTCGGCGAGGCTCAGGTCCGGCGGCTGCTGGTGATCGGCGGAGATGCCGTGCAGGCCGGCCCGTTTCCGGATGCGCTTTCGGTGATCCAGCACGGCCGCCTGCGCGACGTCGGCATCGAGGAAATCGGGATCGGCGCCTATCCGGAGGCGCATCCGAAGATTGCGCCGGAGCGGATCGAAGCCGCGCTCGACGAGAAGATCGCCGCGGCGAAGGCGCAGGGACTCGCAGTCAACATCATCAGCCAGTTCTCGTTTTCGCCTGAGCGAATCTTGACGTGGGTCAGGCAAATGCGCGCCTGCGGCATCGCCGAGCCCGTCAAAGTCGGCATGGTCGGTCCGACCGGCGTGACCGGGCTCATGCGCTTTGCGCGTCGCTGCGGGGTATCCATGTCGCTGCAGGGGCTTTTGTCCGGCAACGTCGCATCGCTCATCGGGCATGTTGGACCGGACCGCATCCTGGAAACGTTGTCGGGCGCACAGGGCATCGGAGACGCCGCGCCGCACTACTTCTCGTTCGGAGGCACCATCGAAACCGCGGGCTACGCATGCGCCATGGCGCAGAGGACGGGCGAATTTGCACGTGCTATTGCAGGCCCCGATTGATCCATTCGAGTTCGGGAGAACACGATGACCCAGCGAACAAAACCGCCATTCCGTGCCGACCACGTCGGTTCCATCCTGCGCACCGCGCCCGTGAAGGAAGCCCGCGCGAAGCGGCAGAAGGGAGAAATCTCAGCGGCGCAGCTGAAAGAGGTCGAAAACAGCGAGATCGAGAAGATCATCAAGAAACAGGAGGAGATCGGTCTGCATGCGATCACCGACGGCGAATTCCGCCGCTCGTGGTGGCATTACGATTTCTTCAGCATGCTCGACGGCGTCGACCTGCTCGACTCCGATCATGGCATCCAATTCCAAGGTGTCCAGACCAAGATGCAGGTGTTGCGCGTCTCTGGGAAGATTGATTTCACCAATCATCCGATGATCGATCATTTCAAGTTCCTGAAGGCGCATACGAGCCGCACGCCGAAGATGACGATCCCATCGCCGAGCGTGATGCACTTTCGCCTCGAGCCGGGTTCGGTCAGCAAGGACGTGTACGCGAACCGCGACGCCATCTTCGACGACCTCGCCGTTGCCTACCAGAAGGCGGTGAAGGCCTTCTACGCCGCCGGCTGCCGCTATCTGCAGTTCGACGACACGGCCTGGGCCTATCTCTGCTCGCAGGAAGAATTGAAGAAGGCGCGCGAGCGCGGCCTCGACGTCGACCATCTGCAGGAAACCTACGCCGCCTGCATCAACAAGGCGCTGGAGGCCAAGCCCGCCGACATGACGATCACGACGCATGTCTGCCGCGGCAACTTCCGCTCGACCTTCATCTCGTCGGGCGGCTATGAGCCGGTGGCGCAGAACCTGCTCGGCAAATGCAATTACGACGGCTACTTCCTCGAATACGATACCGACCGCGCCGGCGGCTTCGAACCGCTGCGTTTTGTGCCCAAGGGCAACAAGATGGTCGTGCTCGGGCTCGTCACCTCGAAGAGCGGTACGCTCGAGAAGAAGGACGACATCAAACGGCGCATCGATGAAGCGACCAAATATGTGCCGCTCGATCAGCTCTGCCTGTCGCCGCAATGCGGCTTTGCCTCGACCGAGGAGGGCAACGTGCTCGCCGAGGACGAGCAATGGGCGAAGCTCAAGATGATCCTCGAACTGGCCGGCGAGGTGTGGGGCCGCTGATTTCCTTGTCCCGGGCGCGCCGCAGCATGCAATGATGCGGCGTAGACCCCGGACAAGGAAACGCTCAATGACGCAACGTACCAAGCCGCCCTTCCGCGCCGATCACGTCGGCAGCCTGCTGCGTCCGGCCGCGCTGAAAGAGGCGCGCGCAAAACATGCCAAGGGCGAGCTCGATGCGGCCGGTCTCAAAGCGGTCGAGGACCGCGAGATCGAGCGCGTGATCCGCAAGCAGGAGGAGGTCGGCCTCAAGCTCGCGACCGACGGCGAATTCCGGCGCTCCTGGTGGCATTTCGATTTCTTCCGCGGCCTAAAAGGCGTGGAGATGATCAGCGCGCCGCCGATCAAATTCCATGGCGTCGAAACCAAAGCGGAGGCCATCAAGATCGTCGGCAAGGTCGACTTCGCCGGCCATCCGCACATCGAGCATTTCAAATTTCTCAAGGCGCACTGCAACGTCACGCCGAAGATGACGATCCCGGCGCCGAGCACGTTCCACTTCCGGCAGGGCCGCGCCATGGTGAGCCGCGAGGCTTATCCCGACCTCGACAATTACTTCGCCGATATCGCGACCGCGTGGGGCAAGGCGATCCGCGCCTTCTACGACTCGGGCTGCCGCTATCTGCAGCTCGACGATACCGCCTGGGCGATGATCTGCGACCCGAGCGAGCGGCAGCATTCGCGCGAGCGCGGCGACGATCCCGACAGTCTGCCCGCAATCTATGCGCAGGTGACGAACAAGGTGCTGGAAGCCAAACCCGCCGACATGGCGATAACCATGCACTCCTGCCGGGGCAATTTCCGCTCTACCTGGATAGCGCAGGGCGGCTACGAGTTCGTCGCCGAGCATCTGTTTTCGACGAGGCTCGACGGTTATTTCCTGGAATACGACAGCGATCGCGCCGGCGGCTTCGAGCCGCTGCGCTTCTTCCCGAAGGGCGGGAAGCAACTCGTGCTCGGCCTCGTCACGTCGAAGTCAGGCCGGCTGGAGGGCAAGGACGACATCAAGCGCCGCGTCGATGAAGCGACCAAATACGTGCCGCTCGAGCAACTCTGCCTCTCGCCGCAATGCGGTTTCGCCTCCACCGAGGAAGGCAACGTGCTCGCCGAGGAGGAGCAGTGGGCGAAGCTCAGGATGATCGTTGAGTTGGCGGACGAGGTGTGGGGCCGCTGATTTGCTTGTCCCGGGCACGCCGCGGCATGCAATGATGCGGCGCAGATCCGGGACAAGGAAACGCTCAATGACCCAACGTACCAAACCGCCCTTCCGCGCCGATCACGTCGGCAGCCTCTTGCGTCCCCCCGCGATCAAAGAAGCGCGCGCGCAATTCGCCGCGGGCAAGATCGATCGCGCCGCGCTGAGGGAAGTGGAAGACCGCGAGATCGAGCGCGTCATTCAGAAGCAGGAAGAGGTCGGCCTGCAGTCGGTCACCGACGGCGAATTTCGCCGCTCCTGGTGGCATCTCGATTTCCTCTGGGGTCTGGACGGCGTCGAGAAGCACGTGATGGAGCAAGGCATCGCCTTTGCCGCAGTGACAACCCGCAACGAAGGCGTGAAGGTCACCGGCAAGATCGGCTTCTCCAATCATCCGATGATCGAGCACTACAAATTCGTCGCCGCGCACACCAAGCGCACGCCGAAGATCACCATCCCCGCGCCGTCAGCGCTCTATGGCCGGCCGATGCGCACGCCGGTCGACAAGTCCGTGTACGCCGACAATGACGCGATGTTCGCCGACCTCGGTCGGGCATATTGCAAGGCCGTGCGCGCCTTCGCCGACGCGGGCTGCCGCTACCTGCAGCTCGACGAGGTCTTCATCGCGATGCTCTGCGACGAGAAATACCGCGCGCAGATGCGCGAACGCGGTGACGATCCGGACCGGCTCGGCCCGCTTTATGGCGACCTCATCAATGCGGCGATGTCGGACATTCCGTCGGACATGAGAATCACGATGCATCTCTGCCGCGGCAATTATAAATCCACGTTCATGGGGACGGGCGGCTACGAGGCCGAGCAGGAGATTCTATTCAACCGCATCAAGGTGCACGGCTACTTCATGGAGTACGACACCTCGCGCGCCGGCGGATTTGAGCCCCTCAAGCTCGTGCCGAAGGACCGGCAGGTCGTGCTCGGGCTGGTGACGACCAAGACCGGGCGGCTTGAGGCCAAGGATGAGATCAAGCGCCGCATCGAAGAAGCCACGAAATACATTTCGCTCGACCAGCTCTGCCTCTCGCCACAATGCGGCTTCGCCTCGACCGAGGAAGGCAACGTGCTCGCAGAGGAGGAGCAGTGGGCGAAACTTCGGATGATCGTGGAAGTGGCGAAGGAAGTTTGGGGGCAGTGACTGCGGCCGCTCCGTCGACTCTCATTGGAGAGGGGAGGGCGGCCTCATTCCCGTGTCACATATGTAATGCGAACCCTCTCCGACGCATCCACTACGCGCCGGCGCAGGCGCGGATTGTTGAAATCGACGGGACCCGGCGTGTACGTGATCTGCAGCGCGTCGTTGCCGAGCCATTGCGCCGCCGGCGCCTGCGCCGGATCGGGCGGGAGTGCGCAGGGCGCGAAATAGACCTGATATATCTTCTCGCTCTCGGCGAAGCTGTTCGGAAGCTGCGAGGGCAGAACCGAGACGCTGTGATAGCAAAAGGCGGATGTGCCGCTGCTCGACAGCGAAAGCCGAACCGCTTTGTAGCGGCCGTCGGGCGAATTCAATATCTGGACGGACTTCTCGACCGGCTTGACGGTCGCGCGGAAGTAGATGGAAGCGCCGACGACAATAGCCGCGACCGCCAGCAAACCGAGCAGAAGCGGTCTTGCGTTCACTCCGCCGCGGTCCGCGCGCCGGCGCCCCAGCGGCGTTCGATGTATTCGATCACCATCTGCTTGAAATCGGCGCAGAGCGTTGCACCGCGCAGGGTCGCAGCCTTCTTGCCGTCGATGAACACCGGCGCTGTCGGCTGCTCGCCCGTGCCGGGCAACGAGATGCCGATGTCGGCGTGCTTCGATTCGCCGGGGCCGTTCACGATGCAGCCCATCACCGCGACGTTGAGCGTCTCGACGCCGGGATAGCGCGTCTTCCACTCCGGCATGGAGTCGCGGATGAAGCCCTGGATATCGGACGCAAGCTCCTGGAACGTGGTCGAGGTCGTGCGGCCGCAGCCCGGACAGGCCGCGACCAGCGGCACGAAGGTGCGCAGGCCCATCGTCTGCAGCAATTCCTGCGCTACCTGCACCTCGCGCGTGCGGTCTCCGCCGGGCTCCGGCGTGAGCGATATGCGGACCGTGTCGCCGATACCCTGCTGCAAGAGCACACCCATGGCTGCCGACGAGGCGACGATGCCCTTGGTACCCATGCCGGCTTCGGTCAGGCCGAGATGCAGCGCGTAATCGGAGCGGCGCGCCAGCTCGGAATAGACCGCAATCAAATCCTGCACGGCGGAGACCTTCGCCGAGAGAATGATGCGGTTCTGCGGCAAGCCGATCTCTTCAGCCCGCTTCGCCGACAAGAGGGCGGATTGCACCATTGCCTCGTGCATCACCGCGCGCGCATCCTTTGCCGCGGCCGATTTGGAATTCTCGTCCATTAGATGCGTGAGCAACTCCTGATCGAGCGAGCCCCAGTTCGCGCCGATGCGCACCGGCTTGCCATATTGGATCGCGAACTCGACGATCTGGGAAAACTGCTTGTCCTTCTTCTCCTTGAAGCCGACATTGCCCGGATTGATCCGATACTTGTCGAGCGCTTCCGCGCAGGCGGGGTGCTCGGAGAGAAGCTTGTGGCCGATGTAGTGGAAGTCGCCGACGATCGGAACGTCGACGCCCATCTTGCGCAGGCGGTCCTTGATGTGCGGCACGGCAGCGGCCGCCTCGTCGCGATCGACCGTGATGCGCACGAGTTCGGAGCCGGCGCGGGCGAGCGCGGCGACCTGCTTGGCCGTGGCCTCGACGTCGGCCGTGTCGGTGTTGGTCATCGACTGCACGACGACCGGCGCGTTCCCGCCGACGGTCACGCCGCCTACGTTGACCGCGACGGTGCGATGCCGCGCCTGTGCCGAAATACCGCTCATGCAACACTCGTGCTGTGAAATCTGTGTCGGCCAATTTGGGCCGGTTGTCCCGGACTATTTAGCCGTCCACGCCCCAAGTTCCAACTGCCGGATGCCGGATCGGTTCCGGACAGGCGGCCTATGACCCTAAATGACGACGGTTCAGTGACTTTGCGCGGCCGCAGACGGCGCTTGCGCGAGCCGCGGGTCTGGCCTCTGGTTCTGCAGCGTCCACTGGATCGCCTCGCGCAAGGTGCCGTATTCGCTTGGCGGCCACTGCGCGACATGAATGTCAGCGAGTAGCCGGGCCGACTGGCCGAACACGGCGATGCGGTCGCCGACCGCGATCGCCTCCTCGAGTTGGTGCGTGATCAGAATCGCGGTCGCGCCGGTCTCGCGCGTGAGCGACAGAAAGGTCTCGCGCAATTCCGCCGCCGTCACCTCGTCGAGATGGCCGAAGGCTTCGTCGGCGAGCAGGATCTGCGGCTGCACCGAAAACGCGCGCGCGATCGCGACGCGCTGGCGCATTCCGCCGGAGAGTTCGTGGGGATATGCGTTTGTAAAATTCTCAAGTCCCAGACGCTTGAGCCAGGAAAGCGCGCGCTCGCGCTGCTCCTCCTCGGAATGGCCGATCAGTTCGAGCGGCAGCTTGGCGTTGTCGAGAGCGGAGCGCCACGGCAGCAGCCGGTCCTGCTGGAATACGGTGGCCATGTGCCCGCGGAAGAAATCGAAGTCAGCATAAGGACTCTTGCCGCCGATCCGGATCGAGCCGTCAGTCGGCGCTTCCAGCCCGATCATCAGGTCGAAGAACGTGGACTTACCGCAGCCGGTTTGGCCGACGATAGCGACGACCTCGCGGGAAGCGATGGTCAAATCAAGCCTGTCGATGGCGACGACGGATTGGCCGGTCGTCGCCTGCCGGAACACCTTGCGCAGGCCGCGTACCTCGATCGGCGGCGGTCCGTTTTTTTGAATCTCCGTCACGCCCGCCACCTTAAAATTCGCGCTTCGAGCCGCGCGACGACGGCTTCCAGCAGGAACAGCAGTGCAACGAGCACTATCGTCCACGCGAACACGTCTGCGACGGAGAACAACTCCTGCGCCACCGAGAGCTGATGCCCGATTCCGGTCACAGCGCCGACGAGCTCGGCGATGGTGACTACGCGGATGGCGAGGCTGATGTTCACCTTCCAGCTCGTGAAGATCGTCGGCACGATCGCCGGCAGCATCAGCTTGATGAAAAACTGAAGCACGGTCGGCCGAAATGAACGCATCATCTGCCGCAGCTCGCGCGGCACGTTGCGCATTGCATCGAGCGTGTCGACGAGGAACACCGGCCCGCAGACGACCACCAGCACGAATCCGATGCGGAACTCGACTCCCGGAAACCATAAGACAGCGAACAGAATCCAGGAAACGACCGGGACCGCCATCAGGATACGCACCATCGGATGTAGATACTTGTCGAGCGTCTCCGATCGGTACATGGCCATCGCGAGCGCGATACCTACCGTAAACGACGCGATCAGCGCACCGATCACACGCGCGAGCGTGACGACGACGTCCAACGGCGTAATTCGGGCCATGCTGCGCGCGATCGTCGCGAAACTCGGCACCGCGAAGGGCGGAATGCCGAGCAGCGGCGAGAGATGCGACAGCGTCTCCCAGCAGACCGCAAAAATAAGAAGCGAGGCGACAGTCTGACGCGGAAAGCTCAGAACCGGGACGGGTGTCCGATGCTCCTCGATCGCCTCAAGGGGCATAGATGATGTTTCCGTCGGGCATCTTTTCGTAGAAGCCGGCCTTCACCGCACGCTCCATCATGTCGATGATCGATTTCTTCACTGCGGGGTCCCAGGCGGGCTTCACGATCATCTGCAGCCGCTTGCTCTCGACGGCGGCGGTGAAAATGCCGGGCGGCAGCTTCAGCGTTTCGTTGGCGATCTTGTCGGCGTCCGCGGTGTTCTTCTCGAACTCCGCCGCCGTGTCCTGCAGGGCCGCCAGCAGCATCTGCGGCGCATTCGGATTTTTCGCAATGAAGTCCGCGCGCATCGCGGGCACGATCTCCCAGCCGTCTTCGCCGGTGATCGCCTTCCAGCCTTCCGCGCCGTTGAAGATCGAATGCCAGTCGGCATGCTGCTTGATGATTATGCTGGCGAGCGGCTCGATCACCAGCGCGGCGTCCACGCGGCCCGCTTCGAGCTGGGCGCGGGCAACCGCGAAATTGGCATTCACCACGGTGATGTCCTTACCGAGGTCGATGCCTTTTGCGGCGGCGTAGATCTTGACCACCTGGAATTGCGAGCCGCCCATGTCAACCGCGAGTTGCTTGCCGGTCAGGTCGGCGAGCGTCTTGATCGTAGGGTCTTTAGCGAAGATGACGAGGTCGGCGAGCGTGAAGCCGGTGCCGATGATGCGCACCGGTACGCCCTGTTCGGCGAGCTTTTGGAAAACCGTCGGGCCGCCGATCAGCGCGTCGGTCTCGCCGGTGGAGAATCCCGCATAGAAGGCCGAGATCGACGGGTAGGCGTGCGCATCGAGATTGAAACCGTGCTTGGCGTCGATCCCCTTCGCCTTCATCACGTTCCAGACGAGCGGGTTGAACACCGGCAACGTGAGGCTCGACACGCGGATGGTCGGCTTGTCCTGCGCCTGTGCAGGAATGACGCTCGCAAGCGCGCTCGCGCCGGCAAGCGCGGCAAAGCTACGGCGGCTGACGGTCAGCATGATGTCTCCCCTTGGATGGCCGCGGTCGTTTCGTGCCGCGAGTGTCCCTGCTATTGGGCCGTATTCGGAGAAGAAGTGCAATCCGGCTTTTTGCGCGCACGGCGGTTTGCTCGCCCGCCCGACCGGTGCAAACAAAAGGCCCCCATATCGGAATCGAGGCGCGCCAATGCCGCACATTACGACACGAGACGGGACTCGCCTGTATGTCGAAGAGGCGGGGCATGGCACGCCGGTCGTGTTCGTGCACGAATACGCCGGTGATTGGCGGACGTGGGAGCCGCAGATGCGCTATTTCTCGCGGCTGCACCGCTGCATCACCTACAGCCAGCGCGGCTATCCACCATCCAATGTGCCGGCCGATCCAAAGCGCTACGGCCAAGACATTGCCCGCGACGACGTCATCGCAGTCATGGATGCGCTCGGCATCGACAAGGCGCATATTGTCGGCCATTCGATGGGCGCCGCGACCGCGCTGCACGTCGGCGTCCATTATCCGCGGCGCTGCATCAGCGTCACGGCCGCCGGATGCGGTTACGGTTCGAGCCCCGATCCGGTGCTGGTCGAGCAGGGGCGCGCCGTCTCGCGCGAGACCGCGCAGATGTTTGAGGAGCTCGATTTCGCGACGGCCGCGGCGCGGTATGCCGACGGCGCGACCCGGCAGACGCACAAGAACAAGGATCCGCGCGGCTTTGCCGAATTCGCCCGGATGTTGGGTGAGCATTCGGCGCTGGGCCATGCGCTCACTATGCGCGAGTTACAGGCGAAGCGCGCGACGCTTTGGGATATGCAGGCAGATCTCGAGCGCTTCTCCGTGCCGCTGTTGATCGTTGTCGGCGACGAAGACGACTGGTGCCTGGACGCGAGCATTTTCTTGAAGCGCACGGTGCCGAGCGCCGGGCTATCGGTCATTCCGCGTTCCGGGCACACAATCACCAGCGAAGAGCCGACCGCGTTCAATGCGGCGCTGGCCGACCTGTTCGCAAATGTGGAATCCGGACGCTGGATGGCGCATCGCGGCGTGTAGCAAACGCCCAAATCTGCGGCAGCGCGTGCTCGCCACGCTCGCTTGACAATCGGCTTGCGGCGGTCGGACACTTTGTGAGCATAAGGTTAGCGTGGGCCGCGGCGAGCGCGTTTGCGTCTGTTCGTTGGCAGGGCGGCCAAGGGAGCACATCATGACAACCCGAGTAATGAGTTTAGCGTTTGCGGCGACAATTGTGTTCGCCCCGCCGGCATTCGCGCAGAACACGATCAAGATCG
>Ga0207803_1000211_pt1 | contig 10899 bp, 8 predicted proteins | sample LuqExpMetageno41_FD_187799 | JGI IMG/M metagenome (GOLD analysis project Ga0207803, IMG submission 187799) | Tropical forest soil microbial communities from Luquillo Experimental Forest, Puerto Rico - Sample 41 (SPAdes) | ecosystem: Environmental > Terrestrial > Soil > Tropical forest ...
GCACCCCTATAGCGCGGCCAAGAAGTAGCAGCGCGGGCGCGGGCCCGACCGACGCCGGCCAGACCCGCTCTCCTTCGTTACGCGCCCGCGAGATCGTTGACAGCTCCAACAGAAGTGTATCCACTTCTTTCGAAGACAACCGACGGCTCGCACTATGCGCTGGCGATGGCGGTCAGGCTTCCACGTTCCCAAGGGGATCAGGCGATGAACAAAAAGCGTGTGTGTATCGACGTCGGCGGAACATTTACGGATTGTCTGGTGATGGACGAGACCGGGCTCCTGCAGAAATTTAAGGCGTCGACCACGCCAAGCGATCCTTCGGCCGGCTTGATGAATGCGCTGAAAAAAGCGGCACGGCACTACGGTATCGATATCAGCGAATTCCTCGGCCAGATCGAAGTTCTGGTGCATGGGACGACGCTTGCCACCAACATCCTGATCAACGAACGCGGCGCAAAGGCCGGGATGATCACCACCAAAGGCTTCCGCGACAGCATCGAAATGCGCCGTGGCATCAAACCAGTCGATGTGTCGCTCTATAACCTGTTCATTCCGCCAAACCGGCCACTGATCCCGCGCTCGCGCCGCATCGGTGTCGAGGAGCGCACGCTCTGCGATGGCCGTATCTTGACGTCGCTCAACGAGCAGGACGTTGCCGACTCGGTGAAGAAGCTCAAGGCGCAGGGCGTTCAATCGATCGCCGTCTGTTTCCTGCACTCCTATGCAAATCCAGCGCACGAGCGCCGCGCCGCCGAGATTTGCCGGGTGATCGCGCCGGACATCTTCGTCAGCACGTCGCACGAGACGCTGCCGATCTGGCGCGAATTCGAGCGCTTCAACACCACCGCTGTCGGCTCTTATGTCGGTCCGGCCGTCGCGCGCTACCTGACATCGCTGGAGAGAGTCCTGAAAGAGTTCGGGTTCAAGGGCACGTTCCTGATGATGCTGGCCAACGGGCTGGTGCAGAACATCACGGAATGCATCCGGCGCCCAGTCTTCCTGTTGCATTCGGGTCCGGCGGCGGCACCCTCCGGCGCGGTCTATCTCGGCCAGCACCTCGGCGAGAAGAATCTGCTCTCCGTCGACATGGGCGGTACCAGCTTCGATGTCTGCATGATCGAAAAGGCTGAGATCCCGACGACGACCGAGCACTGGGAGAACGATCAGCGCGTCGCCATCAAGATGGTCGATATCGCCTCGATCGGTGCCGGCGGGGGCTCGATGGCGAAGATCGACGCTCTCAACCTGCTTCGCGTCGGGCCGCAGAGCGCCGGGGCCGACCCGGGTCCGGCCTGTTACGGCAATGCCGAGGATGCGACCGTGACCGACGCCAACCTCATCCTCGGCTACGTGCCGGGCGACTACTTCCTCGGCGGCGAGATGAAGCTCGATGAAAAGGCCTCGCGCCGCGCCATGAAGCCGCTCATGGAAAAGCTTGGCGTCGACGAGAAAGGTGCGGCGGAAGCAATTTTCCGCACCGTCAATGCCAACATGGCGAACAAGATCACCGAGGTGTCAACCAAACGCGGCCACGACATCCGCAACAGCATCATGATCGCCGGCGGAGGCGGCGGACCGATCCACGGCGGCTTCATCGCCGACTCGCTCGGCATCAAACGCGTCGTGGTCCCACCGGTGGCAGCGCTCTACAGCGCCTTCGGTATGTTCGCAATGGACATCGGTCAGGACTACGCGCGTTCCTTCGTGACCCGATGCATGAATGCCGACCTCGAAGGGATCAATCGTGTTTACAGCGAACTGGAAGCCGAGGCCCTCCGCGCATTCGAACAGCATGGCGTGCCGGCCGACAAGGTGATCCTCAAGCGCAGTGCTGATCTGCGTTACGTCGGTCAGTTCCATGAAGTCGAGATTGATATGGCAGGCGGCAGGATGAGGCGCGAGCTAATCGATGCTGCGGCGGAAGGGTTCGCGCGCAAACACGAGGAGCTCTACACCTTCGCCATGCCGTGGAAGGCGGTGGAAATCCTGACGCTGCGGCTAAAAGCGACGACACCGAACGCCCCGTTCGCTTTACCGCAGGCCGCAAAAGGCGACACGGACCCGCGCTCCGCGCTCAAACGCCGGCGCACCTGTCGCTTCAATGGCCGCGACGTCGATACGCCGATCTATGACGGCGAAAAGGTGCTCGCAGGCAACGTCATCAGCGGACCGGCAATTATCGAAGAAACGACGACGACCGTGGTCATTCCTGAAGCCTATGTCTGCTCTGTCGACAAATACAAGAACTACATTCTGAATCGGGCTTGACGGGAGGCCAGCATGGTACAGCAAGTCAACATCGACCCGACCACAGTCGCAACGGTTTGGCATTCCATGCAGACCATCTGCAAGGAAATGCGACATTTGGTAAAACGCACAGCGCAGAACTATTTGATCGGCCAGTTGCAGGACCTCTCCGTCGGAATCTGGGCCGCGGACGGGTCCGCCGTCGCGATCCCCGTCGGTTTGCCAAACCAGTTTCTTGGGACGTCATTTGCGGTTCAGGAACTCGTCAAGATGTTCGGCGACGACATCCATCCCGGTGACGTCTTCCTAACCAACGATCCCTACCATGGCGGACACAACACTCACTTGCCGGACTGGGGCTATATCCGCCCGATCTTCTATCAGGGCGAGTTACTGTTCTTCACCCTTTGCCGCGGCCATCAGACGGACACCGGCGGCTCGTTCCCAGGCGGATATTTCCCGAACGGCTACGACATTCACGCCGAGGGGCTCATCATCCCGCCGATCAAGGTCATCGATCGCGGTCGCGAGCGGAAGGACCTGGTCAACCTCATTCTCAACAACGTGCGTTTCTCCGACGGCGTCCGCGTCGACCTTCACGCAATGATCGGTTCAACCACAATGTGCGAAAAGCGCATCCTGGCGCTGCTCGATATGTACGGCCGCGACACGGTCTTGGCGAGCATCCAGGAGATGATGCGGCGCACCGAACTCGCTGTCCGCGACGAGATCCGCAAGTTTCCCGACGGCGTGTACTACGGCGCAGCCGCGACTGATGACGACGGCACAACACTCGACGAACAGGTGTGGGTGCGCGCAAAGATCACGGTCGCGGGCGACGAAATGACCATCGACCTGTCGGAGAGTGATGCGCAGCGCAAGGGCTTCGTCAATTGCGTCTATGCGGTCACCTACGGCATTGCAATCGCCGCGGCGATTCTCTACTTCGATCCTGCCTTGGCCGATTATCACAATGAAGGAACGATGAAGCCGATCAAGGTGATCGCGAAGCCGGGATCGGTTGTGAATTGCCAATACCCGGCAACGGTAGGTGCCTCTCCGGTGAATGTCGGCGTCCAGATCATGGAAGCGGTGGTCGAGGCTCTGTCGAAAGCACTGCCCAACCGCGCCATCGCCGCCTGGGGCAAGCATCGCGGCGATTACTTGTTCGCCAAGGATCCGCGCACCGGTGAACCCTATGTCCGCACCTGCTTCGACTATGACGGCAGCGCTGGCGCGGTCGCGGGTTACGACGGCTACCAGGCTGTCAGTACGCTCACGGCGATGGGCGCCGCGCATCGCGACAACGTCGAGGAAATGGAAGTCCGCGTGCCCTGGCGCGCGCTCAAGTGGGAGTTTGTACCAGACTTCAGCGGCGCCGGCCGCTGGCGCGGCGGTCCCGGCGTGCACTGGGAAGCCTTGAACGAAGGCACCGACGGTCAAATGGCGACGGGCAGTTCGGACGGCGACGTCGTGCAAGGCTTCGGCGCCCTAGGCGGTGAGCCCTCACCCGTGTCGCGCACCTATCTTCGTCGTGATGGCGAGGATATCCGGGTCAAACCTCACCGGCTCGTGCCGGTGAAGTCTGGCGATGTACTGGTCAAGCAATCCTCGGGCGGAGGCGGAGTCGGCAGCCCGGCTGAGCGCGATCCAGAAATGGTGCGCGAGGACGTGGAAAACGAGCTTGTTTCACTTGACGCAGCCAAGAACATCTACCGCGTGGACATTGATCCTGTTACGTTGCAAGTGGACGAACGGGCGACTAAGAAGTTGCGGGAATCATAGCTCTCGTCCGTCTCTACTTAGCGTACAGGCCACGTCCAGCTTTGGATGGGTGGGCGCGAGCCACCATAGCTAAGAGACATGGCAAGGAAGAAAGCAACCCGGCGCAAGAAGCCGACGCTCCAAAAGGTCTTGCGGCCACTGGCTGGCAACAGCCATCGCCGGGCATCGGTCGATATTCATCGCTATCTGCGCGATCTGATCTTGTCGAACGCGCTGCCGCCGGAAACCGTGTTGTCTCAGGTCCAGGTCGCGGACTGCATGAAAGTCAGCCGCACGCCCGTGCGCGAGGCTTTGCGGATGCTGATGGAAGAAGGACTCGTTGAGGCGGAACCAAATTACCGCTGTCGGGTGCTCGGTTTCGATCCGCGCGAACTGGAAGCGCTTTACATATCACGGATCGCGAACGAAGGGATAGCTGCGATCACGACTGTAGAAAGCATGACCGACGCCGATATCAAGAAAATCGGGGCCCTGTTGCGCGAGCTTCGCAAGGATGAAAAAGGGCAGAATCTTTCCGGCTGGCTTAAGAATCATCGCGCGTTTCACCAACTGCTGTTCTCGCGGGCAAATCCGCTATTGCAAAAACGCATGCGCGTCGACTGCCAGCGCAGCGAGCGGTACGTTTATAACACCGTCCAGGCGGGATTGTCGGACTTATTTCGTCGCGCAGCGATAGAGCACGGCGAAATCTATGAAGCCTGCAAGCGGCGCGAGCCCGCAACAGTCGTAGCACTGCTGGCCGATCATCTTGCTGCGGCTGCAGTCGACATCATGGCCGAATTCGCCCCCAACTGGGACCCTGCGAACCTTCGCAATGCCGCGCGGCTGGTGCGCGCTGGAGCTGCACATCTGGGATAGGGCGATCGCGCATAGCAGGGACATGCGCGCATGTCTTCGATAGCTCGCCTAAGCATCACGTGATGCGCACGGTTGGTTGAATCGAGGGCGTCAAAGCAGCCTGCACTCATGGACACTTCAGGAACCTCAGATAGGACGCCGCGAACACCAGGACAATTCCGACGTTCACTATCAGCCGTTCCCAGAATGGGTGCTTGAAGAACAGGACGTCCATGCCGATCACGATGAGCACGTAAAGCACAACGCCTGCCGTCTCCCCATCCTTTCTTTCTACTACGTCTATGAGTACACACGTTGCAGATTATGCCCGGTACTTTAGGATGCTCCGCCAAGGCATTGAAATCGTTATCACGGAAGGGTGGCCGAGTGGTTTAAGGCACCAGTTTTGAACGACGGGACACGTCCTGCCGCCCTCTCCCGTCCGATGTCAAAAGACCCGGAATTCCGGTCCTTTTCGCTATCCCTAAGTGGGCTCCAGGCCGTCCCGTGTCATTTAATTATTTGCCGTATGTGTCGAGAAATGTGTCCAGCCTAGTGCAGCGGCCGTAACCGCACCGCTCCTGTTCCGCGAGCGTGATCCGATTCTTCGCCACACATCACCTTCGCGGGCAAAGTCGATTGCCCATGGGCCACTTACTTTGCCTCCTCACCCGCGAGATGACGCGACCGGTGCTGTTAGTTTGACTACCGTCAGCTCGCGCCGGGCGCGGCTAAGTCACCCGATAAAAACCGCATCACAAAGTCTGGGCCGCCGAGCAGTTCGCGCTCGCAGAGCCCGGGCCGAACTCGCGGAGATAGTGACGCAATCGGTAGCGCGACAGAACTACGGTGCATCTGCCGCCGCCGTATGCATAAAAGAAGCCGCGCCGTAGAGCGACGCGGCTTCTCTTAGGACAGGACCTCCACTCGCCCCCACAGTACCCCCACGGGGGGAGGACCTGAAGTAGAGGCGAGCCTGAACCCCGACGGCATTTAATCTCAAGTACAATTCTCAAACTTCAAATAGAAAGGTATGAAGCTGAGGCTTTTGTGCCACAGTACCGTGAATCTTCCCACTGTCCATATTCTCGGCCAACGTTTGCCCGAATGAAGCGAGACCCTGGGCTTCTCATTCACACGGGAGCGGGAATGAACGACGCGCAAGAAACGGCCAAGCCCTGCAATGAGTCATTTGTTGTCGAAGTCAGCCGGGGAAAGCATTCTGAGCACGCATCCTGGGTCGAGGCGTTGGAAACGACTCTGGTCTTGAGGGAGGATTCTCCCCGGGGCTAAGATCAGACTTGTCGATCCATACGAGAAGAGCGCCGCGGATTCAAAGCGGGAGCAAACCGTTTAGAACACGGCGAGCATCCCCTGAGTTCTACTCGTGGCTACTTCATCACCTGCTTCCTGGAAGCAGGCGCTCGCTTCATTTCGGCCTGTAAACAACAGGAGAACCAAGAGTGGCTGGCAATCGCCGACTGCGGATACGGAGCCTGCTCGATATTGTCTCATTGACACTCTCGATCACCATTATCCTGGGGGTGACCGTGCTTACTATCCAGCCACACTCCACGAAAGAGAAGTTGGCTCAAGCATCAGCAGCAGTGAGGGCCAATTCGGGGCGGTAAGCACAACCCCGACAGATACGCAGCTTTTATTTCAAGTGCGGCACGCGCTTAAGCGTGATGCCCAATTTGGTCGAGGTTGCAAAACCGTAGATCGTCGCGCGTCTCTGAAGACAGCGGCCCCGGTCTTTCGACCGAGGCCTCGCCCGCACACTGTCCAATAACGGAGGGGTTCAGCGCACGGACCACTATGTCATCGTCCATTTCGGAACTTTTGACTGTGATGGCGATCACACCGATGCAGGCGATCGGGGCACCCCAAAATCCGTTCTCAAGTGATCGACATCACAGCTAAAATCGCAGGTCAGGGGTTGAATGCCTATATGCCAAGCGATGGAGGGGTCCATGAAGGCAGTCCAAAAAGTCCGCAACTTGTTGCATCAGCCGAAGCCGATCGTGTCGGCAGGCGACAATCCGTTTAAGGCGCCCGACCGCGCGACTTTGAGCGTGATGCGTGAGCGCGCCGAGAAGATTGAAGGAGCGCGCCGGTATTGGGCCTGCCCCTTCTGAGGCTACGGCCGAACCCTACGAGGCACATAGCGCTTGCGGTCAGGTCCGCCAATGAAGCTAAAGCACTTCGGGAATGCCCTCGCCTCGGTCCGTCATGCGGATCAGTGACGGGACGCTCTGATGTGCAAAAGCCCCCGGCAATGGCCGGGATTTACTTGAATAAGATGTCAATCCACATCCCAGCAAGATGTCAATGCTTGTCCAATTCAGGTACTGGGTTTTCCAACCCCCACGGGGGGAGCACCCGAGTTGGAGCCTCGAACCCATGGCATTTAATCTCAAGTACAATTCTCAAACTTCAAATAGAAAGGTATGAAGCTGAGGCTTTTGTGCCACAGCACAGTGAATCTTTGCACCGTCCACATTCTCGGCCAACGTTTGCCCGAATGAAGCGAGACCCTTGCTTTTCATTCACAAGGGGGGAGCGGGAATGAACGACGCGCAAGAAGCCCCACCTATTTCTTTCGATCAGCTGTGACCCCTGCCTCACACGCAGGGCTGGACGCAGATAGCCAACGGCACAGCTGATCCCAAGAGAAGCCGCGTCGCTCTACGGCGCGGCTTCTTTATGCATACGGCAGCGGCAGTTCAAGGGAGCGTTCACTCGGCTTTTTCAGCTTGAGAAAAGTAGGTCAGGTAGCAAGGTCGCGAAGTGCAACATGCTCTCGCGCAGACATCGCATCGGAAAAAAAGCGGCCCAGCGATGGGCCGCTGAGTCTCAGGGAGGGTAGAAACGATAGCTCACACCTCCACTTTTACAAAAATCATGACCGCCGCGCGTTATTTTTGTGACCATGCTTATGGGCCGCACTGACCGTCCCCACACTGAACTCGTGGCGACAATCAGCCAATGGCTGGCCCATGTCTTATGATTTTAACAACCCCGAATATTGGTTCGATCGCGCGGAGGAATTGCGCACCCGAGTCGATCTGATGCGGGACCCAGGCAACAGGGAAATAGTGTTTCGCATTGCCGACGAGTACGAACGATTGGGGCGACGTGCCGTCGAACACAAAAATGAGGAAGCAAGATAACCATGTGCCTTCAACGATAGACGGATAAATCCCAGTCGCGAACATCTCAGCAGTCTGTCGGGTCAATTGCGTCATGACGATACAAGAAAGGCCGACGCTTTTACACGTTGGCTCGGAAGACATCATCAAGGCGCAGTGGATTGGGCCGGCGTGAAACAAAAAAGGGCCTAGCTTTTGGAAGTTGGCGGCTCGTAGGTCTGATTACGAAGTGTCTCTCTCGCCCATTCAAGGTGTTCGCAAGCTTCGCACCGATAGACTCGATGTGCGCCGCCATTCCCGCCAATTGATTTGACGTTTAACCAAAAGCCGGGTGTGTCAGCGCATCGGGGGCACCGCTCATGTCCCCGCCGAGGATTGATCTTCAGCCCGACAATCGCCCATGCGACCGTGCTTCGCAGACATGATCGCTCGTGCTTACTTGGACCGATTTGGCCGCCACCGACGGAACGCCCAAAACGCTCTGAAAGCGATGACTACAACAATAGATGCCGTGGCCTCCTGCATGTCCCGCCCCCTTGCCGTGTTCGCTGTGGGAAAACGATTTGACTGCGTGAAGCCTGCGTTAATTCGCTGTTAAATCCAACGCTCAAAAGAGGCCAGTAGCCAGCATTTAAGGCGCAGTGGCTGCAGCGGCGTGGGTGAGGTCAAACGAAAGAAGCCGTCAGCTAGGCGGCCTCTCCCTCTGATTGAGATGGCAGTTCTTCTGCGGACATTCGGCCGCACCGAACGCACTCATAGACGCGCACGTGCAGCGTACTGTCAGCAGGACCACGCACGCATTCAACGGACTTCTCTGCCATCCGAACCCGACATTTCGGGCAGATGGAGACGAACTTTTCCACAGACACGGAAAGCCCCCAGACTGCTACGCTATCATGATACAACTAGCGATGAGCGTCTACCGCCATTTCTAAACTGTGAAAAGGTTGTCTCCAAAGTGTGAAAAGGTTGTCAGGCAGCCACGGCGACGACCGTTTTGGCTATTGCGCGCCGCATCTCCTCAAACCGCCGCTCACGCTCCCCGACGACGATCTCGCGGGCCTCAACCGCCGCTTCGCGCGCATCGAGGTCTGCCTTACGCATTTCGAGGTCGGCCGTGACCGCTTGGGTTGCCTCCTGCGCAGCCTGTGCGTCCTAGAGGACCTTTTGGGTGCGCTGCCCCAGAGTTATGCCAAGGCGTCGAAGAGCGCGGACGAACAGGCAGCGAAGGTCATCGGGGCGTTGTCGAAAAGCATCCTGGGTACCTGGATTTGCCCAACAGTTCCCCAGTTGCCGAGTCGTTCTCTATCGAGTATCCGCTAACTCATTGATGTGATTGCCAAGGAAGGGTGGCCGAGCGGTTGAAGGCACCGGTCTTTGAAAGACGGGACACGTCCTGCCGCCCTCTCCCATCCAGTGCCAAAAGGCCCGGTTTTCCGGGCCTTTTCGCTATCCCAGAGTTGGCTCCGTGCCGTCCCGTGTCGTTCAATTATTTGCCGTTTGTGTCCAGAAATGTGTCCAGCCCAGTGTGCCGGCCCCACCCTTGGGCCACCGCCTTCTCTGATGTGGTGAGCTGTGCTTGATGCGTTGGGGCATGCCTTCCTCCCAGAAGGCTCTGCTCGATGCGGCAACCAAGCGGGCAGACAAACTCCGCGCCAAAGGCACTGAGCCGGATTTCAAGGAATATGACCAGTAATATCGCACTGTCGCAAAGCCATTGCCACGATGTCACTCTTTGCCCGAGAGGGATCTAGCGGGCTTCCCGGATGTCCTGTGTCGCCTCTTTGAGTGCGCGTATCACGTCCCCGCGAGAGATTATTCCTACCAATTGGCGATCCGTCCCGATAACTGGAAAGCTCCGGCTCTTAAGACTCACCATCAACTGGAGAACTCGCGTCAATGGTGCTGTCGGTTCGACATGCACGACGGCTTCAGTCATCATTTCGGCAACCGATCGCTGCATCAAATCCTCGTAATGGGGCACCATCTGACCGGTAGTAAAGGTAAAGGCCCGAAGGAAATCGAATTTTGTAACGATCCCCAACATTTTTCCTTCTTCAACTACAGGGAAGGAATTGAAATCGCGTTTCTCAAATAATGCCCCCAGGTCATGCATGGTTGTCTGGCGCGTCACCGTCGTTACTGCACGCGTCATATATTGATCTGCTGTGCCTTCGAGAAAACGGTACATGATTAGGATTGCCGCCGTTCTGACTTTGGTCCAAGCGTAGACCTGCTGCGGGCGATCGCGCAATGCCCGAAGTGGGGCAGCATGGATGATGGCTGCCTAGCCCAGTATTCGCCCGCAAGCCGGAGCGCCTAACTAGAGATCGGAGATTACTTCAAGACAGGATGGATGAATGTCGGAGCCGTCACCGCCGCCGCCACCAGCACGGGGCATAGACGAAAAGTTTTGCACAAATTGCGGCTCGGTCATTAGCGCCAGAGCGGAGATATGCCCTAAGTGCGGCGTCCGACAATCGCCTGTTCCTGGCGTTCTAGGGCCGTTAACGGCGAGCGGACGAAATCGAATTGCTGCAGCCTTGTTTGCCATCATTCTCGGCGGCTTTGGCAACGTGAACGGCACCATTCTCGGTGCGCTGTTGATCGGAATGGTGCAGAGCGTGTCAGCCGTCTACATCTCGAACGCCTATTCGAATTCGATCGCCTTCGGACTGATGATGGTCACCTTGATTTTCTTCCCGCGCGGTATCGTTCCAGAGCGGATGGAGGAAAATGTCTAGGAGCGGTCTGTGGGTATTGCGTTTGGTCTGCGTCGCCGTATTGGCGGCGCTGCCGTTCATCATCGGGCCGTTCTGGCTCAACATGATGGTGCTGGCACTGATCTATAGCCTGGTGGTCTACAGCATTAACGTGT
>Ga0207803_1000212_pt1 | contig 10876 bp, 10 predicted proteins | sample LuqExpMetageno41_FD_187799 | JGI IMG/M metagenome (GOLD analysis project Ga0207803, IMG submission 187799) | Tropical forest soil microbial communities from Luquillo Experimental Forest, Puerto Rico - Sample 41 (SPAdes) | ecosystem: Environmental > Terrestrial > Soil > Tropical forest ...
TACCTGCGCGCCAGGCTTAAGTCGGAACTCGCAGTGTGGAAAAACGTAGCCGAACGCGCGGGGCTGGCGGAAAAATAACTTGCAAGCGCACGCAAATTCATAGCTTTACAGCAAAATTTCCTAGCACTTGTCGCAACAAAATTAGCTGGTTTTCGTCTTCTCACGACGTCCGTCCAGCATCCATGAGAACATTTCCTTGGTCCGGCGAGCCGTTTCCGGCAACGGCATATTGACGATCGGATATTGATCCTTCCAGTGGAACGGCCGGCAGGCGTCGATGATGGCGCGGCTGTTGGTGAAGTCGCCCTGCGCCTTGCGCTCGGGCGGAATCGACGGATCGAGCGGCGTCGACCAGGCACCGCGGATAAAATCAATCGAGGTTGCCGGATCCGAACGAGAGCACACCGCCCACATCAGCTCTTCGAGGTTGGACACATCGATGTCGTCGTCGACCACGACCACGTATTTGCCGGCGTAGGCGACCGAACGGCACATCGCGGCGAGATGTCCAGCCTGGCGTGAATGTCCTGCATAACGCTGCTTGATGGACACCGCGGTCAGCTGGCGCGAGCCGCCGGCCTCGTGGCACCACGTGGCGACCACATCGGGTAGCCCAGTCTTCTTAAGTTCCTGCTTGAGCAGCGCCGAGCGCATCACGGCACGATAGCGCGCCTGTTCCTCCGGTGGGCGTTGCGGAGGACAGCCGAGAATGATCGGATCGTTGCGATGATAGATCGCCTTGACGTCGAGCACCGGTTCGCTGCGCATCTTCGAACCGTAGTAGCCGGTCCATTCGCCGAACGGCCCTTCCGGCGCCACATTGCCCGGCTGAACGAAGCCCTCGATGACCACCTCGGCATTGGCCGGATAGGGCAAGCCGGTATGCTTGCCGAGCACCACCTTCTGCGGGCGGCCGCGATAAGCGCCGGCGATTTCGTATTCGCACGTGCCGTAGGGCACTTCCGTGCAGGCCATCAGGAAGGTGAGCGGATCGCCGCCGATGACGATGCACACCGGCATTGGCTTGTTGAGCGCCTGGTACTTGTCGCGGTGAATCCGCCCGTGCTTGCCGGGCGAGATATAAAAGCCGAGGCGCTTGGCGTCGTGGATCATCACCCGGTAGGTGCCGACATTCACCCAGCCCTCGTCTGGATCACGCGTGACATTGAAGCTACCGGTACCGATATAGCGCCGCCCTTCATCGCGGTCGTGCCAGACCGGGGTCGGGAATCTGGTGACGTCCACCGCGTCGCCCTCGATCACGTTTTCCATCACAGGGCCGGTTGCCACGACCTCATAAGCCAGCGGCTTGTCGGAGATTTTCTGGAAATCGCCAAGAAAAGCTTCCGACAGTTCGATCTTGTTGAGATCGGGCGAAAAGCCAAGCGTCATGTTCTGTCGCCGGCTACCAAAAAAGTTGGTGAGCACGCGGAAGCCTTTCGGGTAGCCCGGAATTTTATCGAACAATGCCACAGGTGCTTTGGCATCGTGCTGCAGCAATTCCGCCGCCATACCGATGTCTTCCTGCCAGGAGTAGCCATTGGCGCGCACCAGCTCGCCAAGCTTGTCGGCCTCCACCATCCATTCGCGCAGATCATCATAGGCCACGCGCGCTTGACGGTTGTTGGTAATGGCAATGTTCATGTGTGCTCTCCTCGCCCATTACTGAAAAATTAGCGGGACGCCCGATTGCAAACAAATTGGAATTGAGCGGAATGGTCCACCGACGCGCGCTTGCGTGTCTTTGATTTGGGTCAAGACCGGCAGGGTGCGGAGACTCCTTCTGCTGCGTTTAGTCGGGGGAGTCGCCCAAGGATGCGCGCACACGATTCCAGAATTCGCGGCGCATCTTGCGGAACCAGGCAGTGTAGAGCTCGGGCCGCGCATCGACGTCACGCTCGACTTCGGTGTAGTCCATCCAGCGCCAGTCGGCGACCTCGTTCGGATTCGGAGTTGGCGAACCGGTGAAATGGCCACCGAACACATGCGTTATTTCGTCTTCAATCAGGCCATTAGACACTTCGGCGCGGTAAGGCATCGCGAAGATGAAGGAGAGCGGGCAGACGATGCCCATTTCTTCCTCCAGCCGCCGCACGGCGGCATCGAGGACGCTCTCGCCGGGACGAGGGTGGCTGCAACAGGTATTCGTCCAAAGTCCACCCGAGTGATATTTTTCGGCGGCACGTTGGTGCAGCAGCACGCGGCCGTTGCCGTCCCCAATGACGATGGATATGGCGCGATGCCGAAGTCCATTGCGGTGCGCATCGAGCTTAAGCGCTGTCCCGATCGGTATGTCGTTTGCATCAACGATGATCACTTCGTCCAAACTGTTGTCGGCGCGCGACCAATCCTTCGCGTCTGATCGCCGGGTAAGATGTGACGCTTTTGGGAGAGGTCTCATGTCAGTATCCTAACCTTAAATCTCACAGGCTTCCAAATGTTTCCAATGACCACCCTATGTGTCATTGTTGGACATCATGAACTCGGAGCTCGAACAGCGGGTCGCCGCTTTTCTCGCAACGTACCACGTCATGTCGCTCGCGACCGTTGGTTCGAGCGGCCCGCATGCGACAAATCTGTTCTACGCATGCGATGGACTGGCCCTCGTTTGGGTGTCCGACCCTGATACACGGCATTCCCGGGACATAGCGGCAGACCCGCGCGTGGCCGCCACGGTGGCGCCGGATTATTCGGATTTCGCGGACATACGCGGTATACAAATCGCAGGTGCGGCGCAACCGATCGTGGCGATGCACGAACGCAAGCGCCATCTTGCGCTACTTGAGGCGCGCTATCCATTTCTCGGAGAATTGGCGAAGGGGCCGACCAAGCTACTCGAGGCCTATGCGCGTACCACCGTTTATCGCTTGCGGCCGGCGCGCATTATTTTGATCGACAATAGCAAGGGCTTTGGCCATAAGGAAACGCTCGAAATTTCTCCGTAGCGACGCTTGGCTTGGAGGGAACACAAATGCGACGCCTGATTGTTGGCCTCACCGGGGCGACCGGCGCGATCCTCGGCATACGCCTGCTCGAGGCGCTCAGGGCGTGCAAGGTGGAATCGCATCTCATCATCAGTGCGTGGGCGCACCGAACAATCGAGCACGAGACGCCGTATACGGTCAAACAAGTGGCCGCATTGGCCAACGTTTATCACAATGCATCGAACATGGCGGCGGAGATTTCATCTGGTTCGTTCATCACTGACGGCATGGTGGTGATACCGTGCTCGATGCGCACCCTCGGCAGTATTGCAATGGGTTTTGGCGAACACCTCATCCATCGCGCTGCCGACGTCGTTCTTAAGGAAAGGCGGAAGCTAGTGCTGGTCGCGCGCGAGTCGCCGTTATCTGAAGTGCACCTTGAGAACATGCTCAAGCTTTCGCGCATGGGCGTGACGATCATCCCGCCCATGCCTGCCTTCTACAATCATCCGAAAAGCGTTGACGATATCGTCAATCACATCGTGGCGCGCGTGCTCGACCAGTTTGGAATCGATACTGATTTTGTGAAACGCTGGGATGGGCGCATGGTATCATCCAGCAAGGCGGCTGCCATTGCCGACAACAAGGCAGCCGCAAAAAAATAAGCGGCGCGTTCTTCAGTCAAAGATGAAATTGGCGACCTTCAGGAACAGCGTGCGGTTGATGCCAACCGCAGGGCTGGGACCGTACGTTAGGCGGGCTCCCCAAGGCGATGGCATCTCGACGGACAACCGTTTGCACCCTAACACGCGGGACCGCGGTGAAGTCACGCTGGTGGCATAGGTGATTATCGAACTCGCGGGCGTTGATGCTAGTAATTTTCGCGGTTGCGAGGCCGCCAGGCGATTGCGATCATGCCCCAGTCAGGAGTCCCATGAAGGCGGCTGTTCTTCAACAACCCAAGAAATTTAGCATCGACGAACGTCCGGTTCCGGCTGCCGGATTGGGCGAAGTGGTCGTGCGCATTGCCGCCACCGCGGTTTGCCACACCGATCTCGACCTTTATCTGGGTCAGCACCCCGGCGTGCACTACCCGATTGTGCTCGGGCACGAGGCGACCGGCACCGTTGCTTCAATCGGCGCGGGCGTGACGGGCTTGAAGCCGGGACAGAATGTCATCATCAATCCGGTCATCAGCTGCGGCCAATGCGACTGCTGCCAGCGTGGCGACGAGCATTTGTGCCGCAATGCCGGTATTTTGGGCCGCGAGTTCGAAGGCTCGCTCAGTCAGTACGTCCGCCTGGCCGCGCGTTACGTATACCCGCTACCGCAACACCTGCCGCTTGCTGAAGCGACTATGATCGAAACACTCGCGACGGTGCATCACGCGCAGGTGCGCGCCGGCATCAAGCCGGGCGAATCTGTCGTCGTTCTGGGCCAAGGGCCGACCGGCCTGCTGCACACGCGCCTCGCGGTGCTCAACGGCTGCAAGCCGGTGATCGCGGTTTCGCGCAGTCAATGGAAGATCGATCTGGCTGAAAGCATGGGCGCCAAAGTCGTGCGCACCGACGTGGATGAGGCGGCGGAGCCGGTGAAACGGCAGACCAATGGCAACGGTGCCGACGTCGTCGTGGATACTGTGGGTAGCACTGGCACTCTCCGTGCCGGTATCAAGATGCTACGGCCGGGCGGCCGGTTCTTGTCGTTTTCCTTAGGACACTCGGATTTCACGGGGCTCAACGCGTTCGATCTGTACATCAAGGAAATCAGCATCATTGGAGCGCGCGCCTTGAAGGCCGTAGACATGACGCCGTCGATCGACCTGGTCGCGTCTGGCAAATTCGACGTGTCGCCGTTTATCACCGCGCGCTACCCGCTCGCCCAAGTCTCAGCCGCTTTTGAGGAATATGAGCGTAATCCGGGCCGGATTCTGCGCATCATCATCGACGCTGGAACCGATTAGCAGCCCGCACTATCCTATTCTCATGACGCAAGTCACGCGAAGCTACCGCGATCTGCACGAGCATCTTGAGGTGCTGCGCGAACGCGATCTCATCCGCATCATAGATCGGACGATCGACAAGGATTCGGAATTGCATCCGCTGGTGCGCTGGCAATTTGTCGGCGGCCTCGATGAGGAAAAGCGCAAGGCCTTCCTGTTCACCAACATCACCGACGGGCTGGGGCGCAAATACAAGATGTCGGTGGTGGTCGGCGCCATTGCCGCAAACCCGCAGATCTACAGTATCGGCATGGAGGCCAAGGTCGAGGACATCCAGGCCAAATGGGATCACGCGATCGCCAACCCGATCGAGCCGCGGCTGGTGAACGAAGCGATTTGTCATGACGTCGTCATCGAGGGAGCCGCGTTGCAGGGCGAGGGACATGGGCTCGACATGTTGCCGATCCCGGTCTCGACGCCGGGCTTCGACAGCGCGCCGACGCTGACCGCGACCAATGTGGTCACGCGCGATCCCGAGACCGGGATTCAGAATATGGGCACCTACCGCGCCGCGCTGAAGGCGCCGGACCGGCTGGTTGTGCGCATGGCGACGCGCGTCGGCGGCGCCGGCGGCTACCAGCATTATCTCAAGTACCAGAAGCGTAAAGAACCGATGCCCTGCGCTATCGTGCTCGGCTGCCCGCCCTTTGTCGCCTTCCTGGGTCCGCAAAAACTGCCCATCGGCGTCGACGAATTCACCGTTGCGGGAGGGCTTGCCGGTGAGCCTATCAACGTGGTGCGGGCGCGCACCGTCAACCTTTTGGTGCCGGCTGAATCGGAATTAGTGATCGAGGGGATGATCGACACCGAATGGCTCGAGCCGGAAGCTCCGTTCGGCGAGTCGCATGGCCATGTGGCGCTTGAAGAGTTCAATATGCCGATGCAGGTGACAGCGATCACCCATCGCAAAAATCCGATCATCCCGTCGTATATTAGCCAGGTGGCACCGAGCGAATCGAGTGTGATCAAGCGGGTTGCCTACGAGCCGCTTTTCCTGTCGCATTTGTCCAAGACGCTGGGCATCCGCGGCGTGAAGAAGGTGGCATTGCATGAGCCGCTCACTGGGCTTCTGCGTGTCACCATCATCACTATGGAAAAAGGTGCCGCACGCACCGAAGTGTGGCGCGCGCTGCACGGTGCCGCGTTCTTCAAGGGCGATTGCGGCAAGATCTGCATCGCGGTCAACGAGGACATTTCACCAGATAATGCCGACGCGCTGCTGTGGGCCATGGCCTATCGCATGAATCCGATCGAAGACGTGCAGCTGCTACCGCATCGCGGGATGGGACACGGGCCCAAGCGCGAACACGACAGCGAAGAAGATTCGACGCTGTTGCTAGACGCAACCATGAAGGGCGACATGCCGCCGCTCGCGTTGCCGAAGCAGGAATATATGGAGCGGGCGAAGGCGATCTGGGACGAGCTAGGCTTTGAGCCGCTGCGTCCGCAGCCGCCTTGGTTCGGCTACTCGCTCGGCGACTGGCTGCCGCAATGGGACGAGGCGGCCAAGCGCGCCGCGCTTGGCCGCTATCTGGAAAACGGCCTGATCAGCGTCAAGCAGAAGCGCAAGGGGATCAAGCCGGAGACCAAGTTCCGGCCGGACAAGAATTGACGGTACGCTGTGTCGGAAGAGCTGTCCTTCAACTATTTCCCAGACAATTACCGCTGGTCGCACGGGCTGCTGATCGGGCTGAACATGGCACCGTGGGGCGGCGCCGAGATCGGCGAGGTCAACCGCGTCGGCCTGCGCCTGAAGAAATGCGTGGGCGACGACGACGCGTGGATTCGTGAATGGGCGCGCGAGGCGCGCATCGTAGAGGACCGCGGCCGCGGGCGCATCGCCGCCGGGCACACGATTAGCGGCGCACAATATTTGCAGCGCGCCAGCGCCTATTACCACGTCGGCGAGCGCTTCCTGCAGCCGAAGAGCAAGCAGGGTAACGATGCCTATATGCGCGGCGTCCAAGCCTTGCACGACGCCGCGAAATACATCAGGCGGCCGCGGCTGGAGCACGTGGAAGTTCCCTACGGCGTCACCAGCCTGCCGGCGATTTTCGTGCATGCCGAGCCGGCCAAGAAAAGCGGCAAGGTACCGGCGATGGTCTTCTTCGATGGCCTCGATGTCACCAAGGAAATCCAGTACTTCAAGGGTGTCGCCGACTTGGTCGCGCGCGGCATCGCTTGTCTGATCGTCGACGGCCCGGGCAACGGCGAGAGCATCCGCTTTCGCGGACTCTATCTGCGCCACGACACCGAGCATTACGCGACGCCGGTGTTCGACTATCTTGCCGCGAGGCCCGAGGTCGATCCCAAGCGCATTGGCGTCATGGCGATCAGTCTCGGCGGCTATTACGCGCCGCGCGCAGCGGCGTTCGATAAGCGTTTCGCCTGCTGTCTCGCTTGGGGCGCGCAGTGGGACTATCAGAAAATCTGGCGCGACCGCTTCGAGCGCCTGGCGCACGCCGATACCCCGTCACTGTCGGTGGCGCAACAGCACATTGCCTGGGTGCTGAACGTGAAAACGCAGGATGAGGTTTTGAAAAAGCTGGAGCCGTTCAAGCTCGATGGCGTCGTGCAGAAAATTGCGTGCCCGTTTTTGATGCTGCATGGTGAGGGCGACGAGCAGATTCCGCTGCCCGAGGCGCAGAAATGCTTCGATGCGGTCGGCTCGAAGCACAAGACGTTTAAGCTCTTCACGCGCGAAGAGGGCGGCTATCACCACTGTCAGATCGACAACCAGAGCATCTGCTCGGCCTATATGTGGGACTGGCTCGAGCAGGTGTTGCAACCGGCGCGCTAGCCCTCCGGGATCACCGGCAACAGCAGATATGGCTGCTTGCCGGCGGCGAAGTGTAGCGTGTTGCGGCAGGCAAAGATCTTCGCAGGCCGGTCGTCCGGATCCACGTGCAGAAACGGCCCGACGCCCTTCATCGGATAGGGCGCGTCGGGTAGCGCCGCGTCAGTGCCGTCGAATTCGTAGTCCTTGCCGCGCACGGTGAGTGCTACCCGGTAGCCGGGCGGCACCACGACGGAAGTTGGCCAGATTTCGATATCGAGTTCCACCGGCTGGCCCGGAATGAGCGGCTGGATCTCGTCGTGTGTGTGCCAGGGCCGGTAGGGTTGCGAACGTTTCGGATCGAGCTTGCGATGCGAGGCGCGCAGCCAGCCAAGCCCGATCGGAGTCCGCGGGTCGTTGGAGCCGATGAACGTGATCTCCTTGCCGGCCGGATCGAACAGGCGTAGCACGAGGAACAGATCGGCATCGGTCGTTTCCGACGACACCCACAGCTTGGCCGCGACTGGCCCTGTAATCTCCACGCTATTTGTTGAAGGTTTGGTGCTGAAGGTGAGGCCGTCGCCGGTCGTTTGATAGCTCAACGCCATCTCGCTCTTCGGCGCGGCAGGATCTAGCCTGCCGTCCGGTTGCAGAAAATATTTGGTCCATTGCGTGCGCGCGAGCGGCCACTCCTTCTCGGCGCGCAGCACGAATTTCTCGCCGGGGTGGCGGATGTTGAGCGAAACGCGCGGCTGCTTGCTCCAGCCGCTGTCCTCGCCCTTGAGGAAATGTGCGAAGAAGCGCTTCTGTAGCGTCTCGCCGTATTTGCTGTAGAAATGCGTGAAGTGGGTGTCGCCGTGTACTTCAAGCCATTTTTGCTGCGAGCCGGCGCGCAGCCAGCCCTCAAAATTGCCGCGCGTGTGCAGGCCGACGCCGCCCCAGTTGGCGGCCGAGAGCAGCGGCGCCTTGATCTTCTCGAACTCCGCTGTGCGCGCGGCGTAGTAGTCGTCGCGCAACACGTGTCGCTTCGCTTCTCCCGGGGTATCGGCACAGTTCTTGGCCAGCTCTTCTTTCGGTAACGTCTCTGGCCCCGCGACTGGCTCACCGGTCACCACGCTCTTGGCGCCGCGATCGCCGAGGCCATGCTGCACGCTCGCCACTTGGCGCGGATGCCAGCTGTTGAGGAAGTCGCACAAGATGCCGCCATGGCGGCAGAGCTCGCGGTAATAGTCAGACGAACCTTCCCAGATGCAAAGTGCGGCGAGGTGAGGTGGGTTCAGCGCGCCCACATTCCACTGGTTCATTGCGTAGTAAGAGATACCGTTGATGCCGACCTTGCCGCTGCTCCAAGGCTGTGTGCCCGCCCATTCGACGCAATGATAGAGGTCCCGCGCCTCGCGTGCCGACCATACGTCGAGATAGCCCGGCGAGCGCCCAGCGCCGCGGGAGTCCACACGCATGCAGGCATAGCCGTCTGGTACCCATTTCTCCGGATCGACCAGCTCCCAGTTCTGGTACTTGTTGCTCGAGCCTCGCAGCACTTCGGGTGCCGACTTGATAACGCGTGACCATTGGCTTTTGTAGCCCTCCTGGAACGACAACCCCTTAGCGTAGGGCCCGTAACTCAGGATTACCGGATATTTGCCGTCGCGACCGGCCGGTAGACGTCGGCCCGCAATACTACGCCGTCGTCCATGCGGATCGACGCGTCCCAATCGATTTGCATGTTGTCGCGGATTTCACTTTTCTTGTTCATGCGTTGGCTCCGGCGGCCGGCGACGCTTCACCGCGTCGGGATTGGTGGAATCCACGCCCACGTAGATGCCGCGCTCCCATTTGCGTTTGAGCGGGTCGGACACTTTCAGCTTCATCTTACCGATATTCTGGATTTCGATCTCGACCGTCTCGCCGTCTTGCAGCGCACCGAGGCCTTCGTGGTTGGTGCCGCAGGCAACGAGATCGCCGGAATTCATTGTCATCACCGTGGTGGCGAACTCGACGAGTTCGGGCACGCGATGCTCCATGTCGTCGGTATTGTAGTTGTGGCGGAGTTGGCCGTCGTTCCAGAAGCGTACGATCAGGTCGTTCGGCTCCACGATCTCGTCGGCGGTGGCGATGCAGGGGCCGATCGGCGCGAAGGTGTCGAACGACTTGCCGAGCCAGCTGTTGAGCGGAGTCGCCGGCCAGGTGCGGCGGCCTTGCTCGCGCGCGGAGACGTCAATCATCGCGGTATAGCCGAACACCGCGCTGCGCCAGTTCTTCGCCTTCACCATCTTGGCAGGCCCCTTGATCACCACGGCCAGCTCGGCTTCGTGCATGAATATCCACGGCACTGTGAACTCGGGCAGCATGATGGTGTCGCCGGGGCCGATCACCGCATCCGGATTTTTCATGAACATGTTGAGAGGGCGAGGTTCGCGCTGGGCATGTTCCCAATAATTAGCGATGCAGGCGAGGATCTTGCCTGGCCGCGGCAACGGAGGGCGGAGCCGTACGCTTTCGAGCGGCAGAGCGGCGCCTTCGCCGCCGAGTTTTTCCAGCACTGGGCGCAGGCGCTCGAAATCGTCGATGATGCCCTGCATGGTGAGCTGTGGTGTGTAGCTTTTCTTTACCGCCGCTGAGATATCGACCACGCCGCGTTCGGTGAGCAGGCCCGGCAAGATTCCTGCGCCTGCCGCGGACTTGAACAACACAAGCTTCACGAGCGGCTCCTACAAAGGGGCCGCAAATACATCATATCCTTTGCGAGGCAGCTAGGAGGCGGTCTGCAACAGTGCGAGCAAGCCAGCCAGCAATTGGCGCGGGTTGGGTGGGCAGCCGCGGATCGTGAGGTCGACTGGCACCACGTCCTTGATGCCACCTTCGACCGCGTAGCTGCCGGCGAACACCCCGCCATCGATGGCACAAGCGCCCACCGCCACTATCCATTTGGGATCTGGCGTCGCGTCATACGTGCGCAGCAAGGCCTCGCGCATATTCTTGGTGACTGGTCCAGTCACCATTAGTACGTCGGCGTGGCGCGGCGAGGCGACGAAATGCAGGCCGAAGCGCTCGAGATCGTAGAAGGCGTTGCTCAGCGCATGGATTTCCAATTCACAACCGTTGCAGGAGCCCGCATCGACCTGCCGGATCGATAGCGAGCGGCCGAGCTTGGAGCGCGCGGTGCGATTCAGG
>Ga0207803_1000227_pt1 | contig 10612 bp, 9 predicted proteins | sample LuqExpMetageno41_FD_187799 | JGI IMG/M metagenome (GOLD analysis project Ga0207803, IMG submission 187799) | Tropical forest soil microbial communities from Luquillo Experimental Forest, Puerto Rico - Sample 41 (SPAdes) | ecosystem: Environmental > Terrestrial > Soil > Tropical forest ...
CGACATCGTCGTGAAGCAGCATGGCGGCTTGATCGAGGTCGACACACAGCCCGGTGAATTCACCGAGTTTCGCATTATTCTGCCGCGCACGGCTGCATCGGGGGCACGTCCATGAAACTGCTTGTTCTGGTGGTGGATGATGAGCCCGACGTTGAGCTGCTGTTCCGGCAGCAGTTCCGGCACGATCTGCGTGCGGGTCGCTTCACCATGGAGTTCGCGCAATCTGGCTCCGCCGCGCTTCAACGCATCGCTGACGCAGCGGGCGCATCAATCATTCTCATCCTGTCGGATATCAACATGCCGGGGATGAGCGGGCTTGAACTGCTGCCCAAGGCCAAAGCCGCGCGGCCGGATGTTCCAATTATTATGATAACGGCTTATGGCGATGCCGAGACGAAGCGGAAGGCACTAGAGAATGGCGCCGAGGCGCTTTTTACCAAGCCCATCGACTTCGGCGCGCTTCGCAGCGAAATCGACACATGCGTCGAACGGGCCGCATAACATATCGGACTAACCAGGCCACAACATCCCTTACTGCTGGGGCTCAATCTGCTATGCTTTGAGCCACAACTGGCGTGCTGGCACTAAAACACGAGACCGATTCCATCCCCATTGTGTTCCTCTCGGTCACCGACCCCATTGGCCAAGGCCTCGTCGCGAACTTGGCACATCCGGGCGGTAATATCACGGGCTTTGCAGTCTTCGAGTTTTCACTGGGCACCAAGTGGATGGAGGCTCTCAAACAGATTGCGCCCAAACTGAAACGAGTCACTACGATCTTCAATCTAAACACAGCACCCTACTATCCGCTGTACTTGAGCGCGATTGAGAAAGCCGCCTCATCACATCGCGCTGCATCCGGCGTGATGTGAAGGTTGGGAAGGGCAAACAGCACGTAATGCAGAGCCGGTCGATCCGGCGATCAGGACAACCCACATGGGCCAAAGCATCCTTGAATGCGTGCTTTTGATCGGGACCTGATCCGCGGAGGGGCATTATGGCCAGCGGTCATGTGAACCGCACAGATAGGCCGAACACATGGCTGCACCGACCAATGCTGCAACGTGAAAAAAGTTCTTGCCAACCCGGAGCCGTCCACACATGGCCCATCGCGTAATTTCGCCACCTCGTAGCCGGTGAGGCCACTGAGCTGTCTATGATGCGCGGTTTAGAAAGATTGGCAGACCGCGCTTGTGCTCGTAAATAGGTCGGTAGCGTTCTGTATTGTACATGCTGGTGACGTCTACCTTGCGCGGGCCAAGCTTGGGGTCGGGAATTGGCACGAGGTCATAACAACCATCGACCAGCGCACACATCAGACCGCTTTTGCCATCGAGTATTGCATCGTAAGCCATGTTGCCAAACGTCAGTGCCACCAGCTTATCGGTAAAGTCTGGATCGCCCGACCGCAGATCATAGGTGAGGTCGGAAGTGATTGTATCCTCTCCAGTTCGCCTTCTAATCTCGTCGGCGAGCACCTCGGCCACGCTCGCCTTCCTGCGGTGTCCGTATGGGTCCGGCTCGCCGCGCTCCTGCGCCACATAGCCGTCCCACGTGGCGCCTTCGCTGAGTACAACCAGAGCGTAGTTGCTCGGGTTAGTGCGCTTGTCGTCAAGGAGTAGCTGGATAAGTTTTTCGAGGTTCACCTTGTGCTCGGGGATAACGCAGCGAATCGAGGTTGCGTATGCGGTGTAGAGTGCCGTAAATCCGGCATCACGCCCGAAAATGCGAAATACGCCGATCCGCTCGTGTGAGCCGACAGTGGTCCGCTGACGCTGGATGGCATCACTGGCGCGCGTGATTGCAGTTGAGAAACCGATGCAGTACTCGGTATTGCGCACGTCATTGTCCATGGTCTTCGGGATGGCAATGATCTTGATGCCGAGTTGGTGCAGCTTGGCAGCATAGCTTAGCGTGTCATCCCCGCCGATCGCGATTAGGTGTTCGATGCCGAGAGCCGAGAGGTTGGTAACCACTTGGGTGGAGAGGTCCCAGGTCTTGGTCGCGACGCCGTCTTTGCTCGCTGAGGCCGGAAAGTTCTTGCCGTCCAGATGAGTGGGTAGATTTCGCATTTTGGCAGGGTTGGTGCGACTCGTGTGGAGCACGGTACCGCCGTGCCTGTCGATTGTGCGCGTGTTCTCACGAGTAAGTTGAATGACGTAATGCGCCCGGCTGGCCGGGTCATCGACGTTCAGATGCGTAAGCCCTTCCCAGCCGCGACGGAGACCTAAGATTTCGATATTATTCTCGCTGCTGCGATACGTGGCACTCTTGATAACCGCATTGAGTCCAGGGACATCACCGCCGCCAGTAAGCATACCGATACGCTTTACAGCCATGACTTGCCCCTTTCATCTCACTTCGCACCGTCCGTTTCAGGGATGTTTGACGTTAGATTTTGGCCTGTCATAAATGGCGCGAAGGCTGCTCGCCATTTGAGTCGCTCATCTGCCGGCTGCGTCAACCCGTACAGGGCGACCAATTCGCGCCAGGTGTAGGCTTGGGTGAAACGGCCGCACATCGAGAACCTGGCCTAGCGTCCTCCGCCCAATGATACAGCGGGAATTGAGCCGGTTGGGGTGCAATCGCCGCTGTTAGCACACACGCTGCGGGCGCCTGTCACTCCGCCGTCTCGACGGCCACCCGCTCACTAAGAAGTATAAACGGCCCAGCGCGTCTCGTCCTCTTGCTCGAGATGCGTAAAGACGGTGAGATGTAACGGGAGGCTGCGTAGTGCAAGAATCAGCAATGACTTTCGACGGAACGGTCCTTTCACCTCAGAAGGAAGTCGTTCGCGTTTTCTTCAAGGAGATGTGGGACAAAGCCGACAAGAGCTTAATCCCAACCATCTTCCATCGTGACTTCACCTTTCGCGGTTCTCTCGGTCCTGTTCTCCGCGGCTACGACCAATTTGCTGGCTATTTCGACATGGTGACCGGCGCATTGGGCCAGTACACCTCAGACATTCTCGATATGGTTGAGGAAGACAACAAGGTCTTCGCGAAGTTACGCTACCATGGATATCATCGCGGTGAACTGCTCGGATATCCGCCGACCGGGCGCCATGTGTGGTGGTACGGGACACCCTTCTTTACATTCGACGGCGGCAAGGTGCGCGATCTCTGGGTACTCGGCGACGTGCACGGACTAATAGAAAGACTAAGGTAGTCGCAGATCGCGAATGCTGCTGATGGCCCTTGAGGGGTTGACATAACCGAACTACTGCAATGACCTGCACTGCATTCCTACGCCACGCGCATTAGCATCGGCAGCAAACAAAATCCCTGGGGACGTTACCCTTGGGGGGTTAAGTCGAACGCTGATCGACTACGCGGCGATAGCCTTCCGCTTCATGCGCCACGCGCCGCTATTGTCCTGAGGGGCTGGCGGCTCTGCCCCTAAGGACAGTAGCGAGCAGGAACCGCAACGATAAATTTGATAATGGATAAGGGCAGACTCCACAGGCAGTTCGCCAGGCCCTTATCTAAACTCTTCGAGACCGCCATATTGCGGAGGCAACCCTCTGGCGGTCTCGTTTTTATTTTGCTGGCTGTTTAGGGAAGCGAGTTGCTCAGTTCTGCGCGCTTATCATCGCAAACGCCGCGCACCTTGGGGATCGCGCTCTTGCACAATCCAAGCGCCGCCGGGGACCTCGTGCGGCCCTTGCTGCACCTGGCCGCTGCGTGTCGTGGTGCGCTCAGCCGCCGCGGCCACGCGGTCGACCGCGATGTAGTCATTTCAGCTGGGGTGCGGAGTGTGCGCAGCAGGCGTTCGTCGTGCCGCCGCAGGGCACGCCGCCAGTGGCGAAGGTCTGGTAGGCGAGATATTTCTCGGCTGATGCCCATCGCCTTGATAAATTAACTCACGAATTAGGATCGGTAGCGTTTGGAAAGAACAACTGTTCGCCATCGATCTTGTAATTAGCGATGGCCTTCTGACCCTCGGGCGATACCAGCCAATCGATGAACGCTTGTCCGAGGTCCCTCTTCACTTTTGGATGCTTCTGCGGGTTCACCAGTATCACACCGTACTGGTTGAACATGCGTTTATCGCCTTCCGCTAGTATTTGCAGGTTACCCTTGCTCTTGAGGTGAATCCAGGTGCCGCGGTCGGACAGCACATAGCCGTCGCTGGCGGCCGCCTTGTGAAGCGCTGCGTCCATGCCTTGGCCGATCGATGTGTACCAGGGGCCCCTCTCGTTCTCGATGTCGATCCCGGCGTCCTTGTACCAGAGCGCGAGCTCGGCAAGATGAGTGCCGGAGCGGTCGCCGCGCGATATGAACGTCGCTTGTTTGTCCTTTATGGTCTGAAACGCTTTCGCGACATCGTCCATGCCCTTGATGCCGGCGGGATCGCTTTTCGGCCCAATCAGCACAAAGTCGTTGTACATCACCGGAAATCGCTTCACGCCTTCTCCCTCGGCTATGAATCTCAGCTCTGAAAATTTGGCGTGCACGAACACAACATCGGCTTCGCCGCGCCGGCCTGTGTCGAGCGCTTGGCCGGTGCCTTGCGCCAGCACTTTCACGGTGATGCCAGTCTTTTGCGTGAAGAGCGGTAGCAGATATTCAAATAGGCCTGAATCTTGTGTCGAGGTGGTCGAGGCGACCACAATGGATTTTTCTTGCGCCATCGCAGGCCCGGCCAAGAAAACGCCAAAAACCGCGACGAAGGCGAATATGGTATTTCGCAGTGAAACCAAGTCGAGCCCCTCAGTTCTGGAACAGAATAGCGCCGCGTGCGGCTGTTTTAAGGCTCTTGCGACGCGGGTGGTTATAAACACTGGGACACTTGCAGCACTGCCCGTTTAACGGGCACGCATTGTGTTTACCGGGCATGGAAATTGCTGGGTGACGAACAAACACAAACTTTGAGGCGATCATGCCGTTTTCGCTCGCCGTCAAGGCCGCAATCGTGGGCTGGACCAGCGATTTAGTTGGCGTTTGGGTGGTGACGCTCAGCACGATTGCCGTAAGTTTAGCCACACTGATCTATCTTGCCGACCGCGATCCTATTGCGGTTTCGTTCGTTCTCGTCGCTTTTGCCGTAATCATAGGCGTCGTCTTGCGCGAATCTGTGCAGAAGCGTGGTCGCGGCTAACGGCGTGGGAAGCTGATCGCCCAATCTCGGGGATACCCGTGCAGCTTAGTCGGCCTTTGTGCCAGAGACCACGGCTGGGGAATCACAACAAGCCAAAAATTAAGATCCGACAGGCAGCAAGAACAACGGAAAATGTCGAACAAAATATCAAACCGCCCGGCGACGGCCAGGCGGTTTGGCAGTTCGTGGCTAGGATGAAACGGCCGCCGTTAGGAGTGGTAATGGCGGTGATGCCGATAGTGCCGATAATGGGGAACGGGCAAGATGGGCGTCAGCTCTAGCCCAGTCACGGTGGCAACCACGTTAAGCCCCGACTCGCCTTGGACACTCAAAGGTTGGAGGGTGAATGAATTAGCCCCGCCCAACAAGCCGTTGGCGGCAACTCCGACAACTACTGCCGCTCCCGCGGAAAGCCCTCCGTATCCGCCGGCGAGACTGCCCGGACCGACATGCGGGGTTGGCGCGAGCACGGCCCAGCCCAAAGCGACATCGTTGCTGAAGCCAACTTGGGCTCCGAACCGATGGACGACGGCTTGATAATATTGCACAGGACGGCCGTCGGATGGCGCAAAGATGCAACGGAATGGCTGCCCCGAAACTACAATGTAGGTTGACGCTGCCGAACTTCGGCAGGTGAGCGTACCGACCTCGATGTCTGCGCGAGCAGGTGTTGTTACTGCAAGGCCGATTAGCGCTGCAGCTAGTAATGCGAACTTCCTCATGATTCTGCCTTTCTACAAATTGGAACGGCAGTCCGATCGAACCGGATTGAGGCTTAAGTGCGGTTCCAGAGCCCGGTGCGCATATCTGCTCTGCGGATCGCGGCCCCCGACCCAAGCCGCGCAACCCCTTCACAGACCGAGGGAAAACATTAACAACGCGGGCGCCCGCCTGGGCGGATCACTGGGTCAGCCCCGACTCCTGCGAGGAAATCTTATTCGGCCACTGCGCCCATGGATCGGGTAGGGCAAAAACAGGGGATTAGGGCAATGGCCCTCATTGAGGCGGCCGTGGCCCGAACCCCTTCAAAATTAAGGCGGGGCGTTGAGCAGATTCCGTCCACTTCGGGTCGGCTAGACCCGAAGGTCTGCCCGGCTCAGCCATTCTTTCAGTTTCGACCAACGGCGTCGCCCGGAGCTGTTCCGTATCGCGATGGCAACGGCTCTTTTTTGGCCGACCAACACGACGAGTTTCTTGCCGCGGGTGACGCCGGTATAGAGCAGGTTACGCTGCAGCATGGGGTAGTGCTGCGTCATGACCGGGATCACGATGGCCGGATATTCGGACCCCTGGCTCTTGTGGATGGTGGCAGCGTAGGCCGGCACCAGCGCGTCAAGTTCGCCGAAGCCATAGCAAACGCGATGCCCGTCATAGACCACAGTCAACTCACCGTCTTGGGGCTCGACGTCGGTCACATAACCGATGTCGCCGTTGTAAACCTCCTTGTCGTAATCGTTTTCGATTTGCATGACTTTGTCGCCAGGTGAGAAAGTCCAGCCAAATCTCTCCACCTTGTGCTCGCTGGCAGGATTTAGGGCTGCTTGTAGCTCGATGTTGAGCGAGCGAGCGCCGATGCCGCCTCGGTTCATGGGGCACAGCACCTGAATGTCACGGATAGGATCGAAGCCGAACCGGCGCGGGATGCGCGATGTTACCAATTCGATAATACGCGCTACCGCGGTTTCGGGATCGTTCGCTTGGACAAAATAGAAGTCGCTCTCGTTCTCTGGCTTACGCATCTCTGGCATAACGCCTTCGTTGATGCGGTGAGCGTTGACGATAATCTGACTCTTGACAGCCTGGCGAAACACTTCGGTCAAGCGGGCTACCGGGACGGCGCCGCTGGCGATCATGTCGACGAGCACCTGGCCGGGTCCGACCGAAGGCAACTGGTCGACGTCGCCGATCATGAGCAAAGCGGCGTTGTCCGGCACTGCCCTCAAAACCGCCTGCATCAGCATGACATCCACCATCGACGTTTCATCGATTACTAGCAGATCGCAGTCGAGCGGGTTCTCGACACCCCTGCGAAACCCGCCACTCTTTGGATCAACCTCGAGCAGGCGGTGAATTGTCTTCGCCTCAAGGCCCGTGGCCTCGCTCATGCGCTTGGCTGCGCGACCAGTGGGCGCGCAAAGTAGAAGCCTTACATCCTTAGCCGAGAGAATGCCCAGAATGGCATTGAGGATGGTGGTCTTGCCGACGCCCGGACCGCCAGTAATCACCAGAACCTTCGAGGCAAGCGCAAGCGCTACTGCGGTCTTCTGGCCCGCTGCAAGCGAAAGACGAATGCGGTGCTCGATCCACGGGATTGCCTTAGCTGGATCAACTGAAGGCCAAGGGAGTACACCTTGGGTAAGCCGCAAGAGACGCTCGGCAATAGCCCGCTCGGCGCGGTAGAGACTCCCGAGAAAGATGCACTCAATTTCCCCGACCTTGTCAGAAATGACGCTTCCATCGGCCAGTTCGAGATCGAGCGCGGTGCGAATGAGGTCCGGCGATACTCCAAGGATCTTCACGGCGAGGGGTACGAGCTCGTGAGTGGGCAGGCCGCAGTTGCCTCCGCTCATCGCCTCGGTCAGGGCATAAGAAATCCCTGAGCGCACCCGGATCATTGCGGTTTTTTCGATGCCGAGCTTCGTCGCGATGGCATCGGCGGTTTTGAAGCCGATACCGGAAATGTCCCGCGCCAAGCGATAGGGGTTCTCCGACATGACCTGCACGGCGTCGGCGCCGTAGGTCTTGTAGATGCGCACGGCCCGCGCCGTGCCGACGCCGTGGCTGTGCAGAAAGACCATGATCTCGCGCACCACCTTCTGTTCGGCCCAGGCGGTTGTGATGCGGCCAGCTCGCACAGGGCCAATGCCATCCACTTCCCGGAGGCGGTCAGGCTCCGCTTCAATGACGTCGAACACCTTGTCGCCGAAGGCGCGCAGCAGCTTTTTGGCGTAGACGGGGCCGATGCCGCGGATCATTCCTGAGGCGAGATACTTCTCGATGCCTTCGGCGGACGTCGGCGCAGCGGTCTTGAGGAACCGAGCTTTGAATTGCTGCCCGTGGATGCGGTCGTTGACCCAGTCGCCGGTTGCCGTGATCCACTCGCCGGCACATATCGTCGCGGCATGGCCGACGAGGGTAACCACATCGCGGTGCCCCCGAGCTTTAATGCGGATAACGCAGAATCCGCTTTCGGCGTTGTGGTAGGTGACATGCTCGACCAGTCCGGCCAGCACGTCACGGTCCGATGGTGTAGGCTCAATCTTCATAGCGGGGCCAAAGCAAAGCTATCATTAAGGCTTTGACCCGTCCGCTAAGGAACTGGCTGGCCAGACCACCTCTCAGCAAGAACTGGTTGATCAGCAAAGAGCTGGTTGATCGCTGGACCGGTCCACCTAAGCGGCTACTCCAGCCGGTCATGGCATAGAACAAGGTGCCGAAGGTTGGCTGCACTGCCCACTCGTAATCTCTCGCTCAAAATCTCGCCGTGGTACCAATTCGGGTACCAACTAATCGGCTGCTGCTGGTCAGTTGTGCGGCTCGTATGGCCCTAGAAACCGTGCACCATTGTAGTGGATGAGATGCGTGGGATTGTCAGCAATCCAAACGTCCGTCTCCCACGAAATTGCCTCCGCATAGTGCGTGAAGGTTTTGCGATCCGGGAAGGCGCTTACGAAAACAAGGCCCGCTTTTGACTTTGCGAAAAGCTTATTTAGTTCCTCGTAGCGTCTGGCATCAACCGGACCATGAGAAGTGACAGCTTCGGACAATACTAACCAGTTTTTCTCACGATAATAGACAATCACATCAGGCATCTTGCCATGGTTATCAACCTCTATACCAATCTCCTTCAGCAGTGCCTCATTGAAATAGCCCCACTTCTCGCCTGTACCGCCGACATAGGCTAATTCACCACCGGGAACGAAACGTGGTGCGAACTCCTCCCATATGTTTCGAATTAGCTCGCTGTGCTCTCCAGGACTTAGAGTGACCTCCTTGCCGTCAATTTTAACGGGCACCATCGTCATCTCACGGTGCTTTGCATATTTTTCCGGGAGGCTTAGTCGTGTCGCCTTAAAACCCTCAAGCTTCAATGGATACTCGTCCGTCCCGAAGCTTTGTATGAGTGCAAGGCACATGGGCTCAATCTGATACACAGCGTTCGGGCTGTTCGTCGGCCTGTCAGGCTTGTCGGGGTTGTAAACAGCGATCCCGCCGGCAACAAACTGGTGCATTGTTTGCCGTCGGAAGGTTTCGCGTGTGTTGGATGGATAGTTCTTGTCGTAATGATCCCTTGCCCAGTCCATAATCGGCGTAATGCCTATTAAGGGGCTCGAAGCCTTGGCCCAGTCATCTTGTGGTCTTAGTCCACAGATAGCCAACAATGAAAGTGCAGAGCGTTCATTGAGCTGCTGGCGCGGCATATCCAGATCGGCAAGGATGCTTAATGCCTCTGGTATCATTCTCGATTTACTTACCATTGAAGCTCTCGATAAAGACTAATATTCACAACTCGTCGCAAACCCTTGCAGACTACAAAGCTATGTCAAAGCCGCTCTTGCTGGAGCCGGTCGATAGAGTGGTGCACGGTTTGCGAGTAACACTCTGCGCGGTCGTTTTCGGCTCCGCAATTGATCGGTTCTCGAATCCGCGCCGCGCTCCCACTCACCACTTCTGGTCGTTACAAGACGCGCCAAACGCCCTACATTTGCGATGCGCCGACCCGGTTTAAGGACTTTTGGCGCAGTAGCCAGGCTGCATCCTTGTTCCGTCGCCGATCAGAGCGAAGGCCCCCTCCTGCCAAGGCCATGTAGGGCGATCCTACGCGGTCAACTTTTTGAAAAGGCCCGATTTTTCGATGTAACCCGTTCGACGGATTCACAAAACGGCGTTGAAGGGCGCAAAAAAGGGCTGCCCGACATATCCGCAGGGCAGCCCCGATGAGGTTGGTTCGCACATTACACGCCGCTTCATGGTGGTGAAGCGGCGTACTATGAACACCGCAACTCGCCAGTTCGTTCCAAAAAAGAATGCCCAAGAGGAGAAGACAGCCCTCAAATTAGGCATTCGAAAGGATAGGCCGCCGGGGCATGGCGGCCCGGATGCAAAACGCGCAAAACCGCCAATTTGTTCCAAAAAAGAGGGCTGCCCAAAGGGACGGAGCCAGCCCCCCAACATACTCAGACAGAACAGCTGCTTCGGCGTTGGGCTGAAGCGGCCAAATCACAAACGCGCAAACCGCCAGTTTGTTCCAAAAAAGAAGGGAGGCTAACTTTACGGGAGCAGCCCTCCGGCTTTAGTGAATAAACGCGGCGATCAACAGGTGCCAAGTACAAGGAGCATCAGTAGCCAGCCAATAAGGCATTGCCTTCCGCTCTTTTCTTTTCAGCGGTTGGCCAGATTTGGCTAGCCTGTACTCGTAAGCGGATCACGCCGTCCGCTATAGCGAGCATGGCAATACCCACAACGAAACTAGCCACTTTTTTAGCTAATTTTTAATGACGCTACTTTGCAT
>Ga0207803_1000228_pt1 | contig 10589 bp, 9 predicted proteins | sample LuqExpMetageno41_FD_187799 | JGI IMG/M metagenome (GOLD analysis project Ga0207803, IMG submission 187799) | Tropical forest soil microbial communities from Luquillo Experimental Forest, Puerto Rico - Sample 41 (SPAdes) | ecosystem: Environmental > Terrestrial > Soil > Tropical forest ...
GTAATCTTTGACATTCTCACAATGTTCTCCTAAGTCTGACTTCTCGATTTTGAGCTGACGTTTTGCGAGCTGAACACTATTACTGCGATCTTTGGAAGGCTGCGAGCATTAGTTGCTTTAACCAGTTAGCTGATGATGCGATTGGTGGAAAATAATTGTTGCCGTCGTTTATTGGCTCTGGTCCAAAACATTGACGATATTTTATAATTTGCCAAGCGATTGGATTCCATTGCGACCAAACTTCCGCCGCTTCCTTCCAAAGCACATTACCGACCACTTCTGGGACCGGACCAAATATTTCGGGGATGACGTCTGAAAGCTCAGTATCGCGCAAAATATTCCATTTCGACATTCCGCCCATCAGCGGTGAGCTCATAGCATAGATTACACGACTAATCTGAGTTTCGCGAATTGCGAATGAGCATATCGGACACGGCTCAACAGTCGTGTAAAGCGTACAATGAGAAAGATTCTTCCGTTTTAGGAACTTTTGAGCGCGAGCGATAGCGACCACCTCTGCATGTCTGGTTACATCTGAGTTCCGTTTAACCTCATTGGTCCCCTCAGCTACAATATTATGGCCATCACATATTACGCACGCGATTGGTAGTTCCTGCCGAGGCGCGGTTGAGGACAGATGGATGCAATGCTGCATCATCTGTTTTTCGGTAATTTCGTCCATTTAACTCACTCGTCTATATTAATTTTCGACACAAAGGTTCATGCTTTAATCTGAATCAATGGATCAGTCCACCTTACCCCGGCTTCAACTGGCATCTAATTATGGTTACCTTGAACTCCCCAAATGCATGGCAATGGACTAGAATAGCTTGAAATAGCTCGAAATTAGATCGCCACTAACCCGTGGATTCCAGTTTACGCAAAACGGCGTTGATGGTGCCAGAATGTATTATGATTTAACATTGCACTATTTCGCTGACCAATAATTGCGACTGCGATTACTACGGCTGCACGTCACGTTGCATTGAGGCAGTATGAATACGCATTCAAAGATACTCATTTCCGTTGCAGTTTTTATTGTGGCCATCAGCAACACCTTGCTCGGGCCAGATTCGCCTATGGCGCCGATGAGAAAGACCTATCGCGTTACAGAGTCCGCCCTGCCCCCTGCGGTTCCGTCAATGGTAGACAGGTCCAGAAAAATAGAACGTCCCAGCAACGCGCCAACCAATGGCAATAGGTCCGCAGAGGCAGAGCGTTTGAATAAAACCGCCATCGACAACGCGGCGCCCGCAGGAAAAGACAACGTGGCGCCCGCAGGCAAAGATGAACTCGCTAGCGCAGCAAATGAAGGTAGCAATTCGTCCGGTATACAAACAGCGCCGCAACCTAAGTGTGACATTATTGCGTGCACCAGTGCCTATCATTCATTCAACCCATCGGATTGCACCTATCAGCCGAGCGATGGGCCGCGCCGGCTGTGTAAAAAAGGTGTGGTGCCTCGTGAACTGAACAATGCGCACAGTGACACGATGCAATTGAACCGCGCGGACGCTAATTCGAGCACCAACGCGCAATGTAATGTCACCGTCTGCGCCAGCGCATATCGAACATTCGATCCGTCCGATTGCACCTATCAGCCGAGCGATGGGCCGCGCCGACCGTGCACGAGAAAATAGCTTCCACAGATAGGAAGCTCTTCCGGTTCAAACAGTTTAAATCTTCATGAAAGCCGGTCACGACATTAATCCAGCCCATTGAAGTCCAGCCGTTTATTTGTACGCATTTCACTAAAATAAAAATCTCTAAGTCAGCCAATTATTACCCACGGCACAAAGAATAGCACTTCGCCCCTAAACTTTTTGACACAGGAGCACATTTTCAGGTCGGGGCCAACAAGTGGGAGTGGATATGACAGAGAACTCTTCAAAGATTCTCATCGCAGACGATTCTCATAGCGTGCATCGGCTAATCCGAAGCTGTATTCCAACTGAATATTCCACACATATTGTCTCGGCATTTGACGGCGTTGAATGTCTAAAAGCTTTTGATAGCGGTGTGGACCTTGCGTTTATTGACATCCACATGCCTAAGATGGGTGGCTTAGATGCTTTGTGCGCCGCACGCATTTCGGGAAACAAAACTTTCGTCACGCTGATATCAGGGCGGAATACGAAACATTGTATTGATCTTGCACACAAACTTGACGCCTACGAATTTCTGATTAAGCCGTTCTCGCGCAACGAGATCGAAACTATCGTACGAAATTTTCAGCGTATTTCTAATCCAATGAAGGTGCTCCTGGTCGAGGATTCTCCGATAATTATTAAGATAATGCACAAAGTGTTGGCTAATTCGATTTTCCGATTGAACATCGAAGAGGCAAGAACAGGACGGGTTGCTGTTGGACGTTGCAGTGCGGAAGCATTCGATGTTGTTTTCCTAGATGCCAGCGTGCGCGGCTCGAACGGGTATGAAACGCTCACTCGCTTGCGGCAGGCGCATCCGGCGACAAAGGTTGTTGTCATTTCCGCTGATCGACATGTGCTATCGGAGAGTGAAGCCCTCAACCGCGGCGCTACGGCCGTTATATATAAGCCTTTCTTTCCGACAGAGATTGATGATGTCCTACACCGAATTTTCGGATTGAAATCTCCAAAGTTAACGACGGAGGACCGTATCAGGGGTTTTGATATTAGACTTCACGGTCGAACTATTGCTGTCGAGCACTCCGACTCTGGACACGTGTATGAATATGTTTGGTTTCGCGATCCGCCATACCTCCGATTACCACTAGTTCGGGAGAACGAAATGGCGAACATTCCGGCACACCGACTCATGCCGACAGCGAAAAAAGTGGCAGTCCTTGAGTTAGAGAGAGCCAGTCTATTGGATAATTCAACACGCCAGTAGGGAGTATCACTCTCGGTCCAGCTTGCAGAGCTCGGTCGAATGCTCGCTAGTGCTCAGCCAATGCCCACCGCCGATGGGTCAAAAAACTTCTAAATGCATACTCGCGTCACCGCGACATTGCCATGGAACCGAATAATGGGGTTGAACGCAGGTGATTCCATTTGAGGTATCATGAGTTCTGATTTTTTTGGAACTTAGTTAGAATGCGCCTCTGTAAGCTGCGGTTCAGGGAGGCCCCACCACGGGTCTCTTTAATTCTGCCTTTTTCTATATATGGACTAGTGCAACTTGTTTGAGGTTTTGACTTGCATCAACTGTGGGGGCAGGGCTAAATGCTAAATAACAATAACCCATGAATAAGTTGTGGGGGTGCACATGACCACCACTTTTGATAAGCGCGAGAAAGGCTTCGAGGCTGAATTTGTCCACCAAGAAGAGCTCAGGTTTAAAGCAAAAGCTAGGCGCGATCACCTAGTCGGCGTGTGGGCCGCGCAGAAGCTCGGCCTTGGTGCTAACGATGCTGAGGCCTATGCGAAGGCACTTGTTTTGCTCGACGTTGACAATCCGGGCGCCGACTCGGTTTTTGAAAAACTCCGTTCAGATTTCAAGGACAAGGGATTAGCGCAATCTGACCATGAGATTCGTAGTAAGTTGGACGAATTCATGAAGCAAGCTATTGCGGACATCAAACGCGCGTAATTTGCGTGCCAGGCAGATCGTTCCACGGAACGCCACAGCTTCATAGCTACTCAAAGCTCGAGCAAGTTCCGCGGCCTTAAACGTCAAGATTTCAGTTTGACTTGCCAAGAACTGCGCGAACGGTGGGATGCGCTAGCAATGCATCGGTGCCCGCTTGTGCAACCATATCCACTTGTTCTGCGGGCAGATTAAATCGGGTCGGTACGCGGTTCAGCTTCGCAGACAGCGCCGGATCCAGCTGGTCAAAATTAATTTCCACTACGTGAAAGCTAATGTTGCTGCAGCGCCAGTCGTCTCTGGCACCCAGTTTTACTGCTTCAGCCCGAGACAACGTGCATCGCCACTTGCGTGTTGCGTCCTCCCAATCTTTAACGCTTAGTCGGAACGCATCGAACCCGCTGCGCACCGCGGAATTGATAGCAGTATCGGTAAGCGCACCGATCATGTCCTTGCCAGATGGGCCTTCCACGGTCTGTGCCCATCCACCCTGCGGAGCCAAACCCGAATTTACTACGATGAAAACCACGTGACGTAGCCGCACAGCCGCGTCGCGGGGAAGCGGAGCATAGGGTTGCCCCGCAGCTTCGCGAGCGATGACGATGCCGGATAGTCCAAAGTTATCGGTGATACCGCCATCCGCTAACTTGACGAAGCGGAGCTGTTGCGGATCTCGGTAGCGCTTGAGTGCCTCGGCAAACCCGCGGATCTGCGCACCAGCCATAGGATCTGCTAGGACACGATCGACCCACGGCGGCAAAGGTACGTCGCAAGCATCAGGAAAGCTTGCCAGGACTATTGGAACAAAAGCCACGGGCACGGCAGCCGATGCCGCTACTGCCTGCGAGATCGGGTACTTATGTGGGTCGCTACACAAGGCGGAAAAGGTTACCGGAGAAAAAACGAATGGTGTGCGATTATAAAGGTCCGAGGCATTGATCCACACAATAGGCTTGCCGGGCTTGAAGAGCTCGGCCAGACTCGCGCCTTCGTATAGATTTCGATCAAGCCAGTTCGGCAGGCGCGTCGCATCATTGACACCACCATTAAGCCCGCGGGCTAGGTTTACCAGACTAACGTTTGTGCGAAGATCATCTTCGGCGTTTTGCAAAAGAAAGCGTTCACGGAAATCGGAGAGCGCAACGCGCCCCTTCAAACCGAAGTAAGCAGCAGCGACAGATCCTCCTGAAACGCCTGAGATAAAGATGACCCGGTCAAAGTACGTGCTGCCCCGCGAGGTTGGCAAGCGGTCCAGACCGCGCATGGCACCATAAGCAAAAGCAGCTGCGCGAGTACCGCCACCAGAAAACGCCAGCGCAAGGACGGTATCCCCATTTACATTTGGCAGTTTCGCGTACGGAATTTCCGCTTTGTTGAGCGGTGTATTAATCGGTTCATTGAAAGCAGTTGCGCATGCCGCAAGGAGCAGTGCTAATGCAACAATCGCGGCGCGATTAGCCATTTTGGAAATTCCTCACTGCCTGAATCCCCTTACCCCGTCGCCAAAACCATTCGCCAATAGAGCCGATACGCCAAATAACGCCAATAAAAAAGTGTCAGATTAAAGATTTATTGATATGGATTAGGTGCAAGAAGGGCCGCGTAACGGCAATAAAGCACATTGGTGTCGACCAAGCGAGCGTTTTGACCATTCGATACTAGTCGTCCCGCTATCGATGGCTTCAGGCGTACCATATGGCGGAATCGGAAAATCATAGAATACGAGCGTCCTGGTTCTGGTGGTTTCCGCCAGTGCGTTGGATCGCTGACTACCGCGCAGCTTGGCTGACAGGCGACACTATCGCAGGGGTAACTTTGGCGGCCTACGCGATACCGGTCTCGCTTGCATATGCGGGACTCGCAGGATTGCCCCCGCAAGTTGGCGTGTATGGCTATATGCTGGGTGGTTTGGGGTATGCGCTGTTTGGATCCTCGCGTCAGCTCGCGATCGGTCCGACGTCTGCCATCTCACTCATGATTGCCGGGACGGTTGGAGCGATGGCTGAAGGCGATCCAATACGTTACGCCCAGATTGCAAGTCTCACGGCCTTCACGGTTGCAGCGCTCTGCGTATTCGCTTGGGTTTTGCGACTGAGCGCGCTGGTGAAGCTGATCAGCGATAGCATCCTCGTAGGCTTTAAGGCTGGCGCTGGCTTAACCATCGCCATGACCCAACTGCCAAGTCTTTTTGGGGTGCCAGGCGGGGGGCATAACTTTTTTGATCGGGCCTGGTTGTTTGCAGGACAACTCGATCAAACGCGTCCGGTCGTACTCATCGTTGGAATCGTCGCGATCGGACTAATCGTTTTCGGTGAACGCCTACTGCCCGGAAAGCCGGTTGCCCTCGGCGTCGTAGCAATTTCGATTATCGGCGCGACCTTGCTCGGACTTCCCGCGCTTGGAGTGCCGATTACCGGAGAGATCCCGTCGGGCTTACCAACTTTGGCTGGACCAGCTCTCAGGATACGCGATGTTGAGGGAATATTTCCTCTGGCAGCTGGTTGTCTACTCCTGGCCTATATCGAAGGCGTATCTGCCGCCCGTACTTTCGCGGCGAAGCACGGATATGCGTTGGATCCCCGACAAGAGCTTCTCGGGATTGGAGCGGCAAATCTGCTAGCGGGGATGGGGCACGGCTATCCGGTCGCCGGCGGACTTTCGCAATCCGCCGTGAATGATAAGGCTGGCGCACGCACTTCACTGTCGTTGGTTTTTGCCTCGATTACGCTTGCGCTTTGTCTGCTCTTCCTGACCGATCTTTTGGAAAATCTTCCAAAGGCGGTGCTCGCCGCCGTCGTCTTAACAGCTGTGTATGGGTTATTGGATTTTCCAGCACTGCTTCGCATGTGGCGATTGAGTCGACTGGACTTCTATGCCGCAGCGATTGCGCTTGGATCAGTACTGGCACTAGGAATCCTCAACGGTATCCTGCTTGCTGCCGCAGCCTCAGTGTTATTGCTATTGGCTCGGGTGTCGCAACCACATGTTGCATTTCTCGGCCGTATCCCTGGTACCAACAATTATTCCGACATGGACCGTCATCCTGAAAACGAACCCATAGCCGGCGTGATTATTTTCCGCCCAGAAGCATCACTCATTTACGTAAATGCCGAAACGGTCTTCAAAATGGTTTTGGATCGCCTTCATGCAGCCGTTGCGCGTATTCACATGGTAATTTGCGACTTATCCGCTTCACCGTACGTTGATCTCGCGGGGTCACGCATGTTGCATGATCTGCATACAGAACTCACTGGTCGAGGTATTAAGTTACGCATCATTGGTGCCCATGGGACCGCGCGTGATCTCTTGCGAGCTGACGGAGTCGATACAAAGGTCGAAGGGTTAGACCGTTCCCTCACACTTGAGAGCTTGCTTCGTGGAGTCGCCGAATACTAAGTTCCCAACTCACCTAGTCGATAATGTGATAGCCGCCGTCGACGTAAAGGGTTTCGCCGGTAATGAGCTTTGCTGCATCATGGGCTAAGAACGCCGTGGCGATCCCCACATCTTCGATGCTGACCAAGCTGTGCGCTGGCGCCTTTGCGCGCGCCTTATCGAGCAATTTGTCAATCTCCAAGATTCCTGAGGCGGCGCGTGTGGCAAGCGGCCCGGGGGAAATCGCGTGGACGCGGATCCCCTTGGGACCGAGTTCAGCAGCGAGGTAACGGACCGCGCATTCGAGTGCCGCCTTAGCTACGCCCATTATATTGTAATTTTTGACGACAGTGCGACTTCCGTAATAGGTCATCGTAAACATCACGCCACCATTTTTCATTAGCGGCTCTGCCAGGTGCGCCATGCGGATAAATGACCAGCAGCTAACCTCCATCGTCGTCGAAAAGCCTTCCCGTGACGCATCGACTACGCGCCCCCGCAATGTTTCCTTCGGGGCGGATGCTATGGAATGGATGAGAAAATCAAGTCGACCCCAGTCCCTGGCGATGCGCTCGAAAACTGCTTCCATCTGCCCAGCGATCTGCGCATGCATTGGCATGACGATTGACGCACTGACCTCATGGGCCAATGGATCGACGTATTTCTTCGTCTTCTCATTAACGTAAGTGATCGCCAGCTCAGCCCCCAACGCGCGAAAGGCCTTGGCGCACCCCCACGCAATCGAACGCTCGTTAGCAATGCCAACGATCAAGCCCTTCTTGCCCTCTAGCAGTGGAGCTTTCGCGGTGGGAATAGTCACTTGATCTGGGCCTTTGAACCAGAGATTTTACGACAAAATAATGCAATAAAAAAATCGACTGCGGAAGATTTCCTACCCTTTACTTCACGGGCGCTGCTGCTTCAGTTTTCTCCCAGGTCTTGTCGGGATTGAACGAAGTCATTTTCTCGACAATAGCAGCTGTATGCGGTCCTAAATCCTTCTGATAGACCTGCCCGTTATGATTGACAATGAATGTCATCACTCCAGAATTTCTGTACTGCGCCGGATAGGCTACCAGAGCGAAGCCGCCAATCATTTTGCCGTTTACGACATAGTCTAGTTCCCCGCCTGGCGCCGCGGCTCCCTGCCTCGTGAGTATCTTGTAGTAATAACCGTGGTAAGGGATCCGCCCAGCGCCGACGCGATAGCCCTGCTTCGCCGCCTCCGCAGCGAACTCACCGAGCGGGCTTTGATCCTCGCCTTGCACATCCGGCCAGTAGAGCCCATCCTTCTTGCCCGGACTGCTTACAATTTGCTGCGCATAAACACCCTTCCCTGCGCCGGTGCGATCTTTTTCGGCGTAATCGTTTTGCGCATCGACATAGGCAAGAGCGGACTGGATCGTATCCAGTTCATTAGCCCCTATGCGGCGATAAATAATTTCTTCACGACCCGCGTCCGCATCAAACCTCCACGTCCCATTCTCCCGCACAATCGGAATCGGAAACGGATAGTCCTCCTGCCCGATGATCATAATAGCTTTGTTGTCGCCTTCCATAGACAGCTGATGTTTCGCATCGTAGGCCGAAACAAATCGTTGATACGATGCGGTATCAGCCACCGGATCCCCCGACGACACTATGTCGGATGATCCTCGACCCAATATTTCCAGTAAGGCCTTCCGATCGTTGCTGCGCGCTGCGCTTACTAACGCATCAACAGCGGCGTCAGTGGTCTTGAAAGACTGCTCGGCGCTTGCCGTCGATGTCGTTACAAACGTGAACATCGACGCAATCAAGGAAACGTAAGTGAATATACGCAAGAGGCGAAGTGCGTTAGTCATGACATCCTCGATACACGCTGTGGCTTGTTACCGATAGTCAATCAGTGCTGAACCTGCACGGCGGATGGGACCCGCGCACCAGACGCTATCCACTGCTCGTAAGTCTGCAATTTTAAGCCGAGCTTATCGTAGAAGACCCTGAGATAGCCGTCCCGACCAACAACGACGGCATCTGGCTCAACGCTCTGCACTTCCTGCGCCAACACGCCGACGTAGGCTTTCTCGCTGCCATTATAAGCAAAGCGATAGAACCCAAGACCATTGTCAAGGTGACCGATCAGAACGACGTCATGCTTGAGTCGAATGTCAGATCGCCGTCCACCGCCACCACCGGCACGGCCGCCACCGCCCGCGACGCGTCCGCCGCCACCACCGCCGCCAACGCGCGCACCGCCACCTCCAACGCTCGCTCGGCCTCGCTGCGATTGAAGATTCGTCGTCCTTCCGGATTGTATGTTGCCAAGAGCATTGCCGCCACCTCCACCCGCAGGCCGGGCAGCGACACCGGGGCCGCGACCCCCAGCGCCCGGCCCTCCTCCACCAGCGCTGGGTCGGTTGGCTCCTCCACCAGCGCTAGGTCGGTTGACTCCTCCGCCACCGCTAGGTCGGTTGGCTCCTCCACCAACACTGGGTCGGTTTGCACCGCCGCCAGCGCCGGGAACGCCAGCACCCCCTCCACCAACACCGGGACGACCAGCGCCTCCAAGATTGGCTTGCCCGCCGCCAGGCCGCAGCACTTGTTCACCACTGCGGCCGCGAAAATCCATGCGGGCCTGACTTCCGTTGCGCAGGTTGTTGTTCCCGAACCTCTGCTCAACTTGCGGATTATTGTATCTCACCCCTTGGCGATGTGCGGCATTGTGCTGCCAGTTGTTGCCGACGTTGTTGATGTTAACAGGTCGATTGATGTTGATGTTATTGTTGCCCCAGTTGACGTTACCACCCCAATAATTTCCTCCGGTTGCCCAACGGCCGAGGGCGTAGCCCGCACCGAAGGCAAGCCCAGCCCCGATGACGGCTCCCGGGATGTAGCCGGGATATCCGAAGTAGTAAGGCGGATAAGAGGGATAAGACCACCCACCGTAAACAACTTTAGGATCGTAATATGGCACGTAGATAGTGTCGGGATTCGTCGGCTCGATGACGATGACCTGTTTGTTCTGCTCCTGTTTGACCGAAACCTTTTGCTCTTTGGTGGAGGACAGTTTGTTATTTGCTTGCGCCTTCGAACGCAGCCGCTGGATTGCATCCATCACGTCGGGCTGCTGAGCCAAAACTGCATCGCCGAGCTTTTCTGTCCAATCGAGCTTCGAACTCATCATTTTGAGAACGTCCGGCGTTGCAACCAACGCCTTCACCGTTTCGTCCCAAGCTTGCTTGTCCACCGCAGCTTTTAATTGATCATCCTTTAGATTCTTGTTCTCATTTGCCCATCGCTCCGCCTGCACGACCTCGAGTGGATAGGTCGACGCCATAAGGATTTGGGCAAGGAGCGTATCCGGATATAAGGCAATAGGCGCAACGAGTGCCTCAAGTTCTTCTGGCTTAAGGAGCTGTTCGCCGGATGCGGCTGGTGGCGTGCTTTGGCCCTGTGCCAACGCCATGAGCGGCGCAAAAAGCAAAAATACGAACATCGACAACTTCAACGCCGTCCATCGCATGAGCTCTGTCCCTGTTCGAACTGACCCAGATTGATTTTGGTGTTCTTCCCGTAATCCGGTTGACGTAGCCGCTAAGCCAAATGGCTACCTCTGTGGCGTTACTGTCGCCCTGCAGCAGACATATCTACCAATTACGTCC
>Ga0207803_1000248_pt1 | contig 10034 bp, 10 predicted proteins | sample LuqExpMetageno41_FD_187799 | JGI IMG/M metagenome (GOLD analysis project Ga0207803, IMG submission 187799) | Tropical forest soil microbial communities from Luquillo Experimental Forest, Puerto Rico - Sample 41 (SPAdes) | ecosystem: Environmental > Terrestrial > Soil > Tropical forest ...
GACCCACTCGGTCTATCTGTCCGAGATGACATCGCCGGCGGTGCGCAACAGGCGGCCGCACATCATCGGTGTCAGCGTCAGCGAGATGATAGCGGATGCGACCACCGCGATTGTGAGAGTGAGCGCGAATTCGCGGAACATGCGGCCAACTAAGCCAGTCATGAATAACAATGGGATGAACACTGCGATCAGCGAAAGCGTTAGCGAGATTACCGTGAAACCGATCTCGCTTGCCCCGCGCAACGCCGCTTGAAGCGGTCGCTCGCCGTTCTCCATGTGACGGACGATGTTCTCAATCATCACGATTGCGTCGTCGACCACGAAGCCGGTGCCGATGGTCAGCGCCATTAGCGATAGATTGTCAAGCGAGAAGCCGGCAAACCACATCACTCCGAAGGTCGCGATCAACGACAGCGGCAGCGCCACACCGGCGATGATGGTCGCGCGCAAGGTACGTAGGAATATCAGCACTACCAGCACGACCAGAACAACGCTGAGCATCAATGTGAACTGTACGTCGTGGATCGAGGCGCGGATCGTGGTGGTGCGGTCGTTGACAATCGTCAGCGTGGCACCAGCCGGAAGCGCACGCCGCAACCGCGGCAGTTCTCCCCGCACGCGCTGTACGGTCTCGATAACATTGGCGCCAGGCTGGCGCTGCACGTCGATCACGATCGCCGGCGCACCCTTATAGGAGGCGCCGACCTTAGTGTTCTCCAGCCCGTCGATGACGTCGGCGACGTCGCTGATCTTCACCGGTGCGCCATTGCGGAAGGCCACCACCACCTCCTTATAGGTGTTGGCGGCGGTGATCTGGTCGTTGGCGGCGATGGTGTAGGACTGGTGCGTGCCGTCGAGCGAACCCTTGGCGCCCGCCACATTGGCGCCGACGATAGCGGTGCGCACGTCCTCCAGCGCTAGGCCGTAGGCGGCGAGCCGTGAGAAATCAGCCTGAATGCGGATAGCCGGGCGGATGCCGCCCTGTACTGAGACGTGGCCGACGCCGGTTAGCTCGGACAGTCGCGGCGCCATCATGGTGTCGGCGAGATCGCTCAACGTGCGCAGGTCGATGCTTTGCGAGGTCAGCGCCAGCGTGATGATGGGCACGTCGGCCGGATTCACCTTCGCATAGAGTGGCGGGTAGGGCAGGGTGCGCGGCAGCGTCGAGGCGGCGGCATTGATCGCTGACTGCACGTCCTGCGCGGCGGCATCGATGTCGCGGTCGAGCTCAAATTGCAGCGTCACCTGACTGATGCCGAACGAGCTCGACGAGGTCATCGTCTGCAATGCCGGGATCTGGCCGAACTGCCGCTCCAGTGGCGCAGTCACCAGCGAAGCGATGGTGTCGGGGCTCGCGCCCGGCAGTTGGGTAGTGACCTGGATAGTAGGGAAATCCACCTGCGGCAGCGCCGAGACCGGCAGCCACCAATAACCGAGCGCGCCACCCAACATCACCGCGATGCCAAGCAGTGAGGTGGCAATTGGTCGGTAAATGAATGGGGAGGAGACGCTCATCTCGGCGGATTCACCACCTGGGTGGCGGGCTTCGGCTCCCCAGTGGGCGACGCGTCGTTGCCGAGCGCTGATGATCGTCGGCGGGTGCGCGGCGTTGCGGCCTCCGGCTCAGCGTTGCTGCCGATGATTACCTTGCTGCCATCGGTCAGCCGGACAAAGCCGTTGGTAACCACACGCTCGCCAACCGCGAGGCCGCTCTTGACTACCGTCTGCATCTCATCCTGCTTTTGCACCACAATCGGACGCATCGCCGCGGTATTGTCGGCCTTGACCACGTAGACGAAGGTGCCGTTAGGGCCTCGCTGCACCGCGCTAGTCGGCACCGTCACCACGTTCTTCAGCGTGTCGATTAAAAGTCGGATATTGACGAACTGACCTGGCCAGAGCGCCAAGTCGGCGTTCGGAAATTCAGCCTTGAGCTTCACGGTACCGGTAGTCTGATCGACCTGATTGTCGACAACTGCCAGCTTGCCGCTCTCGATCACTGCATTGCTGTCGGAACGGAGCGCGTTAACTTGCAACGGTCCTTTCGCGAAAGCAGCGATGACTTGGCCCAAGTCCTGTTGGGGCAGGTTGAAAGTTGCCGAGATCGGTTTGAGTTGGGTAATCACCACGATTGTCGGCGAACTCGCAGCGTGCACGATGTTGCCTTCGTCCACCTGGCGGATACCGGTGCGGCCGTCGATCGGGGCGACGATGGCAGTGTAGCCAAGCGTCGCCTGCGCGTTCTCAATCGCCGCTCCGTCGGATTGCACGATGGCTTCGTCTTGCGCAACCAGAGCGCGCTGGGTGTCGGCCTGCTGCCGATTGACCGCGTTGGTGGCCGCCAGCCGCTCGTAACGGTCGAGGTCAAGCTTGGCGTTGGCGAGCTGTGCTTCGTCCTGCGCCTTCTTGGCTTTGGCCTGATCGAGCTGGGCCTGATATGTGGTGGGATCGATGCGGGCCAATACGTCGCCCTTCTTGACATCATCGCCTTCCTTGAAGCCGACGCTGATCAGCTTGCCGTCCACTTGCGGGCTGACTGTCACGGTATTGTAGGCTTTGACGGTACCAACCGCCTCCAGATAGACCGGTACATCGGCTGTGATTGCAGTGGAGGCCAGCACCGGCACTGGTCCGCTTTCGGCACCAAACGAACTGCGGCGCTGCTGCTGCGGTGTGCCCGTGAAGACGTAGTAAAGCGCGGCGCCGACTGCGACCATTACCAGAACAATCGCCAGATTTCGGCGCCTACGGCCGTGCGTTTTCGCCCAGATTTGCTTTGGCAGCTCACCGTGCATCGGAGATTTCCACCAATTTCGGCAACCAGCCGCCACCGAGGGCTTGATACAGACTGATGATCGCTTGTAGCCGGGCCAGCTGCGCTTGCGCGAGCGCATCCTTAGCTAGGATCAACGTCTGCTGGACTTGCAGCAAAGTGACCATGTTAACCGTGCCCGCACGCAGCTGCTGATCGGACAAATCGAACGCTCGTTGCGAGCTTTTCACTACTTCTCCCAAGAAACGCACGGTCAGTTTTGTCTGTTGCACCGCCACTAGCGCGTTGTCGACGTCAGTGAAAGCGGATATCACTGCTTTGCGGTAGTTTTGCAATAATTGGTCTTGCATGCCTTTTTGCAGATCGAGGTTGCCGAGCAGCTTTCCGCCCTCGAATATCGGCTGGGTCAAACCGGCCGTCGCGGTGTAGAACGCCGACTCCGGTCGCAGCAGCAGCTTGAGTACCGCGCTTTGGTACCCGCCCTCGCCGGTTAGAGTAATGCTGGGCAGGAACTGCGCGCGCGCATTCTCGACATTAGCACTAGCAGAGGCGAGTTGCGCTTCAGCTTGGCGGATGTCTGGCCGCTGCGCGATCAATTCCGACGGCAAGCCAGGCGTGACGCGAGGAATCGCGATATTGCGCATGCTGCCTCCGCGGATAGCAACACTTTCGGGCGGTCGCGCAATCAACAGCGCCAGCGTGGCTTTGTTTTGCTGAAGCGTTTGTACAAGCGGTGGGATCGTCGCCCGTATGGTCTCCACGAGACTTTCTTGCTGTGCGACGTTGAGATCGGAAGCAGTGCCAGCAGAAAATTGTTGCCGGATCAAACTTAGAATGCGGCTGGAGCTCGCCAAGTTTTCGCGCGCTATGCGCAATCGGTCCTGCGCCGCCAGCACCTGAAAATACGTGTTCGCGACGCTCACGACGGTGGTCAGGGTAACCACCTCGCGATTATAGCGGCTTGCGACAGCGCTCTCCTCGGCGGCCCGGAGCGCAGAGCGGTTCTTGCCCCAAAAATCGATCTCGTAACTGGCAGTGAGCGAAGCAGTAAGAATGTTGCTCTCGGAGCCGCCCGTAAAGCCGCCGGAAAAGTTGCTGCCACTCAGTGTTTCCGAAGGACGAAGGCGCTCGGCGCTGCCATTGAGGGTGACCCCCGGCAGGAGCGGTGCCCCGGCAATGCGTGACTGGGCATCGGCCTGTACAATTTGAGCGATCGCTACGGCGATATCGAGATTGGCGGAGCGCGCCTCTTCGATAAGCTCGGTCAACTCCTTCGAGCGGAAACCACGCCACCAGTCGAGTGACGGGACTGCCGCATCCGCCGCGGCGGGATTCCTCGGGCCGTGCTCATAGGACACAGGGATGTCGAGCGCTGGATCGATCTTGTCCGCGGTCAGCAGGCAGCCGCCGAGCGGTACGGTGATGCATAGGGCTTGCAACACGGCGGCTAACGGCCCCACGCCTTGTTTTGTTTCTGGGCTGACAACTTGGCTACCGCGACGCATACGACGACTTTGCTGGAAGGGTTCCGGGCGGGCAAATAGCTGGCCCTACTGTCGGTTGCTTGTAGTTTTGCGTCCCGGCGGCCAATCGGCCAGCGCGGTGCGTCCTGCGGGTGACATCTGCGTGGCCGCGGTTGCGAATACGCCCTGGATCACTTGGTCGAAGGCCTGCCGCGTGGCCCGGGTTTCCGCCATGGCCGCACGCAAGGCGGCCGCATCGAAGGGTTCCCGCCGCAGCACATCGTGAATGCGTTCACGCGCATCATGGTATTTCGCCTGGGCCACGTCGATGGCGGTGTGATTGGTGTTGATCTGGCCGCGCACAATGTCGGCATCGGCCGGCGGCAGGGTAGCTGCGAGCCGCTCGACCCGCACGAAGACGTCGCGGTCCCAATAGGACGGAGCCGGCGCGCGGATAATCATCGCCAGCGCGACGCCGACAAAGAATAGATTGAGAGCCAGCGAGGCGAGCAGCAGCCCGCGCGAGGAACCACGCGTCACGGCAGGGGCGTACTGGGCGACGGTCATGGGCGGGCTCCCGTCAATGGATCGGGCTCGAAAATGATGGTGCCGATACCGCCCCCGCCTGCGACATAGGCCGGATCCGAATAAACGAGTTGCCGGTCGAGGCCTGCTATGCCGACAGCAAAGCCGAGCATGGCGCAGCAGGCAAGTGCCGCGACGCGCGGCCAGGCCGGCGCGAATTGCCAGTCGAGCAGCACGTTCGGCAGCCGCCACAGCGGCATCTTCTGTCGCGGCAGCGGGCCGCTGAGACGTTTGAGCACCCGCTCCGCCGCGGCGGTATCGTCAGCTGGAGCTTTGCTCACGCGCTTGAGCGCGTCCTCAAGAAAAACTTCGAATTGGTCTTTGTTCATGTTATCGATCCTCATCAATCAACCTGCCGAGGGTGCGGCGCAGATTCTGTTTGCCGCGCACAAGCAAGGTCTCCACCGCCGACACCGAAGTGTCGAGAATTTCCGCGACCTGCGAGTTGCTCATGCCGTCACCATAGGTGAGCATGATGGCCGCGCGCTGGCGCGCCGGCAGTTGCGCGATCCCCGCCGCGACCATGCGGTCGCGTTCGTCGCGTTCGGCCTTGGCGCCGGCGTGCGGCGCCGGGTCGATGATCTCGCCCGCGGCTTCGAGCTCGACCCAGGGCGCCCGCCGCTTGCGGTCGATGCAGAGATTGACAACCACGCGGGTGAGCCAGGTGCGAAAGAGTGCCAGCGGCTGCCAGCGCGGCGCGTAGGTCCATACTCGCAGCATGGCTTCCTGCGCCACGTCCTCGGCGTCGGCAGCGTTGCCGAGGATGCGGCGGGCAAGCCCGAGCATCGGCGGCAGGTGTCGACCGGCGAGTTCCCGGAATGCGCGCTCATCGCCGCGCGCGACCCTGGCCATGAGCGCTTCGTCGCTGTCGTCCATCGGAGTGGGTTGGTCGCCATCAGGGAAAGCCGCCTATTGTAATCCCGCACCTGTCAAATAAACGTGCGGGTTGCTGGAATCCTGTGTCCCCGGGAAACCGGGGAAAACGGGGAAAAGCGCCTGCTATAGCGACATAACCTATTGAATTATCTCGGATTAACGGCGCGGCTCTGCGCCGCGAGTTCGAGCCCCTTAACCAACCGGTAGACGGCGCGGCAGTTGGAGACCGGCATGTTCAATCGCTCGCCTTGCCGTGCGATGAAGCCGATCATTTTGTCAATCTCGGTCAGTACGCCGCGGGCGATGTCGAGTGCCATCGAGCCGGCGTGCTTGGCCCTCGGGATTTCGCCTACGCAGGATCTGGGCGACGAACCATCAGCGGAAACGCGAAGCTGCCGCCAGCGCCCGCACCACCGCCATGCATTCCGTCAGGTCCGAGGCCATCCAATTCCTCAATCATGTCCTGTGCCCGGAGAATGGACGAGATGGCAAAATTCCTGTCAACTCGCGCCCGGTCGGCGGGCTAAGCCGCCAATTTTCAATGGGAGATAACCTCACATGGACAAGGCACTCTACGACAAGGGCATGGCGATGCGCCGCAAGGTCCTGGGTGACGAATACGTCGATCGCGCTGTCGCCAATACTGACGATTTCAATCGCAAGTTTCAGGATCTGCTTAACGAGTTTTGCTGGGGCGCCGTATGGACCGATGAGGACCTCAAACCGCGCGACCGTAGCCTGCTCAATATCGGTATGATCGCCTGTCTTGGGCGTATGCACGAATTCGAAGCGCATTTCCGAGGCGCGCTGCGCAACGGGCTTACCCCGAAGGAACTCTCCGCCGCGCTACGGCAAATTGCCATCTATTGCGGCTTTCCCACCGCGGTCGATGCTCACCGGGTGGCGAAGCAGGTTTTGGCGGCGGAACCCAAGAAAACCTGAGAAAATCCGAGCCGAGGCCGCGAATCACGGTATGGAGGTAGCCGCATTCTTGTCTTGAATGTGCCTTCATCCGCGGGCATTCCAACTCGTGGATGGTTGGGCAAGGGGGCCCGGGCCTCAGGTGGACATATGATCCGACGCTTTTTACTACTGACGCTGCCGGTTGCGGTGGCCGTACCCGCGGCTTCCGCAATGGCGCAATACTATTCGGCGCCACCGCCCGGCTATTACCGGAATGCTCCGCCGGGCACCTATTATGAAGATCGGCAGCCGCCTGCGTTCTGGGACGACGATGAGGACGATCAGCGAGCGCGCCGGCCGCACCGTTCGCCGCAAATGAGCCAGAGCCCGTCTGGAGGACCCGGCCGTGGTCTGCCTTATCCGGACGAAGTTGACGCCGACAGGCTGCCAGCCCCGGGTTTTGTCCCGCCTGAAGGGCCCCCGCCGAATTACGAAGATCAGCTCGACCCGAGCGCGGCGACGGATGATCGAGACGCCATCCGCCCGCCGCGCTCGATCGGGCCTGCGCCAGCGACCCAGCAGCAAGCCGCGCCGCAACAGGTTGTCCCGTCCGCTAGCGTCATGAGCCTGCCGCCTGAGGACCAGCCCGAGCAAGGTCAACCGAAAGAGCTACCAGCCAATCTGAAAAAGCAACTGGTCGACTACACCACCAAGGAGCCGGCCGGCACGATCATCATCGATACGCCGAACACTTATCTCTATCTGGTCCTCGGCAGCGGCAAAGCGCTGCGCTACGGCATCGGCGTCGGCCGCGAAGGCTTCACCTGGTCGGGTACCGAGCGCATCTCCATGATGAAGGAGTGGCCGGACTGGTTCCCGCCGTCGGAAATGATCGGTCGCCAACCTTACCTGCCGCGCATGATGGCAGGCGGGCCTGGTAACCCGCTCGGCGCACGCGCGCTGTATCTCGGCAAGACGGTCTACCGCATCCACGGCACCAACCAGCCGTCGACTATCGGCCAGTTTGTGTCGTCCGGCTGCATCCGGCTACTCAACGACGACATCGAAGATCTATACAGCCGCGTGCAGGTCGGCACGCGCGTGATCGTGCTGCCGGGCAAGGCACCGGAGACGGTGGCCAATGTCGGCGCGAATAGCGATCGGATGAATCCAATAGCGCCGTCACGTCCCGGGGCCACGGTTTCGAGTTCGCCGCTACCGCCGGCGCGCTAGCGCGTCCATTGCCACCGAACTAACATCGCGCTGAAATTGGTATGCCGTCGCCACGGGCAGCGGCAATTGCGAGCGACGGGAGGCCGGCATGGCGCGCGCGGGTTCTCAGAGCAAGCTCAATCGACGAAAATTCTTGGCGGGGGTAGCAGTCGCCGGTGCCGCTAGCGCGGCGCCTCCGAGCGTCGCAGTCACGGCACCAACCACAGTCTTGCCGCCGCGCCCATCGGCGTTGCGTCCATCCGCCGCGGTCGCAGTCGCGGAGACGGGATCACCGCGCGTGACCCCGCAGGGCGCCGGTACACCGGCGTCCGATTTCATGGTCGACGTGATCAAGTCGCTCGATATCGACTATTTGCCGTGCAATCCAGCCGACAGTTTCCGAGGCCTGCATGAATCACTGATCAACTACGGCGGCAACAAGAAGCCGGAATTTCTCACCTGCACGCACGAGGAAGCCGCGGTCGCCATGGCGCACGGCTATTTCAAGATCACCGGTAAGCCGCTGCTGGTTCCCTGTCACGGCACCGTTGGCCTGCAGCACGCGACGATGGCAATCTACAATGCCTGGTGCGACCGCGTGCCCGTGATCGTGATCGGAGGCAACGACCTCGACGCCGCCAAGCGGGCGCCCGGCACTCCGACTTTCCATTCGGCGATCGACATCGCCGCGCTGGTTCGCGACTTTACCAAATGGGACGACCAGCCGGTCTCGCTGCCGCACTTCGCACAGGCCTTCGTGCGCGCCTACAAGCTGGCGATGACGCCGCCGCATGAGCCGGTGATAATCGCGCTCGATGCCGGTTTGCAGGAATCGACCATTCAAGAGCGCGACAAGCTCGTGATCCCGCGCTACGTGCCGACGGCGCCGCCGCAAGGCGACGTCAACGCCGTGCGCGAGGCAGCGCGGCTTTTGTCGGATGCCGAGCACCCGGTGGTTGTCGTCGACAAGACGGCGCGTACGGCGAAAGGCGTGGGCCTTTTGGTTGAGCTTGCCGAAGCGTTGCAGGCGCCGGTAATCGACCAGAAAGGCAGGATGAATTTCCCTAACACTCATTACCTGTCCCAGACGGCTAACGGCCGCGGGCTGATCAGCCAGGCTGACGTGATCCTTGGTCTGGAATTGTCGGACTATTGGGGCACGGTGAATGACTGGACCGACAACGGCGAGGATGACGGCGCCGGTATGCAGCAGTCCCACATCAAGCCCGGCACCAGGCTGATCAGCATCAATTCGGTCTTGCTCAACACCAAGGCGAACTACCAGGACTTCCAGCGCTTCCAGCCGGTCGATATCGAGATGGCGGCCGATGCCGAGGCGACGCTTCCGGTGCTGATCGAGGCGGTGAAGCAGGCACTGCCGGCCTCGCGTAAAGCGGCGATCGATGCGCGCGGGGAGGCGATGAAGAGAGCCTGGGCCGATGCCCATCAGCGCACCCGGCAAGCGGCAGCCAACGCCTGGGATGCCTCGCCCATCAGCACGGCGCGCCTGGCGATGGAGGTGTACGCGCAGATCAAGGATCTCGACTGGTCCTCGGTCGGCGGCGATCGCCAACTTTCGGCCTGGCCGACCAGGTTGTGGCCTATGAAGAGGCACTACCACCACATTGGCGGTCCGGGCGGCTACGGCATCGGCTACGGTGCGCCGGCCGCGGTGGGTGCCGCGCTTGCCAATCGCGACGCCGGACGCTTCTCCGTGAATTTCCAGCCCGACGGCGACATCATGTATTCGCCGGGCGTGCTGTGGACCGCGGCGCGGCACAAGATTCCGCTACTCTCGGTGATGCACAACAACCGCGGCTATCACCAGGAGGTAATACACCTGCAGCGCATGTCGAACCGGCGCAACCGCGTCGCGTTGCTCGGCAACGATATGGGCCCGATCGGCACCAGCATCCAGAATCCGGACATCGACTACGGCAAGCTTGCGAGCTCGCTCGGCCTTTGGTCAGCAGGACCGATCCGCGATCCGACCGAGTTGACGCCAGCGCTGCAGAAGGCGGTGCAGGTGGTAAAGGCGGGCGAGCCTGCGCTGGTCGACGTCGTGACGCAGCCGCGGTGATCACTCGCATGCGCACGCAACGCTTCCTTTTGGCGACGGTGCTGGCGCTTGGTGCTTTCCCGGCGCTTGCGGCTTCCGCTGAACTCGGCAAGGCCGCATTCATGCGACACGGCTGCTGGGAGTGCCACGGCACCATGGGGCA
>Ga0207803_1000249_pt1 | contig 10029 bp, 8 predicted proteins | sample LuqExpMetageno41_FD_187799 | JGI IMG/M metagenome (GOLD analysis project Ga0207803, IMG submission 187799) | Tropical forest soil microbial communities from Luquillo Experimental Forest, Puerto Rico - Sample 41 (SPAdes) | ecosystem: Environmental > Terrestrial > Soil > Tropical forest ...
AAGAAGGGGTCAGACGTTCCGCAATGAGCACGGCCGCCAATGACGCGCCATTCGCCGCGCATCAGAGCCGCGGGCTATCCGCCGCGTTGGACTACGCGACGGGATCGCACGCGCGCGCGGTAGTCATTTTGCTGGCCTTCACGCTGCTGGCGCTGCTTCCCGGCTTCTTCAGCATACCGCCTGTCGACCGTGACGAAGCGCGCTTCGCGCAGGCGACCAAGCAGATGCTGGAGACGGGCCAGTACGTTGACATTCGGTTCCAGGACGAGGTCCGCTACAAAAAGCCGGTCGGCATCTACTGGCTGCAGGCCGCGGCGGTGAAGACCGGCGAGGCGCTTGGGGTTGCTTCGGCCCGCACGAAGATCTGGCTGTACCGCGTCCCGTCGCTCGTCGGCGCAGTCGGCGCCGTGCTGCTCACGTACTGGGCCGGCTTAGCTTTTGTGACGCGCCGCTCCGCTGCGCTCGCCGCACTGATGATGGCCGGTTCCATTATCCTCGGCGTCGAAGGCCGAATGGCGACGACGGACGCCATGCTGCTGTTCATGAGCGTTGCGGCGATGGGGGCGCTCGCACGCATCTACCTCGGCCAGCGCCATCAGCCCGATGAGGCGATCGGCTGGCAGATGCCCGCGGTCCTCTGGACGGCGGCTGCCGGTGGCGTCTTGCTGAAAGGTCCGCTGATCCTGATGTTCATCGGATTGACTGTGATCGCCCTCTCGATTGCGGACAAATCCTGGCGCTGGATTCGGGCGACGCGCCCGCTGTCCGGCTTCGGCTGGATGCTGCTGCTGGTGCTGCCGTGGTTCGTCGCGATCGTGATGAGGTCAGGCGGCAGCTTCTTCACCCAGGCACTCGGCCACGACATGCTGGACAAGATCACCAGCGCACAAGAGGCGCATGGGGCGCCGCCGGGAACGTACTTTCTGCTGTTCTTCCTAACGTTCTGGCCCGGTTCGGTGCTGGCTGCGCCGGCCGCACCCGCGATTTGGCGGGCGCGCAAGGAAATCGGTGCGCGCTTTCTGCTGGCTTGGCTCGTGCCGTCCTGGCTGGTGTTCGAGGCGGCGATGACCAAGCTGCCGCACTACGTCATGCCGCTTTATCCGGCGATCGCCATCCTCATAGCTGGCGTCGTCGAGGGCAGGGCGCTCGCGCATATCCGCTGGATGGTGCACGGGACAGTGAGTTGGTTTCTGTTTCCCGCCGGCGTTGCGCTGGCGGTGGTTGTCGGGTTTGTGCTGGTCGACCATTCGCTCGGGCTGATTGCCTGGCCATTTGCGGCGATCGCGATGGTGCTGTCGTTGTTCGCCTGGTGGCTCTACGAGGTGGACGGACCGGAGCGTGCAGTGCTGCGTGCACTGATGTCATCTGCTTTCGTCGCGATCACGGTATTCGCGGTCACGTTCCCATCCATCCCGGCGCTGTTTCCAAGCGAGATGATCGCGCGCGAGGTGAGGGCGACTGGCTGCGTCGATCCACATGTCGCCTCGACCTACTCCTATCAGGAGCCCAGCCTCGTTTTCCTCTCGGGGACGGCGACGCGCTTCACCAATGGTGCCGGAGCGGCGGAATTCTTGCGCAGCGGCACGTGTCATTTCGCGCTGGTCGATCCGCGCAGCGAGCGCAGTTTCGTGCAGCGCGCCGATGCGGTTGGGCTGCGGTACACGCTGGTGCAGCGGATTGAGGGTTATAACATCAGCATCGGCAAGCCGGTGGTGCTCGCGATTTTCCGCTCGGCCGAGCCACAATGACCGTCACCGCCGAACCGCTGTCCCCTGCAAGCCGCCGGTGCTTCAACAATCTGGCTGTGGCCTTTTCGCTGCTGACCCGCGCGCCGCGGAGCTATCTCCAAGGCGGCTGGCTGCTCCCGACAAAGCAATTGGCAATCGCCGCGCTCTTCGGTGTCGGCGTGCTGCTGGTGGGCATGTTTTTGGTCGACGCACCGATCAGCGCACATATGCGTGGGTTGCCGCACTGGCTGACAAGCTCCTGCGATTTCATCACCGACTACGGCAAATCCGGTTACGTGCTGTGGCCGCTGGGCCTGTTGTTTCTATTTCTCTGCGCCCTGCCGCCGATCCTGCCGCGCTTTCAGCAGCGCGTGCTCGCGACAATCATGGTGCGTGTCGGATTTCTGTTTACCGCAGTGGCCGTGCCGAGCCTTTTCGACACGATCATCAAGCGCATGATCGGTCGCGCCAGGCCGTTCACGACGGGTCATCCGGACCCGTTCGTTTTCCACCCTTTCATCTGGCGGAACGATTACGCGAGCCTGCCATCCGGCCATGCGACGACCGCTTTTGCGATCCTGATCGCATTCAGCACGATCTGGCCGCGCGCACGGCCTTACCTTCTGATCTACGCTTTGCTGATCGCCATCAGCCGCGTGGTGCTCACCGCGCACTATCCGACGGACGTCGCCGCCGGCGCGTTGGTCGGTATTGTCGGCGCTCTCCTCGTCCGGCGGTGGTTCGCGTTGCGTCGGCTGGGATTTTCCGTCGGCCCAGACGGGGCCCTCCACCAGTTTTCAGGGCCTTCCGGCAAGCGGCTTAAAGCAGTTGCCCGTAACCTGCTGGCTGACTAAGACGCTCGCAATCGCTGGGGGCACAGGGGCCGACGGACAACACCATGACACTGCAGGAACCGGCGGTTTCCGTCGTCGTGCCGGTGCGTAACGAAGTGGACAACGTTGCGCCGCTCGTCACCGAGATCGCGGCCGCGCTCGAAGGGCATTGGCTGTTCGAGGTCGTTTACGTGAATGACGGCTCGACGGACGGCACCGAAGCCGAATTGCAGCGGCTGATGGCCTTGCATCCCTGGCTGCGGCGTGTGCGGCACAAACAGTCGTGCGGGCAATCGGCTGCGGTGCGCACCGGCGTCGCCGCGGCACGGGCGCCCATCGTGGTGACGCTCGACGGGGACGGCCAAAACAATCCGACTTTCCTGCCGGCTATGATCCGCGCGCTCGAGACGGGCCAGCCCGGCGTCGGGCTCGTCGCGGGCCAGCGCGTCGGGCGCAAGGCGACCGGCTTCAAGAAATTGCAGTCGCGCATTGCCAATGCGGTGCGCAGCGCGGTGCTGCGCGACGGCACGCGCGATACCGGATGCGGGCTGAAGGCGTTTCGTCGCGATGTGTTCCTGGCATTGCCCTATTTCGATGGCTTGCACCGCTTCTTGCCGGCGCTAGTGAAGCGCGAGGGTTTCACCATCGGCTATATCGATGTCGTCGACCGGCCGCGTCAGGGCGGTGTTTCCAACTACGGACTATGGGACCGGCTCTGGGTCGGCATTCTCGATCTCGCGGGTGTGTGGTGGCTGATCCGCCGCAAAAAGCGCGTTCCTGAAATTCTGGAGGGCTAAATGCTGGTCGATATCACGCGCTCGGTGGGCGGATATTTGCACGACGTCTTCGTCGGCAACATCGATCTCGGCATTCTCATTGGCTACATGGCGCAGGCAATGTTCGCGATGCGCTTCGTCGTGCAATGGATCGCGTCCGAGCGCGCGGGCCGCAGCGTGGTGCCGACAACCTTCTGGGTCTTTTCGATCGGCGGCGGGATCATGCTGCTCGGCTATGCGATCTACCGCAAGGATCCGGTGTTCATCATCGGGCAGGCGTTCGGCGTCTTCGTCTATCTCCGCAATCTTCAATTCGTCATCCGCAGCGGCGGTCAGGGCGCGCCGGCTTAGATCAGCCTGCCTTCTTCATCGCCGCAAAACCGCGCTCCAGGTCGGCGATCAGATCGCCGGAATCCTCCAACCCGATATGGAAACGCAGGGTCGGTCCGCCCGGCGCCCAGCGCGTGGCGGTGCGGTACTCCGTGCAATTGAACTGGATCACGAGGCTCTCGAAGCCGCCCCAGCTATAGCCGATGCCGAATAGCGTCAGCGCATTCATGAACGCGTAGACTGCGGCCTCGGAACACGGATTGACCACGACACTGAAAAGGCCGCTCGCGCCGGTGAAATCACGCATCCAGATCGCGTGCCCGTGATCGCTGGCGAGCCCCGGATGCATCACGCGCTTCACCTCCGGTCGCTTCTCCAGCCATGATGCGATCTGCAGGGCGGATTTATTGTGCCGCTCGAGGCGGACGCCGAGCGTGCGCAGGCCGCGCAGTGCGAGATAAACATCGTCGGGGCCGACGCAGAGGCCGAGCGTGCCCGCCACGTCTTTCAAATTGGCCCAGGTCTCCGCGTGTGCCGACACGCAGCCGAACATGATGTCCGAATGGCCGCCGATATATTTTGTGCCGGCCTGGATCGACAGATCAACGCCGTGCTCGAGCGAACGGAAATAGAGAGGCGTCGCCCAGGTATTGTCCATCAGCACGTACGCGCCTTTCTCGTGCGCGACAGCGGCGATCGCTGGGATGTCCTGCATTTCGAAACTCTGCGAGCCGGGCGCTTCGGTGAACACCGCGCGCGTGTTCGGCTTGAACAGTTTCGCGATCTCTCGGCCGATCAGCGGATCGTAGTAGGTCGTCTCCACGCCCATGCGCTTGAATACGCTGTCGCAGAAGGTGCGCGTCGGGCGGTAGACGCTGTCGGTCACCAGGATGTGGTCGCTGGCCCCGGCCACGGCCATTAGCGCCGTGGAAACCGCCGAGAGGCCCGATGGCAACAGCGCGACACCCGCGCACGCGTCGCCTTCGATCGCCGCGAGCGCCTGCTGCAAGGCCTCGGTCGTCGGCGTGCCGCGGCGGCCGTATTGGTAGCGCGACCGGTGCGCCACCTGATCCTCGGCCGTCGGATAGAGCACAGTCGATGCGTGATACACCGGCGGGTTGACGAAGCCGAAGTGCTCGTCCGGATCGCGGCCGGCATGCACCAGCCGTGTCTCCGGTTTTTGCGCTGAGCGGGGTGATTTTGACATCTGCGAGACTATCCGTGCGCGTTCAAAGCGGCGATATACGAGCCTCTTTGGCGCAAGCGTCAAGCCCTTGACCTTACGGGAAGTTCGTTCTGTGATGCGCGCGGGGCTGCGGGGAGCCTGATTGTCACGCTGCCGGGCTTGGCTCGTTCTGAGCGGGGATGCGCGGCATCGAGCTTTCCCATCTGATCGCGGCTCGAAACAGGCGCGTGACGTTGGTCCGCGCATGGGGAGATCGGATGAAGAAACTGGCAGCACTCCTGGCGTTCGCGCTCCTGTTCGGCACACAGGCCGCGTCCGCCCAATCCACGCTCAAGGCCGTGAAGGACCGCGGCATCCTGAACTGCGGCGCGAATGGCACGCTCGCGGGCTTTGGACTGCCGGACGCGCAAGGCAATTGGACCGGACTCGACGTCGACGTCTGCCGCGCTGTTGCGGCTGCGATTTTCGACGACGCGACCAAAGTGAAGTTTGTCCCGCTTTCGGCGAAGGACCGCTTCACCGCGCTGCAGTCGGGCGAAGTCGACATGCTTGCGCGCAATACGACCTGGACCTCGTCGCGAGACTCCTCCCTCGGGCTCAACTTCACCGGCGTCGATTACTACGACGGCCAGGGCTTCATGATCCGCAAGGCGCTAAAGGTGAACTCGGCGCTCGAGCTCAACGGCGCTTCCATCTGCGTGCAGCAGGGCACGACCACCGAGCTCAACCTCGCCGACTATTTTCGCGCGCACAACATGCAGCTCAAGACGGTCACGTTCGCGACCGCCAACGAAGCGGTAAAGGCCTATGACGCGGGCCGCTGCGATGCGTACACGACGGATGCGTCCGGCCTCTATGCCGAGCGGTTGCGGCTCACCAACCCGGACGACCACATGATCTTGCCAGAGATCATATCCAAGGAGCCACTCGGGCCCGCCGTGCGGCACGGCGACGACCAATGGTTTGATGTCGTGAAGTGGGTCTTCTTCGCAATGATCAACGCGGAGGAGTTCGGAATCACGTCGAAGAACGTGGACGAAATGATGAAAACCACGAGCCCCGAGATCAAGCGCTTTGTCGGCATGGAAGGCAATTTCGGCGAACAACTCGGACTGACCAACGACTGGGCCGTCCGGATCGTGAAGCGGGTCGGTAACTACGGCGAGGTGTTCGAGCGCAATGTCGGCAAAGGCTCGCCGCTGAAGATCGACCGCGGCCTCAACCGGCTTTGGAACGAGGGCGGCATCCAGTACGCGCCGCCGATCCGCTAATCGCGCGCGGTGGAGACCTGAGGCAGGCGGCGCAGCGGGAGAAGGATCGATGGCCGACCGGCCGCAACACCGTGCTGCGCTGTTGAACGATCCTAAAGTCCGCAGCATCGTCTTTCAATTCGTGCTGGTCGCGGTCGTCGCGCTGCTCGTCTACGTCGCCGCGACGAATGTCATCGAGCATCTGCAGCGCACGCACATCGCATCCGGATTCGGCTTCTGGAACAACGCGGCCGGGTTCGACATCAGCCAGACGCTGATCCCGTATTCCGCGAACGCTTCCACCTACGGGCAGGCGTTCTGGGTCGGGCTCTTGAATACGCTGCTCGTCGCCGGCCTCGGCATCATCCTCGCTACCATTCTTGGGTTTCTCATCGGAATTGCGCGGTTGTCGAGCAACTGGCTCGTCGCGCGTGCGGCGAGCGGCTACGTCGAGACAATCCGCAACATCCCGCTGCTGCTGCAACTCTTGTTCTGGTACAACGCTGTCTTGAAATCGCTGCCCGAGATGCGCGATAGCATCGTCTGGTTCGGCGGCGTCTATCTCAACAATCGCGGTCTGACTTTGCCTGCGCCCGTGCCGCAGCCCGGTCTCGAGCCGGTGGGCATCGCATTCGTGCTTGCAATCGTCGCGGCAATTGCGTTCGCCTTCTGGGCGCGGCGGCGGCAGCAGCACACCGGTAAACAGGCGCCGGTCGGCATCGTCGCGCTCGCGTTGATCATCGCGCTGCCGGTTTTGACGTTCGCCGTCGCCGGCGCGCCGCTCGGCTTCGACTGGCCGAAGGCGGGGCGTTTCAACATCGCGGGCGGGATGGAAGTGCTGCCCGAATTCGCCGCGCTGTTGCTCGGGCTGTCGATCTACACCGCGGCGTTCATCGCCGAAGTCGTCCGCGCCGGGATCCTTGCCGTGTCGAAAGGACAGGTCGAGGCCGCATATTCGCTCGGTCTCAAGCCGACGCCGACGCTGCGTCTAATCGTGATCCCGCAGGCGATGCGCGTGATCATTCCCCCGCTGACCAGCCAGTATCTGAACCTCACGAAGAACTCTTCGCTCGCGGTCGCCATCGGCTATCCCGACCTGGTGCAGGTGTTCACCGGCACGGTTCTGAACCAGACCGGGCAGGCGCTCGAGGTCGTTGCGATCACCATGCTCGTTTATTTAACGATCAGCCTGGTCACATCAGCAGCAATGAACATCTACAACGCGCGCATGGCGCTGGTCGAACGGTGAGGGCGCCGCGATGACCATGGCCGAAGGCGATCTCGCCGTCACCGAATTGCACTTCGTGCGGCACGAGCAATTGCCGCCGAAACCGCCGCCGGCGCATATGCGTGGCACGCTCGGCTGGATGCGCGAAAACCTGTTTTCGTCATGGTTCAACGTTGCGCTCACGGTCGCCATCGGCTTGCTAGTTGCGTGGGTGGCGGTCGAACTTGCACGTTTCCTGATCATCGATGCGGCCTGGAGCGGAACCGACCGCGATGCCTGTCGCGAGGCAGTGCAGCACCGGCCGATCGGCGCATGCTGGCCGTTCGCCTTCGAGCGCATGCCGTATTTCATCTACGGCTCGTATCCGATCCCGCAGCGCTGGCGCGTCGACGTGTTCTTCGTCCTACTCGCGATCGGCATCGTCTGGCTGATGGTGCCGCGCGCGCCGCGGAAGAATTGGGGCGCCCTCTATTTCTTCATCGCGTTGCCGATCGCTTCCTTCATCCTGTTGCACGGATGGGAACTGATCGGCCTGCCCGCCGTCGACACTGTGCTGTGGGGCGGCATCCTGGTCACGATCGTGGTCGCGACCGTCGGTATCGTCGTGTCGCTGCCGCTCGGCATCCTGCTCGCGCTCGGACGCCGCTCGCGCATGCCGACGGTGAAGATGTTTTCCGTCGCTTTCATCGAATTCGTGCGTGGCGTGCCGCTGATCACGATGCTGTTCATGGCGAGCGTGATGCTGCCCTTGTTCGTGCCGGAGGCCTTCGAGCCTGACAAACTGGTCCGCGCCCTGGTCGGCATCGCGCTGTTCGCCTCCGCCTACATGGCGGAGGTCGTGCGCGCGGGCTTGCAGGCGGTTCCGAGAGGGCAGTACGAGGGCGCGATGGCGGTCGGCCTGCGCTATCCGCATATGATGGGCCTCGTCGTGCTACCGCAGGCGCTGCGCATAACAATTCCGAACATCGTCAATACCTATATCGGCCTGTTCAAGGACACGACGCTTGTCTACATCGTCGGCATCTTTGATTTCCTGCATACAGTCGAGGTGGCGCGAATCGACCCAAAATGGGCGACGCCGGTGACGTCGACGACCGGCTATGCGGTGGCCGCGATCTTCTATCTGATCTTCTGCTACGGCATGTCGCGCTATGCGCGCGCGATGGAAGCCAGGCTCGCCTCGGGGCGACAGAGATGAGGAGGGCGCGATGAACGAGCCTGCCCGACATAGCGCGCGGCCGCCGGTCGCCATTCAACTCGTCAAAGTCAACAAGTGGTACGGCGAGTTTCACGTGCTGCGTAATATCGACCTGACCGTCACGGGCGGCGAACGGATCGTCGTGTGCGGCCCGTCCGGCTCCGGCAAATCGACCATGATCCGCTGCATCAATCGGCTGGAGGAACACCAGACGGGCAAGATCATCGTCGACGGGATGGAGCTTACGGCCGATCTGAAGAAGATCGACGAAGTGCGCCGCGACGTTGGCATGGTGTTCCAGCATTTCAATCTGTTTCCGCATCTCACCGTGCTGGAGAATTGCACTTTGGCGCCGATCTGGGTGCGCAAGATGCCGAAGCGCGAGGCGGAGGAGGCGGCGCTGCATTACTTGAAGCGCGTGAAAATCCCCGAGCAGGCGAACAAATATCCCGGCCAGCTTTCCGGCGGACAGCAACAGCGCGTCGCGATTGCGCGCGCTTTGTGCATGAATCCGAAAATCATGCTGTTCGACGAGCCGACCTCCGCGCTCGACCCCGAGATGGTGAAGGAAGTGCTCGACACCATGGTGGCGCTGGCGAAAGACGGCATGACCATGCTCGTGGTCACGCATGAGATGGGCTTTGCGCGCGAGGTGGCGAACCGCATCGTGTTCATGGACGAGGGCCAGATCGTCGAGGCGAACGCGCCGGAAGAATTCTTCGCCCATCCACAGCACGCGCGCACCAAGCTGTTCCTGAGCCAGATCCTCCGCTGATCACTTCAGGAAATCGACCATGCGCTTGAGCGCCTGCAAGAGCACGAGCGCGTCGGTCGCGAACACGAGTCCCTGCACGCCGCGCGCCACGAGATTGCGCGAATAGTCGCGTTCCTGCCGGTCGCCGACCGTGGTCACGAGGAATTTGGAATTCGCGCGGCAGGCGGCGGCGACGCGGTCAAGCGCCGCGCTCATCGCCGGATGGTTGAAGTCGGCACCGGGATGGCCGACGGAGACGGAGAGGTCGTAGGGCCCGACGAACAGCCCGTCGATGCCGGGCAGCGCCGCGATCGCCTCGATCTCGTCGATGCCCTGCGCGTCCTCGATCAGCGGCATGAGGAAGACGTCGCGGTTTGCCTTCTGCGCATAGCCATTCCAGTCGCTCGGCCAGTAGCCGGTCGCGCGCACGACCGGGCAGGCGCCGCGCTCGCCGTCCGGCGCATAACGCGCGGCGCGCACCAGCGCCTCGCAGCGCGCGCGCGTGCCGTGCGGAATGACGATGCCGGCGGCGTCGAGATTGAGCACTCGCTTGATCAGCCCCGGTTCGACGTCCGGCACGCGCACCAAAGGCGCGATTCCGGCCGCGTCCGCGGCGCGGATCAGATGCGCGAGACGGTCCATGTCGAGCGGCGAATGCTCCATGTCGATCATGGCGAAGTCGATGCCCGCGCGGGCTTCGACCTCGATCGCCATCGGCGCGCCGATGAAATGGATAATGCCGGTGGG
>Ga0207803_1000254_pt1 | contig 9949 bp, 6 predicted proteins | sample LuqExpMetageno41_FD_187799 | JGI IMG/M metagenome (GOLD analysis project Ga0207803, IMG submission 187799) | Tropical forest soil microbial communities from Luquillo Experimental Forest, Puerto Rico - Sample 41 (SPAdes) | ecosystem: Environmental > Terrestrial > Soil > Tropical forest ...
CGGCGGCCGGCGTTGCCGCCGCCACCACGCCTTCCGCGTTTGTCAACAAAAAGAGACGGCCCGATGTGGTTGCCCAGCCTGGCAAAGTGCGCGCCAGCACTTCCTGCGGGCGCGCCAGCGCTTCGGCCGGCTGCTTGGCCAGCCGCTCGGCGGCAAGATCGGCGACCGCGTCGAGCGCGACGATCATGTCGGTGAGCGATTGCCTGCGGTGGTCGAGCACCTGCACGACGGCGCCAACGCACATGGTGGCGAGAAAGGCGATGATCAGCACCGGGACGGCCCGGCGCAGCAACGGCTCGGCGGTTAACAGACGCCGATACGCTGGCTTGGCGATCGATTGGGCGAGCCCCTGAATCGAATCGGAACACACTGACGCACTCGCCACACCGGCGCGCGCCATCGATGGCCTCCGTTTGGAAATTGCCCCTACCAGCCGGAAAGGATGTCCCGCATCGCTTTCCGAATCGCCTACGATTTGAATCCACGCGCGGCGATTTGTCGAGAGTCCAAAGTCAATTATCTAAAAACTATTATCCACAAATAACATAGACTCGGCAAAGGCTAGAGCGGGCCTGAGCCGCGGACGCGGAATTCGAATCTCTAAGCTGGTGCCAGTGCCCGTTCGACGATGTCGGCAAGGTCGCGCGAAACGTTGGGCGCACCCTTGATCTGCGTCAGCGCGGCTTCAGCTAGGCTGCGGCGGCCTTCCTCCAGCGTCCGCCAGGTGCGGAAGGCGGTGGCGAGACGGGCCGCCAATTGCGGATTTTTCCGATCGAGCGCGAGCACGGTATCAGCGACGAAATTATAGCCGGCGCCGTCGGCGCGGTTGAATTGGGTGGCATTGGCGTGCGCGAACACGCCGACCAGCGCGCGCACACGGTTGGGATTGGCAAACGAGAAGGCAGAATGGGCGGTGAGGGCGCGGACTTTGTCCAGAGTTTCGGGCTGCGGGATCATCGCCTGCAGCGAGAACCATTTGTCGACCACTAGGGCATCGGCTGCATAGCGCGTGTAGAAATCGGCCAGCGCGCGTTCACGCTCCGGTCCAGCGTGCAGCGACAACGTGCCGAGCGCTGCCATGCGATCAGTCATGTTGTCGGCGGCATCGTATTGGCCGGCGGCACGCATAAGGGCATCCGGTGCGCCGGTCGTGGCCAACACGTCGAGCGCAACATTGCGTAAGGAACGGCGTCCCGCGCTGGCGGCATCCGGCGAGTACGGGCCGGAAACCGCCATCAGCTCGTAGACGTTCTTCAGCGCGGAGCTGAGCTTATCGCCGATCCCAGCGCGCAAGGCGCGCCGCCCGTTGAAGATGGCATCAGGATCGATGTCGCGGCCGATTTCGCGGGCGATGTCACCCTCGCCAGGGGGCACCAGCGTCAACGCTACGAAGGCCGGCTCGAGCTTATTGTCATCGAGAATGGCGGCGAGCGCCTCGATCAGCTTCTCATCGACACGTGGCGACTTGCCGACGCGCAGTGCGCGTACGTTTTCGATCAAGATCCGCATCGAGATCGTCTGCAGTGCCTGCCAGCGGTTGAACGGGTCGCTGTCGTGGGCTGCCAGGAAAGCAAGGTCGCCGGCATCGAGATCGCTCTCGATTTTAACCGGTGCCGAGAAGCCGCGGTTGATCGATAGCACCGGCTGTTCGCTCACGCCGGTGAACTCAATGGTCCGCGTTGGCTCGGTCAGTACCAGAATGCCGTGTTCGATCTTTTCTACTTTTGTTGTCAGCTTTTGATCGTTGCCCTCCTTACCCACGAGGCCAAGGGCCAACGGAATGACCATCGGCAGCTTGACCGGCTGGCCTGGTGTGGGCGGCACGCTCTGTTTGATCTCGAGCGTGTAGGTCTTGCGCGTGCGATCGAAACGGGTGGCGACGGCGACCTCCGGCGTACCGGCCTGATCGTACCAGCGCATGAATTGCGTCATGTCGCGGCCTGACGCGTCAGCGAAGCACTGGATGAATTGCTCGACGGTTGCCGCCTCGCCGTCGTGGCGCTCGAAATAGAGATCCATGCCGGCGCGGAATTTCTTGGGACCGAGCAAGGTCTGCACCATACGCACAACCTCGGCGCCCTTCTCGTACACGGTGCTGGTGTAGAAGTTATTGATTTCCTTATAAGTTTCCGGGCGGACTGGATGCGCCAAAGGTCCAGCGTCCTCAATGAACTGCGCCGCGCGCAAGTTACGCACGTCGGAAATCCGCTTCACTGGGCGCGAGCGCATGTCGGAGGAAAATTCCTGGTCACGGAAAACGGTTAGCCCTTCCTTCAGGCAGAGCTGGAACCAGTCGCGGCAGGTGATGCGGTTGCCGGTCCAGTTGTGGAAATACTCGTGCGCGATCACCGCTTCGATGTGGCTGAAGTCGGCGTCGGTCGCAGTGTCGGCGCTCGCCAGCACGTATTTGTCGTTGAAGACGTTGAGACCTTTGTTCTCCATGGCGCCCATGTTAAAGTCGGAAACGGCAACGATCATGAAAATGTCGAGGTCGTATTCGCGGCCGAACGCTTCCTCGTCCCAGCGCATGGCGCGCTTGAGCGAGTCCATTGCATAACTGCAACGTCCTTCCTTGCCTGGCTCGACATAGATGCGCAGCGTGACATTGCGTCCCGACATGGTACGGAATTCGTCCTCGACGCATCCAAGATTGCCGCCGACAAGCGCAAACAGATATGACGGTTTGGGATGCGGGTCGTGCCAGACTGCGAAGTGCCGACCTTCCGGCAAGTTACCGCTTTTGGTGAGGTTGCCATTCGCCAACAGCACCGGCGCTTCCGTTTTGTCGGCTTCAATACGCGTGGTGTAGACCGCCATCACGGCGGGGCGATCAGGGAAATAGGTGATGCGGCGAAAACCTTCGGCCTCGCACTGCGTGCAGTAAGTGCCGCGCGAACGGTAGAGGCCGGAAAGCTGCGTATTGGCGGTCGGGTCGATCAGCGTTTCGATCTCTAGCGTGAACGGGCGGTTGGGCGGCTGTACGATCGTCAACTTGTCCGGCGTCGCAACATAGGTGTTTGTCGCCGCCGCCTTGCTGTCGAGCTTCAGCCCGGTGAGGGTGAGGCCGTCGCCGTCGAGCACCAACGGCGCAGGCGCTGCATCAGGATTGGGCTTGAGCTTGAGCGTCGCGCACACCTTGGTCTTGGTCGGATGCAACGAAAAGTCGAGCGAGACCGTCTCCACCAACCAGTCGGGCGGGCGGTAGTCCTTCAGGTGGATAGGTTGGGCGGTATCGGTACGCATGATCTTTGATCTAGAGTGTCCGGCGCGGAATTGGAAGGAAGAATGATGGCAAGCATGCATGCCATGACGCTTCGTGCGCCGCGCACGCCGCTTGTCATGCAGACGCGGTCGGTTTCCGTGCCCGGCGCGGGCGAAATCCTGGTCGCCGTTGCCGTCTGCGGCGTGTGCCGTACCGATCTGCATGTGGTCGACGGCGAGTTGCCAGATCCGAAATTGCCGATCGTTCCCGGCCACGAGATTGTTGGTCGCGTGGCTGCGCTCGGAGCGGGTGTAAGTGGTTTTTCTGTCGGCGAACGGGTCGGCGTGCCGTGGCTGGGTGCGACCTGCGGAACTTGCGCGTATTGCCGCGCCGAAGCCGAGAACCTATGCGATGCACCGATATTCACCGGCTACACCCGCGACGGCGGCTACGCAACGCATGCCGTCGCCGACGCGCGCTATTGTTTTCCACTCGGCGAGCACGGCGACGAAGCCGAGATCGCCCCCTGGCTATGCGCGGGGCTCATCGGCTGGCGCAGCTATCGCATGGCAGGTGAGGGCGCGACGCTCGGGATTTACGGCTTCGGCGCCGCCGCCCACATCCTCGCGCAGGTAGCGGCGTGGCAGGGCCGGCGCGTCTTCGCCTTTACTCGCAAGGGCGACGCGGCAGCGCAGGATTTCGCGCGCTCGCTGGGGGTTGTTTGGGCGGGTGGTTCGGAAGAACTTCCGCCGGAGCCGCTCGACGCCGCGATTATCTTCGCGCCAGTGGGTGCGCTGGTTCCTGCGGCGCTGAAGGCGGTGAAAAAGGGCGGCCGAGTGGTCTGCGGCGGCATTCACATGTCGGACATACCGAGCTTCCCTTACGCACTGCTTTGGCAGGAACGGCACGTAATGTCGGTCGCTAACCTTACGCGCGCCGACGCGCATGAATTTCTGAGTATCGCGCCTAAGGCGGGTGTCAAATGCGAGGTGACGCGCTATCCGCTGGCGCGCGCCAACGAAGCGCTGTCGGACCTGCGCGAGGGGCGGCTGCAGGGCGCGGCGACCTTGATTCCCTAGCGAGTTGGTTCGGCGTGGCCGATCACGCGCTTGATCGAAGGTGAGCGAAGCTTTAAGGCGCGCTCAAGCGCGTCGACCTTCTCATGAACCGCCTGGACGCTCAGATTTGAATCGACGCGGCAGTGGAAATTGACGATTTCGCCGTCATCGGTTTCGCGCACTCGCACATCATGCACGTCGCGCAGCGTGCGGTCGTCAGCGGCAAGCTCGGTGAGTGCGATCTGCACCGCTTTCACCCGCGCGGGCGGCGCTTCGCGGCCGGCAGCGCGATGTGGTTGCAGCGGTTCGATATGGGTGTCGATCTCGACATCGGCGCCGAGCTCCCCGCCGATCGCTTCTTCCAGTGCCGAGGCCGCAGCGTGCGCCTCTTGCAGCGACATCTTCCCATCGACTTCCAGATCGAGTGAGATGGCGACACGGTCCTTGAGGTCGTGCACCGTCACGTGATGCACCGCGAGTGCGCGACTGCGCGCGATCACCATCACGCGGTCGAGCACGGTTTCGTTGTTGAGCGCCACCGGGTCGGTGGTGACTGTCGCCTGGGCACCCGGCATCTGTTTGCTGATCGCTGCGGTGACCGCGTCCTTGATGGCGCTCACGCGGTCCAGCGGCAGGGTGCGGCTGACGGCGACCACCAGGTCGACAAACGTTGTTTCACCGACGGCCCGAGCACGCACCTGTTCGACCGCGACCACGCCGGCAACCTTGGCGGCCGCGGCGGTGATCTGTTCGGTAGCGCCCAGCGGCGCCACGTCGGTGAGCGTGCCGATAGTACGGCGCCCAAGCCGCCAGCCGGCGATACAGACGAGAATTGCGACCACCAGTGCGGCGACCGAGTCCGCCCACCACAAGCCGAGCCGCACGCCGCCCAGTCCGATGAGTACCGCCAGCGAGGCCCACAGGTCGGACGAAAAATGCAACGCATCGGCTTCCAGCGCTTGGCTCTTTGTTTCTCTGGCGGTCTGCGACAGCGCACGCGAACGGAAGAAGTCGATCACGATCGACACCGCGATCACACCGAAGGCCCAGGCATTGGCGATCACCATATGCTCTTCATGCTCGGTCAGCCGCTTCACCGCCTCCCAGATCACAACGCCCGAGAGCAGAAAGAGCAGGGCGGTTTCCGCCAGCGCCGAGACACTTTCGATCTTGCCGTGCCCGTAATGATGCTCGGCGTCGGCCGGCTTGCCGGAAACACGCACGGCCAGAAGCGTCATCACCGTGGCGCCGAGATCAATCAGCGAGTGGCCGGCCTCCGACAAGATCGCTAGCGAACCGGTGAGAACGCCGACCACGCCCTTGGCGACGGTCAGCGCGGTAGACGCTGCGATGGAGGTCAAGGCGACTTGTTCTTTGTCTTGCTGCATCTGGCGCCTCTAGCGCCGAGGATGTAGCGCAACGGCTGCGGAATTGCGACTGCCGCGCGGATAAAGCGTTTTCCCTTGCGGGAGCGTAACCGCTTGATGCAAATCAATGCGACGTTCGCGAGCCTGCTCGATTTTTGGCGGAAAATCAGCGTATGGGTGAAGCTATGGAGACCCCAGTTCAGATCGACTTCCAAGGGATGGCAGCGCAGCCGCAGATTCGTGGCGTCATCGACAAGCATGTCAGTGAGCTCGAGCAGCGGTTTGGTCGCATCACGGCGGGGCGTGTAGCTTTGAAGGCGCCGGGCGAACACCATCGCATCGGACTTTACGAAATCAATATTCGGCTGGAGCTGCCGGATGGCCGGGAGGTCAACGTTACGCGCACGCCGAGCGAAGACGATCGCCAGTCAGACCTCAACTTCGCGATCAATGACGCATTCAAGCACGCGCGCCGGCAATTGCAGGATCACGTGCGCCGGATGCAGGGCCAAGTGAAGCAACATGAAACCGAGCCCATCGCGACAGTGGCGCGGATCGATCCGTCCGGGGAGTTTGGCTTTCTCGAGACAACTGACGGGCGCGAGATCTATTTCCATCGCAACAGTGTGCTTGGCGGCACAAAACTGGAAGAGGGTGCTCGAGTCACCTTTGTCGAAGAGGCGGGTCATAAAGGCCCCCAGGCAAGCACCGTCAAGCTGATGGGCAAGCATAAGCTGCGGATCTAAGCAATTTGCTTGATAGGGCTCGCTCTCTGACGCTCGCTGTTCCTTATTTCAGCCGGCAGGACGGCGATTAAGATTAGCGTAAATGCGAGGCCAAACTTACAGCTGTAAACTTATGTGCCGGTCATTTTGAGACTCCACGAACGGCTGGCGACTGATACGTTCTGTCGTGTTGATTATTAGCCGTGCCAATTTCCAGAGATCGAACAAACGAGAATCGTTTTGTCGGCACTTTCCGGTGCGTCACTGGCGCCGCCAAGCAACATGCCTCAGTCAGATCGTCGCGTGGCGTATTGACCTAAGACAATATGCATCCTGTCCCAATTCAATTGCGGTATTTTCGACGTGGCGGCGTCTCGGGCCGTCTGCAGATCATTTTCGCTTGTGGCGGGCCCGCACAGCGGCTTGGGCCTTCTTGATGTTGGCGAGCTGCGCCCGCCGCATCGCCGGCGTCGGTTTTTCATCTTCCGGAATATTGCGGCGCGGTTTGGCGCGGAAGCGGTCGCCGTCAACGTGAATAGGGCTGCTGCCGAGGCTCGCGAAGAGCTTTTTGGCCTCCAGGCTATCAGGAACTAATCGGCCATGTTCCACATGGGCTTGAGTTTTCTCCACGAGCCACTTCGCCGTGTCCCAAGATCCGGAAGCGCGCTGCCCGGCGACTCGCTCGAGCCCGCCTGGTCCGCCCACGTCCTGCACGCGAAAGGCGACAAACTGTTTCGAAGGCCGCACCTCGATATGAAAGAAGCGCCCGCCGCCGCGGCTGCCGGGCTTTGCACGTTTTTGAGTTATAGGGGCACGGGGCATGGCGATCTCCTCAAGAAATAAGAAAGTTAGCGGCGAAAGCTTCTGCGCCCTTTGACTCGGATCAAGGGTCTCCTGGCAGCTGGTAACAGAATCTTGAGCTATGAAACGTTGTGTGCCGTGCAGATGAAAGGGCAGCATGATGGCTGGCGAGCAGGATCGTCCGGAATCTCATAGGGTTTTTGTTGCCCTCAAGTTTGCCCCGGAGGTGCTGCAGCAGCTCGCCGATATGAGCGCCAGTCTAGACGGGTCTGAAGTTCGCCGCGTTGCAGCAGGAGACATTCATCTCACGCTCGTTCCACCCTGGAATGAGTCTGCAATTTTCTCTGCGGTTTTGAAACTTTCCAGAGTTGCCGAACATCATGATTCCTTTGAACTACATTTTAAACACGTGGGCTATGGGGCGGACCCAAGACATCCTCGGTTCCTATGGGTTGAATGCTTGGCAAGCAGTGAGCTTGCCGAACTACGCGCTGCGCTTTTGACGGCGTTCGAGCGCAGTGAGCAGCGGCCGTTCCGACCGCACGTGACGCTGGCGCGTATTCGCGAACGCGGTGGGAGAGTCGCTCGCAAGCATCCTATCGACCGCGATCTCGTGCTATCCCAGCGAATTACTTCTGTAGAATTGATGCGATCGCCGCCGCCAAGTGCCATCGGTTACACCGTGCTCGCGTCTGTGCCGCTACGCGGCAGAACTGAGCCACAATCCAAGCTGATCTGCATCAATGCGGTAGGGGCTCAAAAAGAGTACGCGCGTGAGCGATGCCGGTGCAGAATGCCGAAATCGCGACGATGTTTGATCAAGCCGCTGATCTCCTGGAGATTAAGGGCGACAACCCGTTTCGCGTGCGCGCCTATCGCCGCGCAGCTCGCACCATCGAAGGCCTGCCGCAAAGCGTGGGAAGCATGCTGGCGAAGGAAGCCGATTTGTCGGAGTTGCCGGGCATCGGCAAGGATCTGGCCGGCAAGATCACCGGCATCGTCGAGAGCGGGCATTTCGACCTGCTCGATCAACTAAAAAAGAAACTGCCCGGCGATCTTGGGGCGATGGCCGGACTGCCGGGGCTCGGGCCGAAACGCATCAAGCTCTTGTACGATAAGGCCAAGGTGCGCACGCTTGATGACCTGCGACGTGCCATCAAGGTCGGCAAGCTGCACGGGCTGCACGGCTTCGGTCCTGTCATTGAGAAGAAACTAGCCGCTGCGCTGGAAAAGCCGCTCGCCGAGAAGCGCTTCAAGCTCGCAGTTGCCGAAGCTGAGGCTGAATCCCTGGTTGCTTTCTTGCGCGACAAAGGGCAGGTGGTCGTCGCCGGCAGTTACCGTCGTCGGCGCGACACCGTTGGCGATTTGGACATCTTGGTTACGTCAAAACAGGGCCCAGCGGTGGGCGATAAGCTTGTCGGCTATGACAATGTGGCGGACGTGCTCGCGCATGGGCCCACACGCACGACTGTGCTGCTCCGCTCCGGCATCCAGGTCGACTTGCGGGCCGTGCCGGAAGAAAGCTACGGCGCGGCGCTGCTCTATTTCACTGGCTCCAAGGCCCACAATATCGCGCTGCGCGGCATCGCGAATGCTCGCAAATGGAAGCTCAACGAGTACGGCCTGTTCTCCGGCAAGCGGCGTATCGCCGGCGCCAGCGAGGAGGAGGTCTATAGGAAGCTTGGGCTTGCCTACATCCCGCCGGAAATGCGCGAAGATCGCGGCGAGATCGCCCTCGCCCTGAATGGCGAATTGCCGCGCCTAATTTCGGCCGGCGACATGCGCGGCGACCTGCACGTCCATTCCGATTGGACCGACGGCACCGCCAGCATCGCCAACATGGCTGCCGCGGCGCAGGCATGCGGCTACGCCTATATGGCGCTGACTGATCATTCCCGCAGGCAGACAATGTCGCACGGGCTCGATCCGGCAAAGGTCGCGCGGCAACTCCGCGAGATCGACAAGATCAATGGCGCATTTAAGGGCTTCACGATTTTGAAGGGCATCGAGGTCGATATCCTGAAGGACGGCGAGCTCGATCTGCCGGACGCGACACTGGCGCAGCTGGACGTAGTAATTGCGTCGGTACATTCGTTTTTCGATCTGCCGCGCGAGGCACAGACCCAGCGCATGATCCGCGCCATGCGGAACCCGCACGTGTCCATCGTTGGCCATCCCAGCGGCCGGCTGATCGGCGAACGCGAGCCTTACGACATCGACATGGACGCCATAACGTCCACGGCACGTGACCTTGACTGCTACCTCGAAATCAATGCCGAGCCCGATCGCCTCGATCTCAACGACATCCATGCGCACATGGCCAAGAGCAAGGGAGTCAAAATCGCGATCTCCACTGATGCGCATTCGGTGAACGCATTCCAATACATGCGTTTTGGTGTCGATCAGGCGCGGCGGGCGTGGCTGACTGCTGACGATGTGATCAACACTCGCCAATTTGGGGACCTGCGCAAGCTTTTGAAACGACGAGTGCATTAATGGCTGCCCCCGGCCGCATGCTAGAGAGCAAGGCTCGATGGGAGCATTTCGCGCATGAAGCAGATGTCGGTGTCCGCGGCTTCGGCCGCTCGCCGGCGGAAGCCTTCGAGCAGGGTGCGCTGGCGCTGACTGCCGTCATCACGAACGCGGCAATCGAACCGAAAACGAAGATTGAGGTGAGCTGCGAGGCGCCAGATCTGGAACTGCTATTCGTCGAATGGCTCAATGCCATCATCTACGAGATGGCAGTGGCTAGGATGTTGTTTTCGCGGTTTGCCGTGCAGATTGGGGGCAATCGGC
>Ga0207803_1000270_pt1 | contig 9673 bp, 9 predicted proteins | sample LuqExpMetageno41_FD_187799 | JGI IMG/M metagenome (GOLD analysis project Ga0207803, IMG submission 187799) | Tropical forest soil microbial communities from Luquillo Experimental Forest, Puerto Rico - Sample 41 (SPAdes) | ecosystem: Environmental > Terrestrial > Soil > Tropical forest ...
CGGCGGCGTCAAGGCGTTGACGTTCGCTGTCACTCAACGTTTCTGGCGCGTAACGCGTGCCATTAGCAAGTTTGGCAATCGCGTCCGCATCGAGACCGCGCTCGCGTTTGAGCATGCCAAGCAGAACGGCGCGTGGCGTTTTTGCACCCATCACATAGGCGCTCGAGGCGCGTCGGCGTAGCGCGTCATAGACCAGGCCGGCAATTGCGGCGCGGTCACCGGATCCGGCGAAGCGATGCGCCCGACCCCATGCCTTGAGAGAGTCAGCGGCGGGCCGGCGCTCGCTCTCGATATTCGCGAAGACTTCGATAGCCGCCGCGAGCCGCGCCGCCGGCATCATGGCAGGCCGAGTAACATGCGTTCAATATGGATCAGCCACATCGTGACCGGAACCCCAAACCGTAATACATACTGCGATTGCGCACGTTATTGGTGGTGACGTGTACGCGGGCCGGCAGGCGAAATACCACAAAGGTCCATGCCAACACCCAATAGATCAGATCGGCGTGGTGGGTTATGACCAACAAAATCGTCAAAACTTCGAACTCGTTGGAAAAAGCGTAGGCCAATTGGCTGACGCGCTTCGGCCAGTTCGGCTCGCGCATGGCTATCTGCTCTAAACGGGTCTCGCCGCGCCCGAGTGAGAACAGGCGTTGATGCATCATGCCGAACATGAGGTACCCGGAAAGATCACGCCTCGCTGGGATAATTTGGGCTCTCGCGAGTGATCGTCACGTCGTGCACGTGGCTTTCGCGCAAACCCGCGCCTGAGATACGCACGAATTCCGCCTTTCGATGGAAGCCATCAAGCGTCTTGGCGCCGACATAGCCCATGGCGGCGCGCAGGCCGCCCGACAATTGGTGCAACACATTCGCGACCGGCCCCTTGTAGCCGACCTGTCCCTCGACGCCTTCCGGCACCAACTTGAGCGCATCCTTGATGTCCTGTTGGAAATACCGGTCGGCGGAACCGCGTGCCATCGCGGCGACCGAGCCCATGCCGCGATAACTCTTGTAGGATCGTCCCTGATAGAGAAAGACCTCCCCCGGCGTCTCGTCGGTGCCCGCCAGCAACGAGCCGACCATGGCGCAGTCAGCGCCTGCGGCAAGCGCCTTGGCGAGGTCGCCGGAATATTTGATGCCGCCGTCGGCAATCACCGGCGTATCGCTTGCTTTCGCCGCTCCGACCGCATCCATGATAGCGGTGAACTGCGGCACACCAACGCCAGCAACAATGCGTGTCGTACAGATCGAGCCTGGACCAATACCCACCTTGATGGAGTCGGCGCCCGAATCAATCAGCGCTCTCGCGCCTTCGGAGGTCGCGACATTGCCGGCGACCACCTGCACAGCATTTGATAGCCGCTTGATGCGCGTGATGGCATCGAGGACGTGCCGTGAATGTCCGTGCGCGGTGTCGACGACCACCAGATCGACGCCGGCCGCGATCAAAGCCTCTGTGCGCGCGAAGCCTCGGTCGCCGACGGTGGTCGCGGCTGCGACGCGCAAGCGACCGTGCTCGTCCTTGCACGCATTCGGATTGGCCACCGCCTTTTCAATGTCCTTCACGGTGATCAGGCCGACGCAGCGATACTGATTGTCCACCACCAGCAATTTCTCGATGCGGTGCTGGTGGAGCAAGCGCTTGGCTTCGTCCTGGCTGACGCCCTCGCGCACGGTGACCAGCTTGTCCTTGGTCATAAGCTCAGCAACGCGCTGCTGCGGATCCGTAGCGAAGCGGACGTCGCGGTTGGTGAGGATGCCGACCAGCTTGCCGGCCTTGCCATTGCCGCCGCCTTCGACGACCGGAACGCCGGAAATATGGTTATCCTTCATCAGATCGAGCGCCTGCTGCAGCGTCGCCGTCGGCTCGATCGTCAGCGGGTTCACCACCATGCCAGATTCGAATTTCTTCACTTGGCGCACCTGGGCGGCTTGGGCCTCTGGCTCAAGATTGCGGTGGATAACGCCCATACCGCCTGCTTGCGCCATGGCAATCGCCATCTGCACCTCGGTGACCGTATCCATAGCCGAGGCGATAATCGGGATGTTAATCGGAATCGTCTTGGTGATACGGGAGCGGATATCGACGTCGCCAGGCAGCACTTCAGACAGGCCGGGCTTGATTAGCACGTCATCAAAGGTAAGCCCTTCCCGCGGGCTTGCGTTATTTTTAGCGGCCATCGCCAACTCCGTCTCACCCGAAAGGAGAACGAGACCGCCGCCGAAGACTTACGAATTGCCCTTGCGAGGGGGCCCCTCGCCCGACGTCACGGCCCGCTTTTGGGTTGGCGCTGGTCGTTAGCACGGGATGGTACCGATTCCTAGACCATTATCACTGCGTCACCATCGCAACACGCCTCCTTGGGATGGCCGCTATGGGCCCCTAAAATCGGTCTTCCTTCCAGCAACACTTAGTCGTTCGAAAGCGTTATCTGAGCCGGAGCCGAGCTCCGCGAAAGTTTCGACGTCATCGGTATAGTGCTGGCCGGACTCGGGATTGCAGGTGTTGCTGTTTGGGCTGTTGGTTCTAAATTTTAAAGTTGCCATATTACGCCACGCTCGAACGTGCCAAGCCTAAGGACACGGCCAAGAACTTGCAGGGCGGCAAGCTGACAAAGTCACGACAAGAAGCAAGACCAATTTGGGCGGTCGATCGGCACAAGAATGACCGGCGCATAGTCCACACAGTCGAAGTGAGGCCCCGCCACTTCCACGCCGGCAAAGGGCCGTTGAGTTCACGCCGCGACACGAAATTCACTGGCATCTGGAACGAGCGCGACATTTTTGCGTGTCGGCCGTGAAGCCGATCGCCAGGAGATAGAGTTCAGCCGACTCTGATCGGCTCGCGGCCGGCTTCACGTGCTTCACAGTTGCAAAATCGCGTTTGAGTACGGCGAGGAGCGCGCCTTCTGTGCCGCCTTGCAGCACTTTGGCAAGGAAACTGCCACCGGGGGCCAGTACCTCGCGGGCAAATTCGGCGGCTGCCTCGACCAGCCCGACAATTTTCAGATGATCGGTCTTGCGGTGGCCGGTGGCGTTGGCCGACATGTCGGACAGCACGACATCGGCCGGACCGCCCAGCATGGCTTTCAGTTTTTCCGGGGCGGCGGGATCGAGAAAATCGATCTGCGCGAAATCGACGCCTATAACCGGCTTCATCGGCAACAGATCGATAGCAATAATGTAACCGAATGGACCGACGCGCTTAGCCGCCACTTGGCTCCAGCCGCCGGGCGCGGCGCCGAGATCGACGACGCGCGCGCCCCTTTTCAGGATATGAGCCTTATCGTCGATCTCGATCAGCTTGAAGGCGGCACGCGAGCGGAAGCCCTCGCGCTTGGCGCGCGCGACGTAGGGATCGTTGAGCTGGCGCTCGAGCCATTGCCTGGAGGATTGCGAGCGCCGCTTGCTGCTCTTCAGCGTGACTTTTCCGCGTGCCGTCAATGCTCGCCCCAGACGCCGTCCTCACGCATCATCTGCACGAGAATACCTTCGCGCAGGCCACGATCGGCGACACGCAGGCGCGGACAAGGGAAAGCGCGGCGGATCGCTTCCAGGATGGCGCAGCCCGCGAGCACTAGGTCGGCGCGCTCCACGCCGATACAAGGACTGGCGACCCGGTCCTGGTAGTTCATCGAAAGCAGCCGTTCAATCACCGCGTTGATTTCGCGTTCGTCCATCCAGCAGCCGTCAACGCGATTGCGGTCGTACCGCTTGAGATTGAGATGCACTCCAGCAATCGTCGTCACGGTGCCGGAGGTGCCGAGCATGTGAAAACCGCGCAAGGCGGCGGCCGCGTACTCGTGCGCGAATGGCGCGATCAGCGCCGCGACTTCGCTAACCATCGCCTCGTAGATTGCCGGGGTCACCGAGACGCCCCCGTGGCGCTCGGCGAGCGTCACCACGCCGAGCGGCAGCGAAACCCAGCCGCGGATCTGCGGCAGCGGGGGTCCACCGTTGCATTTTTGCGAGCGATCGAGCCACACCAATTCCGACGACCCGCCGCCGATATCGAACAGCAACGCGCCCTCGGCTTGCGGGTCGAGGAGCATCGTGCAGCCGGTTGCAGCCAGCGTCGCCTCGGTTTCACGGTTTATCACTTCGAGTTCTAGGCCGACTTCTTCGGCAACGCGAGCCCGAAACTCCGCGCCGTTTTCCGCCGCACGGCAGGCCTCCGTCGCGATCAATCGGGCGCGGCTCACGCCCTTGTTTTTCATCTTGTTGCGGCAAATCGTCAGCGCGGCGATGGCGCGTTCGATCGCCGCCTCGCTCAGCCGGCCCGAGGTGGAAACGCCTTCACCGAGTCGGATGATGCGGGAAAACGCATCCACGACGCGAAAACTTTCGCCCGCCGGCCGCGCCACTAGCAGGCGGCAATTATTGGTGCCGAGGTCGAGCGCCGCATAACTGGGGCCGCCGCGATCGCTGCCCAAGTCTCTATCCAGACGTCCCAGCGACCACCGACCCCATCGGGGCCCTTCCTGCGCCCGATCTACGGCAGGGTCGAGGCCGGTGTTGTCCCTGGCCTCGCCGCTCATGTCCAAAGCCTTCCTGCCGCCCCTCCGCGCGCCCAGTTGCGCCAATGTTCCTATAGATCAAGAAAAGTCTAACAGCGCCCTCGCTTCACGCAACCCTCATGGGCGAAACCTATTCTTGTAGAAGCGGAGGAGCTGCTTTATCGAGATTCAGTGAAACCCACGCCCATTGACCCGGTATGGATGACAGAAGCGTTGAAACGGCCCTGTCGCTGAACAAGTTCGGCGTCGGTCAGCCAGTTCCTCGCAGCGAGGACTCGACGCTGGTGCGCGGCGCCGGTTACTATGCCGACGACGTCAGCCGGCCGGGCCAAGTCTATGCGGTAATTGTGCGCAGCGTTGTTGCGCACGGTAATATCCGCGGCATCGACACGGCCGCCGCCAAGGCAATGCCGGGCGTGATTGCGGTCTATACGGCGGCGGATCTGACGGGCTACGGTCCGCTCAAGTCGACCCTGCCTCTCAAGAACCGCGACGGGTCGCCAATACGTTACACGCCACGGCCAGCGCTCTCCGGCGACAAGGTGCGTTACGTCGGCGATGCGGTCGCCTGCGTGATCGCGGAGACCGTCGCGCAAGCGAAAGACGCCGCCGAGGCGGTCGTGCTCGACCTCGAACCGCTCCCCGCGGTGCTCACCCCCGCTGACGCGGTGAAGCACGGAGCTCCGCTGTTGTTCGACGCGGTGCCGAACAATATCGCACTTGATTATCACTATGGCGACACGGCGAAGGTGGCAGAGGCGTTCGCCAAGGCGAAACACGTCACGCGGCTAACCACTTCCAATCAGCGCATGGTCGTCAACGCCATGGAGCCGCGCGCGGCGATCGGCGAATACGACACTGCTTCCGGCAAGTGGACGCTGTATTCCACCAGCCAGGGCGTATTCGGCATGAAGACGTCTCTGATGGATATCCTCGGCGCCCCTGCCGACAAGGTGCGTGTCATCACCGGTCAGGTGGGCGGTTCCTTCGGCATGAAGGCCGCGGTCTATCCTGAATACGTTTGCATCCTACATGGCGCCCGGATGCTCGGGCGGCCGGTGAAATGGACCGACGAGCGTTCTGGCAGCTTTCTGTCCGACCATCACGGCCGCGCTCAGGACATGACGATGGAGATGGCGTTCGACGAGAACGCGCACATTCTGGCGATCCGTTTGACCGGCTACGGCAACATGGGCGGCTATCTCGCCCAGTTTGGGCCGCTGCTGTCGACCGGTAATCAGGTGAAGAACATCGCCAGTGTTTACCGCACACCGCTGATTGAGGTGGACGTCAAATGCGTATTCACCAATACGGTGTTCGTATCCGCTTATCGAGGCGCTGGACGACCGGAAGGAAATTATTACGTCGAGCGTACGCTTGATCTTGCGGCGGCTGAACTCGGCATCGACCGCATCGAGCTACGCAGGCGCAACATGATCCGCAAGAGTGACCTGCCGTTCAAAGCCGCCTCGGACGTGACCTACGATGTCGGTGACTTTCAGGGAGTGCTCAAGCAGGCCTTGGAGATGGCCGACTACAGGGGATTGAAGAAACGCAAGCGCGAAAGCAAGAAGCGTGGGGTGCTGCGCGGCTTCGGCGTCGGTTGTTACCTAGAAGTCACCGCCGGCGGCGGCAAAGAGCTAGGCTCCATTCATTTCGAGGAAGGAGACACCGTCACCATCATCGCTGGCTCGATGGATTTCGGCACGGGTCATGCGACGACCTATGCGCAGATTGTGAGCGACAAGCTCGGCATTCCGTTCGACCGTATCCGTCTCGTCGAAGGCGACAGTGACCGCATGAGCTACGGCGGTGGCAGCGGCGGCTCCCGTTCGGTGATGTTTACTGGCACCGCGCTGGTCGAGACGGCCGCCCTCGTTATTGAGAAGGGCAAGCAGGTCGCCTCACACGTTTTGGAAGCGTCGGTAAGCGACATCGACTTCAAGGCCGGACGATTCGTGATTGCCGGCACAGACCGCTCGATCGGTCTGCTCGAATTGGCCGCGCGGCTACGCCGCGGGTTCAAACTACCCGAGGGCGTGCCGACTTCGCTCGACGTCGACCATGTCGGTAACGATCCCGTGCCCTTCGCTTTCCCCAATGGCTGTCACATCGCTGAGGTGGAAGTCGATCCACAGACAGGCGCGGCACAAGTCGTGAAATATTCCGCCGTCAACGATCTTGGCACCGTGATCAATCCGCTGGTGGTGGCGGGTCAAATCCAAGGCGGTGTGATGCAAGGCCTCGGTCAGGCGCTTCTTGAGCAGGCGGTTTATGACGACGCCGGCCAGCTCGTGACCGGCTCGTTCATGGATTATGCCATGCCCCGCGCCTACAACGTGCCGATGATTGACGTGGCGAGCCACCCGGTGCCGACAAAGAGCAATCCGTTGGGCGTTAAGGGCTGCGGCGAAGCCGGAACATCCGGTGGGCTCCCGGCCGTTGCCAACGCCGTGATCGACGCGCTGTCCGAATACGGCATCCTCCATCTGGAAATGCCGATGACGCCGTCGCGCATCTGGCGGGCCATCGAAGACGCCAAGCGCGAAGCCGGACAAGCATGAGCCAAGCGACGGACTTGCTCGGCATCAGCAATATGCCGTATGTGCGTGTTGTCGGCGTGGTTAGCGCTGCGCATTTCGTATCGCACTATTACATCCTGGTGCTGGCACCGCTGCTGCCGTTCGTGCGTGCGGATTACGGCGTGAGCTATACCGAAATCGGCGTTGCCTTCGCTGCTTTCAATATTGTGTCCGCCGCCCTGCAAACCCCGGCCGGGTTCTTGGCCGACTGGCTGGGCGCGCGGGTGCTGTTGATCGGCGGATTGCTGCTCGGCGCATGCGCCTTCCTGGTCGTCGGTTTGGTCGAGTCCTTTTGGGTGATGGTAGCTATGTTCGCCCTCGCCGGTGTCGGCAATACTGTTTATCACCCTGCGGATTATGCGCTACTTTCGCAGCACGTTCCTTCCGACCGAATTGGTCAGGCTTTCTCATTCCATACTTTCGCCGGCATGCTTGGATCTGCAGTGGCCCCGGTCACTCTGTTGATGATGCAAAGCGTGTGGGGGTGGCGCGGCGCTTTCGTCGGCGCGGCCATGCTCGGTTTGCTGGTTGCAGTGCTTCTGCTTGCTGTGCGCGAGAACGCCGAGAAAAAAGTAGCGCCGCCGAAGCGACATGAGGGAGACGCCGCTGCGTCCGGGTGGCGGGTGCTGCTGTCGGCGCCGATCCTGCTCAATCTGATGTTCTTTGTGTTGCTCGCCATGATGAGCGGCGGCACCTACAATTATTCCGTGGTCGCACTCGGGGCGCTCTATGGTACGCCGTTAGCCACAGCCAATGCTGCGCTATCAGGCAATCTGCTGCTGTCGGCGATTGGGGTGCTGATTGGCGGCCTCTTAGTCGGCCGCACCAGCCGCCACGGCCTAATCGCGACTCTCGGCCTTGCCAGCATCGCACTGTTCACCGCCCTTATAGCGCAGATCGACCTCGGTGCCCTGGCACTGGTGGCGGTGATGTCGGCGGGCGGTTTCTGCTCGGGTGTGATCATGCCCTCGCGCGACATGATTGTGCGCGCGGTCACCCCGCCCGGTTCGTTCGGCAAGGTCTTCGGCTTTGTTACCACGGGATTCAACATCGGCGGCATTATCTCGCCGTTGGTTTTCGGCGCCATCATGGATCATGGCAGCCCGCGTCTGGTGTTTTTGCTGGTTGCGGTGTTCAGTCTGGCCGCGATTGCGACGGTAGTGACGCGGCCGCGGCGGTTGGCCTGATCCCCGCTGCCCTTTGACGGCGGACTTGTCAAAGTGCCCGAATTGCCCCATGTCAGGGCTCTCCGGCTTGAGCCATGGGCTTATCAAGTCCTAGGCATTGGGGAATAGTTCAACGGTAGAACATCGGACTCTGACTCCGAGAATCTAGGTTCGAATCCTAGTTCCCCAGCCAGTTGATATTGCTCGTCTTTCCTCCTTTTCTCTGTTGGACTCGGTTGACCGTTTTGAGAGGCATTTTGAAAACTTTCGACGTATTTTGTTCTTTTATAGAACTCTCAACTGGTGTTGAGCTTCATGCAGTAGCGGCGATGCGCTTCGCATATCCAAGTTCGAGTTTGTGTATTGCAGCGCGCGCGTTCTGGATCGCGATGCAGATAATGCGCATCGAGAATTGAGCGAACGTCATTCAAGCTGTGACCTGTAATAGAAACGATCTGCGCCTCGGTACAGCCTTCGAGCGCGAGCCGTGTTACTGCCGTTCCGCGGAGATCATTGAACGTGACGCCGACGATGCCAGCCTTGTCGCGCGCCTTGATGAAACTGGCGCGGAAGCCATCGGAGGTCCACGGCTGATTATCGGAGTTGAGTAATATGATCGGGCTTTGTTTGACCCTGGCCGCCTCATCGTCGCCCACGATAGAACCAGGGCGAGAACGGTTCCATAAAGACGCCGCGGGTACGCGGATCGGCCAGCGCCTTATATATTAAGCGGACAATCTCCGAACTTCTGCTCGATCTTCTCGATCTGCCGGATGTAATCGGCGCGCGTGCGGTCGCGCAAACCAAGGAATGCTTGGCTCTTTTGATAGCCCTGCGTGAGACTAAGCAAGTGCCCTTCGGGCGGGACTGCCTTGGTCGCTATCGCCTCGTTATAGCTCTGGATGAATTCCGGGCTTCCCGGCTCGCCGCGCAGGCGAGGTCCGCCGCGCCACGCATACCAGTATTTTTTAGTGGAGCCGTCCGCCAGTTTGACGTTCGACCAGTTAATTCCCTTGGCGTTGATGCGCATGTTTTACCAGCCATTTCTCTGTTTCGTTGTTCTCGTTTACACCCACGTCCTCGACCACCGCCGTGAGGTTGCCGTCGCTATCCACCATCACCTTGGCAACAGGCAATCCTTCCTTCGTGAACGCACGAAGGAACCTACGCACATCGGTTTCCTTGAACCTAAGAGGGCCTCTACTCATCACACACCTCAGCGACCAACCACCGCGTGCCCCGGGGCGGGGCTTAATTCCTTTGGCCCGTGCGAGGTGCAAACTCGGCGGGCCATCTCCTTTCTAGCTGGCCACGCCACCGCATCAGGCGCTTGATTAGGCTGTAGCTCTAGCTTCGAATTTTGGCAGATTGGAAAACCAGCGGCGGGCTTCAGCGCGGTCGATGA
>Ga0207803_1000276_pt1 | contig 9563 bp, 9 predicted proteins | sample LuqExpMetageno41_FD_187799 | JGI IMG/M metagenome (GOLD analysis project Ga0207803, IMG submission 187799) | Tropical forest soil microbial communities from Luquillo Experimental Forest, Puerto Rico - Sample 41 (SPAdes) | ecosystem: Environmental > Terrestrial > Soil > Tropical forest ...
ACCGCCGCCACGCCATCGCCGGCATGCCGCACCCGCTCGTCCGCCAGGATCGGCTGATCCTGCAGCGAGGGCCCGAACGAGTTGACCGGAATCTCCTTGCCGATCAGCACGGCCTTCACTCCCGGCATGGCCTCGGCGAGGCTGGTATCGATACGCAAGATGCGCGCGGAGGCGATGCCAGCCCGCTTGATGCGCGCGTGCAGCATGCCGGGGAACGACAAATCGTCGATATACTGCGCGGCGCCGAGCACATGCTGTCTGTTGTCGGGCCGCACCACGCGCTGTCCGACCGCACGCGTCTGCTGGCCCGGCTGCGGCACAAGCGGCTCGCGCGCGGGAGCAACGGAAGGAAGCGGCGCATATGCGTCGGCTCGCCTGAGCTCCTCCGCCAAAATCGCGTCGTGCTCTTTAAGCTTCACCTCGCTCATGCGGTGGCCTCATCCCGGCTTTGAGACCCTTCCAGCCGCACGAGTTTGGCCGCGTCCTGTACCGCCGCGATCATTTTTGAATAGCCGGTGCAGCGGCAGAGATTTCCGGCGAGCGCATCGCGAATGTCTTGCGCGCTAGGGTCCGGGTTGTCGTCGAGCAGCGCTTTCGCCGACAGGATCACGCCGGGACCGCAGAAGCCGCATTGCAGCGCGCCGCTCTGCTCAAACGCCCTTTGCAGCGCGTGCAACTGCTCGCGCGTACCGAGGCCTTCGATGGTGAGCACGTGCCGGCCGCTCGCCTGAGCCGCCAGGACGAGGCAGGCGTTCACGGCCTTGCCGTCGAGCAGCACGGTGCAGGCGCCGCAGTCGCCGACGCCGCAGCCGTGCTTGGCGCCAGTGAGCGAGAGGCGGTCGCGCAGCAGTGAGAGTAAGGTCGTCTCCGGCGCGACGGAGGCGCTGCGCAAGACGCCGTTAATGGTCAGGCTGATCTCGATCATGCCGCGTTCTCCAACACTGGAGCGCCGGCACTTGCGCAGGCCGCCTGCAAGGCTCGTCGCGTCAGCACCGCGGCAAGTTCGCGGCGGTACTCGGCGCTCGCGCGGAAGTCGCTGATCGGCTTCGTCTCGCTCGCCGCGATATCCGCTGCCTTAACAATCACCTCAGCCGAAACGGGCTGGCCTGCAAGAAACTGCTCGGCCTTTGTCGCACGCATGACGGTTGGCGCGATGGCGCCGAGCGCAATGCGAGGGCCGACGAAGCGGCCCTGCTCCACTGTCAGCGCAGCGGCCGCGTTCACAAGCGCCAACGCCTGACCCTTGCGCAATCCGAACTTCTGAAAGCACGCCGCTTTGCCGAAACTTGCGAGCGGAACGACGACCTCGAGCAGCACTTCATCCGGCTCGAGACTTGTCTGGCGCGGACCGACGAAGAATTCGCCCAACGGCTGCCGGCGGCGTCCGCGCACACTGGCAACGACCACTTCCGCATCGAGCGCGAGCAACGTTGGCCCACTATCCATCGACGGCACGCAACTGGCGAGATTGCCGCCGAGCGTGCCCAGATTGCGCGTCTGCGCGGCGCCGATACTGTGCGCGGCTTCGCATAAGGCCGGAAACAGCTCGCGGACCGGCGCAGCACGCATGATCTGAGAATGCGTCGCTAGCGCTCCCATCCGCAGCCCGTAGTTGTCAACAACGATGTGCTTAAGGCCGGCGAGACGCGAGATATCGAGAACGAACTCCGGTGGCTTGGGTGTCTCCCTCAGTTCCACCAGCAGATCGGTGCCGCCGGCAAGGACTCGGGCCTCTGCTCGATGTTCGGCGAGCAGGCTCAAGGCTTGGCCGAGTGTGGCCGGCGACCGGTATGCGAATGGCTTCATTGATCCCAGAGGGCGGCGCTCGCAATCGCGCCTCCGCGCTTCCGACGCCAGCTTGCTCGCTCCCGGTCAGAGCGCGCCTTAACCGAAGTCAAGATCAGAAGCTAACCGGGCTGCGCGACCTGAACGGCTCCCGCGTCATTCTTCAATTACTGCTTCTTGCCGTCAGCGCCGCTTTGCTTGAGCGGCGGTGCAGATTTCGGCGTCTCGGGTGGGTTCCGGAAGGTCGGAAGAATAGGAACCGGTAGTGCTGCGATGGTGTCGCCCTGAGCGTTTGTGAGCGTATGCGCGAAGACCCCGCGTGCCGAAAAATGCGGATCGCGGAGAGCGGCGCGGATATCCTTCACGATCGAACAGCAACAATCGACGGCTTCGAGAATTGTCAGCCATTCCGCCGCCGTGCGGCCGGCGATGATCGCCCGGACGCGCGCGAGCGTGCCGACGCGGTCGCGCGTGTCGTCGACGAACTCAGACTCGAGCCCGATCGCTTTTGTAAAGGCTAGCCAGAATTTCTGTTCAAGCGGCGCGGCCGCGACGACGGCTCCGTCCCGTGTGTCGTAGAGCTGATAGCGAGGCGAGCCGCCGGTCACGAGCTCGGCGCCGTTCGCCGGCCATTTCTCCGCCACGAGGCCGTTGCCGATCGCCCAATACATGAAGACGAACAAATTGTCGGTCATGCTGATGTCGAGCAGTGCTCCCTGGCCGGTGAGGTCGCGCTGGCGAAGTGCGAGCATGATATTCATAACAGCCGGGTAGGCGCCGCCGGCGATGTCGCCGATAAGGGCCGGCGGCACGACGCGATGGCCCTGCGTCCCGCACGAGAGCGCAAGCAGACCGGTGTTGGAGAGATAATTCAGATCGTGACCGGCGCAGTCGCTGAGCGGGCCGGTTTGCCCGTAACCGGTGATGCTGCAGTAGATGATCTTAGGGTTGATCTCCCGCATCACTTCGTAGCCGAGGCCGAGGCGCTGCATGACGCCCGGCCGGTACTGCTCGACGACGACATCGCTGGTCGCGACAAGCTCCAGGATCCTGTCGCGGTTCGCCGTCTCCTTGAGGTCGATCGCCAGACTCTTCTTGCCGCGGTTGAGCATGGCGAAATTGACGCTGTCACCGCCCCAGTGCGGGGTGTAGTGACGCATCTCTTCGCCGCCGGGCCGCTCGATCTTGAGCACCTCGGCGCCTGCCTCTGCGAGCAGCAGGGTCGCCAACGGACCCGGCAGCAAGGTGGAAAAATCGAGAACGCGAATGCCGGCGAGAGGGAGCATCGGCTTCATCGCTCCTTGAACGTTGCAACGACCTTGGACGGCGTATGTCCCTAATGCCCGAACGTCGTGGGATCGGGGAGGCGGCGCGCATTGAAGGCCTGGGCGAGTTCCTTGCTTTCCTCGCTATCCAGATAGCCGCGCAACAGGAGATCGTGCGCCATGCGAGCGAGACCGCTAACGCCGCCATGCCGCGCATTGAAGGCGGCTTTCACCGACGCAAGCGCAAAGCTGCCGCGCTCGGCCACTTCGATCGCGAATTTGCGGGTCTCATCTGCGAGTGTTTGATCCGGTACGACCCTGTTGATGAGGCCGAGAGCCAGGGCTTCGTCGGCGGAGAACTTCGGGTTGCAGTACCAGATCTCCTTGGCTTTCTTTTTGCCGACCAAATCCTCAAGGTACCAGGTTCCGTAGCCCGCATCGAACGAACCCATCATCGGCCCGACCTGGCGAAACACCGCGCTTTTCTTTGCGATCGTCAAATCGCACACCATCTGCAGCACATTTCCGCCGCCAACTGCGTATCCGTTCACGGATGCGATCACTGGCTTCTGCAGACGGTCAATGGCTTCGTACATGTCCAGCGTCGGCAACACGCCCGCGTAGAGTTTCGTCTTCTCCAGGCCTTCCTTGCGGCCGCCGATGCAGAAGAAGCGATCGCCCGCGCCGGTGAGGACAACGACCCGTGTCCGGGTCTCGCGCCTGATCGCCTCAATGCAGTCACGGACCTCACGGCACATGACCGGCGTGAACATATTGCCGTCGTCAGGGCGGTTCAGCGTGATCGTGCCGATCGGTCCATTCTCTTCATACAGGATCGTTTCGTAGTCCATGCAACTCCTCCGGCCGATTTGGCTGATGTCAGGCGAGCGCACCTGCCATCTTGCGCAATTGGAATTTCTGGATCTTCCCGCTCGCCGTCATTGGCATCTGCGGAAGGATTTCGAGAAACTCCGGAAAGTACTGGCGTGCGACTTTTTGCTGCTCGAGATAGGCGACCATCTCGGGAAAATCGAAACGGCAGCCGTCGCGCAGGACGACGAAGGCGCAAGCGCGCTCGCCCAGACGGGCATCGGGCATACCGACGATCGCAACCTGCCGAATGGCAGGATGACGATATAGCAAATTCTCGATTTCAACGACGGGCACGTTCTCACCGCCACGAATGACGATATCTTTGGCGCGGCCGGTAATGCGGATGTATCCGTCGGCATTCATGCGGGCGAGATCGCCTGTGTCGAACCAGCCGTCGAGCGTCGGTTTGTTGAGGTCGGGCCGCCGGAAGTAGCCCATGAACATGCTGATTCCGCGGCACTGCAGGCGGCCCTCGGTGCCTGTCGACGCCGCCCGGTTTTGCGCATCGACCACTCGGACTTCGATGCCGGGAAGCGCGATGCCATCCGTTCCGAAGATCCGATCGTCGGGGTCGCCGGGGACGGTCGTCGTGACCGATCCGTTCTCGCTCATTCCCCAGGCCGAAATGATTCGCGCGCCCAGGCGTGCGGTCGCGCGTTGGACGAGCGTGCTCGGAATCGGCGCACCAGACGAAACGAAGGTTCGCAACGAAGACAAATCCGAATGCTGAACCGCAGGCGTGTCGGTCAGATCAGCGAGAAACGGAGTCGATCCCATCGTATAGGTGACGCGCTCGTCCTGCATCAGCAGCGCCGCTTTTTCGGCGTCCCAGATATCCTGCAGTACGAGCTTCGCGCCGAGCATCGGGCCCATCATCAAGCCGTACATGAAGCCGGCCTGATGCCCCATCGGCGAAGCCATGAAGATGACGTCCTCTTCGCCGAGGCCGAGGCGCTCCTGATATTTCGCCAGGATGCTAAGCAACGTGTTGGACGTGTGCATTACGCCTTTCGGCTCGCCGGTTGTGCCTGACGTGTACAGGAGTTGCGTGATGTCGTTAGGCAATGGCGCGCGGCGCGACAACAGATCCCGCACACGGACATCCTCTTCCCAGCGGCGATCCAGCAGGCGCCGCTCGAAGGAGTTGTCGTCGTTGCCGCCAACGACCAGCACGTCGCTCAACCGCGGGAGATCGCCGCGAATTTCCGCGATCATCTCCGGATAATTGCAATTCCGAAAGAAGCGCGGGATCACCAGGATCTTGGCTTCGGCAAAGCCCAGCATGTAGCGCAGTTCGCGCTGCCTAAAGATTGGCATCAGCGGATTGAGGATCGCGCCGAGCCGGGCGCAGGCGAGATACAGCGCGACGAACTGCCACCAGTTGGGCAATTGACACGCAACGATGGTGCCATTTTCCACGCCCATGGCCGCGAGGCCGCCGGCTATACGTCGGCTTAGCCGTTGAAGCTGCCGATACGACATCGTCGCCGCTTCGCCGGTCATACTGTTGTGATCAACAATCGCAGCCTTGTCTGGGTGCCTGGCGACGGCGTCGTCGAAGTAATCGGTGAGCATGCGCTGCGGCCAATGCAGCCTGGCCCAGTCGGGCGGTATCCAGGCCGGAAGGGGCGCTTCAGTCATGCTCTTCGTTCCGGCGCTGCTCGCATGCGATGCGCCATCATCACGATTTCATCGCCAGGACGACCTTGCCTTTGACCAGACGGTCGCGCAGTTGCCGCATCGCTTCAACGACGTCGGCAAGCGGAAAGACAGTCGTCGGCGTCCGGGTGAGAAGTCCCTTCCGATACAGATCGAACAGCGCATCTTGCCCCTGGCGCATCCAAGCGGGATGCCATTCGCGATAGTCGCTCCAATGCAGGCCGGTCACGGCGATATTCTTGAGCAGCACGTAGTTGGCGGGAATTGAGGGAATGCGTCCGCCGGCGAAGCCGAGGACCACAAGCCGACCGCTCCAGGCCAGCGCGCGCAGACAGCCGTCGAACACGTCGCCGCCGACGACCTCGCAAATCACGTCGGCGCCCTTGCCGTTGGTCAGCGCACGGACGTCATGCCGGATGCGGTCGCGAAGATTGTCGCCCGCCAGATCGATGGTGTGCGCTGCTCCGGCCGCGCGCGCGACGTCGCCTTTTTGAGTATTGCTCACGCCGGCGATGACCGTTGCGCCGAGCGCGTGAGCAAGCTGAACACAGGCGAGCCCGACGCCACCCGCCGCACCCGTGACGAGCACGCTCTCGCCGGCGGCGAGGCCGGCGCGAACAACGAGCGCAAAATAGGCTGTCTGCAACGTTAGAGCGAAGCCGGCGGCTTCGATCATATCCATGTTTTCGGGGATGACAAAAACATTCGCCGCCGGTGCCAGCAGGCGTTCGCAATAGGCCCCATGCTCGACCAACACGATGGCGCGGTCACCGACGCGGCAGGTGTCGACGCCTGGGCCGACCGACGACACGATGCCTGCCGCTTCTTTGCCGGGCGTGAACGGAGGTTTTGGCAGAATCTGATACTTGCCTCCAACGACGAGCAGATCCGGGTAGTTCACGCCGGCAGCAACGACGTCTGTGACGACTTCGCCGGGCCCTGGCACTGGATCAGGCAAATCGGCGATCTCCAACGACTCGATCGGACCGAACGAGCGAGCAACGACTGCCTTCATCGTGCGTCCCTCGGTCGACCCATTTTTTTGCTTCGCGATGCCGCATGTCGTCTCGGTCGACGGGGAATAGTCGGCGCGGCGCTGTTTAGCGAGCGCCAGTGCCGCCGGCCCCGCGGCGTCAACAGTGCATGCAGGATGAGATCGAGACCGTCTTCGATGTAGCGATCAAGGGTCGCGACCTCGCGAAAATACCAGTTCTTCAGCGCCCAGCCGTGCGCGAAGAGCACCAGACGAAACGTGACGAGATCGGGGTTAACGTCGCGGAAGTATCCGGCGCTAATGCAGTCGCGCACCGTATCGGCGATCAACCGGTTCGTTTCCAGCTCGAGCGCCTTCACGACCTTGCGACGTTCAGGGCTGAGCGATTTGCTTTCCTGGTATCCGACGACGGTCGCGCCGACATTGCGGTCGACGGCCTTGCAATAACCACGCAATGCGGCACTGAACCGCTTGATCGGATCGTTGACGCCGGCAAGCGCTTTTGGAATTTCCTCTTGATATGTTCTAAATATTGCCCGGAAAACGAGCAACAACAGCTCTTCTTTGTCTTTGACATACGAATAGATTAGCCCCGGGCTCACGCCGGCCGTTTCAGCGATCTCCTTGATCGTAGTTCCGTGATAGCCGTTTGCGGCAAATCGTTGCACCGCAGCGCTGACGACCTGCTCCGTCCGCCGTTCGATCCGTCCCGGGGTCTCTGTCTGGCTGGCGACTGCGATGTCCATTTCGCTGGCCCTCGCGAGCGATTGAATGAACATCCATTCAAAATTCCATCTTGGGATTGAACAAAGTCAAGCTCGCGGACAATTCGGCACGCTTATGAATCGTGGACCAGCGACAAGAGAACCGGAGGCCGGGAGCCGCGGTCGATGGCAATTCAATTGCTGAACGGTCTGGTCTACGGCGCTCTGCTGTTCACGGTAGCGTCCGGGCTTGCATTGATGTTCGGTCTGCGCCGTATTGTCAATTTCGCGCATGGCTCACTCTACATGTTGGGTGCTTATGTCGGTTACAGCGTCAGTCATTTGTTCGGCTTCTGGATCGGGCTTTTCGCCGCCGGCATTTGCCTCGCTCTGGCCGGTATTCTGTTAGACGGCGCGGTTTTCCGGCCGCTGCAACATCGCGGCCCGCTCACGACACTGCTGGTAACCTTTGGGCTCGCGCTGATCACCGAGGATTTGGTGCTGAGCGTGTGGGGCAAGGACACGCTTTCCCTGCCTGTACCGCCCGCTGTCGGCGGCGATTGGTGGCTCCTCGATACGACGTTTCCTGTGTACCGCCTGTTGATAATCGCGTTCGGAGCGGTTGCCTCGTTCAGCCTGCTCGTCTGGCTGAAGGGCTCGCGCGCGGGCTTGTTCGTGCGCGCGGCAAGCTACGACCCGGTGACGTCCGCGGTTCAAGGCGTCAATACCGACAGGTTGGGCGCCGTGGTCGTGGCGGTGAGTGCCGGATTGGCGGGAATGAGCGGCGTGGTTGCCGCGCCGCTTCTGTCGCTCGCTCCCAACATGGCGAGCGACATCCTGGTCGACTCCTTCATCGTCGTGGTCGTCGGTGGATTGGGCAGCGTGGCCGGCGCATTCGTGGCCGCGCTGCTGCTCGGACAGATCAATGTCCTTGGCGTTGTCTTCATGCCCGAGCTGACGTCTCTGCTGCCGTTCCTGCTGATGATCGCCGTCCTGCTGTTGAAGCCCGCGGGCCTCGCCGGAGACCGGGTATGAGTGTCGGCAAAGCTGTCTCGTGGATCTTGTTGGCGGCGTGCGGCCCCCTAATCGCGTGGCTGCCGTTTCCGCTCATCATGAAATCGCTGCTCGCTCAGGCGACGTTTTCCGCTCTTTTTGCACTCGGCGTTGGACTGCTGATCAAGCAGAACGGGATGATCAGCTTCGGTCATGCGGCGTTTTTCGGTCTGCCCGGCTACCTGCTTGGCGTGCTGCTACCGTACCAACTCGTGTCGGCAGAACTGTTGATCTGCGCCGCGCTGCTTTTGAGTGGCGGGCTAGCTTTCGTGCTCGGTCTCGTCTTCGTGCGCGCGCAGGGAATCGCCTTCGGCATGCTGACGCTGGCGATCGGCCAAGCCGTGTATGAGGCGGCGACGCGCATACGCTGGCTGTCCGGCGGCAATGACGGGCTCACCCTCAAACTTCCCGCAAAAATCTTCGGATTGTCGCTCAAGGTTCTGCAGCAGCCGTCCGGAATGCTGGCGGTCTCATGGCTCGTGATGGTGGCAACGCTCGCGATCGTCTCCCTCCTGGCGTCCAGCCGGTTCGGCACTCTAACGGAAGCCATTCGCGACAACGAGGAGCGCGCACGTGCCACTTGGCTCGCTGCCGGCCACCCGCGCGAAGGATTCAAGGATTTCCTCAGCCGTAAGAGTTAGGTTGCCTTGACCATGGCCCGGGTGCGCCCTCCGCTACCCCGGAAACCATCCGTGGTCGTAGGGTTTTCAAGGCAGAAGTTCCGACGAGGATGATGACGCTCGACTAGCGGGCATGCGATTGCGGGGCGGTTGGGCTACGCCGTGCCGGATGGATACCGGCCCCACCTGGGTGACAACGAACCTTTATATGCGAGCTAGCCCGACCGAGCCGGAGCTTCTACATAGCAACTGCGGGAGAGCCTCAATCTAGGATTTTCCCGGGATACGCAACCTGCCCAGTCAAGGGGGGTTCTTCAAAGAAAGTAAAGCCCAGGGAGGATCAGGCTGACGATTGCAGGCGCGTTGAGCTCGACGCCCGCAATTAACCCCGCGAACGCCGGATTGAACGATCGCATTGCTCAATTTAGAGCGCAAACCCAGCGCCGTTTCCGTCGTCGTAGAACATTTTCACTGTTTCGAGCGAGTAGTCGCCGAGATCTTTACCGACCAGCGAGAGTTTTTTTAGAATGTCGTTCGTTACTGTGATCACATGGCAGCCAATCTCGTCTGCCTGGAAAATATTGAATAACTCACGCGGGCTCGCCCATAT
>Ga0207803_1000284_pt1 | contig 9497 bp, 8 predicted proteins | sample LuqExpMetageno41_FD_187799 | JGI IMG/M metagenome (GOLD analysis project Ga0207803, IMG submission 187799) | Tropical forest soil microbial communities from Luquillo Experimental Forest, Puerto Rico - Sample 41 (SPAdes) | ecosystem: Environmental > Terrestrial > Soil > Tropical forest ...
ACGAGCATCGTCGCGACGGATGCGGCCGCGGTGACGATCGACGCTTTCTGGGCGACGCCGCCCACCGCGCGCACGACCGCCGTCTGCGACGTGCCGCCGCCGGCCGGCATTGCCCCAAACAATCCACCGAGCGCATTGGCGGCGCCGGTCGCCAGAAGCTCGCGATTTGCATCGATCGGCGGATCGGATGGTTTTGTAAATGCGCGTCCCGCGGCCACGGTTTCAGTGAAGCTCATCAGCGCAATGCCGAGCGCTCCGGGGAGCAGGCCCAGCGCCAGATCGAGATCAGGCATTGTGAGCGGCGGCAGCGAGCGCGGGACGATGCCGGTCGTTTTCACCGCCAATTGATCGAGGCCGAACGCCCACGAGAGCGCGATGCCGGCGGCAAGCACGCCGAGCGGCGCGGGTGAGTGCGGCCAAAGCCGTTCGACCAGGATCAGCAGTGCGAGCGCCGACGCACCGACCGCGAATGTCAGAATTGACGTTTCGGGAAGATGCTGGACGATGCTAAAAAGATCGCGAAAGAAGCCAGTTTTCCCGAAATGAATCCCCAGCAGTTTCGGGAGTTGATCGAACACGATCACCAGCCCGATGCCGCATTTGAAGCCGGTCAGGACCGGACTGGAAATGAAATTGGCGACGAAGCCGAGCCGCAGCAGCGATGCGGCGACGAGGCAGACGCCTGTCAGGATCGTGAGCGTCGCGGTCGCGACGATCAATTTCGCCGGATCGCCGTCGGGGACGACCGCTGCCAATTCCGCTGCCGTCAGGATTGCTAGCGTGGTGGTCGAACTCACGCTGAGCACGCGCGACGTGCCGAACAGCGCGTAGACAACCATCGGCACGAACGCGGTGTAGAGCCCGACGCTGACCGGAAGGCCCGCGACCGTGGCATAGGCCATCGCCTTTGGCAGCACGACCGCAGCGGCCGTCAGCCCCGCGACGATGTCGAGGTGCAGACCGGCCGGGTTCGAAGGATCGGGCTTTACCATGATCGGACCGGGGTGTCCGGTCCATCATGGCACATCTTAAGCCGGCTCTACGTCACCTTTCAGCGTGCGCGCAGGCCGGCCGCGCCTACCCGAGCAGCGCGTCGCGCAACGCCGGCGAGGTGTGATAGAGCGGCACGTGGCCGGCAAGCAGGATCTGCGCGCTGCGCTTGTACGCCGCTTTGGCGATCTCCACGCCGAGCGTTGAGATGCGAGCGTCGATCAACGCATCGAGCACGCCAGCCGGATTTTCAATTTCGACCTTCACTTCCGCAAAGTCCGTGCCGAGCCGCGTAACGTTGCGTGCCTCGTCGTATGCGACCGTGCCCGGCACCAGCGTCGCCGCGGCAAGGCAGCAGCCGCCGGAAACGGCGAGCGAGCGATGTCCGGCCTGCGGCGTAAAATAACGCACAGTAATGTTGCCATCGCCCTTCGGCGGCCCGATCAGGCAGACTTTTGGAATCGTCTCGCTGTTTGCGAGCTCGTCCGCGGTCATCGGCTCGCCGTTGCGCTTCTTGAGGCCCATGCGCAAGCCCGCCTGCGTCCACACGTGACGCAATTTCTCCATCAGCGCCTTGTCGGTATCGAACGTCTCTATGCGGTCCTGCACGTCGCGGCCGAAATCGGAGGCGCGCGCGATCACCATCGGCACGGCGACGTCGACGCAGGACACGGCGACGCCCTCGATCGTGTCAACCGCATTGCCCGTCGGCAAAAGCCTGCCCGTCTTCGCCCCGACCGGATCGTTGAGGAACAGATCGACCCCAGGCCAGGCGCCATCAACGCCTGGAATCACGGCGTCCTCGGGCAAGCCGTTCACGAAGCTCATGCGCGAGGCGGCCATCACACCAGTATTGGTGTTGCGGATGTCGAGTTCGAAATCGCCGTCGCCCGCGCGCTGCACCAGCCCCGTGTCGAGCGCCCAGACCGGCAGCGCGGCGGACATATTGCCGCAGTTCACGCTCCAGTCGATCGCCGACTTGTCGGCCGCAAGCTGCGCGAGCGTGCTGATCAGGAGCGGCGAGCCGTCGGCGGCGGTCTCGATCTCGCCAAAGAAGACCTTGTTGCCCGTCGGCACGATGCGGCCAAGCCCGGTGATCTGCTTGTTGCCGGGCCGCGTGCCAGTGAGCGGCAGGCCCATGAGATGCCGGAGCAGTTCCTCCTTCAGCGCGACGTCGGCCGGGGCCAGCCGGTCCCAGATGACGAGGCCCGTCGAGGTGCCGCCGCGCACGTGATGCACGGGAAATTCGACGATGCCGTTGCGCACGCGCACCCGCATCTCGGGAAGCGCCGGGAACGCAGCTTTCCCCTGCTTCAGAGGATGCGAGGTTTTGACGGCGATATTCATCGAAATCTCCAGTCTGCCGCGCGCCCACGGCCGCGGAGCGCCGGACTACCATTTCCGGCCGCCGCCGGAAATAGGCCGGGGCTAACGGTCTTGGACCTTCCGCAGCACCTCGAACATCACCGCCGTCGACCAGCCGAACAGCAGCACCCCGTTCATTCCGGCCATCGGCCCGAGCAGGCGCCATTCGGGAACGTGTACGACATCGCCGTACCCGAGCGTGGCGTAAAACACGTCGGCGCCGGGGGGCGTGACGTGCAGCAAGCGGTAGATGATCGTCCAATGCCGATCTCCGCCAAATGCGCCAACATCAAAACCCAAACGGTGGCCATCATCACCAGCATCATCCGAACGAGCGGCTGGGCACTGAGCGTGCGCTGCCCCATTCGATAGGCGCTTCGCGTCATCGGCGCCATTACGCTCGCATGGATGGCGATGTTCAAAAGACTGACGGCGAGACCGATGGAGAGCTGCCAAAGCATCGACACGCTCCAGGATGCGCTGCGCGCGGCTCAGATGGTGACAATACTCGGCCGTCCACGACTTCCTACAGAGACTATTGCATAAAAATAGCGGGGCCAAATGGGCCCCGCCTTGAGTCGCTGAATGTTTGACGCTTGAGCCTAGGCCGCCTGCTCGTCCCACACGCTCATCTTGCGCGTTTCCGGCATCAGGAAGAGCGACAGGACGAGGCACACCGCCGGCACGGCGATCGGATAGATCAGCGCGACGGCGAGGCTTCCGGTCGCGGTCCAGGCCGCCGTGGTGATGAACGGCACCAGGCCTCCGCCCCAGCCATTGCCGATCATGTAGGGCATCGACACTGCCGTGTAGCGTATGCGGCCGGGGAAGAACTCGGCGAGGAAGGCGCCGATCGGTCCATACACCATCCCCACGTAGCAGACCATGATGGCGACGATTAGAATCGCGATCGGAGCGTTGAGCGCGCCCGGTTGCGTCACCGAGCCAAGCCACAGATACAGCGGGTAATACGTGACCGCCGCGAGGAAGAAACCGCCCAGGATCACCGGCTTGCGGCCGATATGGTCGGACAGCCAGCCGAAGAAGACGAGCGACGGCGTGCCGATCACGAGACCGGCGCCGACAATCCATGATGTGGTCAGCGTGTCGAGCTTCGCCACCGTCTGGAGGTAGAACAGCGCCCAGAACTGGCTCGAGTACCAGACCACGCCTTCGCCCAGCACGACGATCGTCGCGATCACGACGTACTTGAGATTCGCCGGGTTGAGGAAGGCCTCGCGCCAGGGATTCTTGCTGGTCTTGCCCTTCGCCTTGATCTCCTCATAGACCGGCGACTCTTCGAAATTCCTGCGCATGTACATGGTCACGAATAGCAGCAGGAACGAGCACAGGAACGGGATGCGCCAGCCCCATTCGTTGAACACCTTTTCGCCCAAATAGGTGCGCGTCGCGATGATGATGATCAGCGACAGCACGATGCCGAGCGTCGGCGAGGTCTGCAGCCAACCGGTGTAGTAGCCGCGCTTGTCTTCCGGCACGTGCTCGGCGACGTAGGTGATGGCGCCGCCGTACGAGCCGCCCAGGCACAGCCCCTGCACCATGCGCAGGCAGAACAGGATGATGGCCGCGGCCAATCCGATCTGTTCGAAGGTCGGGATCAAGCCGATCGCGCCGGTGCCAAGCGCCATGCCAACCAGCGTCAGGATGAACGTGTACTTGCGCCCGACCCGGTCGCCCAGCCAGCCGAACACGAACGCGCCGAGCGGGCGGACGAGAAAGCCGGCGGTGAACAGCGCGATGGTGCTGAGCAGCGCCGCAACGGGATGGCTCTTTTCGAAGAACTTGACCGACAATATCGTGGCCAAGCTGCCGAAAATGTAGAAGTCGTACCACTCGATCACGTTGCCGCCGGCTGCGGCCATGATGACCTTACGGAAATTCTCTGGAACGCGGGGTGCCATTCGTTGTCGTCCTCTGTTTTACGAGGAGCAAGCCACGGCTAAAAAGCTCCGCTGCACGGAGCGCGTGACCTTGCCCCACCGGCCTTTCCTCATTCGCGCTGCTGCCGCGCCTCAACACGGAGAAGCGTTCTCATATTAAGTTTTTAAATTTAACATGTTCGACACGCACGGCCCATTGCGTACCCGCATATACCTTGACATAAGTCAGTTCGCCTTTAGTTGAACTCTACCGCAGCGCACATTCGCCTTTAGTTGAATTCTACCGCAGCGCACAATTGTAGTTCGATGCGTATTTGATCCAGGTCAATGCGACCTTATTCGCGTGCGCATGTGATTTTCAATTCAGTGCAGCCAACGCGGCAGACTGGATTCGACGACCCGCCACTCGTCGCCGCCTGCGGAGGAAGCCCCATGCATGCAGAGCCAAATTCTCAGGGTGCTCAGTCCGGATTGGGACTCGGCGTTCTCTTCGGCGTCGGGCTGATCGGCGTGGCGATGGTGGTCGCGCTGTTCTACGCGTTCTGGTAACCGCGACTTAGGACCGACCGAGCCTATCCTAATCGTGCAGCGGCACGTTATGCGAACCGCTTTACCGCGAGCACCGCATTGAGCCCGCCGAAAGCGAACGAGTTCGACAGCGCGACGTCGATATCCATCTTGCGCGGTTCGTTCGGCACGTAATCGAGATCGCAGGCCGGGTCGCGGCCGAGCCAGCCGATCGTCGGCGGCGCGAGAGCGTCACGCGCCGCCATCACGGTGGCGACCGCCTCCAACGCGCCGGCGGCGCCGAGCGCGTGACCGACCATTGATTTCGTCGACGACACTGCGAGCTTCTTTGCGTGCGCGCCGAACACCTGATGCAGCGCCTGCGTCTCGGTCTCGTCGTTCGCCGTCGTGCCGGTGCCGTGCGCATTGATGTACTGCACGCGGTTCGCCGCGATGCCCGCATCGTCGAGCGCACCCTGCATCGCACGACTCATTCCATCGACGTCGGGCGCGATCAGGTCGCTCGCATCCGCGCTCATGCCGAAGCCGACCATCTCGGCTAGAACGGTCGCGCCGCGCGCTTTCGCGCGTTCGAGCGGCTCGAGCACGAGCATCGCCGCGCCCTCGCCGAGGACCATGCCCTTGCGGTCAGCCGAGAACGGCCGACACATGTCGGGCGCCATCACGCGCAGCGCTTCCCAGCCGCGCACGGTCCCGTAGGTGAGGCATGCTTCGGTGCCGCCCGTCACCGCGCAGTCGACGGCGCCGGACCGCACCATATGGAAGGCGAGGCCGATCGCGTGCGTCGCCGACGCGCAGGCGCTGGCCACCGCGAAAGCCGGACCCCGCAGTCCGCAGTGCATGGAAATTTGGCTCGCTGGCGCGTTCGCCATCAATTTCGGGATGGTGAGCGGATAGGCGCGCGGCCTGTTCTCTTTGTAGATGCGACGGAAGCTGTCGTCGTGCGTCGTCTGCCCACCGACGCCGGTGCCGATGATTGCGGCCGTGCGCACCGACAGCGCCATGTCGAATTTAATGCCGGATTGCGCGATGGCCTCGCGAGCGGCGACGACGGCGAATTGCGACACGCGGTCGAGCTGCGGAATCACCCGCTCCTCGAAATGCTGCATCGGGTCGAAACCTTTGACCTCTGCGGCGACCTTCTGCGTCAGTGTTTCGGATTCGGCTGGAAGCGTGAGCGGACCGAGCCCGCTGACCCCCTCGCTCAGATTCCGCCAGTACTCACGAGCCGTGTGGCCGAGCGGCGTGACGGCACCAAGGCCGGTGATGACGACGCGATTCACTTGTTCTTTTGCTCGTCGACCAGTTGTTGCACGGCCTTGACCACCTGACCGACGGTGTCGAACTCGGTGCGCGGGTTGTTCGCATTAACAGGAATCTGAATGTCGAATTTCTCTTCCAGATCGAAGATCATCTCGACGGCATCGATCGATTCGAGCCCGAGATCTTCGAGCCGGTCGGTCAATTCGACGGTCGGCTTCTCGATTCTCTTTTTCTTGGCAATGATGCCGACGACATCATTCGTGACGTCTGTCATCGCAAATAGCCCCCCTCCAGGATCTACTTCTGGATCGCCTGCTCGACGCTCTTCAGCCGGGCACTGAGTTCGTCGACCTTCCCATGCAGCCGCTTCTGCCGGTTCAGATAAGCGAATTGCTCGACCGACCGGTAATGCGGCTGCGCGGGATAGCCCGACACGAAGCTGCCCGCCGTCACGTTGCTGCCCACACCCGAGCCGGCCGCAACGACCGCCTCATCGCCGATCGTCACGTGGTCGGCGATGCCGACGCCGCCGGCGAGCCGCACGCGGTTACCGATCTTCACGCTGCCGGAGATGCCAACCTTGCCGCAGACGATGCAGCTCTCGCCGATGCTGACATTGTGGCCGATGTGCACCTGGTTATCGATTTTGGTGCCGGAGCCGATACGGGTCGCCTCGATCGTCGCGCGATCGATCGTCGTGCCCGCGCCGATCTCGACGTCGTTGCCGATCTCGACGGAACCGAGCGAATGGATGCGCGTGAGCACGAGCCCTGGCTTGAAGGCGATGGGAGAGGCCATGTCCGGTGCGAAGCTGAAGCCATCCACACCGATCGCCGTGTTTGCATGGATAATGGCGCGATCGCCAATCCGCACGCGGTCGCCTATGCGCACACCCGGGTGCAGCAGAGCGTTGGCGCCGATGCGCACGCCCGCACCAATCGTTACGTGCGAAAGGATAACCGTGCCCGCCCCGATCTGACTGCGCGGCCCAATGACCACAAAGGCGCCGACGCTGACGTCCTGCGCGAGTTCCGCGTCCGGCGCAATGAGCGCGGTCGGATGCACACCTGCGCTATGGACAGGCCCAGGATCGAACAGCGCGGTCAGCCGCGCCAGCGCAATACGCGGGTCGGCGACCGTGAGGATTGCCTGGAATGAGCGCTTGAGCGCGGTTTTTCCGTTTGCGACCAGAACAGCGCGCGCCTTGGTCTGCGCCAGCGCCGCAGCCGCGTCGCCGCCCATGGCGAGCGCGAGGTCCGACGGACGCTCGGCGCGGGCCGGATGCACGACGCGTTCGATCTCGATCGCTCCATCGCCATCGAGTCGCGCCTCAAGTTCCCGCGCTATTTCCTTGATCAGCATAGAAAAATGATGTGGCCCCGAACGGCGATTGTGGGCCAGCCAAACGCTTGCCCCCTACCGAATTTCACCGTGCCCCAAACAGGGACTGGGGTCAATTGCGCGGCGGATTCTTGGTTGCGGCGGCGGTTAGATCGCACTGCGGCTCCGACCGATGCTGCGCCCGGATCGTTGAATCCGGACCCGAACCTGCTACACCCCCGCCACCCTCAAGCCGGCCGGAAAGTCAATCGATGAGCGCCTATAAGTCCGAATTCCTCAATGTGCTCGCGCAACGCGGCTTCATCCACCAGGTATCCGAGCCGGAGGCGCTGGACCAGGCGGCCAAGACGGGGGTGCTCACCGCCTATATCGGCTTTGACTGCACCGCGCAGTCCCTGCACGTCGGCTCGCTTCTCCCAATCATGATGCTCTACTGGCTGCAGCAGACCGGCCACCGCCCGATCGCGCTGATGGGCGGCGGTACGACGCGGGTCGGCGACCCGTCCGGCAAGGATGAGAGCCGCCGCATTCTCACCGACGAGGACATCAACAATAACCTCGCCGGGATCCGGGCGGTGTTCTCCAAATTTCTGAGCTTCGAGGACGAAGGCGGCAACGCCGTCATGGCGAACAATGCCGCCTGGCTGAACACGCTCAACTACATCGACTTCCTGCGCGAGGTCGGCCGGCACTTCTCCGTCAACCGGATGCTCTCCTTTGATTCCGTGAAGTTGAGGCTGGAGCGGCAGCAGGAGCTCTCCTTTCTCGAATTCAATTACATGGTGCTGCAGGCCTACGACTTCGTCGAATTGAACAAACGCTATGGCTGCGTCCTGCAGATGGGCGGTTCCGACCAGTGGGGCAACATCGTCAACGGCATCGATCTCGGCCGCCGCATACGCAAAGCACATCTATTCGCGCTGACGGCGCCGCTGATCACCACGGCTTCCGGGGCCAAGATGGGCAAGACCGCTGCCGGCGCGGTGTGGCTCAATTCCGATCTAGTCTCGCCCTATGATTATTGGCAGTACTGGCGCAACACTGAAGACGGCGACGTCGGCCGTTTCTTTAAATTGTTCACGACCCTGCCGCTGGATGAAATCGAGCGCCTGTCCTCGTTGAAGGGCGCCGAATTGAACGAGGCGAAGAAGGTGCTTGCGACCGAGGCGACCGCACTGATGCACGGGCGCGCGGCGGCGGACGAGGCGGCCGAAACGGCGCGCAAGACGTTCGAAGAAGGCGCGCTTGCGGAGACGTTGCCGACTATCGAAATTCCACGCGCGGAATTCGCAAAGGGGCTCGGTGTGCTGACCGCATTCGTCAAAGCGAGTCTCGTCGGTTCGACCAGCGATGCGCGCCGGCAGATCAAGGCAGGCGGACTGAAAGTGAACGATCAGACCGTCTCGGACGAGAAGATGACCCTGACCGAGACCGCGCTGACCGGCGACGGCGTGGTCAAGCTCTCACTTGGCAGGAAGAAGCACGTGCTTCTGAAGGCAGTGTAAGACTGTCCAACACCGTTGTCGTCCCCGCGAACACAGGAACCCAGCCCTTCTTATCTCAGTTCTGCTACAGAATACTTGGTCCCCGATCCCGCGGCGCCCCGCCTACTGCGGCGGCGGCACGAAATTGGGGTCGGCCATGCCGGGCGACGGTACGAATTTGCGCAGCAGCCCCGGCGTGATCGCCGTCACCGGATTGACGCTCACGCGCGGTGCGCTCGGCGGCCCGGTCGCCTCGTACGTGATTCCAACCAAACCCTCGTTGCTGCCACCACCTAAGAACAACCCCACGATCGGAATCTGCCCGAACACGTTGTTGAGTCCGTAGAACGGCACGAAGGTCCCGCGCAGGTGCGTGTCGTTGCGCGTGTAATCGATCTGCCCTTCGACGGTAATGCCGACCGCCGGCCCTCGAACCACGCCGTCGCGGATCGCCATCCTGCCCGGGAATTGGGTGAAGTCGGCGTGCAGTTCGGAAAAATCGATGCCATTGCGGTTATCGGTCGGTCCGCCGGCGAGTACGCGCTGTAGCGCCGGCTCGTTTCGGACGACAAAATCGCGCACGTAAAGCGTGCCGACCTGCGGCGTCTGATCGCCGCCCGGCGGG
>Ga0207803_1000289_pt1 | contig 9424 bp, 9 predicted proteins | sample LuqExpMetageno41_FD_187799 | JGI IMG/M metagenome (GOLD analysis project Ga0207803, IMG submission 187799) | Tropical forest soil microbial communities from Luquillo Experimental Forest, Puerto Rico - Sample 41 (SPAdes) | ecosystem: Environmental > Terrestrial > Soil > Tropical forest ...
CCGGTTCGAGCCGCGCGGGACCTTGCGCATCAACGCGCCGGTGTCGTTCGGTGCGCGGCAGATCGCGCCGCTGCTGGATGAATTGACACGACGCCATCCGCACCTGACCGTGGAGCTCGGTCTGAACGACCGGCTGGTCGATCTCGCCGAAGAAGGTTGGGATCTGGCCGTCAGGATCGGCACGCTCGAAAGCTCGGCGCTGATGGCCCGCAAGCTTGCGCCGTGCCGCACTGTGGTCACAGCCTCGCCCGCTTACCTCAAGACCCATGGCATGCCGAAGCGGGCCGCCGATCTCTCGGCGCATAACTGCCTTGGCTACACGTTGTCGCGAACGGCCGGAGCGGACCGCTGGCCGTTCGGAGCAAAAGGCGAAACGCTCGTCGCCGTCAGCGGCAATATGCGCTCGAACAACGGGGACGCGCTGCGCGCTGCTGCGGTCGCTGGGCAGGGCATCATTTACCAGCCGACCTTCATCGTCGCCGACGATCTGCGCGCCGGGACGCTCGTCGCGCTCGAACTCGACAAACCGACATACGAGTTTGCCGGGATTTACGCTGTCTACCTTCCGGACAGAAACCCGCCGGCAAAGCTTCGCGCATTCATCGAATTCCTGGCGCAACGATTTGCGGCGATGCCGCCCTGGGACCAGACCGCTCCCGTTCAAAAGCAGATTCGGCAACGCAAATGACATGAGACCGTCGTAGCCCTGCCTGAATTACAAATGTGGGTGGATCGCCGATGCTAATGGCGGGGCGGCACTTAGCGGCGGAGCGAACGGCGAAGGCACCAAATTCGAGCTAGTCAGTAATGGCGGCCGACCGATTTTTGGAGCTACTGCGAAGTGATGCACAGCGCTTTCTCGATCAGTGATTCCCGCCTAGATAGGAGCGCTGATCATCCGAGCCACGTTGGCTTTGGTCCGGCGCCCGCCGTTAGGGCGAGTGCCGCCCCGCGCGGACCAATGCCGAACCCCTCGCGTTGGAAATTGGCAGGATGACCTGCTCAAATCCTATCAGAAGTATTACAACGAAACGCGCACCCACCTTTCCCTGTGGAAGAACGCGCCGATTGCCCGGGCTCTTCAGTGCGATGGTCGCGTTCTTTCGACCGCGGTTCTAGGCGGATTACATCATCGGTATTGTCGTGTGTGAATTTCCGACAGGCACAACCCGCTATGTCTCGAAAGCCTCAGACAAGCCGACCAACATTCCAGATTCTGGGCTCTCTTTCTCGCTCGTATTCCGCGCAGAACCCGGTGAGGAGAATGTGCTTCTTAAGATCACCTCAGCATATGATGGCTGCATCAAAACGGAGCATTCCGCCACCAGCATTCGTCCGCTCCCACCGAAATAAATGATGGACAATGCTTGCTCCTCTGCAATCGCATGAGGATAAACGTGTTCGTACTGACGTCAGGGATGGATTCGAGTCGAGCCGTGAAGCGGCAGAGCGCCACTTCACGGCCTACATTTGATCGGACATTGTCCGTTATTTCTCGAGATAACGTGCTGGCGGATAGTCGCGCGAATACACCGGATTCTTCAAGAATTCCTTCGGATCGTAAGTCCAGAACTGGCTCACGTTTGGGTAGATCTTGATGATCGAGTTGACCAGTCGGCCTTCGACCCGTGTGACTTTGCGGATATACACGTTGCCGACCACGTTGCCGTATTCGTCGAACGACACCGGACCGCGGCAGGTATCAGCCTTGACGTTGCGCAACGCGTTCATGAACGCGTTCTTGTCGTCGATCTTGCCGTTGATCGATTTCACCGCTGTTTCGAGCACGGCACCATTGGTATAGGTCGCCGCGGCATAGAAGCCGGGATCGTACGAATATTTCTTACGGAAGGCCGGCGCGAAGACCTTGTTGATCGGATTGCCGAGTTCAGCCGAATACCAGCAGGCGGTGATGGTCCCGAGCGCCTCGTCGCCCATGTTCCGCAACACCGCTTCGTCGAGATGCGTCATACCGCCGACGATCGGCAGTTGGTCCTTAAGGCCATATTCAACGAACTGCCGCGTGAACCGGAAGCCGTTCGAGCCTTCGAAGGCGGAGAAGATCGCATCCGCCTTGGTATTGATCTGGGCAATAAAGGTCGAATAGTCCGGCGCAACCAGCGTCGGCCAAAGCTTCTGGATGATCTTGCCGCCATTGTCCTCGAACACGCGCTGGAAGCCGGCGCACATTTCCTGCCCATAGGCCGTGTCGCTGCCGATGGTGATCATCCGCTTATAGCCGAGCTCCTTGGCGCAATAATCGGCCAGCGCATGCGCGCTCTGGGACGAGGTCGATGTCGCGCGCACGAACCAAGGCATCGCCTGCCGCTGTGTCATGTCTTCGGCGGCCGCGACCGACAGGGTCGGCACTTCTTTTTCCTTGATGTAGTCCTGGATCGCCAGCGCTTCGAAGGCGGCAAGCGGCCCGATGTAGCAATGCACGCGGTCCTTCTCGAACAATTCCTGGGCCTTGGCGCGGGTCGTGGTCGGATTGGACGCGCAGTCCACCGAGATCAGGTTCACTTTCAACCCGGCCATATTGTAATTGCGTTCTTCAAAGAACATCATCATGCCCCGTTCCATATCGATGCCGCCCGAAGCGACGGGGCCTGTCTTATCAGCAAGCAGGCCGATCCGGATTTCCCCGCTGGTCTGTGCCATGACGTAAGGAGAGCTCACTGCGGCGGCGCCTAAGCCCGCCGCCCCTTGAACAAAACGCCGACGTGAAAGAGTCATCGTGGTTTCTCCGTTGCTAAATGCTATCACGCATTGCCCTCCCTCACTTGGGCGGGGTAACTGGAAATAGCGGGTAATTCTCGTGGCCCTTGTTGGCATGCCGACGCGGTCGTACAGCCGGCAAACATCGGCGCGCACGACCAACTTTCGTCCAGCGTGATCGGGACATCCCAATCAATGGTCATGCCGTCGCGTTGTTGAGTGACTTCGCGTAGACCGAGCCGGTGCGTCGCCGCACCGTTCATGCCGTTCGCCTCCCCGGACGTGACTGCGATTGTTTCCGCGCAGCCTTCGCCACCATCCGGAGGCGGAAGCTAGCAAGCGATTCTGACGCAAGCAATGCGCGTGGAGCGCCACTCCGCGCATTGCTTAGTCAATTAAGATGCATAAGGATGCGGAAACGGTGTATCGGACTGTGGGACTGTTATGCAGCTCGAACTAATTTCGATCGCGACCGATCGCGAACCGCTGGACGGTATTTGCTACACGCCGGATGACCGTAAGCCCATCGCGGCCGTGCTGATCTTCCATGGCAACTGCCATAATTTCTATATCGGACCCTCGCGCTTCCTGCCGCCCGTCCTGACGCGCCATGGTTTTGCCTGCCTTGCTTTCAACCGCCATGGACACGACATGGTGACGTCCCTCACCGGCCGTTCGGTCGGCGGTGGTTCCTTCCAGACCGCAGCAGAGGGCATTGCCGACAATAAAGCTGCGGCCGCCTGGATCAAGGCACGCGGGTTTGCCAATCCGATTTGCATTGGCCACAGCAACGGCGGCACGCTCGGGGTCAAGCACTGCGCGCTTGATCCTGATATTCGCGCGCTGGTGCTAATGTCAGCGCACATGGGAGGTAAGCAACTTAGCCGCAAACTGAGCGCGTCCGGCTTGTTCGCTAAGGACCGCTTTGACGACATCACGGGGCAGGCCGAAGCGATGGTGGCGCAAGGGCGTGGCCACGATCTCATGCTGCTGCCAGACTGGTGGTGGGTGATCAGCGCGGAAAGCTTTCTCGACCGCTCACGCAATACGCCGGACATCCTAGAAGAGGCGCCCCACATACGCTGCCCGACGCTGTTTCTGCGCGGTGACCAGGAACCCGCCGAAATATACCCGGCAGAACAATATGCCAGCAATTCGGGCGGTCCGTGCGAGGTCCGGATCGTGCCGAACTGCAACCATTTCTACGATGGGCACGAAACGCAAATTGCAGAAAGCATTGCCGAGTGGCTGAAGAAGACCTGCAATCTGTCGTGAATCGCCGCGCGACTGGCAATTAAACTGCCGCTCACGCATTCTGAAAAACGCCGAGGTGCTGCGCGATTAGGTTCGGATTGCTTCGCACCTCCTCAACCGAGCCATCAAACACGCACCGACCGGTATTGAGAATGACGACCTGATCCGACACGTCGAGCGCCAGGTTGCTGTTCTGCTCGACGAGCACGATGGACTGGCCGACCTCCTTCAACTTCCGAATAGTCTGTCCGACTTCGGCAACAAGCAATGGAGCCAACCCTTCCGAAGGTTCATCGAGCAGGAGCACGCGGGGATTGCTGATCAAGGCGCGAGCGATCGCTAACATCTGCTGTTCGCCGCCCGATAGCGATCCGGCCAGTTGGCGATGTCGCTCGCCTAGGCGTGGGAACAAATCGAAAATCCGCTGCAAGGTCCACGGTGTATCGGTCGACTTTTCACGCTGGCGCGCGATGAGCAGGTTCTCACGCACTGACAGCGACGGAAAAACGCGACGGCCCTGCGGAACGAGTCCGATGCCCAATTGAGAAATCTCTTCCGGCGGACGCCCGCTGATCTGCGTACCGAAAAGCTCGATGCTGCCGCGCCGGACCGGCAAGAACCCGATTATGCTCGAAATGCATGTCGTCTTGCCGGCGCCATTACGGCCGAGCAACGCGAGCACTCGCCCTTCTTCGACAGCGAAACTGACGTCGCGCAAGACATGGCTTTCGCCATAATAGGTGTTGATCGTCGTCACCTTCAGCGCCTCAGTGGCCAAGATAGACCTCCCGGGCGCGCTGATCCGCGACGACCTCCTCGCGCGTGCCGTCGACGATGACCTTGCCGTAATGAAGAAGTGTGATGGTCTCGGCAATATCGAGCGCAGTATCCATGTCATGCTCGATCATCACAATGCTAGTCGCACGTGGGATGCTGGCGATCAATGCCTTGATATCCGCCCGCTCCATCGAGGAAAGTCCGGCCAGAGGCTCGTCGAGCAGTAGCACCTTCGGCTTCTGCGCCAGCGCCATGGCGATTTCGACACGCCGCTTTTCACCATATGCAATTACCGAGATCGGGCGATCGCCGAGATGCTCAAGGCCAACAAGATCAAGTACGCGCCGCGCCTCATCTCGGATGTCCTGTGGCATCGGAAGGAAGATATCCCATCGCGAACGCCGCAGCGCCAATAGGCCAAGCGCGACATTACGCTCAAGCGTGTCGTGCGGAAATAACGTGATGATCTGATAAGTCCGCGACATGCCGCGATGCGCGCGCTTATGCATTGCCAGCTTCGTAATATCCTCTCCAAACAGCTTGATTTGTCCGGAATCGGCCAGCCGATCGCCCGTGATGAGGTTGAAAAGGGTTGTCTTTCCCGCGCCATTTGGGCCAAGCAGCAGACGGCGCTCGCCCGAGCGCACTTTGATCGAAACATCCTGCGTCACCGGAAGTCCGCCAAAATGTTTGCATAGGTTGACGGTCTCGAGCGCTAGCACATTGTCGGACGGGTTCATTTGCGCCCCCTCTGCACGAGCGCCCAAAGCTTACAAACCCCGGGAACGATGCCATCCGGCATGATCAAAACGATGATTAGGAAGACGAATCCCAGCAGCATGTTCCAGCGATCAAGGATGGAGGAGACATAGTTCTTGAGAAACGTAACTAATGCGGCGCCAACGATCGGCCCAACCAATGTGCCCGAGCCGCCCGCAATCACACCCAAAATGCCTTCGGCTGAGGTCGTGATCGAGAGCGACGTCGGGTGGATGTATTTGTTGTAATAGACGTAAAGCAGCCCGGCGATGCCGGCCCAGAAGCCCGCATAGATAAACGTGATCCAACGAATCATCCACACATCGTAGCCGAGCGCCGACATGCGGCGGTCCTGATCGCGCGTTCCGGTTACCGAATTGCCGAATGAGGAGCGGACGAAAATCGCGATCAACAAAAATGCCACCAGGGTCACTATCAAGGCAAACCAGTAAAACGATATCGCACTATCGATCGAAATGCCGAACGGCTGCGGCCGTGTCAGACGCGTCATGCCGTTGTCGCCATTGGTGACCGCGACCCAGCGATAGGCAAGTCCCCATAGCACTTGCGACAAGGCCAGCGTGATCATCAGGAAGCTCAGTCCTGAGGCGCGCAGCGCGATCAGCCCGAACAATCCGGCAACACCGATCGTGCCGGCAATTGACAGCAACGCCGCGGACCCATGTCCGAGGCCGGCCCGTGTCGTGAGCCAGGCGGACAGATAGGCGGCAAGCCCCAGGAAAGCCGCGTGTCCGAGCGAGGTCAGTCCCGCATAGCCGACCAGCAGATTGAAACTCAACGCAAACACAGCGGCAATCATGATCTGACTGCCGAGATTGATGTAGAAATCGCCTAAAAACAGCGGAAGCACCGCGAATACCAAGGCGATCGAAAGCGATAGGAGGACGATCCGTTTCACGCCGTCTGCCTCCCGAATAACCCTTGCGGCCTAAATGCGATCACGATGATCATCGGGAGAAACAGGATCACATAAGCAAGATCCGGGAAGAACGCCGAACCAAAGGTGTAAATAAAGCCGATCACAAAGGCACCGACAAAGGCACCGATCAAACTCCCAACACCGCCCAGAATGACCACGATGAGCGCGAGCGGCAGCATGTCGCCATCGAGACCTGGATAAGCCGACAGGATCGGCCCGCCGAGCACTCCACCCATGCCCGCAATGCCGGCGCCGAGACAGAACACCGCCGTGAACAACCGTGAAATGCGGATGCCGATTGCGCGCGCCATTTGCATGTCGTCGACACCAGCACGAATCATTGCGCCGATGCGCGTCCACTCTAGCAGCGCATAAAGCGCGATAGCCGCGAGCAGTGCCAGAGCGACCAGCACGAGGCGATAGCTCGGGAACGCATAGCCGAACAGAAATGTCGGTGCACGCAAGGCTGCCGGCGTCGACACCGGGATCGGATCGCCGCCCCAGATGACGAGACAGGCATCCGAAATCACGAACGAGATGCCCAGCGTTACGAGGACCTGACCAAGCGTCTTGTCGCTCAATCGCCGCAAGACGAGCCGTTCCAAAATGCCGCCAATGACCGCGACTCCCAAACCACCGGCAACCGCAGCCACCCAAAGATTCATCCAGCCATACGACCCGTATGATCGTAGTGCGGTTGCGCCGAAATACGCGCCCAACATGAAGAAGGCGCCATGCGTCAAATTGGCGATGCGCATGAGGCCAAAGATCAACGAAAAGCCGGACGCGAGTAGAAAAAGTAAAGCGCCCAAGGCAAGGCTGTTGAGGCTCTGGATAATCCAGAATTGCATCGTCTAATCCCGGTACTGAACCTGTATCTGGCCAACGATCGGCACAAGATACTCACGGCTGATCATCGTGATGCATCGCACCGTGATGTTGCGCCTCTAAGCGTTCGAATTTTGAAAGTCGTAAAATGCAAATTTTGCGCGCTTTCTGCACGGCGTTTCGCCCTCTCCCCCACAAGTGACCCAACAGGCAGTACGCAAGCGAGCCTTTGGATCGTGCAATCCAATGATCGATCGGACCGTTTTGCAAGCCTGTGTCAAGAAGTTATCGGTTGATAAGTAACAGTAGGTTGCATCCGATGATATTCCAGCAGATCTTCAGCGAGCAATGCGGCTATGCAATGCGGACAAGCGATCTTAATCATCAACAATGCGATTTGGCGCGACACCGCCTGCTTGACATCGCGTCCGTCCATTGCACAGTGGCCATCGTCGCCCGCCCGATCTGTCACGGCGATTGTGACGTTTGAGAGCAAGAGGCAATTCATGCGAGCCGCTATAGCTTTCAGTTTGTCCGCGCATGGGGCGACGATGCCAGCCATAGGCTTCGGCACTATGGAATTGCCGGCGCAGCCAACCGAACTCATAGCCGCCGCGATCCGTTCCGGTTATCGGCACATCGATACGGCGCGCAAATATGGCACTGAGGCCTATGTCGGGGAAGGCATTCGCGCATCCGGTATCGGACGGCAGGAATTGTTTGTGACCACCAAGGTGACCGAATCCGATGCCCGCGAAGCGGACTTCATGTGCTCGGTCGAAACCAGCCTCGCCACGCTGCGCCTCGACTATGTGGATTTGCTGCTAGTCCACTGGCCGCAACCGAAAGTGCCATTTTCGGAAACCCTCGGCGCGCTTGCAAGAGCCAAACGCCTTGGGCTCACGCGGCATATCGGCGTCTCGAATTTCACGCTTGCCATGCTTGAGGAGGCGGTGAGCGTCTGTCCCGAGCCGCTGGTGACCAACCAAATCGAATATCACGCCTATCTGCCGCAAGACCGCATGCTTGCTGCGCTGAAAAAACACCGGATGATCTTGACCGCCTATTGTCCGCTTGCGCGCGGTGAACTGCTCAACGATTCGGTGCTTGCCGCAATCGGCAAGGCGCACGGCAAGACGGTCGCGCAGGTCGCGCTGCGCTGGCTCATTCAGCAGCCGATGGTCGCCGCAGTGCCGCGGGCGCTCAGCGAGAACTTGATCGAGGAGAATTTGAACGTCTTCGACTTCACGCTGACGGAAGCAGAGATGCAGAAAATTTCCGCTCTGCGCAGTAAGCGCGTGCGTATTGCCGATCCGCCCGAGCGCGCGCCAAAATGGGATTTCGAGCCAATTTAGCGCGCCGCTTCCTGCGTTCGTCGCCAACCATCAATACCTGTCGCCGACCTCCGAGGACGCTATGGACTACCGAGAGATCGCTGAAATCCGCGATGGCATGCGCATCGATTGGGACATGCCGATCAAGATGGACGACGGCATCGTACTCCGATGCGACATCTACCGACCGATCGACGAAGGCAAATATCCCGTCATTATGACCTATGGGCCTTACGGGAAGTGGCTCCACTTCGAGGATCTCTACAAGGATCAGTGGGACCGCATGTGCGCCGATCAGCCGGACGTGCCGGCCAACTCCACCAACAAATATCAGTGTTGGGAGGTGGTCGACCCGGAGAAATGGGTACCGGACGGCTATGTCTGTATTCGAGTCGATAGTCGTGGCGCCGGCCGTTCACCGGGCGTGATTGACATCTGGTCGCTACGCGAGGCGCAAGACCTTGCGCTGTGCATCGAATGGGCCGGTGTACAGCACTGGTCGAACGGCAAAGTCGGGCTCAACGGCATTTCCTATTACGCCGAGAACCAGTGGCAGACAGCCGCGCTGCAGCCAAAGCATCTTGCCGCGATTTGCACTTGGGAAGGCGCCGCCGATTTCTATCGCGACATGGCGCACCATGGCGGCATCTTCAACCGCGGCTTCGTCGAAGGGTGGTCTAAATCCCAGGTCTATTCGGTGCAGAACGGACGCGGCACGCGCGGCTTCAAGAGCCGCATGACCGGCGATTGGGTCTCTGGACCGGAGACGCTGACAGAGGAAGAACTGGGCGCGAACCGGCGCGATTTCTATGAG
>Ga0207803_1000291_pt1 | contig 9422 bp, 8 predicted proteins | sample LuqExpMetageno41_FD_187799 | JGI IMG/M metagenome (GOLD analysis project Ga0207803, IMG submission 187799) | Tropical forest soil microbial communities from Luquillo Experimental Forest, Puerto Rico - Sample 41 (SPAdes) | ecosystem: Environmental > Terrestrial > Soil > Tropical forest ...
CTTCGATCCGATCGCTGGTTGGTAATTCATCAAGGCGCATGGGCTCACCTCACAACTCAGCCTGCGGATCACACTAGAGATTAGACATCCTGGACAACTCCGCCAACGTCGGCATTCGGCCAGCCGGGGTTAACTTGTCGACGATCCCCGGCAAAACCTGTGACAGGCTCTTGGTGAGTTCTTCCTCAGACAGACCAGATTTCTGAGCGAGCTTTTTGATGATATCGGGGCCAAGCGCCGATCCAAGCTGTCCCGGCGAGACGGGTTGGTTTTGCCCGGGACCAACCCAGGAATTGGCCGCGTCACCTAGACCGCCCTTCTGCAGTTTGTCCAATAATCCGCCCAACCCGCCCAGTAGACCACCGGCCCCATCGCCGGATGTCGGTTGCGACCCAGCGCTCGTACCCGATCCTGCGCCACTGCCGCCTCCAAACAGAGCGCCTGAAGCTAGCAAGCCCATAAGAGCAAGCATTAGCGGTTTACCTATTCCTCCTGGTGCTACAGAACGGAGCATGTCATCGAGGCCTGCCATTGTTCTTCTCCGATGCGTTTGAGTTGAATTTGATCATCGACGCGTCAAACGCGACGCTGACCCATTACCGCGTTGTAGACTACCAGCACCACCACCGAGCCCACGACTGCGACGATCATGCTGTAAATGTTTAAGCCTGTGACGCCCGATGCTCCGAACAGATCGAACAGGAATCCGCCGACAAGAGCGCCGATGATTCCGAGCACCATGTCCAGCCAAAAGCCCTGTCCCTCGCGGTTGACGATCTTGCTACCAATAAATCCGGCGATCAGACCAAGTATTATCCAACTGAGGATGCCCATGTCTGTAACCTCCCTTAACTTCCCGAACAGTAAGGTGCTTAGAACAACAAGCTTTCTCGGCGGCCTACACCGGCTAAAGCTGATCGGCTGGGTGCTTTCATCTTGATCCGTCAGCCTAATCTGTCAGCGTAGCTATCGCTCTTATAATTCTCTTTTAGGTATTTTAAGTATATAGCCCAAATGGACTAATTGGGGTTCCTGTGACACAGCGACGCAGCACGACCGATTCAAAACGAATAGGTTGCCTGGTTGCCAATCGGATTTACGTGGTCCAATCACTCTGACTGATCAGTCGACAGCGACCGGATCGTCGATCGGCCTGGTCGAAATAAATTGTTGCTGGGCAAGACGGGCAAATCGGCCCCCGGTCTTCACGAGTTCATCAAACGTCCCGCTCTCAACGATTCTTCCCTGATCGAAGACGAGGATACGAGAGGCCTTGCGCACCGTCGATAACCGGTGCGCGATGACGAAAGTTGTGCGCCCCCTCATGACCTCGTCAAGCGCACGCATGACCTTTGCCTCGGTATCAGTGTCGAGAGCACTTGTGGCTTCATCAAGAATGAGGATTGGCGGGTCCTTCAGAAGCGCGCGGGCAATTGACAGGCGCTGGCGCTCGCCTCCTGATAGCGAGCGGCCTCGCTCGCCGACGTTACCGGCAAAGCTTTCAAACTTGCGCTCGATGAACTCCAACGCTTGTGCGCGTTGGGCCGCATCACGCATTTCCGCCTCTGTCGCATCGGCTTTACCGACCCGCAGATTTTCGCTGATTGAACGATTGAAGAGCAGTGCTTCCTGAAAAACCACGCCTATGTTTCGGCGTAGTGACGAGACCTTGAACTTGCGAATGTCTGTGCCGTCGATTTCTATTCGGCCTGATTGCGGATCGAAGGCTCTATGAAGCAAGGCAATTGCCGTGGACTTTCCCGCGCCCGTCGCGCCAACAAGCGCGATCGTTTCTCCTGGCATTGCTTTGAAATTCACATTTTCCACGGCCATCCGCCTGCCATCGTATGAGAAGAAGACGTGTTTGAATTCGACGAGTCCATGCAGCCTGCCGGGGTCGAACGCTCCCGGCGCATCGCGAATCGATGGAATGGTGTCCCACACATGGAAGAATTCACGCAGACGCGGGGCCTCTGACACGACTTCATTGATGAAACTGACGCTGTGCTCCAGGCGGGCTATGATGAGTCCCGCGAAGTTCATAAACGTGATCATTTCTCCAACGGTAGCGCTGCCCTTGATGGTCAGCAGGGTCCCGGTGACTATGATCGCCAGCACGGTCAGCGTCGTCGCAGTCCGGGTCAAAACATTGGCCAGCGCCCACCAGGAAAGGACCGGCATTTGAGCCGATAACAGCCGCTCGACGATCAGGCGTAGCTCGGCGACCTCAGTTTCGAGTCGGGAAAAACTTTGTACCAGTGCGATGTTGCCGAGGGTGTCCGATGCACGTTCCGCAAGGTCGGAATAATGCTGCTCGACAGAGCCTTGCAAGGTTTCAGTCTTGCGCACGATGAGCGCGGTAAGTGCGGCAAAGATGATGCACAGGAAAATCAGAATCAGTGAAAGCCGCCAATTTACAAACAGCGATAGTGGCAACAGTACGAACAATGAAATTAGCGAGGAGAGGTTATCGCGGAAGAAGCCAACCCACATTCCCCAGAGCGCTTCCGTGCCCTGCAGCATCATCTTCATCAATCGACCGGAATGGGTATTGCCGTGATAGGAGAGCGGGAGCTGCAGGACATGCTCGAAATAGCTGGTCAAAACCACGTGGCGCCGCCGATGCGCAAGGCGATCTGCGTAGAGAGCAATTAATGTCCCGCAAGCAATCGTGAAAAGCCCGAAGCCAGCCCAGGCAGCAAGTAACACTGCCAGGTGCGACCAGACCGGTGGTTCACCGCGTGTCTGCGCACCGGTGAGTGCGTCGATGATGCGGCCGAGAAGCACTGGTTCGGCAAACTGCGCCGACGCCAGGGCGACATTCGCGAGCGCCAATACCCACGCCAACCAGCGCTCCGAACCGAGCAAGGCCAGAACGCGCGCATAGAGACGAACAATGTTTATGCGTGGAGCTGGATGATCGTCTGGGGAAGACCAAATCACTGACATGCGAAGCGACCGTTTCGTTGTCTAAACCGCATGTGAACGGTACGATTGACTGTAGTATGGTTTTACCAAGTCAGAAGCGTAATTGGAGGTAAGTGAGATAATAAAGCGCCTCCTGGCTCCGCTTTAAGGACTCCCTCTCTGTGTTGATGGTTTGGTCGCTTCATCCGCCAAACCCGGACCCGGAAAGCGGCCGGTGCGAATGGCTCCCCCTAAAGGACTGTCCTCGTTGATCGGTTGGAAACGCTTTATTTTTTCGAGGGCGCGCACGCAGCGGAGCGATATGTGATTGCTTTGTAACAGGAAAAACCAGGACGCTGCGGTCTGCTCGCACCTTCTGCTCGAGCAGACCCTGCTCAAAATTTGGAGCGCGTTGTGCATGGTCTTATAGCGCGTCGGGGATCCGTTTATGCCCGCAGTCGATAAAATGGATAAGTAGAGGTGCACCTTGGTACAATAGGGTGCCTTTGGGTTCTATTCTATTAGTTTCATAGACCGCGTCATTCCCACTTTCAGTTCGAATAGGAGGCATTCGTGACCGTAACGATAGCGCGCACTCGCACTGCCCTTATCGCCATTTTTCTGGGTCTCACGGTCTCGGCCTGCGGGTACAACAGGATTCCGACCTTGGAAGAACAGGCCAAGGCGAAATGGGCAGATGTTCAAAATAATTACCAGCGTCGCGCCGACCTTATTCCCAATCTCGTCGCCACAGTGCAGGGCTACGCCAAACAGGAAAAGGACGTGCTCACCGCAGTGGTCGAGGCGCGTGCCAAAGCAACCCAGATAAAGGTTGATGCCTCGCAGTTGACCGATCCCGACAAGTTGAAGCAATTTCAGGATGCGCAAAATCAATTATCCGGTGCGCTTGGCCGTCTCCTTGCAGTGAGTGAAAATTACCCCGACCTAAAATCAAACCAAAACTTTTTGGCGCTTCAGTCGCAGCTCGAGGGAACAGAGAACCGCATTACAGTGGCACGCCGCGACTATATCGAGGCTGTTCGGGGTTATAACACCGAGCTAAAGACCTTCCCGGGTCTTTTGTGGGCCATGACTTTCTTCCGTTCTAACAAACCAATGGCGGAATTCGCAGCGAGCGAGACTGCACAGACGCCACCGCAAGTAAAATTCTAGAGCGCCGCAGCAATTTAAGGCGTTTAAAATGACTGCACGATACCGTTCTTCCCCGTTGTCGAGGGGAGGCGCGCGTGTCGTGACCTTTCTTGTGTTATTGCTGTGCGCGAGCCTGGGTGCTTTTGCCGCCAATCTTCCCGCTCTCACGGGTCGCATCGTCGATCAGGCGAATGTCATCCCGCTCGACACCCGAAACACCCTTGAGTCGAAGCTCATCGATCTCGAAACCAAGTCCGGCATCCAACTCGTTGTTGCTACCGTCACCTCACTAGGAGGCGAAGAGATCGAGCCTTACGCCAACGAACTGTTCCGCAGTTGGAAGCTAGGCGAAAAGACAAAAAACAACGGCGTACTACTGCTCGTGGCACCGAATGAGCGACGGGTGCGCATCGAGGTCGGATACGGGCTCGAGGGAACGCTCACCGACGCGCTATCAAAAGTCATTATCACCAACGCCATTGTACCGCGCTTTAAGGTCGGTGATTTCGGCGGCGGCATCTCGCGCGGCGTCGATGACATAATAACCGTGCTGACTACGGACGCCTCGGAATGGCAACAACGGCCATCGCTGCGGCTCGATAACCAGCAGGCCACCGATCCGATGGAATGGCTCCTCATCGCTGGGCTGATAGGCCTCCTTGCGATGCTTATCATATCGCCCGGTTTTCGCTGGTTGTTCTTGAATGTGGTGCTGAACGTCCTCCTCACTTCAGGGGGTTCGCGTGGCGGCGGTGGATTTTCAAGCGGTGGCGGTTTTTCCGGTGGAGGCGGTTCATCGGGTGGCGGTGGCGCGTCGGGGAGCTGGTGATGAACATCTCAGAACAGGACAAAAAGCGCATCTCGACCGCAATCCGCTCCGCCGAATCAAAGACTTCGGGCGAGATCGTCTGTGTGCTGGCACAGAGTTCCTCTGACACTACGGCACTCCCGATTCTCCTTGCAGCGTTGGTTGCACTTGCACTGCCGTGGCTGCTCGTTGCCTTCACGGCAATGCCGGTCCATCGGATTTTGGTATTACAGGTGTTCGTATTTTTCGTGCTTTGCGTGTTCCTGTGTCTACCGCCCGTGCGAGTCGCACTCATGCCGCGCGCTGCGCGTCGCGCGGTCGCCCATCGTGTCGCTATGGAGCAATTCTCCATCCGCGGTATTGCGCGCAAAAAGGAGCGCAGCGGCATTCTGATCTTTGTCTCGCTTGCAGAGCACTATGCGCGCATCATCGCCGACGAGGGTATTGCAGCCCGCGTGCCGCAATCAGAATGGCAGCAAGCCGTCGATGTGCTTGTCGCGCATACGAGGAGTGGCCGCATCGCCGACGGCTTCATTACGGCAATCGAAAAATGCGGAAACGTTCTCGCAACAAATTTTCCGCGTTCTGAGACAAGCCGCGATGAATTACCAGACCGGATCTATCTGATTTGAAGCTATCGTTGGTCAGACGTACAACGAAAACTAACGCGGGGTGGCAGGGAGCCACCTTTGACGATGAATTCGGCCCCTATAGGTGCGCGAGGGGGATACCACAAATCAGCCCGTGAGTTACTTCCGATAACAGGTATTATTGGCAGTAGCAGCGATTCTTGGGGGGGCAATGGATGGCTTAGTCGCGCTTGCGATCCTAGTTGCAGCATTCCCAATCATTTCCATTGTCGCATTGGTCATGGCGCTAAATGCGCGCGATGGGGTGCAGCGGCTTCGAATTCGCGTGGCAGCGCTCGAAGGCAGCCGCCCGTCAACGATCGTTGAGGCGCCTGCGCCAGCGGCAAGACCTTCCGAGCCGGCCGTGCCTTCCGAAGTGCCGAGCCCTGCTGCTGAACGGCTAAGCACGGAACCGGTGGCGCCAATTAGCCCCTCGGCGATACCTCACCCGGTTCCGACACCCTCTGCAGCTCCGCCTACGCTAGAAGAAAAATTTGGCACCCGTTGGGTGGTGTGGATCGGTGGGTTGGCGCTGGCGCTGGGCGGTATCTTTCTGGTGCGGTACACGGTCGAAGCGGGCCTGCTCGGGCCTGGCGTGCGCATTTTTCTTGCTGCCATCTTCGCGAGCCTACTGATCGCTGCCGGCGAGTGGGCACGGCGCAATGAAATCACCACCGGTATCACCGCCATTCCAACCCAGCACATTCCGAGCACGCTCACGGCTGCTGGCACCGTGGCTGCATATGCGACGGTTTATTCAGCCTTCGCACTGTACGGCTTTTTGTCGCCGGCCGCCGCCTTCCTCCTGCTCGGCATCGTGGCGCTGGCGACGTTGGCGGCCGCGCTGCTGCACGGGCCAGCGCTCGCCGGACTCGGCGTTGCCGGCGCTTTTGTTACGCCGCTGCTCGTCCCCTCGAAGGTTCCGAATTACTGGGCGCTCTATTTATATCTCGCCATCGTCACAGCAGCGGGCTTCGGGCTTGCTCGTGTGCGGTTGTGGCGCTGGCTTGCCATCACCGCTGTTGTCCTCGGCGCACTGTGGACACTCCCGGGCATCCAATATCCAAGAGTGGATGCCCTGGTGGCACATCTATTTCACGTTGTCGCGGGCTTCACCCTGGCGGCTGTACTGATCGTTTCCGGACTGTTTTTTGGCCCACCTGCCGAACCTGGAAGAGCCGATGAAATTTCCTCCGGAGCAATCGGTGCGTATTTATTTGCCGCAGTCGTATTGGTGATTGGTAGTGCTCACGATACCGCGGCGCTCGCGATATTCACGATTCTTACTGCCGCGACGGTGGCGATCGCCTGGCGTGCGGATAGCGCGCTTTGGGCCCTGCCTGCGGCAGGATTGATGACCCTTCTCGTGATGCTGCACTGGGCCGTTCCGTCGGTATTCGAACAATTAGTGCTTGCTCCGGGCGTGACCAGCGGCGCCATTCCGGGACCACCAACAGGGACCGCATCGCATCTAACGCTAGGCTTGGCGTTCGCAGCTCTGTTCGGCGTATCTGGCTATACCGTCCAAGGCCGCTCCGAGAGTCCACTGGTGGCGCTGCTTTGGAGCGCAACCGCGGTAGTTACGCCGATTGCGATTCTAATCGCGCTTTATCTGCGCATCGCGGAATTCGATCGTTCTATTCCGTTCGCCGGGCTCGCACTTTTGTTTGCCGCGCTTTACGGCTACGCAGCGGAACTGCTGAGCACGCGTCAGCCGCGTCCTGGGCTCGCATCAGCGGCTGCAATTTTCGCCGCTGGCGCCGTAGCGGCGCTCGCATTAGCGCTGACGTTCGTGCTCGACAAGGGCTGGCTCACAGTCGGCTTAGCGCTGATGGTGCCCGGCATAGCGTGGATTTCAGAGCAACGGCCGCTACCGGCCCTTCGCTATCTGGCGGCCGCGATGATTGCACTGGTGCTGTTGCGTGTCGGCTATGAGCCGCGCATTGTCGGCGATGACGTTGGCACCACGCCGTTTTTCAATTGGCTGCTTTACGGTTACGGCGTGCCGGCTGCTTCATTCTGGTATGCCGGCCACCTGCTAAGACGGCGCGCCGATGATGTTCCGGCGCGCATGGCCGATGCAGCGGCGATCCTTTTCACTGTGCTCCTCGCACTGCTGGAAATCCGCCACTACATGAACAATGGCGATGTTTACCGCCATTCCTCATCGCTGGCAGAAATTGCCATGCAAGTCTCGGTCGGCCTTGCCATGACTATAGGACTTGAATGGTTGCGTGTGCGCAGCGGGAGTATCGTGCACAACATTGGTGCGCTGATGATCGGCGCGCTAACATTTGCGGCAATTGTTTTCGGCCTGGCACTGTCGTTCAATCCTCTGTTCACCGGCCGTCCAGTTGGCGGAGCATTTTTCAACTTGATTTTGCTTGGCTACGGAATTCCCGCGGTACTGGCAGCGGTCCTCGCTCTAATCGCGCGCAACACCCGCCCACTCGTCTATCGTGCAATCGCTGCGGCGGTCGCGGTTGGCTTGGCGATGATCTATCTGGGGTTGGAGGTTCGAACGCTGTTTCACGGCGCAATTCTTACGCGTGGCATTACCAGCGATGCGGAGCAATACACCTATTCTGCTGTCTGGCTTATTTTCGGCGTCCTACTTCTGGTCGTAGGATTCCTGCTGCGCTCGCAGCCGGCGCGACTAGCATCTGCCACGGTGGTCGTGCTTACCATCGCTAAGGTCTTCTTGGTGGACATGGCGGGGCTCACCGGTATTTTCCGCGCGCTTTCTTTTATTGGGCTCGGTGCGGTGTTGATCGGAATAGGGTGGCTTTATCAACGCTTGTTGTTTCCGCGAAGTGGTCGCATCACGGCAGCGCCGACTGCCTCGCCAGAGCGCGGGTAATGTAATTAAGTACTGCTGGCTCACTCCTCCTTTAATCCATAGGCTAGCGCGTTGCCTGTCGCTCCGTAATATTTGAACGGTAGGAATTTGCCGCTCATGGCGATGGCAACACGGTCGCCCTTTGGGTCGGTCTTGCGCGTGATATCCATGTCGAAGTCGATCGCGGACATTATCCCGTCCCCGAATTCTTCCTCGATCAGCGCCTTCATCGCGGGGCCGTTGACCAGGATCAACTCGTAGAAGCGATAGAGCAGGGGGTCGGTCGGTGGCATTGGCGTACTAGTGCCCCGCATCGGCACCTCGTTGAGCAAGGCCTGCTCGTTCTTCGACAGGCCGAACAGCTTGGCGGCATTTGCCGCCTGCGGCTTGGTAAGCTTGTGCTGGCCGAGAATTGCTCCCGTCACCAAAATCGGCGACATGCCGCCGATCTGCTCGCAGATGTATTTCCAACTCCAGCCCTTCTCACGCTTGATATCGAGAAGTTTTTCGGTCAATCCGGCCCGTGTCATGACATACTCCCATCTTTGATCAGCGAGTTGAGGTGGACTGTAGTTCCGGGTCCCGCCGCCAATCCAAGTCGACCACCGTCCCCTTGGTTCTGGCCGACAATTGGCGCCGCGTTGACTTCAAAGTATCCTTGTCTTTGATCCCCGGCGACAGTTCGTCGCACGACAGCGAGCGCATTCCTTTGCACTTCCCACTCGCCGCGCATCGGCACCAGATTTTCGTGGATTTCGGCGGCCACGCCATCAATGCCCTACAGCAAGTCTATAGCCGGCGGCCAGGATCCCCGGGCGCTTGGAGCCCGAGCGTCATCGGCAGAAACGCCCTTGTCGCGACCGGAATCCAGCGATTTCTGCGATAATTGTTTGTTGTCAAGCCGTTATGGGATTGCGCTTGCGCCCGGAATACCATAATTTCTCCATTGTTGATGGGCACCCTCCAGGGTGTCACGGGGGATTTCACTATCCAAATTGCTGTCCGAGATCAGCGCGCAGTCGCGCTGCCGGCCTATGTCGACGCGGACTTTTCCGCGGCTGACTCTTCATTTTGTCTCGGTCGTGAT
>Ga0207803_1000293_pt1 | contig 9302 bp, 6 predicted proteins | sample LuqExpMetageno41_FD_187799 | JGI IMG/M metagenome (GOLD analysis project Ga0207803, IMG submission 187799) | Tropical forest soil microbial communities from Luquillo Experimental Forest, Puerto Rico - Sample 41 (SPAdes) | ecosystem: Environmental > Terrestrial > Soil > Tropical forest ...
ACTCGCCTGCTTGCCGGCCAGCCCACGGGCGAGGCCCTCGACGAGATCGGCGAACTCCGGGTCATGGCGAATGCTCGAGACGAGCTCATGTTTCACGGCATGGCGATTGTCGAGTTTCATTATACACGTTATGCGGGAAAATATAGCTTGTCACTACTTGTACAGGTAGAAATACAAAACGAATTCATAGCACTGCCGAGTGGTCCAACTGGATCACGATGGGAGCGACAAAAAAATTGCTACTTCCGGGTGGGGTCGCGCGAAGGGGAAAAGCTGATCATCGGCGCTTCGGCCTCATCCGCGCGGGCAAGGTTGCAGCCATCGTCAACGCGCCCGCAAGCGAGAGCGCGGCCGCCGCTAAAAATCCGAGCCGATAGCCGGACGACAGCGAGCCGATGCCGGCCGCGAGAGCGATTCCGGCGAGTTGCGCGATGCGGGCCGCCGCATTGTTGAGGCCCGAAGCGAGGCCTTCGTCGCTTTCGGGCACGCTCGAGAGAACCGAGGCGGTGAGCGGTGCAACGAAAACCGCAAAGGCGATTCCGAGCAGCATCATGGGTACTATCGCGCCCCAGACGAGCGATGCCTGCTGGCCGAATGCGAGCCAGACAAATGCAAGCGCCGCCGCGATGGGCCCTGCGATCAGCATCGGCCGTGCGCCGATAGAGTCAGCGACGGCGCCGAACGGCCGCGACAGCAAGCCCATCCCGAGTGTGAACGGCAGGAACACGGCACCCGCTTCCGTCGGCGGAAGCCCGCGCCGATCGACGAGGTCGAACGGCACCAGGAAGAACATCTGTGCGAGTCCCCAATAGATCAGCAGCGTCGCGAGGTTCAGGCCGACGAAGGAACGGTTCTGCATCAGCCGCGGCGGCGTCATTGGATGGTCGGTCCTGTGCTCCCAGAATCCGTAGGCGACGAAGCCGACGAGAGCGAGCGCAAGGGCGACGACGATGTGCTCTATTCTCGCCGCGTCGCCTTTGTTTCCGCCAATTTGGCTGAGGCCCAACGCCAACGCACCGAGCGCCACCGCGATGACAGCCGCTCCGACGAAGTCGAAGCCGCCCGGTTGACGCGCATCCTGCGGCGCAAATTTAGAAAGCAGTGCCACGGCGACGGCCGCGATCGGCGGGTTGATCCAAAACACCGCTTGCCAGCCGAAGGTTTCGGTCAGCCATCCACCCAAGATAGGACCGCCGGCTGTGGTGAGCGCCGAGGCGGCGGCCCAGACACCGATCGCAGCGTTGCGCTCTTCCTTTGGATACGTGGCGCCGATCAGAGCGAGGCTCGCGGGCGTCAGCAGCGCGGCGCCGACGCCTTGCACGACGCGTGCAGCGATCAGCCAGCCGAGCGACGGCGCAAGCGCGCAGGCAACCGACGCCGCGGCAAAGACGAGACAGCCGATCGTCAGAATGCGCGCCTTGCCGTAGGCGTCCGCCAGTGCGCCGCCGATCAAAGTCAGCGACGCGAGCGACAATACATATCCGTTGAGCACCCATTGCACCGAAGCAAGGTCGGTGCCGATCGACGCTCGCAGGTTCGGTAACGCCACCGTAAGTGCGGATCCATCGACGAAAGCCATCGACGAGGCAAGCACACACGATGTGAGAAGGATGCGTCGGCGCACCGGCGCGGCTTCACGGCCGAGCGCACGCGGACAGGGCTCGGCGTCGATGACGCCACGACAACTTGGTTCGACGAAGGGCTGCGCCATCCTCGCGACCTGCGCAAACAACGCCGGACTCAGACGGTGGTGCCGTCCGATCAGTCGCCGCGGTTCAACCCGGCTCTTTGAATTCCAAGAACCTCTTCTCGCGGAAACTATAAATTTTGCCGCTCTCACTGCACTCGGGCAGACACAGCGGGATCATCGCCTTTGCGACGTCCTCGGGCGTCGGCAGCGTCGCGGGATCGACGCCGGGGAACGCGCCGATATACATACGCGTGCGCGTCGGGCCCGGCGAGAACAGGTTCGCGCGCACGTTCGAGTTGGCGCATTCGGCCGCGTAGGTGCGCACCAGCGCGTCGAGCGCGGCCTTCGAGGCGGCATAGGGCCCCCAATACGCGCGGCCTTTGTAGGCGACGCTCGACGTCACGAATACGGCACGCCCGGCGGCCGCGCGGTTGAGCAGCGCGTCCATGGTGCGGATGAGCTGCCAGTTGGCCCTGACGTTCACATCCATCGCGTCGCCGAAATATTTCGGCTCGACGTGATCAAGCGGCGAGAGCGGCCCGAGCACGCCGGCATTGCCGACGAGCACGTCGAGCTTGCCGTAGCGCTCGTTGAGCGCAAGCGCGAGCCGCGCGATGCCGTCCATGTCCTTCATGTCGACGGGCACCAGCGTCGTGGTGCCGCCAACCGCCTTGATCTGGTCGTCGAGATCTTCCAGCCCGCCGACGGTGCGCGCGACCGCGACGACATGATGGCCGGCTTTCGCGAGTTCGAGCGCGACCGCCGCGCCGATGCCGCGCGACGCGCCGGTGACGAGGGCGATGGGTGGAGAGGAGTTATTTTCAGCCAATGCGTTCACCTGTCATGGCCCGCATAGCCGTTCAAAGAACGGCGTTCTTCCAGAACGCCTATGTCCCGGCCATCCTCGTCTTTCTGTTGAGCGAGCGTTTAAAAGACGTGGATGCCCGGAACAAGGCCGGGCATGACGACGCCTAATACTCCTAAATTGCCTCGGCGAGCAGCGAGAGCTGCCGTGGGCTCGCGTCGCGCGCGGCGACGTCGGTGAGCGGGGTCGGATAATCGCCGGTGAAACAATGGTCGGTGAACTGCGGCCGCACGTTGTCGCGGCCCGAATAGCCCATCGCGCGATAGATGCCGTCGACGGAAATGAAGGCGAGCGAATCCGCGCCGATGAACTGGCGCATGCCGTCGAGGTCGTGCGTGGCGGCGAGCAGCTTGTCCTGATCGGGCGTGTCGATGCCGTAGTAATCGCCGAAGCGGATCGGCGGCGAGGAGATACGGAAGTGCACTTCTTTCGCTCCGCCCTCGCGCATCATCTGCACGATCTTGCGCGAAGTCGTCCCGCGCACGATCGAGTCGTCGACCAGCACGATGCGCTTGCCCTGCACGACGGCGCGATTGGCGGAGTGTTTGAGCCGCACCCCCTGATCGCGGATCGCCTGCGTGGGCTGAATGAATGTGCGGCCGACATAGTGATTGCGAATAATGCCGAGTTCGAACGGCAGGCCGCTCTCCTGCGCGAAGCCCAGGCCAGCCGGCACGCCGGAGTCGGGCACCGGCACGATGACGTCGGCATCGGCCGGCGCTTCGCGTGCAAGCTCGGCGCCCATCGCCTTGCGCACTTCATAGACCGCCCGTCCGCCGACGATCGAATCCGGCCGCGCGAAATAGATGTATTCGAAGATGCACGGCCGCGCGGCTTGCGGCGGGAACGGCTTGTGCGACTGCATGCCCTCCTCGTCGAACACGATCACTTCGCCGTTCTCGACGTCGCGCACGTAGGTCGCGCCGATGATGTCGAGCGCGCAGGTTTCCGAGGCGAGGATCGGGCAGCCGTCGAGACGGCCGATGACGAGCGGGCGGATGCCGAGCGGATCGCGCGCGCCGACAAGTTTCTTGTTAGTCAGTCCGACGAAGGCGTAGGCGCCTTCGAGCTGGCGCAGGCCATCAATAAAGCGGTCGACGAAACGGTTGCGATGCGAGCGCGCGACGAGATGCAGGATGACCTCGGTGTCGCTGGTCGACTGCATCATTGCGCCTTCGCGCACGAGCTCGCGGCGCAGCGTGATGCCGTTGGTGAGATTGCCGTTGTGCGCGATGGCGAAGCCGCCGGCGTTCAATTCGGCGAACAGCGGCTGCACGTTACGTAGGATCGTTTCGCCCGTGGTCGAATAGCGAACGTGGCCGACGGCGGCGTTGCCGGGCAGGCGGTCGATCACCTCGCGGCGGGAGAAGGTGTCGCCGACGAGGCCCATGCGGCGCTCGGAGTGGAACCTTTTGCCGTCGAAGGAAACGATGCCGGCCGCTTCCTGACCGCGATGCTGTAGCGCGTGCAGGCCGAGCGCGGTGATGGCGGCGCCGTCGGGATGTCCGAAGATTCCGAAGACTCCGCACTCTTCACGCAGCCGGTCCGCATTCGGGTCGAAATCGGCCGGGGCCTGCTGCGGGCTTTGTTGCATTAACGTCGTCCGTTGCTGCGCGCGATGGTCGCCTCGTCGGGGGCATCGGAGCGCTGCTGCTCGCCCTCGTCTTCCGGCTTCGATTTCTTCAGCCTCTTCAAGATGGTGCTTTCGGGGTCATCCGGCAACATGCCCATCAGCCATTGTCCCGTGCCTTGCAGCACCACTTTCGATTTCGCACCGCGCACCCATTCCGGCTGGCTGCGGTCGGGAACCAGCCAGGCGAAGAACAGGAAGGCGATGACGACGATGATGAGCCCGCGGCCCAGCCCGAACAGGAAACCCATGGTGCGGTCGAGCGCGCCGACGCGGCTGTCGAGCACCATGTCCGAGATGCGCGCCGTCATCAACGAGACGATCAGCAACGTGAGGAGGAACACGCCGCCGATCGCGACGCCCTTGGCGACGGAATCGTTATTCACATAGCCCTGCACTAACGGCACGACCTTCGGGAACGCCCATACGGTCACCAGCGCGGCGATGCCCCAGGCGGCGATCGACAGCACCTCGCGCATGAACCCGCGGATCATGGCGAGCAAGCCGGAGACCAACATCACTGCCAGAAGGAGGACGTCGAGAAGGGTAATCGGCATCAGTTCGTGCGCTCCGTGGGCCGAATCCTAAATGCTGCCGCCGCGGCAGTTCCCGCATAGGCCAAAGACATGGCCTCCGGACATGAATCTCGGCTCAAGTGCTTAATAGACCGACGTTTTTGTCCGACCAATAGCGCGCCGTGCGGCTTCACCCCGCAGCGCCGGACGGCGTGTCTTTTGACGACTCTGGGTATAGCCCGCGCGGACCCTGCCCGTCACCCCTCTTGTGCACCGTTTTCGCCGCCGCGGCGCAGGTTTCCTCGCTGGGCGATGTCGGCGACCAGGGAAGTTAGCGATGCGATGTCGTTGACGGAGAGGCCGGCGGCCTCGGCGCGGGCGCTTTCCGGCACGACGGCGCCGGTGAAGCCAAGCTTGGCCGCCTCTTTGAGCCGTGCCCCAGCCTGCGCCACCGGCCGGATCGCTCCGGAGAGCGACACCTCGCCGAAATAGACCGAGTCGGCCGGCAGCGGCGCATTCGCGAGGGAGGAGACCAGTGCCGCCGCGGCGGCGAGATCGGCCGCCGGCTCCTGGATGCGTAGGCCCCCGGCGACGTTGAGGTAGACGTCATGCCCGCCGAGGCGCACGCCGCAATGCGCCTCCAGTACGGCCAGCACCATCGAGAGGCGGCTTCCATCCCAGCCGACAACCGAGCGGCGCGGCGTGCCGAGCGACGAGGGCGCGACCAGTGCCTGGATCTCGACCAGGAGCGGCCGCGTGCCTTCCATGCCGGCAAACACCGCCGTGCCCGGCTGGCCGAGGTCACGCTCGGACAAAAACAGCTCGGACGGATTTGTAATTTCGCGCAAGCCGGAGCCGGTCATCTCGAACACGCCGATCTCGTCGGTCGGGCCGAAGCGGTTCTTCACGGCGCGCAAGATCCGGAATTGGTGCGACCCTTCGCCCTCGAAGGAGAGCACCGCGTCGACCATGTGCTCGACCACGCGGGGACCTGCGATCTGCCCGTCCTTGGTGACGTGACCGACGAGGATCACCGCCGCGCCGCAGCGTTTTGCAAATCGGATCAGCGCCTGCGCGCTCCCGCGCACCTGCGTGACCGTGCCGGGCGCGGATTCGACCGTGTCGGTCCACATCGTCTGGATCGAGTCGATGACGATCAGCCGCGGCGTCCTGCCTTCCGACAGCGTGGCGACGATGTCCTCGACCGACGTCTCGGAGGCGAGCTCGACCCGCGCTTCGCGCAAGCCCAAGCGCTCCGCGCGCAGCCGGACCTGCGCGACCGCCTCTTCGCCGGAGATGTAGACGGCGCGTTCGCCCGCCCGTGCGAGTGCGGCCGTCGCCTGGATCAAAAGCGTCGATTTGCCGATACCGGGGTCGCCGCCGAGCAGCAGCACCGAGCCGCGCACGAAGCCGCCGCCGGTGACCCGGTCGAGTTCGCCGATGCCGGAAGCGATGCGGGGGGCGTCCTGCGCGTCGCCGGCGAGGTCCTGCAATTGGAAGAGGCGGCCTTTTCCGGGCTTGCGGCCGGGGCCGGCGGGCTTGTCGGAGCCTTCCTCCGACAGGGTATTCCACTCGCCGCAGGCCTCGCACTTCCCCTGCCAGCGGTTATAGGCCGCGCCGCAGTTCTGGCAGACAAAGGTCAGGTGGCGCTTGGACATACGGCGAATCCCCGGAGGCGAACCGAGAGTAAGGATAGGGCCAGAACATTACAAGAACATTGAAGAAAGGAGCGGGGACAACTTCGATTCAGTGGAGCCCAAGGATAGTTCTGATGATTTCGCTACTCCTCCTTGGCAACGGGGGGCCTTATCGAGCATGTGGTAGAGAACAAGTACTTCAGCGGATGAGGTCTCGATCCTGCGTGCGGTGTCGGCATATGGCACGGGTGTTGAAGGAGTACTTTGGCGAGGTACATGCCGCCGAAGCGAAATCGGCTACTACGAGCTCGCCCATCCAAAAAAGCGAGCGGTCCGGCGGACGCGCAGCGAAACCCGGGACAGCCGATCGATGCTGTGGGGAAAATTTGGAGAAACGCAGCGCCGAAACTTGCCGCGCTCACCCCCGATACACGCGGCGATACCGTCGTCCGAGGCTGGTCAAAATCTCGTAGCCGATGGTGGCCGACTTGTCGGCGAGGTCGTCGACGTCGATGTCATCGCCGAGCAAAGTAACGAGATCGCCGCGGCGCACTGCTTTCTCGGGCAGCGCGCCGACGTCGATCCCGGTTAAATCCATTGAGATGCGGCCGGCGAACGGACAGCGCTTGCCCGCGATGATCGCGTTGGCGCCGGGCACTTCGTCGGTGCCGCTCGCCGAGCGCAGCAGCCCGTCGGCATAGCCGGCGGCGATCACCGCGATGCGCGTCGCCCGCGGCGCCGTCCAGGCAGCGTCGTAGCCAACCGTCTCGCCTTTGCGCACGGTGCGGATCTGCAGAACGTGCACCTGCAATTCGACGACCGGCCGCATCGGATTGCGCTTGCCCGGCGTCGGATTGACGCCATAGAGCGCGACCCCCGGCCGCACCGTGTCGCAGTGCGCGGTTTGCCCGAGGAAGATGCCGGACGAATTGGCGAGAGAGGAGGGAATGCCGCGATAGAGGAGCCGCACCTCGCGGAAGAGCGCGATCTGCTTCCCGTTGAGCGCATTCTCGCTCTGCTGCGCACAGGCGAGATGGCTCATCAAAAGCGTGATGCCGTGGTTCTCGGCGCGGATGCGCGGCGCCAGCGCGACGGCGTCGTCGACCGAAATGCCGAGCCGGTTCATGCCGGTGTCGACATGCAGCGCCGCGCCGCCGTGCCAGTCTTTGGCCTTGCAGAACGTATCCCATTCGGCGAGTTCGACGAGGCTGCCGATCACGGGCTTTGCGTTGGTCGCTACGAAAGCCGGCGCGGTGTGCGGCAGGAGGCCGTTGAGCACGTAGATCGCGGCGTCGGGGACGGCCCCGCGCAAGCGGCGCGCTTCGGCGAGATCGGCGACGAAGAAAGTCCGGCAGCCCGCGCGCCCGAGCCTTCGTCCCACCTGCTCGAGCCCAAGGCCGTAGGCGTCGGCTTTCACGACGGCCGCGCATTCGGAGGGCATCACCCGGCGGCCGAGCGAGCGCCAGTTCTCCTCGATGGCAGCGAGATCGACGGTCAGAATGCCGCCGGCTTCAGCCGCCGCTGGGCCGGAGGTCACCTCGCCCGCGCGAGCGGGTTCGGACGCGCCTGTCTCTGTCGGTAGAGCGGTTTCGCCTTCGGCCATACGTTCCGTTTACCCGGGCGGCGCGGAGCCGTCTATGCGGCGTCCTTTACCCTCCCCCGCGAAGCGCGAAGCGTTCTCTACTCGTCGCACTGGCTTCGCTCGCTGGAAGGGAGAGCAGGCGCTGCCACGCTCACGCACTTCCTACATTGGCGCGGGCAGGTGATCCTCGCGAGCGAGCGATGAGAAGCGGGTGACCGCCGCATCGAACTGCAGTTCGACCGTGCCGGTCGGCCCGTGGCGCTGCTTGCCGATGATCACTTCCGCCTTGCCGTGCACTTTGTCGGCTTCCGCCAGCCACTCGGCGAATTTCTCGCGGTTGCTTTCGAGCGGCTTGCGCATCTGATGATAGTACTCCTCGCGGTAGACGAAGAGCACGACGTCGGCGTCCTGCTCGATCGAACCCGATTCACGCAGGTCGGCGAGCTGCGGGCGCTTGTCGTCGCGGCTTTCCACCTGACGCGAGAGCTGCGACAGCGCGATCACCGGCACGTTCAATTCCTTCGCCAGCGCTTTCAGCTTGGTCGTGATCTCGGTGATCTCCTGCACGCGGTTTTCGGACGAGCGCTTGGTCGAGCCCGACAGCAATTGCAGGTAGTCGATGACGATCACGTCGAGCCCGCGCTGGCGCTTGAGCCGGCGCGCGCGCGCGGCGAGCTGCGCAACCGAGATGCCGCCGGTCTCGTCGACATAGAGCGGCAGGTTCTGCAATTCGATCGAATAGTCCTTTATCTTCTCGAACTCGGACTCGGTGATGTTGCCGCGGCGGATCTTGTTCGAGGGAATTTCCGTCTGCTCGGCGATGATGCGCGTCGCGAGCTGTTCCGCCGACATTTCGAGCGAGAAGAAGCCGACCACGCCGCCGTTGACGGTGTGGGTGTGCCCGTCCGGCTTCACCTCGCCGCGCCAGGCCTTGGCGACGTTGTAGGCGATATTGGTCGCGAGCGAGGTTTTGCCCATGCCCGGGCGGCCGGCGAGGATGATGAGGTCGGACGATTGCAGCCCGCCCATCATGCGGTCGAGATCGTCGAGCCCTGTCGCGATGCCGGAGAGCTGGCCGTCGCGCTGGAAGGCGTGCGCGGCCATGTCGATCGCGGTGGTGAGCGCGTTGGCGAAGCGCTGGAAGCCGCCGTCGTACTTGCCGCTCTCGGCGAGATCGTAGAGCTTGCGCTCGGCGTCCTCGATCTGATGCCGCGGCGAGAAATCGACCGGGGCGTCGTAGGCGACGTTGACCATGTCCTCGCCGACGGTGATCAGCGAGCGGCGGATGAACAGGTCGTAGATGGTGCGGCCGTAGTCTTCCGCATTGATGATGGTTGTCGCTTCCGCCGCGAGCCGCGCGAGATATTGAGTGACAGTCAGGCC
>Ga0207803_1000313_pt1 | contig 9009 bp, 6 predicted proteins | sample LuqExpMetageno41_FD_187799 | JGI IMG/M metagenome (GOLD analysis project Ga0207803, IMG submission 187799) | Tropical forest soil microbial communities from Luquillo Experimental Forest, Puerto Rico - Sample 41 (SPAdes) | ecosystem: Environmental > Terrestrial > Soil > Tropical forest ...
GAAGACGCGATACAGTAGAAAGAAGTCGGCTAGAAGGTGAATGCCACGCCCCCGCGCACGCTGCGGGCCGACTGCACCAGGTAGACCGTGTTGCCGTCCGGGGAAATCACGGGAACGTAACCCTGCGCCAGCAGGTTACGGAGGTCAATCATAGCCTCCATCCGCCCGGGAACAAAGTGCATCCGGGGAATCGGTTGGCGGACAAAGAAGTTAAAGAATGCGTCCGTTTGTCCGGCTGAAGCGTTGAACATATCCACCGGAGTCAGGGCGCTGCCGCTTGTCCAGCGATACGAAACGATCCATTCCGTGTTCCAGCGAGGGACGGTGCCGTTAAACTTCACGGCAGCCGAGTGGCGCCACGTCGTGTGCATATCGCCACGAATCGCGTCCCATCCGACGCCCGGGTGTTCCAGGTCGAGGACACCACCGTAGGCATAGTCCAAGGCGCCAGAAACATACGGTGTCAGTTTGCGCTGGACCACGAAGCGAACACCCTGGGTTTCGAGGGCGTTGCCGTTGTAGCTGAAAGTTCCCGAGTAGACGTCCGGCAGAAAATCGCCGGTGTCGATGCCGATCTCGCCGACTCCCAGCAATGCGGGGTCTTTCACGCGGTCATTGAAATAGGCCAGTTGAAAATGGTTGTCTCCCCACCGCTGCGATAACGACACCTCGTGGTGGTGAGCATTTTCAAGAAGCGGGGTCCCGTTCAGCAGCGTCATGCGCGGACCGGCCTCGCCCAAATCTGCCGACGACGATTCGAAGGACTTGGCAGTTCGAGTAGTGGGCTCGCTGGTGGCGTACCTGTATTCGATGATGGTCGAATCCCCTAGATGCCAGTCAGCAACTCCGTAGGGTCGAAATGCATTGGCGCGGCCCATGAACTGAATGGTCTGTAGCTCGCCGCCGTACTGCAACTCCAGAAAATCGCCGATCTCCATCGTATTCGCTGACGACAACGCGAATGCCTGCAGCGACCCACGATGTACCAACAGATCGGGCCCGGAGAACCGCCTCACGGTGAAGGCAAGCTGATGCGGCGAACCGGCGGCTGTGCTGAGGAAGGTGGCACGCAGAATACCGTCGGGCGTGCCCGTTCCGTAGCCTAAGCTGCCATCGAAGGCAACCGCGCCCCAGCTGAAGACGGACTGCTCCAGATTGAACGCAGTACCCAGGTCCGAAGCGCTTCCATAGCCTTCATTGGTGCCGCCCGCCATAAAGGCCAGCGATCCCTTGAGGCTGTGTTCCTGCTGGCTGGCTTCCACCACCACTGGGATGCCGTCGTCAAAGCGCAAAATAGGGCGATTTACGGTCGAGCGCAGCGTCCACTTCCAGCTGTCGTCGTCATCGCTGCCGCGCTTGCGCGCAGGCATGATGCGGGCGGCTTCAAAAAGAGTATTCAGCGTGATGTTGACGACTTTGGCGGCCCCGGCGGCAAGAGAAACGTCCTCGCGCACGGTCGGAAGGAACGACGGAGCGGAAACGCGAATATCGTAGGTGCCCGGGACCAGGCCGGTAATGGTGAAGTGCCCGACCGCGTCGGTATAGGCGAGAATGCTCTGTCCGGTTCCGACGGCCAGCATTTCCACCGTGGCGCCCATCTGCGCGATACCGGACGAATCTGTCACCGAACCGGAGATTGAACCGGGAGTAACGCCGGCCATTGCGCTGGCGCACAAGGCCGCCACCATGACCATCCATGTCAGAACCCGGGCCATATCCACACTCCCAAACAAAGGTCTCCTGGGAATACCCCAGTTACCGGCAAAAGACGCCAACCCTTGCAAGCACGATCCTTACTCAACCGCGAAACGAACCGAGGGTGTGATCTGCTGCTTCGAAACGTTGTCGTCAACTTTGACCGTCAGCCGGTAGATGCCTGGTTCAAAACTAGTGAGGGCCAGACTTTTCTCCAGCGTCATTTGGTCACCCAGGTTACCCATCGTGTCGGTCGATTCCGATGAGTGCAACACGGGTTGATTCGTCGCAACGTTTACGATTTCGTACTCGACCTTGGCTGATGGCCGTTTTGTCTTCTCGTCTGGCTGCAGATTATATACCTGCATCCAGAGATTCACGCGCTGATCGCGCTTGAAGCTGGCGGGTTGTCCGCTGGCCGGCTCCAGATGCGGATACGCGAATTTGGTTTGCCCGATCACAAAGTTTCCCGCCCCGATGCTCTTGGCCGGAACTTTCTCCATGTGGTCGGCAAGAATCATGGACGAAGACGCCAGCTTGTCTTCGTTGAAGTCCGGAACCTGAACGCCCCGGCTCCATGTCCCAACGCGATCGCCGTTGATGTCCTTCACCACGACATCAAACCGGTAACGCCCCGGGCGCAGTGGAATTGCCTTCCAATACAGTGACGAATGCTGTTGCGTCTTTTCCAGCAGGTCGTTAGGCACATCAACCTGGACCGTATCTTCGAACGTCTGCGCAATCTTGCCGGTAAGGCCCGTCACCCGTCCGAAAATGTTGACCGTTCCACGCTGGATGCCATCTTTGCTGGCAAACGTGATGTCTTTGTTCTTGACCTGAATGGTAACGGGGACCAGAACCGTGTCGCCTGTCACCCTGACGAAGTCCGTCCGGATATCAAACGGCATCAGGTTGACATTGATCTTGTGGCTCACAACCTCTTCCAGATCTTTGAACTTGACCTTGGGAGCCTGATTCAAAAGGGCGTACTGTTCCAGTTTGTCGAACTGCTTGGTCGTGTCCATGCCCGAATTCGGGCCCAGCGTACTGTTGCCAATGCCCGCGATGCGGTCTGCCTTGCTGGCCAGGCCCATTTGCTCGTACTGGGTTAAGCCTCCGCCAGGTGTATGCAGTAGGGCGTCCTTTTCATTGGGGTCGATGGTCATGTGGTAGTCGCCACACATGCATGTATCGACAAATTCCATCATCACTTCCTGGCTGTGCGATCCCAAGCCCTCAATGTACCTGTAACGCCAGGTCTCGAAAGGATAGGTCGAGGTCTCGCCGCCGCCCTCTTCCATGGGGCGGTTGTACTGCCCGCCTGAAGGATGCGCATCGATCTCGTCCGGCGGGCCGTAAACGATGTACATGCGACCGCGGTCCGTCATCCAGCCCGGTTTCCCGGCCGCAAAGTGCTCATTCGCGTACGCGATTCGGCGGTAGTGCTCTTCCTTGTACTCATTCTCCGGAGTATCGGGAGTGGGATCGCGCCTCAGCCAGAACTGCTCAATGAACTGGTCGCGTTCCTCATCGTTCGAAAGCTGTTTGAAAGTCGACAACTCCTCTGGAGTGATGATCCAGCGCACGTCCTGGTTCAGCCATTTCTTGTAGGTCGAGCCCAATTCCTGTTTGAGCGCTTTGGCGTTGGCCTTCTTCTGCTTATCGGAAAGAGGGCGCTTCAACGGATCGCTCTGGCTGGCGGCAGGAGTTGCGCCGGCGTCCGCCGCAGGCGACGCGGGGGTTCCGGCAGGCTTTACCGAACTCTCAGGTTGAGCAGGAGTCGAGGCCGCGGGAGTAGAAGCAGCGTCGGAACCGGGCGACGCGGCGGATGCGCCGGGTTTGGAGGAACTCTCGGCTGGGGCGGGAGCTGCGGTCTGGGCGGCCGACCACGCGACCGTCATAGAAACCATTAGGATCAACGAGAATAAGGGGCGGGAAACACTGCACTTCATGTATGCGGACAGACTCCTGGCGAAACACTCCCGAACATTAAATTGTATGTTCCCCAGCCAGTTAAAGCAAGATTTCACGGCAACCCTCGCACCTAAAATCGCCGCCCACAAACCTGGTTATCTCAACCCGCCGTGGGCGAAAAAGTCGCTTGATCGGCACCCCCGGTTGCGTCGGCTGGTATCCAATCAAGCGAGAGCCAGTTGCTGAACAATATCGATTCTTGCGGCCAGAGCGGATATAATCGAGGAGTCCGGGTGTGACCCGGATCCTGTCAGTGCGTAACTCAAAGGCAACGGTACCCGTTCCATCCGCGGTGGAGTAGCCAGATTCTGTCGAAAGCATGCCACAGGAACCTTTCGCGAATGTGACGCGTAGTACGGTACAGAATCGAGTGCGGATCGTAGTTCGACACGTCTAATCGAGGATCGATGAAAAACTGGAAGAAGTTTGCACTTATAGCGCTCGGCGTTGTGATCTTGCTTGCGATTGTGGGCTTTACCATCCAGCAAAGCCGCAAAGGCGTAGTGACCGTGCAGACCGGAAAAGTGGTTCGCGAAGACCTCACATCCGTGGTCACTGCCTCGGGGGAAATTAAGCCCAAGGTGTACGTCAATATTGGTGCCAACGCATTCGGCAAGATCACTCATCTTTATGTAAAAGAAGGGGATGTCGTGAAGCAGGGCCAGATGCTGGCCACCTTGGAGAACGTGCAGCCCTCGGCCGATCTGTCTGCCAATGACGCGGCGCTAAAGGCAGCGCAGACGGACTACCTCGCCGCGCAAGCCGCCGTGAACACAGCCACTGCCGATCAGCGGCAGACCGAGGCGGAGTATGAGCGGGCCAAGCTGGATTATGACCGCAGCGAAGCGCTGTATCAGGCCCAACTCATCGCCAAAGCCGATTACGACACGAAGAAGGCGGCCTACGGCACGGCCACGGCACAACTGGGGCAGGCCAAAGCCAAGTTGGAACAAGCTAAGGCGCAAATGAATTCCTACGAGCGCCGTATCGGACAAAATGCCGCTAACTTGCGACATGCGGCCGACGTACTGAGCAAGACCGAATACCGCGCCCCGTTTGACGGTGTGATCACCAACCTGCCTGTCCGCGAGGGAGAGACGGTTGTGATCGGCATTCAAAACGCCCCAGGCAGCACGCTGATGACCATCGCCGATACTTCCGTCATCACGGCCGAAGTGAAGGTTGACGAGACCGATATCGTCAACGTCAAGCTGGGACAAACAGCCGAGGTCTCGATCGACGCCATCCCGAAACAGCGGTTCAAAGGAACGGTGACGGAGATAGGCAACAACGCGATCCTTCGTTCGACGGGAGTCTCCACGGCCCAATCGACTTCGAGCAGCCAGGAGGCCAAGGACTTTAAGGTTGTAGTGACCATCCAGGATCCCCCTCAGAACCTCCTGCCAGGACTTTCGACGACGGCTCGAATTACCACCGCCTCGAAAGGCAGTTCGCTGGCCATCCCGATTCAGGCCTTGACCATCCGCCAGCGCAGCGAGTTGGCCCCGGAGAAGAAGTCGAAAGTGGCCGAGGTAGAGGCCGCAACGCTGACCAAAGGAAACCCCAAGGAAGAGTTACAAGGGGTCTTCGTTTTGAAGAACAAAAAAGAGGCCGTTTTCGTACCAGTTACGACGGGCATCAGCGGAACCACCGACATCGAAGTCACCAACGGTTTGAAGGAAGGCGAAGAAATTGTGACTGGCAGTTACAAAGTGTTGCGAACCTTGAGAAACGGGGCCAACGTGAAGATCGACAACACGACCGGAACCAAGAAGGAAGAATCGTAAGTCTGCTGCCAGCGAGTTATCGCTGGAGACTGACCGGAGACTCAGCTGATGAGCGACCGCGACCCGCAACCAAGCGAGGAGAGCAAGCGAATGGCGACTGAACTAGTGAGCCTCACCGAACCCCTAACGAGCGCGCCTCCGGAATCGTGCATAATCTGCACCGAGGACCTGTGGAAGACCTACGACATGGGCTCGGAGCAACAAGTCCACGCTCTGCGCGGGGTAAATGTCCGCATCCACCGGAACGAGTACGTCGCCATCATGGGCCCGTCCGGCTCCGGCAAATCGACGCTCATGAACCTGATCGGCTGCCTGGATACTCCCAGCCAGGGCAAGTATTGGCTGAATGGCCAACTGGTCAGCGAACTGGACGATGACGAATTGGCGCGAATCCGCAACAAGGAGATTGGGTTCGTTTTTCAGACTTTCAACCTCCTGGCGCGCGCGACGTCGTTACACAATGTCGAGCTTCCTCTCATCTATGCCGGCATACCGGCGCACGAACGTATCGAACGCGCGCAAGGGGCCCTGACCTCGGTGGGCATGGAGTCGCGCATGAACCACAAGCCCAACGAGCTCTCCGGCGGTCAGCGTCAAAGAGTCGCGATCGCTCGCGCACTGGTAAATAGCCCATCGATCATCCTGGCCGACGAGCCCACGGGAAACCTGGACTCGCAAACCGGCGTCGAGATCATGGCGCTGTTTGATCGCCTGCATCAACAAGGCAACACCATCGTCCTGGTGACGCACGAGCATGACATTGCCGAGTATGCTCACCGCATCATCCACATCAAAGACGGCAAGGTGTTCAGCGACCAAAAGACGGCTCGCGGGTAAGTAGTAGCAATTCTTCGGAGAAAGACCGCCTGGCAATTCGCCAGGCGGTTCTTTTTCAGCGTCAACACGGGTTATTCTGCTACTGTCGAATCTGGCTGTGTTGAGGTTGCCCTTTGTCTTCAGTATCGCGATTGGCCATTGCTGCACTCGCATTCATCCTGCTCGCTTCAATCGGGGCATCGGCCCAATTCGGCGTTCCGTTGAATCACTCCGATCCAAAGCTTGAGCCGGTCACCGTCCGTGAGCTGGTCGCGCGTTATTGCCGGATGGACTATTCCGGCGCGCGTCTCGTTGCCTCCGACTGGCCAAAATTGGAACCCATGGTGGCGTGGCGGACGAACCCCGACTTTCCTCTGTTCATGGTGACCTCGCGATTCGACGTCGACGCCGAACTCGGCTTTGAACATGGAAAGTACCAGGTCGTCGTGCACTATCGTCTGCTTGGAAAATACGACATGACGGAGGGGTATTCAGAAGAGGCCCCGAACCAAATTCAAAACATTCTGTTCACTGTCGCGGAGGTGAACGGCGATTGGCGCATCACGGAAATCGAGCCGAATTACCCCCACACTTCCAAAGCCGCTGCAGTGCAATGGTTGAACCAGCAGTTATCGGCAACGCAGGACGCCATGGCGAAGACGATCTACCAGCAAGCTCTGGACCACTTGCAGACCCAAAAGGCATCGCCACTTGCGAAATAGGCAACGTGCCTTCGCAGGTTTGACAAACACAGCTTCAGTTCAGTGGAGACGACTTAGTGCGTTATTCCAGCCCCTGCCGAGTTAGCCGACCGGACAGGCACGGATGAAGTCTTGACAGAAAAATAATCGTGATCGTAGAGATTGCGGTAGAAGTGGCCCGCTAGTTCCGCGGCCTTGGGTCCAAAGGTCGGCCGCCCGCCTTCGAGGAAGATCACGGTAACGATGCGCCTGTGTTCGGTGTTGGCGTACGAAGCAAACCAGCCGAATCGGGTGCCGTTCTTCGAGCATGTCCCGGTTTTTCCCAATACTGGCTCCTCCACAAAACTGGTGCGGAGAAAACGGGCCGTACCATACTCGACAGCGCCAGACAGTCCGTCGGAAATCTCCGGAATAATCGGTCCGATATCCAGTTGACGCTTCACCTTCGGAGTGAAGTTCGCGGCCTCATCCGGCGAGTCGGGATGCTGCAGATAATACAGAGTGCCGCCGTTGGCGACTGCGGCCATCAACGCACCGAGTTGCAGCGGCGTCAGCGAGATGCTCTCGCCGAACGAACACATCTTTCCTATACCGCCCAATCTAGCGTCGAGTTCGGTACTGGGGAACGTGCCTGGATGTTCGCCTTGCATGTGCCAGCCCGCGAGTTCGCCAAGTCCATACTGGTGGGCGTAATAGCTCACTCGCTCGAAGCCCAGCTTCTGCCCGACCGCAGCAAAGTACGCATTGTTTGAGTGCGCCAGCGCGGTGGTGAGATCCATGCGGTAATACTTGCCCAGCGGAATCTCGGTGTCTTTCGTGATTAGGTTTTCGCTGAGCGCTGCCAGGGCAACCGCGACCTTGATGGTGGAGCACGGCTGGGCGCCTGCCGACAGTGCCAGCTTCTGGTTCACCATGGCAAGTATCCGTCCGCTGTCGGGGTCGATGGAGACGACCGTTCCATTCATGTTGCCCAGCGCCTCGATGGCAGCTTCCCGAACAATTGCATCTTCACCGTCAAACTTGTCACCGTCAGTTTGATCGTTCGCGAAGGAACTTGCGTAGAACCGCTCGTAATACTTGGATTTCTTCTTGCCTTTGGCGCTCGCCCTGGTGGTGGCTTTCGAGGGGCCCTTCGCCGCCGAGGCCGCGCTGCGGGTGCTGTGCGTCCCACGCGCCATCTTCTTCTGCGTCGTAGGCGTCTCCGTGACATGGTGCGACTTGGCGCGCGGCTTCTTGGGCGGAGCAATGGTAGCCGCCGCTGCAAACCCAGTCAGCAGCCAGACCATCGAGACAACAAATACCACGCCAGAAGTAACCCGGAACCTCATTGACACCCCAAGACCGGCCGCTTTGTCCAATCGTCGCTGGCCCCAAGGGCCGCGATAGCCAAAAATGAATCAAACCAACAGCCTACAGCACGAACTTCGCGTACCACGTTATTCACCAAATGATACTGAGTCAGCAACAACATGATACACAGTTAATTACTTAACACACTTTGGGACAGATTTGGCCGTGACAAGTAAGATTCTGCCCTCAATTTGGTTCATTTTCGGCCGTCGTCGCAGTGGTGCCATTTTGGCACGCGATCACTGGATGTCTTTGTCCTTGGGCAATGTCTTACTGGACCTTTGTGGATGGATCCTGGCTTCGTGAGTAGATGTAGTCGTCGATAACGCGCTCTAGGCTTCCCTGCGCCCGCAGGATGTACTCGATGGCATCGCGGACTGCGCCTTTGCCGCCTTCGTGGGGCGTAACGTAGTGCGCTTCTTTCAGCACTTCTTCTCGCGAGTTCTTTACGGCAATCGCCAGCCCGCACAGCCGCATCACGGGCAGGTCAATGATGTCGTCGCCGACATAGGCAACCTCATCGGCAGCAAGCTTTTCTTTCTCCAGGATCTCGTAGAAGGCCGCGGCCTTGTCCTGCTGTCCCTGGTACACGTGCTCAATTCTGAGGTCGCGGGCCCGCAGGGCCACCGTCTCGGAGATGCGCTTGGTGATGATGGCGGCCTTCAGTCCGCCGAGGCGGGCCAGGG
>Ga0207803_1000315_pt1 | contig 8969 bp, 6 predicted proteins | sample LuqExpMetageno41_FD_187799 | JGI IMG/M metagenome (GOLD analysis project Ga0207803, IMG submission 187799) | Tropical forest soil microbial communities from Luquillo Experimental Forest, Puerto Rico - Sample 41 (SPAdes) | ecosystem: Environmental > Terrestrial > Soil > Tropical forest ...
TCTCAAGCCCGGAGATGAATAGGCTGAAGAAACCGCGAATTAGATTGGACAATCGTTGGAACATGGCTAGACCTGCCTCCTGATCCTGAACCGAATCGCTATCGATTTCCCTGGGTGCGTTGCCAACTTGCCAGAAGATTATTTACCACTTCCGCCTTGGGTGGCTCACAGATCTTCTGTAAATCTACCTGCACTCCATTGCCTGCGTAAGTCGTGAAGGGACTCTCGGGGAACTTCACCGGAACATTCGGGTTGGCCGGGCGGAATCCATGCACCAGCGCCTCCCGCTGAATTCTCTCTGTCAGCAGAAATGCCAGGAAGGCCTCCGCTGCCTTTCGCTGTTCGGGAGCGCTCCAGGGCGCATTGATGACGTAATACGGATTCTCGTTCCACGCGTTGTACTCGGGATAAACAACTCGTATTGTTCCCCAGCGGCCTTCTGCATTCTTCAGGAAATCAATCGCCACATTTTCATACACCATGGCAGCGTCGTAAGAAGACGGGCCTTTCAGCACCATCTCTTTCATCATGTTGCCTGTGCTGTTGGACAGCCCGCTCGTGCTTCGCTCGAGGTTTGCCAGCCACTGCTGAAAATCGGCGTTCACTACGTCTCGCACCGTCAGATCCTTGGTCTTATGGTCAAACGTATAGGCCGCCAGCACGATCGTCATCAGCCCGGAGTTCGACTGGTTCGGATGCGTGTGCCCAAACTTGAACAATCCCCAATCGGGCTGGTGAGCGATGGCATCCCATCCCGTCTTTTCCTGCAGCGCCTGATTGATGGTGTCCAGGCTCATTACCTTGTACTTCTGGATGAAGGCCTTGTAGCGCTCATCCCAAACCACGAAAACCATCGGAGTCAGGGCCAGCGGTTCCTCTTTCACAATCGGATCGCCGCTGTATTTCACCTGCCATTCCTGCACAAAGATGTCTTTGTAGGCCGCGCTTGCCGGCGACCACACGTGGATGCGCTTGTCGCCCCCAAGAATGGCGTGAGCTCCTTCGAGTGATCCCATGGGAATGAGATTGACGGTAATCCGCTTGCCCTCAGAGGTCTTGCCGAACTCAGACACCGCCCATTCCAGCCAGCGCTGTTTCTCGGTGCCGTAGGCGATCCCAATCTCGACTTGGGGGCCACCTGAGAGCAGATTGCCGGCAGCCTGACGGGTTTCCTCGACGGCTTTGCGCCCCACGAACAGGTAGTAAGCTCCCGCGATACACGCGAGGATGAACAGAACCACGAACAACTTGCCGAGAATCGTTAGTTTGGGACCGTCGGAAGAAGGGGTCATGAGTCTCTTTGACGCACTTAGAAAAAAGTAGAAATATCCCTGAACACACCCACTATGTTCTGTGGGTTTCCCTCGTAAGACTTGGCCTGGGTCGCGTCGGAAATCTGCTTCAAGACGTCCTTGCGCGCGTCGTTCCCATAGGCGATGGTAAAGACGTGAATCGCCCTCGTCTCACCATCGTACTGGATGTGCTGCATTAGTTCATTGAGCTTAAGGTTGCTTTCGGTATCCGCACCGTCCGTCAGTACCACTACGGAGAGGATTCGGCTTTCCTGCCCAGGCTGTTTCTGCTCCTGCAATAGGTGCTGGTACGCCGAGTCAATGGAGTCGTAAAGCGCAGTTCCGCCCCCGGCGAAAAGAGAGTCAATGGTGCGCAACAGGCCATCACGGCCCGTGCTGATAGGTATATCAGTGCTGGCCCAGTTGATTTTGGTGCTGAATGGTACCAGCGACAGCCGGTCTCCAGGTGAGAGCAACGTAACCAACTGCTTTGCCCCCTCTCGGGCGTTCTGTATCTTGTGGTCGTCGTTCATGCTGCCGGACGTGTCGAGCACCAGCACGACGTTAGCCGCCTTCTTCTTCTGATCGAACAGCTTCAGAATAGCGTCCATCACGTTGACCGATGGAACTTCCAGCGTGGTCTTGGGTTCTTGCGGATCGACGCCATGGGCCGGGTCAATCGGTGATGCAACCGGCACGTCCACTGCCCCGGGACGGAAGCCATATGTAATAGCCCGCTCCTGCTGCGGACGTTGCAAGAGATACTCGATATAGACCTTCGCGGCTTCCCTATGAGCGGGCGTCACCCAATCTCGTTCCACCACGCCCACAGGATGATCGCTCCAAAACGTGCCTTCCTTGGGATAGATGGCGACCACGGGAAATGCCAGCTTGTCCGCGCCATCGTACGACTCAATCACCATGTTCTCGTACAGCACTGCGGCGGAGAGGTACTCCGGGCCGCTGGCGAACATCTTTCTCCCGAAGAAGCCGGTCGAACTTCCGTAATGCACGACGGATCGCTCAATGCCCTGTACAAACTCTGAGGTGTGCGGCTTGTCCACGTCAGCTACAGTAAGGCCGGCGGTCTTGCCGGTCGCGGCATAGACCTCGGCGAACAGCGAGATCAACCCGCTGTTACTGTATTCCGGGTGCGTGTGCCCGAACTTGAACTGCCCCCATTGCGGATAGCCATAGGCCTGCCAGCCTTTTTGGTTGGCGGCCAAGGCCAGTATGTCGGACCACCCGATTGGCTTCCTGCCCCAGCCAATCGCTTCCGCCATGGGCTTCCACATCGCGATGACCACCGGTGAGAGCACCAGGTTCTCGGTGGAATTGATCAGTTCGTGGCCGGTCTTGCTTTGCGATTTTGCATTGCCCAATTTGATGAAAGCCCCAGACGCGGGACTGATCAGGTGTGGCTGGCGGGTTCCGTCCAGGACTTCGTCGATGCACTCGCCCGAGCCCATAGGGATCGCCCGCACAAAAATTCTCTTGCCGCCCTGCGCGCGATGATCCTCACGATTGAACTTGTCCGTGACTTCATTGATCCAGCGCTCCTTCTCCGATCCATAGGTAAATATCAACTCAATGGAATCGTGAGGTGCTGCCTGACTCGCTCTCTCTTCGGCAATCGAGGATTGCTTCTTTGACTTGCAACCGGTTGTGATTATGAAAATAAAAACGGCAAGAACCGTGCATCGGACGATGCTATGACGAGACAACCGAGGCAAGGTCAAGGCCACACGTCTGGAACGACTCCAGCGCGGGATTTGCATGGCGCCCCCTGAGGGTTACCCATCATTCTATCCCCGTTCTTGAGCCGACACGACTTAATTCAAGGGTCGGAGACGGACCGCACCCAAGCAGAAATTAACAGCCCTTTAATAATTCCTGCCTGTTCGTGGCGGAACCGGTGCTCCACGCGAGGAATACTGTCTGCCCGCTGGTTCGGCCGAAGACGCAAACCAGACCTCTGACGCCGCATGCAGTTTCCGTCCACCACCAAAGTACCAGTTTCGAGTAAGACGAGATACAAAATGGAAAAACTCCGCTTCACGCTGCGGAAAGGGCGTTCCGAACCTTGAGACTCTCCTGAATTTCTTCGGTGTGGCCTCACCAGAAGTTGGAATGTTGTCTGGAAAGCGTGTGCAGTCGCATATCGCCAGACGCAAGCGTTCAACACTCGCGAGGAAGCCGTCGCCGCGTGGGTTCGAGAAGCCGAGGTTGTTGCAAGAGATCTCGAACTCGCTGAGTTTAATGAACAAACGCTCCGTGCGTCACTGGAAGAGCTGAGAAAGCTAACAAGAACTAGAGCTGAAGAGATTCTCGATCCACTGCAGCAGATTTGTGCGGCTGCCGGTGTAGCGGTGGTGCTTGTGCCCGATAGGAGTGACTCCAAATCGACAGACACGTGCGCCGTTATCGTTCTGGTCCGCTCTGACTAGTGCATCGTCCTATTAGTCCTTTATAGAATCGGCTTGCTTTCGTTTGGCTTGGCGACGACGAGGCTTTCTGGGGTGAAGAGCCTGATAGTCCTTGGTGGTCTCGATGATTCGTTGCAGGTGTTCGGGGCCTTTGGTCCAAGTGAATGGATTACAGGTCTGGTTGTAGCTGGCCAGGAAGCGGTGGAGCAGTTCCTTGAGATCCTGCTTGGAATGCTGGACGCTGTGCGCCAAACCCTGCTTGCTGAGGATGCTGAAGAAACATTCGATCAGGTTCACCCACGAGGCATGCGTGGGCGTGTAGTGAAAGTAGACTTGAGGATGGCGAACCAGCCATCGCCGAGCCGCCTCGTTTTTGTGGATGTTCAGGTTGTCCACGACCACATGGAGTTCCCGGTTGGGGTAGGCTCGCACGACGTCGTTCATAAAGCGGAGAAAGTTTACCGAAGTGCGCCGGTTACGAACATGAGCGACCACTTTGCCGGTGGCAATCTCCAAGGCGGCGATCATGGTTTGGGTTCCATGCCGGACGTACTCATTGGTCCAGCTCCGCGGTTTGGCGGCACGTAGCGGTAATAGCGGCTGCGTGCGATCAAGCGCCTGAATTCCAGGCTTTTCGTCTACACACAGCACCAAGGCATTCTCCGGTGGGTTCAAATACAACCCCACGATGTCCAATAATTTCGGCTCGAACTCCGGGTCGGGACTGAAGGTGAAGGTTCGGATGCGGTGTGGTTGTAACTGCGATGCGTCCAGCATCGCGTGAACCGTGCTGGGCGGCAGACCCACCTTTCGCGCCAACGTGCGCACCGTCCAGCGTCCCTGCGATTCCGGCTGCTGGCAGGCCAAGGTCTGCACTTTCTGCCACACCGCGGCATCGTGTTTCGGCGGCCGCCCCGAGCGCGGCGCATCGCGCAACCCTTCCAATCCGAACGTCGCAAACGACCGCCGCCATTTTCCCACCGTGACCTGAGGGAGCTCCAGATCCGAGGCGATCTGCTGGTTCGCATGGCCCGCTGCCGCCGCCAAAACAATCCGGCTCCTCAGCACCAGCGCCTGCGCCGTGGACGGCGCTTGCACCCAACGGTTCAAGGTTGTTCTGGTTTTCGGATCGAGGCTAATGGCTGGGGCGGTTCGCGGCATGTCCCAACGTACCAGAAGTTCTATATATTATAAAGAACTATCTAGACGATGTACTAGCCCATCCGGTCACCAACGCCACCAGCGAATCCATCAACGCCAAAATTCAGTGGGTGAAATATACGGCTCGAGGATTTCGCAACAAACAGAACTTCATCAGCGCGATCTATTTCCACTGTGGAGGTCTGGACCTGGCTCCTGGGACCCACTAAGAACCCGGTTGGGCCAAATTCGATTAGAGCGTTCGGTTGCCAATATTTGACCATTTATCATCACCAAAGTTTTGGGGAAATCGGGTTTCGTAACAGCCTCTTCAACGGTGGGAAAGTGTTTAATAAACCGTGAGTCCCGGCAGGGACGACACTCTTCCGCGAGGCCTTCAGGCCGAGCGCGCGCTGCCCCGGAGCCTGCCCTGAGCTTGTCGAAGGGTTCGTGCCCTTCCCTTGGGCGCTAACCTGCGAATCCCCAAAACCCCAAATGATCCAATCGCGGGTGGCTCCCATTTGCCTTCGTCTGGCAAGTGTGCGGTTTTTCTATCCACCATCCCCTAATCACTACCCACTGCTTTTATCACGTTCCTCCGTGACGCGCGTCCTATCCATGCCCACACTTATTGCCTAGACTCTGCCTCGAAGGAGGGGGAGTGCTGTTCCCACGCAGGCGACAGCCGGACACTACCCCGTCCTCGGAAGGTGCTTCGACCTGTGCTAGGTTCTGTTCGATCTCGATTTTGCCCCCACTTTCCCTCCCCAGCCTCCGTCCATCCGAGAAAACTCCCACCTAACTCCTTTGTTAAGACGATTTTACCTCTAAGTCCTTCGCACACAGGAATTTGCCGACTTCAATTCTGTAACTTCAATAGAATGACAAATTTGCAAAAAGACCGGGGGAGGGGGGTACCCTTTGTGCGGGTGGAGCGCCGGAACGGTACGCAGCTCTTTGATAATAGGACCTAAGTCTTTTGTTTCTGCACCTTTGCCTATAACTGACGCGGAATCAATCGCTTACGCGCATTTTCCGCCTAACTCATTGATTCTAATCATGGGCAAGGGGGAGGGGGTACCTGCACCGCCGCATTCCCATTTTGGGAACTGCTCCGCCTCGCTTTTTATCGCCTCGCGAAATGACATTCTGCACTCTCTCGGACTAGACTTCCCCAAGCAGCCGTGCAGACTTCGGACCAACTCGCCGCAACAATCCTTCCACGCCACATGGTGATTCTCGCTCTTACTGCCCTCAGTGTAGCGATCAGCTCGTCATGTTCCCGTCAAACGCCCGAGACCGTCAGCGCCAATCCGCCAGCTACCTCCGCGCCAGCCGCGGCCAGTGCGGCGGCGGCTGCGCCCACTGCCAACGGCTTCGGCCCCACCTTCGCCAACACCGCTCCGCCGCCGCGGCCTGCGCCCGCCGGAATGGTCTGGGTTCCCGGCGGCGAGTTCTCCATGGGCGCCGCCGATTCGCCCAGTGATGGTGAAGTCGGCATGCAAGCGACCAAGGATTCGCGGCCTGTTCACCGCGTATACGTCGACGGCTTCTACATGGACAAGACCGATGTCACCAACGCTGAGTTCGCCCGGTTCGTGAAGGCCACTGGATACGTCACCGTGGCCGAACGCAAGCCCCGACAAGAGGACTTCCCGACCGCGCCGCCGGAGAACCTAGTCGCCGGCTCCGTGGTATTCTCTCCACCCGACCACGCCGTGCCCTTGACCGACCATTACCAATGGTGGAGTTACGTGCATGGCGCCAACTGGCGGCATCCGACTGGCCCTGCCAGCAGCATCGTGGGCAAGGACAACTATCCCGTTGTGCAGATCGCCTACGAAGATGCTGCAGCCTACGCCAAGTGGGCTGGCAAGCGCCTTCCCACGGAAGCCGAGTGGGAGTTCGCCGCCCGCGGCGGTCTGGCTGGCAAGCCCTTCGTCTGGGGCGACGAGTTCCGGCCCAACGGCAAGTGGATGGCCAATACCCACCAAGGCCACTTCCCAAACCAGGACACCGGTGAAGATGGACACACTGGCATCGCCGCCGTGGCCCAGTATCCTCCCAACGGCTACGGCCTCTATGACATGGCGGGAAACGTGTGGCAGTGGACCAGCGACTGGTACCGCCCCGACTACTACCAGCAACTGGCCACGGCCGGGGGCGTGGCCCGCAACCCCCAGGGTCCCGCCAACCCTTGGGACCCCGACGAACCCTCCGAGCGCAAGAAGACCCACCGGGGGGGCTCCTTCCTCTGTACCGACCAATACTGCTCGCGCTACGTCGTCGGAACTCGTGGAAAAGGCGAGGTTTCGACCGGAACCAACCACCTGGGCTTCCGCTGCGTAGAGGACGTCTCAACTCCTGCTACCGCAGGTCATTCTTGAAAAATGTGCTTCCCTGCTGTAACTAATCGACCGCGCCACAGTCAGACACGACATTAGGTGGATTTGCCGCGCATACCGGAAGCGACCGCGAGAATTTTTGAACCCAGTGAGGTTTTCCGCGGGCCGAGCAATCCGGTAGAATCCACTGCACGTAAAAGATGTGGGGTCACAGCCAACGGCTTGCGACTCTCAACGACCAACAAACAACGTAGAGGAGAATGCTGCAATGACAAAGTCGATGAAGTCACTGATGATGGGCGCTGCCTTGGCAGGCTTGATGACCGGCAACGCGGCGATGGCGCAGACCGGATCGTCCACCTCCAAGTCGCTTTCCAGCGGCTCGAACCTGGGCCACCAAGTAAGCTTCTCGGACAAGGACAAGCACGCCTGCAAGGGCCAGAACTCGTGTAAGGGCAAGGGCGGCTGTAAGGCCGGCGACAACGGCTGCAAGGGCAAGAACTCATGCAAGGGCAAGGGCGGCTGCGCAACCGACGGCTCCAAGCCGCCGGCTTCGTAAGTCCGGCCACATCACACTCGTGAGGGCCGGCGCCAGAACCGTCCGGCCCTCCTGGTTATTGTCCCCGAAGATCTTCGATATGCCAGCCAATCGCTACAACGCATTTACGGAATACGGCGTCGGAATCGGCCTGCGCATCCCGCATTACAATCACATCCTCGAGCACAAGCCAGTCTGCGACTGGTTTGAGATTATCTCGGAAAACTTCATGGTCGACGGCGGCCGCCCGCTGTACGTGCTGGACCAGATCTTGGAGCAATACCGGGTGGTACAGCACGGGGTTTCGATGTATTTCGGATCCGTGGAACCGCTGAACCGCGAGCACTTGCGGCGGCTGAAAGCGCTGGTGCAGCGCACCAAGACCCCGTGGCTCTCGGACCATCTGTGTTGGGGCAGCGTAGATGGCACGTACTCTCACGACCTGCTGCCGATGCCTTACACCTTTGAAGCGGCGAAGAGGACGGCGGAGAAGATTCGCGAGGCGCGCGATTTTCTGGAAGTGCCGGTGGTCGTGGAAAATGTCAGCAGTTACGCGGAGTTTCACGCTTCGGAGATGACGGAGTGGCAGTTTCTTGCCGAAGTGGTAGAACGAGCGGACTGCGGCATCCTGCTCGACGTTAACAACATTTACGTCTCGTCGCAGAACCACAGCTTCGATCCGTTTGAGTATCTGAACAACGTGCCGCACGATCGCGTAGCGCAGATCCACATCGCCGGACATTCGAAGTATGAGAAGTACATCCTCGATACACATGACCATCCGGTGATCGATCCGGTGTGGCGACTTTACGAGCGGGCGATCGATCTGGTCGGGCCAACGGCGACCTTACTGGAATGGGACGACCGCATCCCTTCGTTCGAGGAAGTGCATAACGAGGCACTTAAGGCAAAACGATTCGTTCCCGAGAAGGTGACGGCTTGATGAGCCTCGACCAGATCCAGCGCAACATGTTCGGGGCAGTGCGCCAGCCTTTGACCGCTGTGGAGGGTATGCGACAGCGGACGGGCGATGGGCGCTCGATGCGCGAGATTGCCGAGACTATTATTAAGCCGAATGATCGACTCACTTCGTTCGAGCGGCTGGAGATTTACAACCGGCAGTATTGGTTCCGAGTGCTCTCGGCGCTGGCGGAAGACTTTGAAGGATTGCGCCTCATCCTTGGCGACCGGGGGTTTGAGAAGCTGTCAGTCGCTTACCTAACGGATT
>Ga0207803_1000317_pt1 | contig 8947 bp, 9 predicted proteins | sample LuqExpMetageno41_FD_187799 | JGI IMG/M metagenome (GOLD analysis project Ga0207803, IMG submission 187799) | Tropical forest soil microbial communities from Luquillo Experimental Forest, Puerto Rico - Sample 41 (SPAdes) | ecosystem: Environmental > Terrestrial > Soil > Tropical forest ...
CGCAAGACGACACTACCGATCACCTGATAAAATCCTTCCCCGATCTGATCGCGTATGTGAGTACGTTCATGACGCTCAAGCCCGGCGACATCATCGCAACTGGCGCGCCAGTGAAGCTAAAGCGCGACGAGACTTCGCGGTGGCTGAAAGCCGGCAACACGCTGGAGATCGAGTGTCCAGCGGTTGGCGTGCTGCGCAACAGAGTGGTGGCTGAGCAATGAGCGCAAAGTCTGTCTGCGTCATTGGCTATCCGGTGAAGCATTCGCGCTCGCCGCTGATCCACAACTATTGGATCAAGCAGCACGGGATCGATGCCGAGTATCGTACAGAGGAAGTGCCGCCGCAGGATTTCCCCGCTTTCGTGCAGAGTTTGCGCGAACACGGCTACGTGGGCGCGAATGTGACGGTGCCGCATAAGCAAGCTTCGATGGCGGTGAGCGAGCCGGACGCGCGCGCGCGGGCGGTCGGTGCGGCGAATACGCTTTGGTATGCAGACGGCGTGCTGCGCTCGACCAATTCGGATGTCGAGGGCTTCCTAGCCAATCTCGACGGCGCCGCGCCCGGCTGGGACCGTGGGCTCGAAAGCGCGGTCGTGCTTGGCGCCGGCGGTGGGGCACGCGCCGCCGTGTTCGCGCTGATGCAACGTGACGTGCAGCGTATTCATGTGATCAACCGTACGATCGCGCGCGCTGAGGCTCTGCAAAAGCAGTTTGGTCCGCGCGTGCGTCCGGCCGGATGGGATGAGACCACGGGTCTGCTCGGCGGAGCCGGATTGCTGGTCAATACGACCACGCTCGGGATGGAAGGCTGCCCGCCGCTCGAGATCAATTTGCGCTGCCCGGCCTCGCTCGTCGTCGCCGATCTCGTCTATCACCCGCTGCTCACGAAATTGTTGACAGCCGCGCGCGAGCGTGGCTTGCGGACAGCAGACGGCCTCGGCATGCTTTTGCACCAAGCGGTGCGCGGATTTGAACTGTGGTTCGGTGTTCGTCCACAGGTGACGCCCGAGCTACGCGCGATGATCGAATCCGATCTCGGCAAGGGCCGCGAGCCCACGCGGGCGCCGGCTGCGCCCGAGAAAAAACGCACAAGCAAGCGCCGAAAGGGTGCCGCTCCCTGACGGCGTACGACGCCAAAGGGGAAGATCAGATGATTCCATTTCACACGACTGGTCGCGTTCTGCTCGCGGCGCTAGCGCTCGTGTGCGCGATGGCGACCGCCGATGCGCAGCAACCCGTTCGAATTCGCGGCCAGGTCGAGAAGATCGATGCGGAAACCATGCAGGTAAAAGCGCGCGACGGAGCGACGTATACTGCGAAGATTGCCGACGATGCGCGCGTTGCCGCTTTGGTTAAGGCTTCGCTCGCCGACATCAAAGAAGACACGTTTTTGGGCATCGGCGGGCTCCCGCAGCCCGACGGCAGCGTGAAGGCCTATTCGATTCACATCTTCCTCCCCGCGCAGCGGGGAAAGATTGCTGATCGCACCGGACCGTGGGACGGGATGCCCGGCGGCAGCATGACGAATGCTTATGTGCAGAGCATCGTCGCCGCGAAGGATGGCAACACGCTTTCGGTGAAATACAAGGACGGCGAGAAAAAGATATTGGTGACGCCGGAGACCTCGATTGTGGCGGTCGCAGCCGGCGACAAGAGTGAGTTGAAGCCGGGCACGCCCATTTTTATCCTTGGCGGCGAAAAACAGACGGACGGAACGATTTTGGTGAAGGCACTGTATTTCGGCCGTGGCGTGACGCCGCCGATGTGAGCCCATCCGCCTTCTCGAACGCGCGCCGGCGTCGCTAAGCGAGCGGGACGGGCGCAACCTGCGCAGACGTGGTTCAGCGGGCTAAAGACGAGCATCAACGCCGCAAAGTTCCGCGCGCTGGCAATCCATGAGTCCAGTCGGCCTGCCGGCTGAAAATGTATCTATTTCAATGCATTATATGGTTAACAAACCGCTTTACATTCCATTCGATCGGCAAAATACTAAAAGTTGCTGCTGCAGCGTCTTCTGAGCAAGGAGAGAGCGAACGGCTATAGCCGCTGCTACGGAGATTACGACTACTACGGATATTCTCCCACTTATTACAGCTACAACGACGGCTATTACGGCTACGGACGCGGTCGAAGGAGCGCAACAGCACGATAGTGGGACAAAATCGGTGTTCATGCCGAAATTGCGTCAATGCCGAATTGTGCCGATCGCCACGGATCAAACTACTCCAACTGAAACGTAGGAGGCTGAAATGTCGAAGTTGTTGAAGTCCGCGATGCTGGCCGCAGGACTGGCCGCATGCGCAGCCGTGCCGTCTGCATCGGCCGGCGGCGGGTATTACGGCGTCGGCTACGGCGGGTGTTGTGGCGTCGGATACATCGGATACTACTCTCACGATCATTATTCTTATGGGTACACATCCTGCTGCTATGAGCGCACCGTCAGATATCGCCGCGTCCATGCCGATCCGTACGACGGCGGGTATTACCCCCGGCACGTCTATTACGATCCCTATCCGTATATTGCGCACTACGGCGGGTATTACGGCGTCGGCGTGTACGGCTGGGGTCCACGGCGTTATTACTACGGCGGCTGGTAAGCCAATTCACGTCGCGTTCGCGCCTTCACTCGCAACGAGGGCCGTGCCGGTTTGGTATATTTCTCGGGGCGGACATCGTTCGTCCGCCGCCGTTGTGATTCCGTCGCAGGCGTGCGGACATCTTTTAATTTGTTTATTCGTCAGCTTTGCCGTTTCGGCGGCTTCCCTGCACGCAACTGAACCCCAAAAATCGCGCCAACGACAGCGTGTGGGCTACTGCAGAGCTCAGATCGTGCGAACCTTAGTCGGGTCGGGAAGCTAAATCAGGAGTCGTGAGCTATCGATGATCTTCCGCGTGCAGGTTCACGCCAGGGATAAAGATGGCCGGGCTTTAGGACTGGAACTCACTCGCGACCACGCGGAAAGCCGGATCGAGCAGCTGCATGAGGGCAAACAGCGCGAGGACAAAGCGCGCGCCGAAGCTGAAAAGAAAGCGCCTGCGAAAAAACCCGTGAGGACGCTAACTCGAAAGCCGGAGGCTCGTTAGCATGGTTTCCTGTTTGAGCGGTGGATGCGAACGGCGATCACGGTGCTCGGGCGAGTGTGCAGTAGGGGAGTTGGCAATCCGGGCGGGGTGCTCTATCCGGTGGCGGAAAGTCGGCGGATAACAGAGGCGATGTGACGGAGGAGAATGGCGTGACGACGCTTGAGAAGGTGAAGCTCTTCACATTGCTGGGCGACTATCCAAATACGTCAGCTCTGAAATCGGGTGAGTTGCGTTCCGAGATCGTCGACTTCTCCTTTGCCGACATCAAGGTGGCGAACACCGGCTTTAAGCCGCTGGTGCGCGAGCACAAATTCGATCTCTCCGAACTCGCGATCGTCACGTATCTACAGGCGAAAACCTACGACAAGCCATACGTGCTTGTGCCCGCAGTGGTCCTGGCGCGCGGGCAGCACCACACGATCGCCTACAATCCGGAGCGGGGCCTTTTGAAGCCGGAACAACTCGCCGGCAAGCGCGTCGGCGTGCGCGCCTATACCGTTACGACAGGCGTTTGGGTCCGCGGCATCTTGGCAGAGCAATACGGGGTCGATCTCGGTAAGGTGAAATGGGTTACGTTCGAGGACCCGCATCTTGCCGAATACTCCGATCCGGATTTCATCGAGCGCGCGCCGACCGGAAAGAACATCGCGCAGATGCTGCTCGACGGCGAGCTCGATGCGGCCATCGTCGGTGACAAAATGCCCGATCCACGGCTGAAGCACCTGATCCCCGATCATGAGACGGCCGCGAAAGTCTGGGCGGACAAGCACGGCTATCCGGTGAATCACCTGATAGTGATCCGCAGCGAGTTGTCACGCACGCGGCCTGACGTCGTGCGCGAGGTGTTTCGGCTGCTTAAGGAAAGCCGTGATGCTGCGGTCCGCGCGGGCAACAAAAACGCGGCGGATCTTCAGTTCGGCATCGAGCCGATCCGGCGCTCGCTGGAGACGATCATCGACCTCGCGGTTGCGCAGAAGCTGATCACCCGCCGGTTCACGGTGGACGAACTGTTCGACGACACGACGCGTGCGCTTACTTGATGAAAAACGGCGCGGGGTCGATATGCCCCCGCATTGCGGCGAGCATTACCGCGCCGATGTGAAGCTGCAGCACGAATTCCCTTGAGCGGATCAGCGCGGCAAGTTCGCGAGGCGAAACGAGTTTCAGCTCGATCCCGGCTTCCTGCTGTGCACCGGGAGCAAGCGGCTCGCACTCGACGAAGAATGAGTGCACCAGATTGGACAGCCGCGCGGTGCAAGGCGCGTAGACTCCGAGCGGATGCACGGCGCGCGCCTTGAGTCCGGTCTCTTCGAGCAATTCACGTCGGCAGCATTCGGCGAGGTCCTCGCCTGTCTCGACCATGCCCGCGGGCAATTCCCAGGTGCGTCTTTCGAGCGCAGGTCGGTATTGCCGCACGATGGGGAACAGGCCGTCTGTCGTGCGCGCGACGATGGCGATGTAATCCTGCTGATCGACGGCGTGATAGATTTCGGGCTGCGCGCCGGGCGTGAATTCGACCGCGCGCTCCATGAGACGCATCCATGGTGACACCGGAATAGTGCGCCGGCCGACAATCTTCGGCCAATCCCCCGACATCGTCATTTCTCCCAGCCGAGACGTATCAGCGGATTGCGCTCGGCGCGTCGACGTGAGCCCACAGGTCGTACACAGGCTTGCCCTTGAAATCCGTGTTCTTGTACGCGCCATGCGGCGCACAGAGGATCAGCAGATCGCTCTCCGCGATCACGTCATCGAGCGGTTTGAGATCAGGATCGACATTGGGACTGACGAAAGGATCGGTCGTGAGCACGGCGCGCGCCTGACCGGCCATCACCTTCTTGAATTTATAGCTGAGCGAGGCGCGTATGTCGTCGCTGTCCGCCTTGAATGCCATACCGAGGAGGCCGACGCGCGTATTCGGCAGATCGAAGCGGCGTTTGATGTCCTCGACGACGCGCAGCACGAGACCCTCGTTGATCAGCAGCGCTGCGTGACCAAGCCCGAACTGATTGCTCGCAAAAGCCGAGAGCTGCATCGTATCTTTCACGAGGCACGGTCCTGCCGCATATCCGGGCCGCGGAAGGTTCTTGAGCCGCGGATAATTATGCTTCATCCCCTCAAGCACGCGGTGATAGTCGACGCCGGCCGCCTTGGCGATCAGATAGAATTCATTCGTGGTGGCGAATTCGATGTAGCGGTACGCGTTCGCGAACAGCTTTGCGAACTCCGCCTCCATCGGCGAGAGCCGCACGATTTCCGGCGCGATGCGGTCGAACAGTGCAGCGGCTTCGTTCGCCGCTTCCTCGCTGGTACCGCTGACGATTTGCGGCATGCCTCGTAACTCCGGAAGTCCGTTGCCCTGCACCACGCGCTCCGGACAGAACGCCACTCTAAGTCTGCGGCCTTTTTCGCTCAGATAAGACGCGAGCCACTCGGTTGTGCCGGGAAAGACGGTCGAGCGGAGAATCAGGAGTTGGTCGTCGACGAGCCGGGGCAACAGGGTGTCGATGCAATCCTGCACGACTCGGCGTACCGGATTGAAGAACTCGTCAACCGGCGTGCCGATGGTGATGATCACGGGACCGCCGGTCGAGACGTGCTCCGGCAGGTCCGTGAACACCAGCCGCTTGTCGGCGAGCGCCCGCGCGAGTGCCGGCTCCGCGCCGTTCTCCATAAATGGCAAACGTCCGGAGGCGAGGACGTCCAGCGTGTCGCGGCTGAGATCGTTCACGTTGACGCGTAAACCGGACTCTGCCAGTGCGAGCACCAGCGGAATGCCGACGTGACCTGCGCCGCCGACGACGGTGACGTCTGCGTTCTCGATCGTCGCCGATGCGGCCGCATTCGCGATGATTGGCCGTATAGTCATCGTTCAGACCTTGCGCGGTACTGGGAGCGGCGTAATTAGCTCACCGCGAAAGCCCTTGGCGCGAAGTTTCGGCGCCAGCTCGTCGGCGATGTGCCAGGAGAAGATCACCGCACAATCCGGCTGGTCCTCGAACAGTTTCGCCTCGTCGACAACCGGGATTCCAGTGCCGGGTAGGCATTTGCCGATCTTGAGCGACCCGGCGATCTCACAGACGTAGTCGATGATGCCCTCGTCCAGCCCGACGTAATTGATCATCGTGCTCGCGCGCGAGGGCGCGCTGATGCCGGCGATGCGCGCGCCATTTTCCTTGATCTCGCGCAGCATCGCCATCAGTCGCAGCTTCGATAGAACCACGTGGCGGCGGAATTGCGCGAGCCGCTCGCTCATCGCAGGCCCACGCGGCTCCGCCGAAAGCATCCGTTCCGCGCTTGCCTGCACGGTGTGCGTCCCACAGCGCGCAGCATACACGCGGATCGACCCGCCGTGACTCGGGATCGGCCGCGCATGGAAGACTTCGAGCTCGTGCATCTCCAAGAGACGCTTCAGGCTCGCGAGCGAATAGTAGCGCAGATGCTCGTGGTAGACCGTATCGTACTGCAGGGTGTCGAGCAGCGGGATGAGGTAGTGCGATTCCGAGATGAACACGCCGTCGTCCTTGAGCATCGCAACGATGCCGTCGACGATCCCGTGCACATCCTCGATGTGGGCGAAGCAATTGGCCGCCGTGACAACGGTGGCGTATCCATGTTCGCGGGCAACTTCGCGCGCCACATCGGGTCCGAAATAGCGCTGGATGGTCGGAATGCCGCGCGTGTTGGCGATTTTGCCCACATCCGTCGGCTCGATGCCGAGCACACGATAGCCGGCATTCTTGAAATTTGACAGCAGCGTTCCGTCGTTCGATCCGATGTCGACGACGAGATCCTGCGCCGTCAGGCCGAGAAGTTCGGCGCTCTCGCGCTGCAGGTCGGCGAAATTGTCGCGCAGCAGTTTGGTCGTGCCGCTGGTGTAGGGGTACTCGGGCGGAAAAATGATGACGGGGTCGACGGCGAGCCCGAGCTGTACGAGATCGCACTCGCGGCAGTGCAGGAGATTGGTCGGAAACCAGGGCTGCTGGTGCGGCACCGCGCCGATCGGCACCATCTGGTTGACGGGGGGCATGTAGCCGAGCGAGAGCACGGAATCGAGTTTACCGCTGCCGCAGATTTGGCAACATTCAACCGGTACACTGGCGCCGCTGCCCGCTGCCCGGGCGACTTTGCTGGGAAACTTCAAATCGTGTGCTCCTTGTCGGGCGCTCACGCGCGCGGCGCCAATTGCATGTTTTGCCAGTACCACGGCAGCGTGCGCGCGAGTCCCGCCTGCAGCGCGACGCGCGGCCTATAACCAAACCTCTCTATTTTCGAAATGTCCGGACAGCGCCGTGGCGTTGCGCCCGGCGCCGGGGGGCCGGGAATGAGTTCAATGTCGCGGCCGGCCACGCACGCAATCCGCTGAGCGAGATCGGCGATCGCGACCTCTTCCATCGTGCCGATATGATAGATGCCGAGATGCTCGCCTTTGTCGCGCATCAGCATAATCCCGGCGACGAGATCGTCGATATAGCAGAAGCTGCGCGTCTCCTGTCCGCTGCCCTGAATTTCAAAACGCAGTCGACCTCGCGGCTGCGCGTCTATGAGCCGCTTCAGGCGCACGGCGAATTGCGGCACGACGTGCTCGAAGCCCATGTCCGACCCGTAGACATTGTGCGGCCGGAAGATCAGCACGCGATCGAAATGTTTGCGGCCGAAATTGATCGCCATCAATTCGCTGATCAACTTGCCACCGCCATAGGAGTAGCGGGGATTTAACGGATCGGGGACGGAGAGGGGCGCGCGCTCGTCCGTCGGGATCGCCGGGGGTGTCTGATAGACCTCTGACGACGATGCGAGCACAAGCCGCCCGACATTGTTCCGGCGGCACGCGTCGATGACGTTGACGATGCCGCGCACCGCGACGTCGAGCACCAGTTCCGGCCGGCTGTAGAAAAACTCGGTGCCGTTCACGAAGGCGAGGTGATGGACTTCGTCCATGCCCGCGGTCGCGCGCGCGACCGCCTCGGGATCGCGGACATCGCTGGGTATGAACTCGATTTCTTTCTCGAGCCCGACGAGCCGTCGCGGGTTCCCGCGCGAATTGTCGTCCAGCACCCGCACGGTGTGGCCGGCTTCGAGCAGCGCTCTCACCAGAGCGGCCCCAATAAAGCCACTCCCGCCGGTGACGAGGATCCTGGCTCCGGTCATCGAAATGGACCTGAAACTGCCGAATCCAGATGCATTCCCTAAAACCCCGAAGTTGGCGGACTGCCCCTACTTTTCGCGTTGTGCAATACCGGCAATCGGGCTAGCTGGAAAGCCTCGTCGGTCAATACAGTTGATGCCGCTGATTAGCGGTTGAAGGGGGTTCATTGCCGGGGTCCGCAGCGCCGATCGCCTGGTTCGGGCCGCATCTCTCCGGCCGCGAACTTGAGCTCGTTCGCGGTGTGCTGGAGCGCGAATACGTCAACGACGGCCCGCTCACGCGTGAGTTCGAGCGCAAGGTCGCCGCGTTCGTCGGAACCCGGCACGCGGTCGCCGTGACCAGCGGGACGGCAGCCATCGCGCTCGCCTTGATGGCGGCCGGCATCGGCCCGGGCGACGAAGTGCTCGTCCCTGATCTGACGTTCATCGCGACGGCGAATGCCGTCCGGCTTGCCGGTGCCGACGTGAAACTCGTCGACGTCGAGCCGGTACGGTTCGGGGTCGATCCGGATGCGGTGCGCGCGGCGATTGGATCGCGCACGCGCGCGCTGGTCACCGTCGATGTGAACGGACGTGGCGCGGATTACACGCGCCTCGAAGCGATCTGCCGCGAACGAGATTTGGTCCTCATCTGCGACGCCGCCGAAGGCCTGGGCTCGCGGTTTGTCGGACGTATGCTCGGCTCGTTCGGCGTCGCCGGATGCTTCTCCTTCTCC
>Ga0207803_1000319_pt1 | contig 8923 bp, 8 predicted proteins | sample LuqExpMetageno41_FD_187799 | JGI IMG/M metagenome (GOLD analysis project Ga0207803, IMG submission 187799) | Tropical forest soil microbial communities from Luquillo Experimental Forest, Puerto Rico - Sample 41 (SPAdes) | ecosystem: Environmental > Terrestrial > Soil > Tropical forest ...
GGCCGAGAAAGGTCAGGCGTTCGGCGGCATTGTCGCGGTTCCGCCGGATGTCGTCCTTGGTGATCCTGGTGTACAGAGCGAGAAAGGTATCCAGGCTCCGGGGCTTGGCGAAAACATAAGTCGCGTGGCCAAGCTGTGGGGTTTCCACGACAACAGCTTTCTCAACGTCGAAAATATACTCCTGGCGAAACAGATAGATCCGACGTGCCCGCTGTGAGAGCTGGCGATAGAAGAACGGGTCATAGTCAGGGCGCCAGCTGATCTGGGAGACATCGAAGTCTCCGGGAATGCGCAGTTCCGAACACACCCGCTGCAGCTCCGCTCGCTCTACTGCCTGGTGCTCCAGTAGTAGCCGGATCTGATCCAGGGCCCGCGAATACTGGCCGAAACGATGATAGGCAGTTTTGGCGGATTCGATTTGCTGCTGAAAGTCGGGTGGCAGCTTCACCTGAAGCCGACTCGGTAATGCCGTTTCCCAGTTGACCAGTTCCCAAACCCCGTGACGCTTTCGGTATTTGCCGCATTGGACGAACGTGCCCTCGACCTCGATCTTGCCTCCCAACAGATGCTTCCACTGATTCCAGGTGCGATCCCATAGTGTAGGCAGGGTGGCCGGATCGAGCCAGAACTCCAGTTTGCGGCGCACGTCGCGGCACAGGGCACGGTCGTCGTAGAAATCACATCGACGCAGCGGTACATGAAACCGCCGACGCCGGAGTTCGGGTGAATACGCGAGGATACGGCGAGCAAAGAATGTCGCGCCATCGCGTGTCTACAGTGTTTCGCCAAATCAGCTTCTTTGTGGACGATTTCCATAACTACACGCATCGCTCTTCGTTTAGAACAAGAAGTCGAAGTCAAGTAGGAACTTTCGATCATAGTTGCCGAAGAACCTCCCGTACTGCGGATCAGCGACGTTGGAATGCACTTCCAAGGGATTGAAGTGGTTTGTCAGGTTGCGGACCGTAAAAGATAGTCGTACCGCGTGCTGCAGATTCACTTGCATGTCCTTCGACACGCGCATGTCCAATGAGAAGTAATTCGGGTAGCGGGACTGCGGCCCGGTTAAAGGCAACCATTGCTGGTAAACATTCGTCGGCTGGTAAGGAAATCCGTTGCGATACTCGATGTGTGGAGAGAGCGTGACCTTGTGGGGCAGATTACCGTAGGTTCCCCAGAACAGGAAGCGGTTGGGAATCTCGCTGGGCAAGCTGGCAATCAGGTTCGATTGAATCACCGGCGAAGGAAAGTTCCCCAGGTATGAGCCCGCGTCGTTGATATCGCCGCGGGCATACTGCCGCACGTAGGAGAAGAAGAACTGGCGCGGCGCGGCGGGCCCAATACGGGCCGTGAACTCGACCTGGCGGGTTTGCGCCCGGCCCGAGGATCCCAGCACGAAGGCAGGCTGATTCTGGACGACCCCGGGCTGCAGTGTGATCATGCCCTGCTCGTGGCTCTGCAGATACTTCACGCGGACCATTAACCACCGCTTCATCGTCCGCTCAAATTCGAGGTTCCATGCCGTACTGTAAGGCGCGAAGTTCCCGCTCTTCGACCTCCGCTCGATAAACGGGAACGTCGAGTTTGCCGCCTCGGCGGTGATGTTGAGATAACGAACTGGCAGTCCGACCGGCAAGCCCTGCGCGTCGTAAGTGGTGATGATTTGATTCGGATAGCTGTTGAAGGCATAGACATCCAGCGGCACTGAGTCATAGAAGACGCCGATGCCACCCCGGACTATGGTTTTGCCGGAGTCGCCCGGCGACCACACGAAACCGGCGCGGGGCGCAGCGCGCGTGGTGGAAGTAACGGTCTGCCGTTCCAGACGAATTCCCGCGTCCAGTGCGAGGTGCGGATTCAGTATCCAGTGGTCCTGCGCGTAAATGGAGGGCTCGGTATCGGCAACGTAATACGGCTTGCCTCCAACGTACCGGATCTGTTGTATGACCTGGCCGTTGGCATTCTGCAACGTGACTGGATCGCCCAGGAAGTGGCCTTCATTTTCGCTGTGCCCGATGACAGAACCAATCTGGAAAATATGTTGACCGTGAAACTTCAAGGCGCGCGGCGTCCACTGCTCCATCCACACCAGGCGGGTGGCGCTGCGGGAGTTGTAGCTGAAATAGTTTCCCCCATTGCCTCCCGGCGTAAGCACCATGTTGGCGTTGCCCTGCGGCGAAACGTTGCTGGAAACCGACGTACCTGCGAACGTGCTTTGCAGCAGACCGCCGCCAATCGCCCAGTGATGGGTCAGCATCGCGGTGGATTCATGGAAGTTCGCATCCGGGGTCACCGGCTGGGGATTGAAGTAGTCAAGGCCGGCGTACCGCAAACTGTGGGGAGCGAAATGGAAGCTCGCGGTTAGGGTCTGCTTCGGAGTCAGAATGGCGTCCAACTGCGTGAAGGAATTGAAGGCGGTCGACCGGGTCAGATTTTCCGGGTAAGATAGCGTCCGCACTTCCTGATTATTGAAGAGGTATTCCACGCCCTCCACAAAATAAAGCTTGTTCTTGACCAGCGGTCCACTCAGATTGAAGCGGGGAGAAGCATCGGCGATGCCCTCCATGTGTGCGCTGCGGATGCGGAAATCGGGAAACGGATCGTTCAGACTGTAGGCCCATTTATCCCCGCCACGACGCGTCTCAGCCGAAACCACGCCCGCCGTGAACTTCCCATACTGCGCTAGGTAGGGCATCTCTGAGACTTGGATAGTCTGCACGCTGTCGATGGGCACGCTGAGGCCGAAACTGCCGGTCGCCGGGTCGGTGACATCAACCGAATTGACCAGCAACGCACTGTGATCTTCACCGAAACCAGCGATGCGCACCGAACCGTCCTTGGCGCGCACGATACCCGGGATAAGAGGCAATGTATCGGTCAGCGTCGCGGGACGGGTCGAACTAATCTTTGCCTGTTCCAGCGGCAGAGTCTTCTGGCTGCTCTCGGTCTCAGTGACGGGGTTGGACGCCTCGCCCGTCACGGTGACGCTCTGCTGACTGAGAGCGGCACTGCTCATGACGACGTCCATGTCCTGAACCGGGGTGTCCGCGCCGATCTCGAGCATTGTTCCGGTATTGAGGTAACCCTGCTTGCTGATGGCCAGCGCATAATCTCCGACACCCGGCAGGGTGAGATTGACCTTGCCGGAGGCGTCAGTTGCCGAGGTGCTTAAGGATTTATCGCCGACGCGGACCTCTACGGTAGCGTCAGGGACGGACTGGTTCTTCTCATCGATGACCGTGACAGCCACCGCAAACGTCTTTACATCATTCGGGCCCGAGGCGAAAGTAGCCCCACTGAATACAACGAGCGCCGCAGCCAATAGCAGCCACCGCCTAGCGAATATACAGACCGGACGCACGTCGTATAACTCGCAAATAAGCCCATATCCACGCTCCAACCGTTGATCGCACGCGGATGAATACTCCGAACTGCGTACAAAACCAGCAATGGAGGCGAGAAAACAGCCCGACTCTGCGAGATCAGGTTCGGCCTGCCGTCGAGCTGTTTCGTCGGGAGTCACGCGGGTGATAGTGCATCAGGCTTGCCAGAGTTCAGAGCTTGTAAGTCTTTGTCTTGCAATGTTCGGCGTGTAACCTGATCGTTAGCATGTTGCCCGTAGTTGGGCAGTGATGGCACACAGGCAGGATGGTCGGTCAATGCCGAGAGGAAGAGCAACGGTCAGTCCATAATCATGCGGCGTGTTACTGGATGGTTCGCGTTGAGCCGTGTTTCCTGTACCGGTGAAGTTGGCGTAAAGCGATCGGTCTTCACCCGGGAGGTAGTAAGTTGGATTGTCAAGGCCGCGGAAGCATTGTGTTGGGCCGTCGGGTCCATCTTCCGCCGTGTGATTAAAGACTGCGTCAAGAATGACTTCGATGCCGGCCCGGTGCAGCGTCTTTACCATGTCTCGAAGTTCATCTAACGCGCCCCCAGCCTTTCCTGGCGCGAGCTGTATGCCTGGTGCGGTGCAAAAAATGCAACCGGGGAATAACTCCAGTAGTTTGTCCGGCCCGCAGGCGCGTCCTGGGATCAAACTGAAAGACGGGAAGCAGTTCGACCGCGGTAATCCCCAATTGCCGAAGGTAGGGGATCTTGTCGACTAGTCCGGCGTATGTGCCACGTTTCGATTCCGGCAGACCAGAGCTGGGATGTGCGGTAAAACCGCGCACGTGCATCTCGTAAATGATAGAGCGCGACCACGCCCGCTTCAGGGGCACGTCACCTTCCCAGTCATACGCGCGCGGGTCCGTGACCACGCTCTTCATGGCCGTCGCCATGTTGTCGCCTTCCCGACGGGCTGCCTCACGGGAATAGCTCTTCGGGATGACGATAGCGCGAGCATACGGGTCGAGCAGTAGCTTGGACGGATCAAACCTGAGACCCCGATCTGGCTGGAACGGCCCGAAAGCCCGAAATCCATAGATCTGACTTGCTTCCACCCCTGGGCACGAATAAGTGCCAATAATGGTACGTGCGGTTCGTTAAGGGATCGATAGGAATGACACGGGAAGGGCGGGCGTCGTCCACTTCATCAAAAAGCAGCAGCTCAATGCTGGTTGGACTCCGGGAGAAGATTGAGAAATTGGCACCGCCATTTATCAGCGTAGCTCCTATTGGAAAGCTACTGCAGGTCGCCGGGGCTGGAAGCTGCTTCAGTCTTCGGAACGCCACTAGCTGCACCTCAGCGACAGGAGTTTGTCCTCGGCCAATCCCCCGCTGGCCAGCATGGCCGTCATGAACTTGGTACGAGCGACGGTATTCTGAAACCGCTCGTCGTTGCCGAGCGGCAATGCAGAATCCGAGTTGTGCGGTTCGTCATCGGCGCGTGATACCCAGGCCGTGAAGCTGGTTTTCGATTTCTTCAAGTGTGTGTTGCTCCGGCAGTCCGGCGGGTTGATCAACACCCCGCCGATGTGAAATCCTGACCCGGATCATTGCTTCAACCGTCTGATTTCGACTATCGAGAATGAAGGTCGAATGGAACGGAATAACCTCCAGGTAGCAGGAATGGTCGACACGATGCGACACCTCTTCCACGATCTTCTGTAACTGGGCGTAGCCCATCGCGTAGTGAGGATCAGGACCCGGCACCATAAACTCATCCTTAATGTTTACTCCGTAGATCTCAACATCAAAGCCAGCCTGAACCCTTCGAGTCACGGCCGAAGAGCTTCCATGCCTTTCCTCGAGCAAGAGGTAGTATGGCAACACCTCGTAGAAAGCGCGATGTTCCTTAATCAACGAGCGGAGATTGTCAGACATATCAAGCTTCCTCTTAAGTCGTCGCATTGCCTCCACGCCCTCGTCATCAACGACGCAACGTTCTCGTCATATGCCTTCGTGATGCGCTCGTTAAACCGCTCCTGGACAGTTTGCAACCGCCTTGGAACATGCGGTTGAATAGAGGCCAGCGCCAACTGCATCAAGACCCAGGAACGGATGCGGCTTGTGCTCGATATCCCAGCCGGGAAGGCGTCACTTTGTCCAGTCCAGGTACGAACTTCGCGATGACGAGAATCGGAGGCCCATAACGGCCAAAAGTCTCTCTCGCCCTGCGATCTTGAGCGTCAGGGTTTCGTGTGTGGCGGTGAATGAAGTGCAAGACCCTGTCGCCGTGTCGCCGACCCGTCTCGTACCACGGCCAGTCACCTAGGACAGCGGCGATGACCGCTAAAACGAGTACAGCGACGAGGCCCAGCTTCCCGACGGTTGCGAGCGCTCCGGCGGGGAGCAGAAACAGAGGTCGCGGTACCGGCAAGCCTAGCTGGTGCTCGAATAACGCACCGAACAGGACTGGGTAGCCATGCTTCATAACGAATTGGACGGTATCGTTCATACAGAAACCAGGCTCCCGGGCAGGCTGTCCCTACGATCAAGCCGCTTGTAGATATCCAATATGTAGGCTTCCTCGGCAAGGATCTTTGCTCCGAGTCTGCTGAAAGACGACAGGGTCGCTTCGCCCACAGAGTCCTCGAAGGCGACCTCGGTTAGGATCCGAACGCACTCCGCATCATCGCTGGTAGATCCGCCTCTCAGCTTGACGATCAAATCCTTTGCAGAAAATTGAGTTTCTGCGCTTAGCATCGTTCCTCCCGTACACCAACAAAGTAGTATGCAGGCGCTATGCCAACCGCGAACTCGCACTAAGCCATAGAAAAGATACGGGCCTTGGCGATGCGAGGCGGGAGACAGCCGGCCCGAGAACCGGCAATGACGGAATGTGGGCAGGTGCATCGAGAGGCGGAAGGTGACGACTAGAGTGCGGACGGATAAGCGTCCTGCTGGCTTATTCGAGCGGCTAGTGGAATAGACTTGGCGAAAGAGGGTTAACATAAGGTATGTAACCTCGCTTATGTCGGAGTCCATTGATGTGCCCTCCTGTTCCCAAGTGTCAGCGAGCGCATCAGATTAGCGACTATTTGCCACATTGGCATCTTGAGACCGCAAACTCACAGCCAACGCGCACACTTGCTCCACAGGTCAGTGTCCCTTAATTCCCAGTTGGCAGCCCAATTGCACTAGCAGTCGCGAATCCGTTGGGCATGCCGGAGGGTTCTGACAAGACTTCTGGTCACCAACAGGGGGTGGTTATGTGGACGAGATCATGTGCCCTATGCAAAGCGATACTGCGCAAATTCAATCTGTCTGAGACGGTGCGCTGCCAGTGTGGCTGGCACTGATAAAGAGTTATCGCGAGGGGATTACTTGCATCGCAGCTCACCACGTTCAGTTTTGCTGGAGCGGCGGCGCCGATTTGGTTTAGCGGGTTGGGGCCGAGGCTACCAAGCCAGCTATTCAGCGCCTGTCGGATCCCTTGTCAATCCTTGCTGCTTAACTACGCACTCTGTCTCGGTCATCAAGTGTCTGCCACCTCGCCCAATACCGGGTTTAGCGCTCAATGCTAAACGCTAAACGCAACAGCCAATAAGCCGTCAGTCAAAACTGTCCCTGAGCTCTCCGGCATCGAATATTGGAGCTCTTGCCAACCGTCCGGCAGTTGCCCAGATATGGGCTTAACTTGCCCCATTGGGGTCCCGCCAACTGCGAAACCTATGCGACGTAAACACATGAAAAGCCAAACCCTTGAAGACTCTGCGTCAGGCTCCATTGATGTGGCACGGCGATTGCACAGTTAGTACGGTGGAGACAACAGGCTCCTGATTTGGCGCACACTTTGTGATGTTAAGTCGGGCTTGGAGGAAGAATGAATCGATTGTTTGTTAGACGTAACCACAGGCATCCGTACTTCGACGGGCGCGCCTTAATTGGTTTGTGCGGTCTATGGTTCTGGTTCGGCCTGGGCGGATTGGCTCAGAGCACGGCCTCGCCGGTGAACGCAAGCGCACCATTCAGCACGCGCGCCACGCACCTCTTGGGATTGGAAAACACCAAGAGTAACTGTGACGGAACGCTGTCACTTCAAGGCAATGAGTTGCAATTCCAGCAAGATGGTAAGCCTAGCGTAGAACTAGAGATCACTTCAGTCCGGCATATATTTCTGAACGAAGAAAGCAAGCAGGTCGGCGGATTGCCGATGACTTTGGGCAAGGCAGCAGCTCCGTACGGAGCTGGCCGAGTTGTTAGCCTCTTCGCTCACAAGAATTATGACATCCTGACTCTGGAATATATAGGTTTTGATGGAGGAGTTCACGGCGTGATCTTCCAATTAAGTAAAGGACAAGGCGATCTCGTGCGGAATGAGCTAGTAGCTCGGGGTGTGTCGTCCAGCTCGGGAGAAGACCAGCGAACGAAGCAAAGTACTGCAGAGGTTAGGCGTGAAAACAAGTAGACGAATTTCATGGATCATTGGTGTGGCAGCCATCTTGGCGACTGTCGTGGCGTTTCCGGGCCGGCTACCCGGCCAAACTTCAGCGGCGAAATCCTCCGGTGCAACGAGCGGCTCGTCCACGCAACGGAACGTGCAAGTGTACAGGGTAGACGCCGGCGACCATGACCTTGCGTATTCCTTCCAAGTCGCCATTTACGAAAACCTCATTGAAGAGTTGAACAAGACGAAGCAATTCGAGCGGGTTCTGCGCGATGGCGACCGCAACGCGGGCAATATTCCGAACTTGCTGGTCCTAAAAACAACTATTGAGAAATACACGCCTGGAAGCGAAACGCGGCGTGCGGTGACCACTGTAAGTGGCGCGACGAAGTTAACGGTGCGGAGTCAGCTCCTCACAAGCGACGGCAAAATTGTTCTTGAGCGCACCGTGAACGGCGAAGTTCGCTTCTTTGGTAGCAATTTGCAGGCTACTCACAATTTGGCCCGCAATATAGCCAAAGCAATCCAGCAATCAACGTGGTCAGGGTCCGAGCAGTCCAGCGCGATGCTCGGCGCCCAATTCTGACCGGCACGATGGCATCTGTCGCCCATTGAACGCTTGAGGGTGCCGGCACGAGGGGGCCGTCAAGCCGTAGTGAGAACCACGAACTGATAGCTCGAATTTATTGAACGCCTTCTTCTCCAGCGGTAGGCCTCAAGAGATGCTTGACCCATTTTTGCCTACCCCTGAATCCAGCTCTGATCGTCCGGAGACGTTGCCAAAAATGCGACAGTGCCCGCATCAGGGCTGGGCACCTTCAGTCAATGTTCCGTAGTTGTTCAGTCTCTTCAATAGTTTGCGGCGCTTCTAGTTTGGCACACGATCTGCAATGACACAGTGTAGGGCCGCGAGGTCCGGGCAATAACGGAGACCGCGATGTTGCGAATGGAATTCTATCGATTTACCGATTGCTTGAAGCTGCGAATGGAAGGCCGGTTCGTCCTAGATTTTGCTCGACACGCACGAGCGCTGATCGGGGACTCAATGCTTCCCTCAAAGCTAATCGTGGATTTGTCGGAGGTGAATTATGTGGATGCAGTCGGAGAAGAGGTTTTGTTGTGGTTCAAGGGGATCGGCGTGACGTTTACCGC
>Ga0207803_1000321_pt1 | contig 8882 bp, 5 predicted proteins | sample LuqExpMetageno41_FD_187799 | JGI IMG/M metagenome (GOLD analysis project Ga0207803, IMG submission 187799) | Tropical forest soil microbial communities from Luquillo Experimental Forest, Puerto Rico - Sample 41 (SPAdes) | ecosystem: Environmental > Terrestrial > Soil > Tropical forest ...
TCAAACGGCACTTCCTGGCAAGCAGCCAGCCAGTCATGAAGAAACGACAGGAGTTGGACAGGAGGCCGCAGCCACAGCCGGGCGGCCGTGTCCCGCCACTCGGGCCGAACAAGTATGCTTATACCGCGGTCACGAAGCACGCGGAACGCGTCTTCATCGGTCTGGTCATCGCCCAGGTAAGCAACCGGTGCAGCGGCATCCATTTCCGCCAGGATGGTCTGTAGGGCGTCGCCCTTGTTACGGGTGGTCATGCGCATTTCGACGCCACCATCGAAGTGCTCAACAGTCATGGACGGCCGATTGGCAATCGACAACCATCCCAGCAACACTTTACGGCGAACCTCATCCGCCTCAGGCTCGGCGAGGCCGCGCCAGTGCACGGCCAAGCTACCCGGCTTATGTTCCACCAGATGCTCGACCTTTAAACTTTTGACCCAATCAGCCGCGGCGGAGAGGGTCTCGAGGGTGTCCTGGTCGATGTGCACTCGCTGGTACGTATCGTCGGGGTGCAATCGTTCTAACCCGTGGGTTCCCCATATTTCCGGACGTGGAGTGAGATTGAGCAGCGGGATGAGTTCGGGAGCACGCCTGCCAGTAACCAGCACGACCCGGGTGCGGCCTGTAGTCATGATCTCTTGCAACACCTCGGCTACGCCGGGGTAGGGATATGCGTCACCGGGGTTTTCCCGGAAGCCGGCAAGGGTACCGTCGTAGTCCAACACGAGGGCTGACTGCCGCGCCCGACCCAGGTCACGAAAGAAGTCCTGCAGATCAAGTCTGGAAAGAGTGTCCGGCATAGCTACCTCCTACAAGGATGAGAGAGACTTCGTCATTACGCCGCCGAAGTGCTAATCTCGGTCTTTTGCGCTGGCTTCGCAGACGCGTCTACCCTCACGTCGCAAAGCTCCCCGATCAAGTCTCCGGCCCAGCGATAAATGTTCTGTTCCCGTACCAGCTTCCGCATGCGTTGCATACGTTGTTTTCGCTCTTCCGGATCCATAACCAACGCGACGCGAATGGCCTCGGCCGTCTGGTCAACGTCGTAGGGGTTCACCAGCAAGGCATCGCGAAGCTCACGCGCGGCGCCGGTAAAGCGGCTCAATATCAGTACTCCGTCTTCGTCGCTACGCGATGCGAGAAACTCTTTGGCCACCAGATTCATGCCATCGTGGAGCGAGGTGACCAGGCACAGGTCAGCAGCACGATAGAAACGCTCGATCTCCTGGTGGCTGTGTTGCGCATTGCGAAAGATGATGGGTCGCCAATTGGCAGTCTGGAAGCGCCGGTTGATGCGCTCGGCTTCGAGCTCCACTTCCACGAGCAGGTCGTGGTACCGTTTGATATGGGTCCGGCTGGGGGCGCCGATTTCGACAAACACGAACTGCTTTACATACGCCGGGTACACCTCGAAGAGACGCTCGATGGCCAGGAAACGCTCGAGAATGCCCTTGGTGTAATCGACGCGGTCGACACCCACGCCCATGAAGATGGCTTCTACGCCCAGTTCCCTCAGCAGCGCCGCGCGTTCGTCTTCGCTACTGGCCTCTTTTCCAGCGGAAGACCCGAACTCGTCGAAGTCGACGCTGATGGGGAAGGGACGCACCAACGTGACGTGGTCGCGGCGTTTTACGGTGAAGTGCTCCCAATCCACCTGCGACTCGAGAGCGCGGTCCACAGTCTGTTGGAAATTGTTGCAGTGTGCCTGGACGTGAAAGCCGATCAGGTCGGCACCCAACAAGCCATCCAGCAATTCGTTCTGCCAGGGACAGATGCCAAACGCTTCGGGATTCGGCCATGGGATATGCCAGAAGATCGCCACTCGGGCATCCGGTCGTCTGTCTTTGATCATGGGCGGCAAGAGCGCGAAGTGATAGTCCTGCACTAAAACCACTGGCTGTTCGGTTTCGGCCATTTCTTCTACCACAGCATCGGCGAACTTGCGATTCACCTCGCGGTATTGTTCCCAATCGGAAGCCCGAAAAACAGGGCGGGTATGCGCGATGTGACACAGCGGCCATAATCCTTCGTTGGCCAAACCGTAGTAATAGCCATCTTCCTCGGCAGTGCTCAACCAAACCCGGCGCAAGGTGTACCTCGGATCATCGGGAGGGACACTAATGCGATCATTCTGGTCCACGGTTTCGCGGTCGGCGTCACCGCTTCCATGTGCGATCCAAGTTCCGTTGCAGGCTTGCAGCACGGGTTCCAGTGCAGTGACCAGCCCGCTGGCAGGAACCATGACGGACACATTCTTTCCTTGCTTGACATGAATAAAAGGTTCCCGGTTGGAAACCACAAACATGCGATTGTTGGCCAGCTTGGTTCGCACGTGCACGGCCAGTCGCTGGGCAGTCCATGTGGATTCGGCCGCCTGCCGCAGGCGGGCCTCAGTCTCGGCCGCCGAGCGCGCAAAATTGAGGCTGTTGGCGATGGTCGCAACTTCGCTGGCAAGAGGCTGGAACAAGTCCAGGTCGGGGACTGCGTGTCGGGACGCGCCCCTCTGGGTACGTAATGTGCGCATCCACAAGGCGGCGCGGGCGATTGGACCGGTCAAGCTCCAGCGGACAATCAGCAACGTGACCAGCGCGATGATGACCACCTGGAGCAACACGCGCAGAAAGGTGTCACGCCAAACCTGCCGGGTTTGCGCGGCGATGAAACCAACATCGTGAACTACGGCCAAGCTGCCGATGACGTCATCCTCATGGTGCAAAGGCATGGCGTAGATGTGTAACGATGCGATTCCAACGCGAGTGAATTCAGCCTTTTCCCGGTTGTCGGCGATTGCCTGGGTCACCACCGTCGGAGGCGCACTGATTAGGCCAGCCAAGCCCGGCGTTTCCGCAACAAGGCCCGTGGAGGTGTTGTAGATGGCTATTCCCGCAAGATGCTCGCGGTTGCCAAAGCGCTGCACAATCTGCTGCAAATCCCGCGGCGAGCCTTTCTCCAAGCTGCGTTCCACATTTGGCGCCAGGCTTTCTCCCAGCAGCTCGGCGCGCCGCTCCAGGTCATGACGCAACTGTTGTCGCTCGACTCGTACGGAGTAATACGACGACAGCAGGGACACGAGGGTTACGCCAACAATTAACGAGACTATGAGCCTCACACTTAGAAGACGCATTTTGTCCCTCGGTACCGATGCCGCATTGAAGCTGATGTTGGAGAAACGCCGGCAGCAACAGGTACTCGGCGTCTTCCGGCCAAATAGTTTTGCGGGAGACGCCCTTTGGACCTAATGATACCAAGCAGACGGATGGCAAGAAAGCGCATTCAGGGTGCCTCTCACCACCTCGCACGGCTGCTACGATGCGGGAGTGATGCTGGACACGTGGATCGTTTTGGTCTGGGCATCCAGCGTTCCAAGGACCTTCACTTCTTGCCCCTCAAACTTCTTCGCCTGGTCCTGATCATCCAGTACATACATGGTCTTGTCGACGGTGTCTTTCAGGATGTACTTTCCTCCCGCCTTGGCGATCTTGCCGCTGAATGTCTGTGCATCAGACACCTGATTCATCGCAGAGGTCTGACTCGTAGTGTCAGGCTGTCTCTGTTGGGCTGCCGGAGAATCCTGCTGTGCATTCAACGTTGGTTGAAAAATGCACATTCCGACCGCCAAGGCCAACATCAGCAAGAGATTGGGCAACTTTCTATTCTTCATCGCTAACCTCCGAAAAGATTCTTTCGCGTGCTTACACGGCAGGAGCAAGCTGCGTGCCAAAGCGGCTCTAGCGGACGTATGTGACTGATTCTGCGAATGTGGCCTTTAGCGTGCGGTCACTTGAATGCAAATTTAGGAGGGTTACGGTGCAAATTTGACCGACTCAAATGACGGTGTTGGTTGCGACTGGAATACCGGATGTGAGTCGAGGGCGTTACTTACACTACCAATCGGAGAAAGGAGGTTCCTGTAAGTCGTTGATTTTTGGTGGACCTGGTCGGGATCGAACCGACGACCTCTTCCATGCCATAGTGGGTGGATTAACTGTTGTCAATAACTTACAAGGGTTTAGGGAACTGCCAACCATCCAGAAGCACTTGAAAACACTTACTAGCCGACCCATCCTTGGGTTGGACCTTGGGTTGGAGTACGCTGAGTTACGCAGGGTTGATCTCTCCACATCGTACTGTTCCACTTCGTTATTACTCCTCTCCCATTCGCTGCACAGAAGACTGTGCAACCGTAACTTCCTGTCGGCACGTCCAGGAAAACCCTGCCCGGACCCCGATACAGCGCGTTGAGGGCATTCCCCAAAATGCCTCGCACCCCTAGCGCGCGCGGATCGGGGCGTGAAGGTCGGGCTCGGCAAACTCTTGCTATCTCAGCCATCAGTGGATGCTGCACGTAGCATTGTGTCGCTCATCAAAGCGCGATCCGGAGCGATACTTCGGCGTTCTTAGCGGGAATCTCGATAATTCCTGTTTTCGTGGGCACAGCCACCGGACTCACGTCGCCTGGCGGAGACTCCCTCGTTGCGCGGGCGATGCCGCCCGCTTCCACCGAACCATTACCCAGGTACGAAGAAGTCCGTCAGTTGCGCGAAATAATCAGGAACAGCACTGGATGATTCGCCAGCTCGCAGACCAGTCTTTGCTCTGGGAATCGCTGTTTCCGGCCCCGTGATACTCCAGGTAGTCGGCTGTGGACTGAGCGACCGTTTGTCCGAAATAGCGCTCGACGACATGCAGAGCCAAATCGATGCCCGAGGTAAGTCCGGCGGCGGTTGAAATCTTGTCATTCTCCACGAACCGTACACCGTTGACGAAATGTACCGCGGGATAACGCTGCTGCAGCCCACGCGCATACATATGATGCGTGGTGGCCGCTTCGCCGTCGAGCAGTCCGTAGGCGGCTAGCATCGACGCGCCGGTACACACGGACATGGTCACGTCCGCGGTTTTTGCATTGGCAAGTAGCCATGATTTTTGTGCCGCGCTACGTCCGCCTTGTGCCGGAATGACAATGATGCGCGGCTTCGGTGCACTGGCGAAGGTGTAATTCGGAATTAGAGTCAGGCCATTTGCGTCTATGGGGTCCATCGAATCGGAGACGGTATACACGTTGAAGGGCATCACCATGTCGTCACCGCCTTGCCAGGGTTGACCCTTCGAGGTGAGCATGGTGTCTTCGAACACCTCCCACGCCCCGGCAATATCAATGACATCCGCGCCTTTGGAAATGATGAATGCCACGTTGATCTGCCCGGTCGTTGGCGGCTTCAGAGGCCGGGTTGTGGTGACGTTGGCAGTAACGTTGGGCGACTCTGCCAGCCGGATCGCACAGATCGCGGAGGCAAACAATAGAATCGCCAATACGGAAACCCCAGTCATTGTGTCACGCATGATGTACTCCTCGCGAGCAGCTTGCCCAGGCTGAAGAGTAAACTCAGGGCTGGATGTCTTAAATGACATTCTTCCGGCACTTTGAGACCTCAATGCGCGTGAGCTCGTTACGCCCTAAATTGCCGGACAAATGTCAGACGGGCGTTGCCGCGGGTGCATTAACGTGTAGGAGAAGATAGTTGCCATGCTGCCGAAGCACGTTGTGATTGTCGGATATCAGGACTTGATGTCGCTCGATTTGACAGGACCACTGGAAGCTTTTTCCAGTGCGCGGATCAAGAGCGCAAAGGGAGCGACGGAGTCGACGGAGCCCGGTTACAAGGTGACCATCGCTGCTTTGGGTGCCAAGTCGTTCAGCTCCGAGTCCGGGTTGCGGATAACGGCGGCGTGTTTGCTCAGCTCCGTGCGCCAAATTGACACCCTCATCATTCCTGGCGGACACGGCATGCGAGAGCCGGCTACTAGCGCGAGGCTTTCGGAATGGATCAAAAACTCGTGGCGCGACATTCGGCGGATTGCGACGGTTTGCACGGGAATTTACGGATTGGCCCCCACCGGCCTGCTCAACGGCCGCCGGGTTACGACGCACTGGCTGTTCTGTCGCGACCTGGCGGCCCGTTTTCCCAAAATCAAAGTTGATGCTGATGCCTTGTACATACGCCAGGGCAAGTTCTATACCGCAGCGGGTGTTACGGCGGGAATCGATCTATCACTGGCGCTGATCGAGGAGGACTATGGTCCGCAGGTTGCACTCGCCGTGGCACGGGAGTTAGTGGTGTATCTAAAACGTCCGGGCGGGCAGGAACAATATTCCGAGCCGTTGAAATTTCAGGCGCAGGCCAGCAGCCGCTTCGCCGATTTGGCACCCTGGATGGTGGCCCATCTGGAAGATGATCTTTCCGTCGAACGATTGGCGGAGAAGGTATCTCTTTGCCCGCGGCAGTTCTCCCGCCGCTTCAAAGATGAGTTTAGAAGTTCTCCGGCCGCATTTGTGCAGCGACTGCGGTTGGATGAAGCCCGTAAGCGATTGTCGGCGGCTGAGAGCAATGTCGAAGGCGTGGCCCGTTCGGTTGGTTTCCAGGATCCAGACAGTTTTCGCCGCGCCTTCGTGAAGCGCTTTGGGGTTGCGCCGAGTACGTTTCGCGGAAGATTCGTAGCCAGCCAGGGCAACAGGTCGCCGGGGTGGCTCTAAGGTCCCCTAGCGGCTATGCCTCATCGTCATTTGGTCCCTCATCTTTATCCCGGAGTCGGGATGAACCTCACTTATCAGCTTCGCGAAACCATATCCGACGTCATCGTTGACATTGAAAAGGCGTGAGTTAGCTCCCACCCGACACTGGCAGTCGTCGTGCATTATGCTACCGCGTCAGTTTGACGGAACTCGATTTGTCGAGGAGAAAAACGATGTGTGGAAAGAGTGTGGTCGCAATGGCCGCAAGGTGTATCGCAACCGTCGTTATGCTTGGCACGGCGTTGTACGCCATAGCACAGGATGCCCAGACACCTTATCCGAGCATGGCTCCTCTCGACCAATACCTGATGGAGGATCGTAGCTCTGAAATCGCGCTGGCCCGGAGTGCGGCGCCGGAGTCCATCTCACGCGATGCCGAGGTCATGGTTCTGGGACGTCACGGTTACGAAACTGCGATTAAAGGGACAAACGGTTTCGTATGCATAGTGGAACGGTCTTGGACCTCTCCGATCGATGATCCCGGTTTTTGGAATCCGAAGGGGCGTGCGCCGCTCTGCCTGAATGCCGCGGCAGCACGCACCTACTTGCCGCGCACGATTAAGAAGACGGACTTGATATTAGCTGGACGAACGAAAGCTCAGATGATTGAGGCCGTCACAGCCGCAATCGACAAAAAAGAATTGCCGCCGATGGAACCCGGGGCCATGTGCTACATGCTGTCCAAGCAGGGCTATTTAAACGATCGCGACGGACACTGGCATCCGCACCTGATGTTTTTCCTTTCACAAACCGATCCTGCGGCATGGGGAGCAGGTCTGCCTGGCTCTCCCATCTTCGCGTTCAACGACACCTGGGAGCACTTCACTACGTTCCTGGTTCCAGTGCGACAGTGGTCGGACGGAACGGCTGATCGCTGAGCAGGAGCTCTTATGTTTCGATTTCCGTGTTCGGGCATATTCGCTTCCACAATCGCGGTTCGGATCGTTTTCAATCGACTATTGCTTCAGAGTCACGATGAGTATCTTCGGAACCCATGATCAGACATCGAACCCGAGAAAACTCCGAGCACATTGTCGTGCAGCTATTCAGGCAGCAAGCGCGCATAAGAATCGGGGAGCCCGCAGGCTCCCCGTCCCCATGGTAGGCAATCAGAAGTTCAGCTTCAGGCCGAGCTGGATGTTCCGCCGCTCCGGAGGAGGAGTGGTAATGGGGTTCGGCGGGATGATCCCCTTGAAGGCCTGGATATCGGTCACGCCCGGGGCGCTCAGGTCGAGGTTCCCGGAGTTGATGTAATAGTTGCTGTGGTTGAAGGCGTTGTAGAACTCGCCGCGGAACTGCAAGGTAAAGCGCTCCGTCAACTTAAACGTCTTCGCCGCAGAGAAGTTGATGTTCCAGTAGCCTGGGCCGCGGAAAGCATTGCGGTGGCCTTGCGGCAAGCCGCTGTTGCTGTAAACGCAGTTCCCGTGGTCGAGATACTGGCAAGTGGGCACCGACAATGCGTCACCGACATTGACCGGAGCGCCGGTATTCGGATCAATCGGCAGTGACAGCCAGTTGAATACGTTGGGTGCAAGTGCCGCCTGCGAGGAATTACCAATCCCGCCGTACTGATTCACAGGCTGCGAAGGAACCCACATCGGGCAGCTGTAGCCGACAGCTCCCACGTTGCTGCAATCATAGATCGTGTACGGATATCCCGAGTGGATGTTGATGATGGGCGAGAGACTCCAGCCTCCGGCCAACTCACGGACCCAACCGCGCTGTGCGCTCGAACCCCACGGAATGTTCCAGGTTCCGCTGAATACGAACCGGTTACGAATGTCGTAGTCGGCATTGCCCTTGTCGAGGTTGGCATTGTACGGATCCAGGTAGCCCAGTCCGTAGAGGCCCGCATAGCCGTCAGAGAAAGCGGACGACAGGTTGTCGATAGCGTGCGACCAGGTGTAGTTCGCAGTGAAATACAGCCCCTTGTTAAAGAGGTTGTTGGTCTGGAACTTGATGTTCAATCCGTTGTACAGGTTGAAGCCATTCGCTCCGCGGTAGTTGATGTTGCTGTACTGGTAGTTGATGCGGTTGTTGGACCGGGTGTCGCCCAGGAAGGCTGAGCCATACCCGGGGGCATTCAAGTTCGAAACGTCGTACTCATGCGTGCCCTTCGATCCGGTGTATTCGAAAGAAAGGACCGAGTTCTTCAAAACCTGGTAGTCCACGGCGCCCGACCAGAACTGAACGTAAGCCGTCGGAATGTTCTGCTGCACGGCGCGCAAGCTCGGGTTCGGGAAGCAGGAGGTTCCGGGCACCACGGCCGGATTCCCGCCGCAGGTACTGCCACTGCCTGCCAGCGGCCCGA